>Ga0209386_1000045_pt1 | contig 65948 bp, 36 predicted proteins | sample NGEPertwo_FD_184510 | JGI IMG/M metagenome (GOLD analysis project Ga0209386, IMG submission 184510) | Arctic peat soil microbial communities from the Barrow Environmental Observatory site, Barrow, Alaska, USA - NGEE Permafrost154B-two... | ecosystem: Environmental > Terrestrial > Soil > Wetlands...
TTGGCCTGCTCTGTCTCAACAGGCAACTGAGCTTTTGCAAAAACAGACAGCAATATGAAAACTGTTAATAAGTAAATTTTAATTTGATTAATCATTTGATTGATTGTATTTATGGTTTATAATCTTTCTTGATTGTCCGTTTACTTACCTATTTGATTTTTTGTAGCCGTCAATTGTTGTCATTCATAGTCATTCTGTTGTCTTTTCAAGACAGCATACTGATAACAAATTGACTTTTAATAACATTAGGATATCCACGAATTTTTTAACGTCAAATATAATACAATGCTTATCGGACATAGAGCTTTTCGGTTGCAGTTTCTTTAGGGTTTTGAATCGATAATAAATAAACTCCGGATTTTAAACTGACACTGAGATTTATCTTGTCGCTACAATTTTCAAATGTTTGTTTGTACATTAGTTTTCCCTGAATGTTAAAAATTTTTAAGACCAATCCATCAGCATATGACATCCTTCCCAAATTTACAACAAATTGTCCATCCGATATTGGATTGGGTAAAATTTGAATATTATCACCAAGTGTTTCTATCTCTGTCGTTTGTGTATTTATTGTTGAAGTTGTCGAAATTGTCCAAAGTTGATTCATGTTTCCATTATAGTCGTACAACGATAATTGTTTTCCAACTGTTAAGAAATCGCCGGGCACTTCGACTACCCGGTTTCCAAATTTCGATGAAATAACATAATTACCTGTATTTGTGCGTTCTACATCCCAAATTTGACAACCGCCTCCCCAATAAGAATATAAATTCATTTTTGTGCCATTATCGGGAGTACAGCCCAAAGCATCGGCCGACAAACCGCCCAGGGCACAGGTAATTTTATAATAACCGTTATCGAGTTGAGTGAAATCCCATTTCTGACAAAGTTCATTGTTCCATGTCCCTTGTACAATAGGTTCAAATACATCACCCGTGCAACCCCAGTCGTCCCAAACTAAACCACTGTTAACGCTGGTGATTTTGTTTGTACCGTTTTCAATCCAATTTAAATTAACGGAGGGCCATCCATCCTTCCACTCAAATTTACCAATGGCAAGCGTTGGCCAGCCATTTAGGTTGCCATCATAATAATGAAAGGTTGCCCATTCGGTGGTATCCTCATTAAAATATCCAAGACCACCGGGGCCAATAAAGGAACCTGATGTGCCTAAAATTGTTCGCCATCCGCTATAGCCATAATTAGGATATTCCGATCGGCCCACTTGTATATAATAGGTGCTGGCCGCATCTCTGCAACAGAGACCCCGGTTCACAAACATGTAATAATACCCACCATGTTGCACAACCTGCGAATTTTCTGCATCGTAAAGGTTACATGGATTATATTTTGTTTGATTAATAAAATCAAATGGTCTACCTGTCGTTTTATCTAATTCTACCATTCGAATACCGCCTAACCATGAGCCATAACTCAGCCATAATTTTCCATCAGCATCAAAAAAAACATCAGGATCAATTCCATTGGTATTATCATTTGCAGCTACTGACCAGATAACAACACCTTCGTCTGTCCATTCAGGATTATTTAACGATGGGCTGGTAACCAACCCAATACAACACTCGCCACTTCCGGCAGCAGCATAATAAAGATAATATTTACCATTCATATAAATGCATTCCGGAGCCCAGAATGAACCGCTAAAGGCTTTTGCATAAAGAGTTATCCAACTTGGCCAAATTGTTTTTGTATAGGGCGATTTACCATCTGTCCATTTTACCAAATCAGTAGAATACTTTGCGCCAATTCCATCGGCTGTTGTAAATATCCAATAAGTATTTCCGTCTTTTACAATGGATGATGGATCGTGTGCTCCTACTGAACCTTGTAATGCAAAAGCAGTTGTGCTGAAAAACAAAATAATAACAATGCTGAAAAGTTTATAAATTTTTGTTGCGCTTTTACGTATTTTCCTCATGTTCGATAGATTATTAAACTAATTTATAAATAGACAATTACAGGAACCTGTTTGAGTACCTTGACTGTAATTAGTCCGTCAACAATGGAAACAGGAACATCAACACGACGACCGGCATACAAAGCCACTGCTTTTACTGACGATTTTTCAACACCTTTTGGTAAAGGATAGGATAACGTTTTGTCAGATTTAGAATAAAATGCGATCCGTTGTCCATCAACAGGACAGGTAATGTCATCATTGCTGATAATAGTATTTCCCTGATATTTAGCAACAACCAATTCGGGAGAAAGAAATATTGATGAGTTTTCGCTAAGTTCCATCTCTACCGTTTTCCCGTTGCGGGCAAATGACAGGACATCTAGCTTATGCATCTTGAACCATGGAATGTAATTGGTGTAATAGACATCAGTAATAAAACTATCGGCAACATTTTTATTTAACCAACCATGACGTACATTATTATTATACAGCACATTAGAAATGCTGTTTGGGTCTTGTTTTCCTCCCGGGCAACCATAATATATTGATTTACGGTATGCGACAGATAAAAACGGAATGTCGGTGCCGGCACCTCCGTATTGATTTCCACCTTCAGGGTGAGGTCCGTCACAAACCATGGCAACTTGCCCAACTGCCGGGTAACGCAACAATTCAGAAGTAATATTTATGCCGTATTTATGCTGAAATCGGTCGAACAGTTTAACTTTCCCTTCGTTCCAGTTTGTTGGGGCACTTGCCGGATGGTTGGGATCGTAATCAGGACGGACTGTCCACCATGTTGCGGCATCAATTAGGAGCGTATTTTCGATACCGTATTTAGTCGCAGTATAATCGACTCGGGCTTCACCGGGACCACCAGGACGCATGTAATGTGCCATGCCGGTGATGTGCGACATATCTTTGCCATTCCATGCGTGAAAGGTCATCGGTTTTCCATCGGCATTTTTTGCAATATTATCGAGATCGAAAAAACCACTGGTGAATTCATTATTATACTGGTCGTCGTAATTATCATCAAAACTAACCGTTGCATTGTAACTTTTTTTGGCCTCGGTTCTTAGTTTTACAAAAGCCTGCTCGCCACCCAATAAAGAGTTTATTTTAGTGACATTTGGATATCCTGTATCATGGCCACCTTCGCACCAACCTGAAACATAGCAAATTTGAGGGTTATTGTCGATCAATGAACTGATTCGTTTAACAAGTTGCCCAACTTCTTCAAATGTGGTTTCCACTTCATGCCGGCCAACCTGTCCATGAATGATCCACATGTATTTATCGTCGTAGAATTTAGTTGCAATTTCAGGCATATAGTCGCCGATTGTTTTAGCGGCATCCAGCCAATCAGTTTTGCCATTTTCATCGTAATCGCCGCCAAAATCAATCCTGCAAATGTTGTTCTGATGAATAATCAGGTCAGGCGTATTTTCACCACCACGCTGATAGTGTGGTGTAACAGATCCAATCAAGGCACGGTTACTCCCTTCATTGTTCACTACATCCAGAACTGTTTTGTTGCAATAGCCCTGGATTTCCATACTACAAAAAGCATTGGGTTGAATAAAAACCACAACCGGCAGAACACTAATATTGGGGTAACCACCAAAATAGCCATTGTCATCGCCAATATCTCCGGGTTTGGCATTAGCTAAATCGACCAGTTTTCCGGCCTGCGAGTTGTAAACAAACGACGATGGGCCGTCTTCCTGTCTCAGTGTTACCAGATTATTTGTTATTACTTCAATGAGATGATATCCATTCGTTTCAGAGACGTTTTCAAGCGTAACAAAAACGGTAGTATTCCGCAATTCATAACATATTTCAAATGTACCGGCATCAGCACCATTAAAACCAAGATTATAAATGAAACGTGCTTTCCCCGACTTTATATTCGCAGAACTTAATGTTGCATCAGATTTCGTTTCTGAGCGATCTGAAAGTTTACGAACTACAACTTCAATTTTCTTTCCGGAATTCTCACCCCAAAAACGCTCTTTGATTTTAAGTAGTTCATATTGATATGGCAATCCATCATTTTTATCGAAAGTGATGCTTAAATCCTTATTCTTCAGAACAAAGGCTTGTTTTGGTTTTGGGCGCACCGAAGGCAAGTTCGTACCTTGGGCAACGATTATTGCTGGGATAAATAGTAAAATGAGTCCAATTAAAATTTGATTTCTGATATTCATAACCATCCAATTTTCTGTCAATTAGGTTTTATTTATACTATTTATTCAGCGCTGATTTCAATAATTTGACCAGGCTGGGTTTCTACATCATACTCATAATATTTCCTGACTTTAGGCAACACTACTGATACTCCTCCCTGAATGACTGGCTTGCCGGGATTAATGGGATTTAGCAGTACATTGGTGTTTTCGCCGGAAGCAATTTTTGACTCCGGAATTGTCAACTCTTGCAGGGAACGGATACGGCAGACTCCTCCAATGGATGATTTAATCCGGGCATTTTTAATTTTAGAATCAGCCCAGTTGATATCAACTTCAAAACCACCTCGTGCCAAAAGGCCTTTGACCGATCCATTCGCTAATTCGGATGGAAGAGCGGGCAGAAGATGGACTGCTCCGGCATGAGATTGCAGCAGCATTTCTGCAATACCTGCAGTCACACCAAAATTGCCATCAATTTGAAATGGCGGGTGGGCATCAAGCAAATTGCGGTATAATCCGCCGCCACCAGTATAATTTATAGACTTTGTATCTGACACAGGCACAAATATGTTTTTGACAATCTTAAAAGCATGATCACCATCAAGCATCCGCGCCCACATGTTGGTTTTCCAGCCCATCGACCAACCGGTTGCCTCATCGCCCCGCCGAATTAAAGAATTTAGAGCAGCAGTGTAAAGTTCAGGAGTATCCCAGATATTTATTTGATTACCAGGATGTAGCGCATAGAGATGCGATAAATGACGGTGATGTGGTTCCACTTCTTCAAAATCATCTGACCATTCCATTAAAACACTGTTTTTATTAATTCTGAAAGGTTGAATCTTAGGGATAATCGTGTCGAGACGGATACTGAATTCAGTATCAATATTAAGGGTTTTTGCTGCATCGCGAACACGGGTAATTATCTCACGGGCAAGGCCTAAATCCATTGCTGTTCCTGATGAAATAGCACCGGTACGGCCATCAATCAGGTACTTGTTTTCAGGAGAAAAACCGTAGGTGGTTTCCAAATATCCTTCTTCATTTTCAACCAACATTCCGATAACATATTCAGCGGCACCCTTAAGAATTGGGTACTGTTTTCTTAAGAAATCTTTATCACCTGTGAATAAGTAGTGCTCGTAAAGATTGCTGCAAATCCATGCACCGCCCATGTTCCAGTTTGCCCAAACAGGATCTCCATCGCCAAAGTCGCCTACTGGTGCTGTTTGCGCCCAGATATCGGCATTGTGATGACAAACCCATCCATCGAGGTTGTAATTGGTGCGCGCAGTTACTTTTCCATTTTTTGATAAATCCGTGATAAATGAAAACAAGGGCTGGGTAGTTTCCTGGAGATTACACGATTCTGCCGGCCAATAATTCATTTGGGCATTAATATTCATCGTGTAGTTCGAACTCCAGGGTGGTCGCAACTCATTCGACCATATTCCCTGCAAGTTTGCAGGCTGACCACCAAAGCGGGAAGATGAAATAAGCAGGTAACGGCCGTAGGAAAACAGCAGACTAACCATTGATGGGTCGGGATTGGCACGAAAATTTGCCAACCGGCTATCAGTTGGCAGTGTTGTGTCGCCTTTAGGCTCGAGGTTGAGCGATACTTTATTGAAAATATGCTGATAATCTTTTACGTGCCGGTTCAGCAAGGTATCGTAATTAAATTTTCCTGCGGCAGTAATGATCTCATTCACTTTATCTGCCGGCTCTAATCCATCCAATCCGGGAGATTTGAAACGACCATTAAAACTTGTTTCGGCGGCAATTAGCAATACAACTTCGGTGGCTCCTGAAACAGTCACCTGATCATTATCAAACGACACCGTACCTCCTTTGTTTTCAATGCTTAGCCACACTTCGGCTTCGGTTCCTTCACCACCCCAATCATCCTGTATTACGGCTTTATCTTTTTCAAAATTCCGGTAATTCGGCTCTACATGTTTGGGCGCTTTGCACCTCATTTTGAGTATATTATTCTCGGATCGGGTTTTGAACAAAACCTGACTTTCAAGAGAAGCAGTAAATGAAACACTTGCTTTCTGATCGGCTGATAGTTTTATAACCATCACTTTATCCGGAAAACTTGCAAAAAGTTCACGCTTGTAATTTACCCCGTTGGCCGTATAATTAACATGCGACAAACTATTCGACAAATCCAAATCGCGGCTATAATTGCTCGATTTAGAAGAATCAGGAAATGTCAATCGCAATTCGCCCAACGGCTGATACGACTGATTGTAAGGTCCCTGCATTTTTTTGCAGAGGTTTTCGGCTTCGGCAAATTTTTTCTGTGCCATCAGTTCTTTTACCTGAGGGAAAATGGCTGCTGCACCCGGATTATTCCAATCTGTTGGAGCACCCGACCAAAAAGTACAGTGATTCAGGGTAATAATCTCTTTGCCGGGTCGCCCGTAAACCATTGCTCCCAGAAGACCATTGCCAATCGGAAGACCTTCGATCCAATTGTTTGCCGGCGAATCGTACCAAAGTTTTAATTGTTGATCGGGCGACTTGCAAAAGGAAAAATTTAAGCAAATAAACAACAGGCAGCATGTTCGTAGAGTAATGTATTTCATGAGAAAATAAAGGTATTAATGAATTTATTAGCTGTGTGTTCTCATGGAACTCTCATGCCAGAAAGTTTCCGCTTTGAACAATATTTTCATCCCATTTTGTGCCGCCACCTTTAAAATAATTTCCAGCGGCATTTTTGTTTCATATTTATGTAATTCATAATCTTATTTCGCAAAATAATTTAAGCTCACCGGCCCCAGCATTCCTGAAACGGTTGAACCTCCATAGTTCGTAGGAATCGTGGTGTAATGGTTTGCCAGAGTGTTGTATATTAAAATTTCAACTTGATTATTACCAACAACTACCAACCCGGAAATATCGAATTTCCAGGGCGGTGTAAGTTTAATTCCGGCACTTTTGCCATTTACTAAAACTTCAGCAGTTGAAACCACATTACCAAGATCGAGTTCCAAACGTTTTTTGATATCCGAAGCATCTATAGTTATTTTTTTGCGGTACCAGACTCCACCTGAATAGGCTTTTAGACCCTGTATTTTCGACCAATCACCGGCAACAATGCTTCCTTGTCCACAAGTTTGGCGAATGTATTGCGGAAGAGCGGCCGCCCCTTCGTACCCAGGTTTGTATCCGATTTTTATCACCACCTGAGCTCCTTTGGGCTTGAGTTCCTTCAGATTTACCTGGTAAGAAGTTAATTCATCAGGTTGTTTTATACCAATCACCGGTTTAACAGTAATTCCATCGACCCAAACCGATACACTTCCATAGGCATCGAACGTGAATGAGCTTAATCCCGGAGCCGATTCGAAAGCAAACAAGCCCGATTTAGCCCCGCCAGCTGAATAACAATCGAAGGGTAACACAGCATCATCGCCATACCAACACATCGAAATTGGTTGTTTTTGAGGTTTCGGAACGCCGGGTTTCCGGAAGACAAGATAGGTTTCGCAAGCCTTGTTGTAAACTGCTAAAACCGGATTGTTTCCTTTATTTAATTTTATGGTTTGTGTTTGTAAATCAACTTTGGAGCCGTTAATGTAAAGAGCGACTGGTTTCACTTCGCCTGTCAGAAGATCAAAATTACTGTCAGAAGGCGCAATTACAGATGTGCTGAGAATATAATAATTACCCGCCTTTTCCGGTATTCGTATGCTTGAATGATTTTTTGTCCCTATTGCACCAAGGCGAATAAAGTCGTCGTACATTTGCCCCTTTAACCCGTGAAATCCTTGATGACCTGCGTCGCCTTCCACTCCATGTTGCCACGAGAAGCAGTATTCTTCCCATTTGTAAATTGAGCCGTCAACCAATGTCTCGTCTCCCGGTTTTTGAGGGACCAATTTCAATAATTCGGCTTCGGATGGCAGAACAGCTAAAGCCCCAAGCTTCAGAAAATGAGGACCGAAAGCGCAGGTAACAGGTTTCCAACTTTCATCGAAAGTAATCTTTCCTCCTTCGAAATCCTTATTTTCAGCAAAATAGGGCTGCCGCATTTGTGCGCCAATAAATCCTTCAAATGCCGGAAATTCGTAATCGGCCCAAGTGTTATCGAGTACTGGTTTAAGTTCAAATTCCCAATCACCATCAATAATTTGTTTTTTTACAGGTTCTGATTCAGCAGGTTGAATAATTAAACCAGACTTTGAATAACCTTCAGGACTAAAAACGATCAATTGTATTTCTTTTTCTGAAAGTGGCAACTCCAGTTCTGTTCCTCCTGAAACCGGTTTAGCAAAATTAGCAAGTGACGTAACTTTTCCAGTCCATGGATTCCATAGTTCGACAGTTCCTTTAGCTTTAAAGAAGCATTTTGTTCCCTTGGGATAGTTATACAATGCGTAAATATCCCGTTCTCCAATAACGCGGTGCATGTTATAGGCCGTTCGATCGATTGCGGTTAATACTTTAAAATGAGGACTGTAAAGGTTTTCAATTACATTGGGCACATCATCGCCCTTGTTGCATTTTACTATATTTTTGCCTGAAGTGAATATTTTCGAAACTAAGTCAGTCACCTCCTTATCGTTTGCTCCGTTTTTTTCAGTAGCCTCGGGCAATGCTCCAATATTCACCACAATACCGCCAGCATTTTTAAATTCTTCAATCTTTTGAAGCGAAGCAAAACGAATGGCTTTCATCGATGGAACAACCAAAACTTTATAAAATTCACCTGAAACAGCAAGTTCACCGTTTTTTACCTCGCAACGGGCAAGCGATTCATAGTCCATAAAATCGAAGTCGATACTTTTGGCATACAAAGCCTCGCCAGCCTGAAACGCTGCTGCAACGGATGACTCACCATCAATATCTGCCACCATGGCATCAACCGGATAAAGAATCGCGACATCGCAACGATGGTAGCCTTGCGACAAGGTATAAGATAAACGCTCTACACAGTCCATTAACGGGTTGATGTGTTGCCAGTAAGGCATGTGATAGTGATTACAGGGAGGAGCCCATTCCCACCAACCACCATAAGTAGAGTAGTATAAACCATGGAAAGACAGCAGATTATAACCAGCTACAAAATTGCTAAAAATAGCATCAGAAACGCCTTCAGTTGTTGTTCCCCAGCCACTTCCGTAAAACCCTTCGAGCCAAACTCGGGGCCGTTCGTAAAGGTGGGCGATTGAAGAGGCAACTTTGGCCTTAATAATATCTTTCTGAAGCATGGGTTGATCGGAACCCGGACCCTGATTCCAGCGTTGGGTGCGAAAGTAATCACCAAACTCAGTCACATTTTTACCACGTCCACCATGGTCGCAGCCAAATATCATTCCTCTGTCTTCGTGCCACTGAAAAACAGGTTTAAAGAAGTTTTCTTCACTGAGACTAACCAACACATCGTTATAGTCTAAACGTATTTTGGATGTTTTATCGCCAATGTCTGTATATAAAGCATCAAGAAATGGCACTACATCATATCCTTTTCTCTTTTTGAATTCGGCGGCAAAATTTTTATTCCAAAGGTTTCCGCTTAAATGAAAATCAAGTTCGTCGGAGAAGAAAAAGTTCAATCCTTTACCACCTTCCCCCGGGAATACATTTTCGAATTTTTCAAAAAAATGTGTGTTATAAGCCTTTCCACTGGCTGGATTCATCGGGTCAAATGACGGGATAACTTTTTCAGAATAAACACAGAATACCCGCCACGTTTCTTTCCCGAAATTGTAGGTTAGGATGCCGTTTTTCACCTCCGACATCAAATCCATTCTGGTCGCGGGTTGGTCCTTATTATCTTCAATTTTAAAAGCGGTAACAGACAACAAATTTCCGGGTAACTTCGATGTCCCTGAGTTTTCGAGCACCATTGATACCTGTTTAATTAACGAACCGTTTAAATCGGGATTTTCCTTCAAGGCCTCATCGAAACTAAAACCTTGTCCGATTCCAAGTGTATAATCGCTGAGACTTACAGACATTCCGCGCTTCCTGGCTTCGGGTAAAAACCATTTCATTAAATCCCACCAGGCATCGGTAAACAAGGCAGGTTTACTAGGCATCGAAAGCCCCCAGGATAATCCGCCTTTATCGGTGTGGCAATAGTTTATTTGAAGACTCGAAATACCTTTGTCTTTCAAACGATCGAGTTCCCATGTCAAATGTTCACGTGTCAGGGTATCTCCTTCCCACCAGAAAAAAGCTACATCGCCATAACCTTTAGGCGGGTTCTTAAAACCGGGAAGAACGTCCATACTTGATGAACGATCAGGATATCCGACAGGAAGTTTCTCAAAACTTTGTCCGGAAACCGTCAGGCCAATCATTAGAAAAAAAATAAGTTTTGCGAATCTGGCTGGTATTTTAATGTTTCTTTTATTCATCATTGAATTGGTTTACTTGGGGTTGGTATTGAAAGAGGTTATACAAAGTAATAGTTCAAAATTAAGAATTAAAAGGGCAGATCCAAACAAATGAACCTGCCCTAACCTTCTTCTAACTATAAAGATCTAATTTCCGATTGTACAAATCTAAAAGCATAATTAATAATTTGGATTTTGTTTTAATTCTGGATTCCGGTCGAGCTCGCTCAATGGGAATGGGAACAGATAATGTTTTGAAGGGTCAAACTTCCTGAATAATCCACCACGATCCTGAACTGTTGGAATGATTGTTTCGGCAGTTTTCCATCTTTTTATATCCCAGTAATGAAGGCCTTCCATACCAAGCTCAACAATACGCTCATGACGAATGCGATCTCTCATGGCAGCTTTATCCAAACCAGCAGGCAATAGTGGCATATTTACACCCGGCCTTGCCCGGACCAGGTTAACTGCATCATATACGCTTTGATCCGGACCACTTGCCTCATTTTTACATTCAGCATAAATTAGCAAAACCTGAGCATACCTGAATATGATATAATCCTGATCACTCTTGGTTGACCATGAATATGGACCATTTGCCCAATTCACCGCTTTCTCGCAACTATAATCGGTTTCAAAGCTTTCTCCGGTTTCACCTATTGGTTGAGCCTTTGCTGTGAAATCTGCAAAATTTATAGCAGTAAATTTTAAGCGGGGATCCCTGTTTTCAAATTCGTTGGTTGCATCGTACAATGGAGATTGAGAAATAGGAAGACCATCGGTACATTCAAAAGCATCGACATATTGCTTTGTTGGCGCTAATGAATGCGCGTGTGCACCCATCAGATCAGCATTCTGTTCATTGTTTGTTGGCATACTTGCATCAGGGTTCAAATACCTCACAGAGAAGATGATTTCAGGATTATTGTTTTGCCCGGATTTCAGAAACATTCCAGGATAATCGCCATATAAACTGAATTTTCCTCCACTTATAATTTCATTTGCTGCACTTGCCGCTTCAGCCCATTTCTGATTGTGCATCAAAACCTGCGCTTTAAGTGCTAATGCCGAAGCTTTTACGGCATGTCCGGTATAAACATCGTTGGGCAGATTAGCAATTGCCTGTTCAAGATCAGCCAATATTTGAGTAACCACGGCTTCCTTGGTGCTTTGCGCAACTTTCGATTCGTCGATTGTAACTGCTTTGGTGTATAAAGGAACCCCACCATAAAATTCAGTTAAAATGAAATAGAAACTGGCACGCAGAAAAAGCGCTTCGCCTTTATATTTCGTTTTCGTCTGTTCATCCATGACCACCTGATCAATATTGTCCAGAAAAATATTGCAGCGCGAAATTCCAACGTAGCAATCTGCATAGATACCATATACAATATTTTCTGAAGATGGTTCAATGATCCCCTGGGCGATTGTTGGGAATGACTTAGAATAAGCAATTTCACTTAAACCATCCCATAGCCTGCGCCCATGGTTAAATGCCTGGTGATTGGTCATAACATTATAAATGCCATTCAGTCCCATTGTTGCATCAGCTTCTGTTTTCCAGAAGGTTTCACTTGAAATTTGATCCGTTGGATATTTCTCAAGGAAATTTTTATCACACGAGGAGAGAAACAAGAGGCTGGTTCCTATACAAATGATAGATATTATTTTTTTCATTTTGTTTAGATTTTTAGAATTTGACATTAAGACCAATTGTATAAGTCCTTAACTGCGGATAGGTCTGAAATTGACCGCTGCCGGTTCGTTCCGGATCGGCATAGGGATACTTGGTGATTGTTGCCAGATTATCTCCAGATACAAATACACGAAGGTTTTTCATCCCTATTCTATGAATAAGCTCAGATGGCAGGCTGTACCCGATCAAAAGGTTCTTCAACCTGAAGTATGAAGCATCTTTCAAGTAATATGTTGAAGGTGTTCCTGAAACCGGACCATAATCACTGCGATACATGGCAGGGTAAGTATTCGATTTATTCTCAGGAGTCCAGGCATTTTTTTCAAAATCAACAGTTGGAGGGCATCCCTGAATAAACGGATCAATACCCCATCCATTCACATAATATTTTTGGCCTTGAACTCCTTGGAAGAAAGCGCTAAGGTCAAAACTTTTCCAGGTTAAATTTATGCTACCACCATAGTAGAATTTCGGGAATGCACCATCGACCACAACTCTATCTTTTGAATCGATCACCTTATCACCATTCTGATCCTTAAATTTTAAATCGCCAGGTTTTGGATTATACGGCTGTTTGGGCGAAGCGTCAATTTCGGCCTGATCCTGAAAAATTCCAATCCATTCTGTCAGATAATATGAATTCCATGGTAATCCCTCCTGAATGGTTGTTTGTCCGTAACTTGGAGCTTTCACCTTTAAAACTTCGTTTTTATAGGCAGAAAGGTTGAAGTTTACATTGTACTTTAATTCACCAATTTTATTGGTATGCCCAAGTTCAATCTCAAAACCGGTATTTTTCATCTTGGCATAATTCACTGTAGGCGGGTCTAACCCAATACTGGCAGGAATGTCAATCCCGTAAAGGATATCATCGGTTACTTTATTAAACCAGTCTGCAGTTAGCGAGAGCAATCCGTTTTTCATACTAAAATCAACACCAAAATCGGTTACTGAAGTAGTTTCCCATCTCAAAGTTTTGTCAACGAGGCGTGTTACTGCCACACCCTGATCAACAGTAGAACCATAAGCATAAGAATTTAAATTAAGGATACTCTGATATGGATATAATCCGATATTCTGGTTCCCTAATTTTCCCAAAGAGGCTCTTAATTTCAGATTGTCAATCCATGAAAATTGTTGCATGAAATTTTCCTTAGATAAGCGCCATCCGGCGGATATTGATGGAAACAAACCCCAACGTTGATCTTTGTATATGCGTGATGAGCCATCATACCGGAAATTGCCTTCCAAAAGATATTTACCTTTGAAGTCGTAGCCAACACGTCCAAATACTGATTGCATTGCCCAATCTTCAGATGATCCCTGAAGCCACTGGTTAGTGGTTGACCCTGCATTAAGTTCTGCCAATTTAGTAGTTGGAAATTGTTGTCTGAAAGCTTTTAAATACCTGTAATTATTAGCTTCCTGACTATAGCCAACCAATGCATTAATATTATGATCTGATATTTTCTTGGTGTAATTCAATGTTGAATAAAAGGTTGTCAGAATATTCTGGCCAAAATTATTCTGAACGCCAACATTATACCCAGTCACTGTAGCTGCTAAGGTATTGTCTGAATAAAAATAAGAAGATAATGCATTCTCATGGCTTCTATCCCACATTCCATCATAGTTTACAGCCCCTTTAGCTTCAAAAACAAGATCTTTCGAAATATTTACATCCACATAGGTTTGAGCTGCTAAAGAATATATTGGATGTATTACACTTCCATAGGCAAGAGCTTGTTCAGGGTTTCTGTTATGCCATGCCGGATTGTTGTATCTCCAGGTCCATCTACCACTTCCGTCTGATAATTTTGGCATATAATTAGGTCCTGCAGTATAAACAAGCAACATAAATTCATTGCCTCCCATTACTGGTTCAGACCTTTCAGAATAATTCATGGAGAGATTTGTACCGAAAGTAACAATCTTGTTTAATTTTGAACTCAAATTAAACATCATGTTCGCTTTCTTATAGGTAAAAGCATCATTAATCCCTGTCTGATCTGTTAATCCCAAAGAAACATTGAACCTTGTTTTTTCGTTCCCGCCGTTTAATGACAGGTAATGGTTTTGTTCTGCTCCATTGCCTATCATGTGATCCATCCAGTTGTAATTAGGATATTTAATGGGGTCGTTTGAATTCCGGAAGGCATCAATTTCAGCCTGAGAAAAATAGTTGGGTTGATTTGCCCGTTGGTTGGCGTAGTTCCAATCGGTCATAAAATTAGCAGAGTTAGTCACAAATTTTGGCATCCTTGTTGGCTGCTGAATTTGATAATTGCCGCTATATTCAATATTTAACTCACCTAATTTACCTTGTTTGGTAGTCACCAGGATTACTCCATTAGCAGCTCTTGCACCATAAATTGAAGCAGATGCAGCGTCTTTCAAAACAGAGACTGATTCTATATTTTCAGGATTAAGTTTGCTCAAATCACCCTGTACACCATCAACTAAAACTAAAGGATCACTTCCTGCACCGGAGAAAGTACCCATACCACGAATACGGATAACCGGATTGTCATTACCAGGCTCACCCGACTGTTGAACAATCTGTAAACCTGTTACCTTTCCCTGTAATAAATTTCCAACACTATGGGCAGGTCGCTTTACGATGTCAACCGATCCAACAGAAGCAACAGATCCGGTAAGATTTACTTTCTTCTTAGTACCGTAACCAATGGCAACCACTTCTTCGATCCCAACGGTTTCTTCTTCCATAACAATATTTATGGAAGACTTATTTCCAACAGTAAGCTCCTGAGTTTTCAGCCCGACAAACGAGAATTGCAAAGACGAATTCGCAGAAATATTTCCAATCGAATATTTCCCGTCAAATCCAGTCACAACACCAGTATTTGTACCTTTTACCACTACTGTTACCCCAGGTATAGGTTGTCCTGTATTGTCAGTTATGGTTCCGCTTACGGTTTTCTCAGGTTGTTGTGTCGATGAAAACTCTGAAGGGGCCAGAATTATCTTCCGGTCAATGATCGAAAACTCTACATTAGTCCCTTCAAAAAGGGTCGTTAAAACTTCTTCAATTTTTTGATCTGTTGCGTTAATAGAAACTTTACGGTTTGTGTCGATAAGCTTCTCATTGTAAAGGAAGAAAAAATCAGTTTGGTTTTCGATCTTATCGAGAACGGTTACCAATTCGGCATTCGAAAATTTAATCGAAAATTTAGTCTTTTGCGAATAGGCATTGTTTGCATTTGCCTGCAGAAAACTAAAGAGCAAAAGAAGAATAGTGATACGCATAATCAAAAAAGTTTTCTTCAGGGGATTAAAGATAAATCTCCCGATTGGTTCATTTTTTTTCATAAATTTGTAGTGTTTAATTAATAAAAAAATTCCTAATGGATGATTTTTGAGGAGATCGTTGACGCGATTTCCTTTTTTTTTCTACGAACAGTTTTTTATCATATTCTAAAATTTTATAAGGATTTTCATTTATTGCTTTTTTTAAACAGGATCACCTTTCCCTTTTGGTAAGTTCCATCAGAATTTTGTTTGCGCGGAATAATCGTATATCCAATTGGAGAAGTCATACTTAGTAATTTAAGTACCTCTTCCAGAGAATCGTCTTCAAAAGTTGCCCTGAATGAGAATTGATTAAGTTCATCATCGGCCAATTCAACCTGCACATTGTACCAACGCTCAATCCGGCTAGCTACTTCGGCCATTGCATCTCCCCTGAAAACCAGTTTTCCATCAGTCCATGACCTGTATTTTGCAGGATCGGTGGTAGTAATTGCCACTACTCCATTTTGTAAAACCAACCTTTCTGATGGAGACATAATGATCTTTGATTTCTTGCTATCAACAGAGAATTCAACTTTTCCTTCCTGAAGTACAACCTCAATATAAGGCTGGTTGCTGTAAGCACTCATGTTAAAGCTAGTCCCCAATACTTTAACCGTTGATTGACCGGCACTGATTTCAAATGGATATTTTTTGTTATGAGCCACATCAAACCATGCTTCACCTTCAAGTGCGACTTTTCTATTATTAGTGAAAGGTATTGAATAGGTAAGGCTGGAGCCACTGTTGAGCCACCCTGTTGATCCATCAGGCAAACTAAATGATACACGTGAACCAAGTGGGGCATGAATTACAGAACTAACTGATTCGGTTGAACCCAAATAAAAAAGGTTGCTGTTTTTTGTGAAAATCAGTCCTCCGGCCAATAGTAATGGCAGCAACAATATAGCAGCGATCCTCAGGTATATATGGGTAATCCGATGAACAAACGATTTCCTTTTTTGAAACTCTTTTTCGCGGATAAGGTGGTGTACCCGATCAAGCATATTATTGAGATTAACTTCATCCATAATGGTTTCATGAAGAACATTATCCCAGTCCACTTCAATGTGATTTTTCAAGCCCAAATCATTCTTTCCATTTGAAAAGAGATTTTCCACACTGGCAATTTCGTTTTTATCGGCTGTCCCTGAAATGTACCGATCTATAAGTTCAATATCTTCACCTTTTAGCATTTTCATTTATTTGAAAGGAAATTTTGAATTCTTATTCTTCCCCATCTGTTTGGTTATACACACAAGTCATATGAATCTCATCTAAAAAAATGAGTTTTTTTATCATTTCCTTCATGAAGTGCTTAATTAACTAAGATTGATCTATTAATGAGCTCCTTTAAAGAAACTATAAAAACTATTCATGCTGAAAAAAGAGAAATCGGTATATTGATTAAGTGGCTAATCATCAGATACCTATAAACGGATAGTTTGAAGTTAAATATTGATGATACAGAATAGTTTAAAAGAAAAACAACGAAAAGAAAAGACAAACTGAGAAATGTTTCTCCTGTAAATTATTTCGAATAAATTTTATCGATTCAGAAACGTAATTGTCAACCGTTCCAGATGAAAGTCCAAGTTCTGCCGCAATCTCTTTGCTTGATTTGCCCTCCTCCCTGCTTTTCCTGAAAACCAACCTTTGTTTTTCAGGAAGCCTGGCAATAATCTGTTCTATCTGTTCCAAAACAAATTGGTAATCAATTTGCTTTTCCGATTCATCCGACGATTCCCAATTTCCAGCCAAGGTTTCATTCATGAATTTCTGGCGGTTAATTCTTCTCCGGAAAATGTTACAGACCTCGTTGTAGGCAATCGTAAAGAGATATGATTTGAATGATGTATCCTTTTTAAGGTTATTTTGATTTTCCCATACTTTAAGAAAAACCGACTGAACCAATTCTTCAGATTCTTCTTTCGATTTCAGGTATTTTAATGAAAATGCATAGAGCCTTCCGGCATATTTTTTATATACCTGATCAAAAGCTCCGACATCACCTTTTCGTAACTTTTCAATCAATTCACCATCTGCCTGTAATACCTTCAACTATTGTGTTTAAGAATTAATTCTGCAAGTATAGTTCTTTTCATTCTGGACATAAATTAATTCATTTTAAAATTGGCATATACATAAAACTGTTTTGCTTTTCGATTTGAGATAGTTTTTTGTTAAACTATTTTTCTAAAGATTAAAAGTTAATCTGATCGTTTGTGATTACGAATTTTACCAAAATATATAAAACTATTATTTTAATGTAATCCGGTAACAAATTGCATTTTGCGAAGGATAATTTTTAGAATTGTCTATCTCCAAAACTTTTTCATTCTGTGACCATTTGAGAGTTTCATTGCTTCCAAGCAATTCGACTTTTTCAACACTACCATGCCCTGCTATTTTTGAAAGTGATGTAATGTTTACTTTTTCAGTTGGAACATCCAGCAAAAAGGCATACACAAAACCTGCTTTGGTTGTAAACCGAATGTCCCTGGCCGTATATTTTTTGTTGTTGTATTCGTTGAATTGAATATCATCTGCCGGATTTTCGGTAGGGCCTTCGCCCGAAATATTCCACGGGCGGGTACCATAAATGCCTTCACCATTAATATTGAGCCATTTACCTATTTCCAACAAAACATTGGTTTGTTCCGGAGTAATTGTTCCATCTGCTTTTGGGCTGATATTCAACAGTAAATTGCCGTTTTTACTAACGATATCAATCAATGCGTCAATAATTTCATCGGGTGTTTTATTGTCTTCACCCTCAATATATCCCCATGCTTTTTTGCCAATTGCGGTATCGGTTTGCCATGGATATTTTTTGGTTGCCTTTGTACTTCCTCTTTCAATATCGAATACGGCCACATTTTCAGGAAAAGCTTTGTTTTTATAATTCAGAACAACGCCCTTGTTCCACAGTTCCGCATGGTTGTAATAGTATGCAGCAAATGTTTTTCTGTATGGTTCAAGTTCGGGTTGTTCAATCCACCAGTCGAACCAAAAAATCTGAGGCTTGTATTTGTCAACCAATTCAGTGCAGCGTAATAACCAATCGTTCATGAATTCAGCAGTCATTACAGGGGCTTTCGCTATGGTATCGAAAGGGTTATATACTTTGGCCGGACCATAAAAATCGGCATACTTTGGGTCGTTCACATCCGAGTTGAATTTTGTGCCTTCGCCCATGAACCACCAATGCTCGATGCGGTGCGACGAAAGCCCAAAAATCAGCCCTTGTTTGCGGCTTGCTTCGGCAAGTTCACCAATAATATCGCGTTTAGGCCCCATATTTACGGAGTTCCATCTTGATAGTGCGGTGTTGTACATGGCAAATCCATCATGATGCTCGGCTACAGGAACAATGTATTTAGCTCCCGATTTTTTGAAAAGTTCGACCCATTCACTGGCATCGAATTTTTCGGCTTTAAACATGGGAATAAAATCTTTGTAGCCAAACTTATCTTGTGGCCCATAAGTTTTTACATGGTGCTTGAAATAATTATTACCCCATGCAACGGTATCTTTATACATCCAACGGGCATACCATTCGCTTCCAAAAGCCGGCACTGAATAAACTCCCCAGTGGATAAATATACCGAACTTGGCATCTTTATACCAATCGGGACATTGATATTGCGAGAGTGATTCCCAGTTTGCCTGGTACGTTTGAGATTTGACTGCGTTTGCTGTAAACAGGAGCAGAAACACCATTATTACACTAATCCTTTTCTCCATTGTTTAATATTTTATAGTGAAGGTAAGCAGACATAAGCTTAAATCAGAAAATCATCTCCCAATAAAACTTACCGGGAGATGATTTTTTTCGATTAATAAGGAACTGATTAAATTCTTCTAATCAACCTGATTTTTTTAATCCTCACACTTGTCTCATTGTTGACTAACATTGTTATTGAAAAACCCACTGAAACCGTAGTTGTTTCTGTAAGCACAAAAGATGCACTGACATCCTTACCATTTTGAGAGTTATCAATTATCCGGGTTTTGGCAAGCGCTGTTCCAATAGCATCGATGTCAGGTAAAGTTTCGCCAATGGCAGCAGTTACATAAATCGCATCAGGTGATCTGTCTATACTGGAGACTGTCGCAACAAAACTATACGAGCCGGCTGGCAGTGTTAAGGTTTGATAGATTTTGCCATTCACAATAGCTGGTGTACCCCAATATTCCATGGATAGAAAACCACTACCGTTATTCAAATTGTCAAAACCTCCAATTCCACCATGGTTTTTTGCGGCATCGTTAACAGTCCAGTCTGCAAGGTTTCCCCAACGTCCTGAAACATCCTTACCTACAAAAGGATCACCTGGATTCAGTAAAGAAATCTCTGTTACACTAATTACAGTGGGAGTGACTGTTTCGGTATAAAATGTATCGATTGCGTTGGGCTCTGGTATGAATAAAGTGCGGTAATTCAAACCTGAAGCTAAGTCGGTAAGTGTGGTGGTAGATTCTGTCATAGGGACTTTTCTTGTCACCTCTACCCCGACGGCATTGATATAGTTAAGATCACATCGTACACCATTATCAACAGCGCTTTGCCATGTTATGGTAATTTTTCCATCGACCAATTCTGATATGCTCTTAATCTGCCTGTTTGTGATAATAGTTTGAAATATGTCGCCATAAACACTCCCGGTTACTTCAAAAGGTAACGATTTGTTCCCAAATTGATCAATGCTTACAAATTGAAAAATATACCCTTTTTCAGGTAAATTCTCAATAAATTTTGACACATCACCAGTTTGATTGTCAATGGCAACATCCAACGAATCGGTATAATCATTCCAGAAAATACGAACGGTTTCAATTCGTTGTGCAGTAATTAACATTTCGAGTTCAATACGACCTTTCCCAGCTTTGGCAGCAACACTATCTACTTTTGCTGCATAGATGATTTCGCCTTCGTCCAGATAAGGCTGATGCAAATCATTCATTTTAGTACAGGATTGTACAAAGATTGCCAACAACACTATACTGACAATATATATATTACTTATTTTCATACTAATAAATTTAAAAAAATGATAAAAAACTACCTGTTATCACCGTACACTGCAATTTCCGAGAGATGTAGGAAATCACCACCAGACCAATTTTCAAGACCCTTTATCCGGATGTAACGAACCTTCGGATTTTGAGGAGAATTAATAAACTCTTCACCCGCTGCGGCCCAGGCTTTATCTTCAGACGAAACCTGACCTAAAGGTAATCCTGAGGGTTTGAACGAATTGCAGGTCATCAATAAGGTCCAGCTATCCCAGTTGCCTGACGGATCGAGTACTTCGCATCCCCAAACTTCAAATTTCTTCAGATTTCCATGCTGGTAAGGATAATCACCTTGTCTTTGCCATTCTATTAATCGGCTAATTTTACCGGCAACACCTAAGTCGACGGTAAAAGAATGAGGCCAACGGCCTGTTCCTTGCCCGGTATGAAAACCCTGATCTCCAACAATTCCATCCCAAATATTGGGCAATACCCAGCCAAAGGCGGCTGGTTCATCGTTGGGTAGTGAAACTTCCTTAAATTTAAGACGATCAAATTTAGTTTCAAATATTGGCGTTAAGGTATAACTTTGAATTTCACTGTGGTTCTCCCACCGATCCTGCACATACACCTGAAAATTAGCAGGAATGGTATCCATTCCTCGTTTTGCGCCTTCTCCATTGATTACTGAACTGTAGATCGTTTCAACAGGTACAAACTCTTTATTGTTGTCTTCTTTCAGAATAACAATGGAAATTTCCGCGCGGGTTAGATTCTCCCAATAGGCATGTACCCCCCCAAAGTCTTCAATCAGATTAATTGTCTTGCCTATTGTGACAACTGATGGTTCAAGTGGATTGATTGTTACATTTACAGGCGTTGATTCATTTCTGCTGCGATCAACAGCGATCAGCTTAACCTCGCGCGGTTGGATATCACCAAAACCGACTACTTTAAGCGTATCTTTGTACAAAGACGAACGGGAATCACTCAGAACTCCATCCTTCAAAGCATAAACAGCTTTTATGTATAGCAAATCTTCATCTTCAGGAACTTTATAGGTAAGGATTGCTCCTCCAGGTGTATTAACGATTTTGATTTCAGATACCGGCCCCGGAGGGATACTATCTATTGGCTGCTGTCCAATTGGTTCTTCTGTACATGCAAATGCAAGAACACCAAGAATTATTAACATGAAATGACAATATTTTTTCATTTTACTTCATTTTTTAATTTAAAGATTGACTATGGCAATTACCAACCGTAATTTTGCAGCAAATTCTTATTTACCGAAAGATCAGATTCCTTTATAGGCCAAAAATAGTCCTTAACGGTGAATTTAACAGGAACCCTTGCTACTGGGATAACTTTATAAAAATCTTCCGTGGTTTCACCCAATGTATTCCATCCCTGTGGTTGAACATTCAAATCATCAATTTCCTTCCACCGACGAATATCCCAAAAACGTTTACCTTCAAGTGCCAGTTCAATGTTACGTTCCTGGTGGATAATCTGACGCAGGCCATCTTTAGTATCGGGTTTGTTAGGTTTGTTGGAATAAGTGAGCCATGATTCTTTAACTCCTCTTAACCCTGCCCGTGAGCGAATCAGATCCAGATAGGTGAAAACCTCATTGCCTGGTCCGTTTGCTTCGTTTAGTGCTTCGGCATACATCAGGTAAAGGTCGGCCAAACGCATAACCGGGAAAGGGAAATATTCTGTACTACGACTGTTTTTAGTAAGTGCATTTTTGAAGCTGTGCATCTTTTTTGCGGTATATCCGGTAATACTGTATTCACCCGAACTATTCCTTCCTGAAATTCCTTTGGAGAAAAAATCACAATATTTCACATTAACAAGAAAATCATAATAACCATTTCCGTAATAGATCCCTTTGTCGAAACCCAGACTTGCATAAAAACGAGGTTCCCGATTGTAATGCAAATTTGCTGTTTGCATTCCTTCTTTGATAAAGTATTTTTCATCTCCTGATGACACTTCAGGTCTGACTTTATACCGATTATCATACCAACCGCTATTTTGCCATTGAATATCTTCATCAATAGGAACACCATTGGCTGAATAGTATCTTTCGGCCGTTTTTATAGTAGGAGCCCATTCTTGTCTCGCATTAATTGACCACTCCGCATCTAAACGAAGTATTCTTGCCTGGGCATTCAATGACAACCAATTGCAATCATAATTGGTATTGCCCCATATCAATTCCTTGTTCCAGCGGTCACATATAGCCTGGCGATAAGTTGTTTGTAACTTAAATGGTTCTGGTGAGAGAATAACCTGAGGATCAATCAAATCATAAAGCGCTTTGTTTTGCTCATGACAAATATCTATCGCTTCCTTACATGCATCGGCTGCGACTTTCCATTTATTGGCATCAAAAGTTTGGGGGAATAATTGTTCTCCACGATTGTCAACCATACTGACATAGTCCGTATTTCCATTAAACAAAGGGCTTGCAGCAAAAACAAATACTTCAGCACGCATACTAAATGCAGCTAATTTATCAACGCGTCCAGCTTCGGTTCCTTCAATCAACTCGTTAGCTTTGGGCAAGTCAATTGCTGCCTCTGCCATCAGATCTGTAATATATTTTACTACAACATCAACCGGTTCACGATATACCTGTACTTCGTCGACTCCTGCAGATATAGGAAGGTTCACATCGACAATCGGAATTGGACCATATGCTTTGAAAAGGTAATAATGGTAGTAGGCTTTAAGGAATTTAACCTCAGCAATCCATCTTTTCTTTTCATATTCGGGTAAGTCAGTTACTCTGTCCACATTTTCAATGAAAATATTGCAATCCCGAATTCCTTTCCACAGGCCTTTGGCTCCGGATTCCCCATCCCAGAAATTTAAGATAGGATTTGTAGAAGTTTGAAAGCCACCTGCAATTTGTGAGTTTCGCCATTCTGTATTTATTGAATATAGTCTCCATGTTTCGTCACAACCATTCATAGCCGGATCGTTATCGACCGAACCAATCTGTGGTCTGTAACTGTAGCAGGTAAATAGATATTTTTCAGCTGCAATTCTGTTGCGAAATGAAAAATCAACTGTCGCGACATTGTCAGGAACAATATCGAGGTAACTATTGCATGAGCCAAGACTGATCGTCAGCGTCAATGCAAAAAATAGTTTATATATTGTTTTCATAAAATTCATTTTTTATTAGAAGGTAAGTTGAAGTCCGAAATTATATACTTTCTGAATTGGATATCCCAAACCTTTTCCGCCCATTTCAGGATCCCACATCTTAAATTTACTGAATGTAAGCAGGTTGGTTCCGCTAAAATAGACACGCAGGTTTGTTATTTTTGCTTTCGATGTGATTTTTTCAGGCAGAGTGTAACCAAATTCAACAGATTTTAAACGGAGGAACGCACCATTGCGCATAAACCAGCTAGATGTTTGATTGTTGTTTAAACTAATTGTTTCAGACAGCCGAGGCCATAATGCATAGATATTGCGATTATCCTCAGACCAATGACTATCAGCATATTCTTGCAGTAACGCATTATTGGCAGTACGGCCAGGGTCGAGGTCCTCCGGATAAGGATAATAATCAGAAGCATGATAATTAATGAAAGGGCTTGTTGAGGGAACATCGATCCAGAAAGATTCGTTGGCCAATCCCTGAAAGAAGCATGATAGGTCAAATGATTTCCATCCGCAAGACAAACCAAAACCGTAAACAATTTCAGGGCTGGTTGGATAGCCGAGTGGAACCATGTCCTGTTCGGTAATCTTACCATCCTTGTTAATATCTTTGTATTTGATATCTCCAGCTTTGTAATCGCCAAATTGTACCGGTGAGTTGCGGATTTCCTCATCATCGACAAATAGTCGTTCGGCTACATAACCCCAGTTTTGATTTAAAGAAAGACCTACATGCGATCTCCAGGGCGTTCCAGTATAATTTGGTTCTTCATAAACAATAAATTCACTGGTTGCATAGGTAAAGTTGGCCAATCCCGTTATCCAAAAATCTTTATTGAATGAGTGACTGTAATTCAGGGAGATATCCACACCTTTACTGGCAGCCTCGCCAACATTGGCACGGGTTGCAGCCTGAAGCCCCATTGTGGTTGGAATTGAGGAACGGGTCATCAGGATATTGTATCGGGTTTCCTTAAAAAAGTCTGCCTGAATATCCAATTCATTCCAGAAACTCATTTCAAGACCCAAATTTAGTTTTCTGGCTGTTTCCCAGGTAATGTTATCATTCGCGTATCTGGAAATTGAAACACCGTTCAATGTATTTCCGCCCATGTTACCATAAGTACCAAAAGATGACCTGTTTGCTTCATCATCCATGTTTACATTCGATAGGTAGAAGAAACGGTCATTTTCGTCACCGATAGCATCGTTTCCTACCAATCCGTAAGTAGCTTTCAGTTTTAATTTACTGATGGTCTTCTTTAATCCTTCAGAATAGAAAGGTTCATTGGAAATATACCAGCCCAAACCAGCTGAAGGGAAGAATCCGAAACGTTCTTTCTTTGAAAAACGCTCTGATCCGTTATACCCAAAGTTGGCTTCAATAAAATAACGTGAATCATAAGCATAAGTGGCGCGACCAGCCAATCCAACATTGCGGTATGGTAAGGATTTTTGAAGATCGCCAGCATTTGCAAACAATTGCTCACGCATCGTATATACCACTAATCCGCTTAAATCATGTTTTTCAGCAAATGTCCGGTTCCATGCCAATGCAGTCTCAAAATAAGTCGTGGAGTTAATATCCTTTTTACCTTCACTGTAGCCCAGGTATTCAGTGCCACTCTTCTCATTTAAAGGCATCAAAGTGTATTCATCCGCAGCTTTGTCGTACATCGAAGTTTGGTAGTAAAAAGGATTGTAGAAACGTGATACATCGAAAAAAGCATATCGGTTTGTATTAAATAACCCACGCAACGAAAGACCTTTGGTAATAAAATCAAGTTGCTGTTTAAGTTCAAACTGAGCCGACATTTGAGAGGTTGTATAATCTTTATATCCTTTTGTCATATCAGCATAAGGGTTGATATACTGCCCCTTATCGTAATTTCCATATAGAATGTGCTGTGTATAGACATTGGCAGCATCTGGTTTATAGTAAGCAGGAAATAGGACGGGATTTGTTCTCATTACTTTTTGGAACAATCCATCACCGCCATCAATTGGACCGGTATAATCATCAAAAGAGCCTTGTAAACGGACAACTGCTTCGGTTGTTTTGGTGATATTGATGTTGACATTCGAACGCAACATGTATCTTTTCAGTTTAATGTTGTTGTTGAAGTTATTCTTCTGGTCAACGTTTAGCATCCCATTGTCATTGATCACACTACCAGCCAAATAGTATCGGGCAACTTTGCCACCACCACCTACATTAAAGTTGAGTCGCTGGTTGGTAGTTTGATCTTTAAACAAAGTTTTGTACCAATCGTTGGCAGGGTATACATACGGATTACCCCCAGCTATGGTATTTGCAATTTTACTTTGAGAATATGGCGTTATACCCAGTGGATCGCGGGTTCTCACAGCCTCGTTATGTAAACGCATATAGGTTATGGGGTCAGCAAGCTTTACCATGCTTGTTGGCTTCGATATGGACTCTTCAAACCTCACGCTTATTTGCGCCTTACCTACGCTTCCTTCTTTGGTAGTAACCAATATTACACCGTTGGCACCACGTGAACCATATAGCGCCGTTGCCGTTGCATCTTTCATGATAGAGAAACTGGCAATATCATCTGGCTGCATACGCGATAATTCCTGGGTGGTAACCTCATTGTTGTCAATCAGGATAAGCGGATCTTTCTTATAGCCAAATGTAGTAACCCCACGAATAAAGAACTCTGCATTATCTTTTCCTGGTTCCCCGCTTCTCTGATAGGAGATCAAACCCGACATACGCCCTGCCAATGCTGTGGTAAGGTTACTTGAAGGAATCTTCAGTTCTCCAGGCTTTACGGTAGTGATTGACCCGATAACACTCTCCTTTTTTTGTTTGGCAAAGGCAACAACAGTAACATCGTCAAGCTCCTTGTTAGAAACCATCAGAGCAACATGTATTACCGTCTTATTTCCAACTGTAATCTCCTTGCTTTCATAACCGATAAATGAAACAACAATTATTGCACTAGGTTCAACATCAATAGTAAATGCTCCATCAACACTGGTTATAGTTCCCCGGGTTGTACCTTTGATAACTACCGACGCTCCTGGAATAGGTTTACTATCCTCGTCGTAGATAGTACCGGTTAACTTTATTGTTTGAAGCTTTTGTACTTCTTGAAAGATTCGTTCTACCGGCAGACTGACTATTTTCAATAATTCCTCCGATTTCCCAATAACGATCTGCCTGTCATTGATTTTATAAACATTATCCGAACCTTTAAATAACTGATCGAGTATCTCAGTGACAGTCCGATCGACAACAATGATATTTACATTTCGATCTAAATCAACAAGTTGATCCTGGTAGAAAAATACAAACTCACTTTGTTCTTCAATTGCCTTCAATACATTGCTCACCGACGCATTACGCAAACGCAACGAAAGTTTTGCATTCTGCGAGTAACTATTAGTGCTAAATGCAAACACGGAACTCACAAGGATGAAGAAGATAGTTATTCGCATAACAAAAAAGACTTTCAGAAAGCATTGAAAAATGCCTCTTTCTTTTAATTTTAATTTCATAAATTTGAACGTTTTTGTTAGTAATTGACTTCGTGTCATTTCATTTTCTAAAACCGGGATATGTTTCGACGCGCATCCCGGTTTTTTTAAAGCTAGTCAGCTCTTCAATTCATTGGCATTACTTTTTTATTATTAGATATGATCCGTTATTTTCCTGAAAATTAACTGATGATGCAAACGCGATATTCTCAAGAACATCCTTTAGATCATCACCTAAATAGAGTTTCCCCGAAAATGTTATTTGGTCAAGTCCATCTTCAACTGAAATTTCCTGATTATAAAACCTTTTCAACTTCGTGAAAACTTCTATTATTGGCTTATTTTTGAAAATCAAATAGCCATTTATCCAGGAAGAATACAATTGGACTTCCACCTTATCTTTTGAAATATTTGAATTGCTTTTATCAAATGTCAATCTTTCACCTGGAATCAGGTCAATTGTTCCGGCAAACAATTTATTTTTCCCGGCAGTAACTTTCCCTTTGATCAATACCGTTTGCACCAAATTGTCTTCGCTATACGATGAAACATTAAAACTTGTTCCCAATACTTTGATCTTTATATCTCTCGTTATTACATAGAATGGCTTTTCAGGATTGGCTTTCACATCAAAAAAAGCTTCTCCGGTAAGAAATACTATCCGTGAATCTGATTGAAATTTCGTAGGATAAGATAATTGACTTCCTGAATTTAGCCAGATGTGTGTTCCATCTGCCAGTAAAATTTCGGAACGCTTCCCATAAGGAATAATAATTTGATTTAGCGTTGAGTTGGTTTGATCCGGATTAAGGTCAATCGTATCCGAGTTAATTGTTAGGTTTCCAGTAATTGTTTGCTCAATGGTTGTTTGTTTAGTATCAAACTCTTTGGTTGTTCCATCGGCAAAGATTACTTTCCCTTTTTCAAATGTTTCTGTGGAAGCTTCTACAGGAAACTGATTTTTTCTATATACAGATAAATAGATTAAACTACCTATTGCAATTAATATGCTTATTGCAGCAGCATATTTCAGGCTTGAATTCCAGTTAAATTTCGCCATCCTTCCAGATCGTTGTACTTTCTGAAAAATCACATTGAGTTTGTCTTGCGGCACAATCTGCCCAATTGGTTGTAATGATTCAATAATAAGTATCGCATTTTTGATCAGAACTTCTTTTTCAGAGTAATCACGAATAAATGATTCCCAAAACTGATCAAGTTCTTTATTGGGATGTAAAACCCAGAAGACGAATTCTTTATCAAGAATAAAGTCTTCGGTTGTTTGATGATTGATGAATTTATTTGCTTCCATTGCAACTATGAATCTTCGGTTGATTACAATAGATAAAGGCAGTGAAATTCAAAACATCATCATTAAATTAACTTTTATTTAATAATTCATTAACCTAACTTCTGTAAAAAGAATAAAAGGATCGGAGTATCGCCTTGTAGTGAGTCCTTTAACGATTTTATCGCCTTGCAAATTAAATTACGGCAGCCTTCAATGCTCATTTCCATTGTTTCAGCGATTTCCTTGTATTCCAATTCTTCAGTAAATCTCAGGTAAATTGCCTCTTTCTGGCGAGCTGTCAATTGATTTATTGCCTGATGTAAAGATTGTAGTTTCAAATTGGCATTTTCTTTTTGTATAATTTCATGTTCGATAGAATAAATGATATCGAATACAAAACCTTCATCATTTTCTTTCAAATTGTAACGTTTCTCCTTCTGAAGTTGACGCACAAGTCTTCGTTTAAATGATTTAAGAAGATAAAAAAAAATATTATCTGTATCTCCAAGTTTTCTTCTATTCCTTATTATATCTGTAAATATATCTTGAATAGAATCCTCAATTATGGTATGATTTGGCGTTAGTTTTAACCCAAACAGATAAAGTTTTTTTGAATATTCAGTATAGATTAGATTAAGTGCATCGTTGTCACCGGTTTTGAATCTACCCCATATATCTCTATCATTCATCAAATGGCCAACTTTAAAGTAGTTTTCAAAAGTATACATTATTTGCCTTCAATCCAATACGAGTCCATTTTGGAAATAATAATATCTTTAAGCAAAAAAAACTATTTTTCAGTACGCAAGAATAATAAAACTTCTCACCTCTTATGCCCTTTCTCACACCTTTTCAACGTTTTTTCCCAAGAACCATTTTCATCATAAAAATCAGTTCCTAATTTACAGCAAATCAAACAGTAATATGGAATTACTTTGACAATTCTATTTTTCATCGACTTATCTGTTTATGGAATTACCATCAGGTATTTTGTCAGCAACTTTTCAATAATCGTAGTCGCCGGGGAAAAGCTCAAAAACCGTACTACACGACCAGGGTGCTGGCCAATAATAAACCAACAACTGAACATAACAGACAAAATATACAGGCTAGTATTTCTGGAAGCAAGTCCAATAACTTGAACAGAATAATACATATATTCTGATGAACGTAATGGCTTTGTTTTATGGAAAGATGCATTGGAGAAAAGGCTTGTTTCGAAGGAAACAGCCTGGATTTGATTTTTCTTGTATTGATCTGATTACAAACAACATAAAGCAATAAACCCGATAGGTTTCGATGGCTCTCGCATTGTTCTGCCACTTCGACGAATCACGCTTAATCAGTCCCAATTTCAGATTTCCGCCCGTTCCAGGCAAATACAAAGCGAACTCAGGAAGGTCGCCAGCTTCTACCCAAAAGCAATATTGGTTCGGTAAAGCGCCCGGTTAAAACGATGCGTTCCGTTGGTAATCACAAAGTATTTCCCATCAGCATGATAGCGCATTTTACGGGCGATTCCATGCCAAGGTAGGGTTATAGTTTGTACCTAACGAAATATAGGGGCCAATAATAGAGTTGTAATTGAAATTATGTATTTCATTTCCAGTGTCTTATAAATGTTTATGTTTTCTGATTCGAAACTTCGCAGCCAGCATACTTCAGATTTCATCTCGATAGAAACACACTTTCTAATGGTTTATAGCTGGAGACCACAATCCTTCAATCGTATACTCTCGGACTATTCAACTTCAAAGCAAAAAAAAAATGGAGGCATTAAATCCTCCATTTTTTTATAAAATTTTTAATACCCAGGATTTTGTTGTACTTGTTTTTCCTCAGGAGTCAATGCACGTCCATCTTTCTGGATGGCATCGAGGTAAACCTGTGGAACTGGGCGTAGATTGTGTTTTTCCTGAATATTCGGTGCAGCTCTCTTGTTGAAAGCTTTGGCACGTGCTACCAAAGTTTTGGTGCGTGAAAGATCCTCCCAACGGAAAAGTTCACCTACCAACTCACGTGATCGTTCGTTCAATAAAAAACATAAGGCACGGTCGTATGTGCTGGTATAACCCAACTTTGTAATTATTTCCTCATCAACAGCAGGTAGAGTTGAGAAACTTGAAACTGTCAAGTCTGTTCCTGATGTTGACAAAGGAATGTTGTTCGATTCGTAATATGAATTTTCAGGATAAAATGAGTTAGTTGCTCCTAAAGTGGCATAGCCAACTGGATTAGCGGTTGCATTGTAAGATGCACCACCACCATCGGTATAGGCTTTGCGGTCTTCTCCATCTTTATAGGCAGCCCTGTTGCGGATAGTATTAATGTATGTCAATGCTTTTGGGTAATTGTTCTGACGAATGCAAACTTCAGCAGCAGTCAGATAAGTATCCGACAAACGGGCTAGAATACCATCGCGAAAACCGGCAGCATCATTAATAGCTGGTCGGGAACCATCTAGGTATTTGTTTAGAGAAGCAAAACGATTCTGAAATGCATCATCGTTTAGGTATTCTCCTCCTTCAGCATAAGTTGCAAATACATTTGGGACTATCTTACCTGTCTTTGGATCATTTATGGTTGCCAAACTTCCTTTAGCGGCAAAACGTGTATCCGAAGGATTGTTGATAATGTACATGACCGAAAGGTCTCCCAATACATAACCAGAACCTGCAGCCGGATTGTTTACTGCTTGCTTTGTTCTGAAGCTCTTCCAAAATCTGGAATCGTTAACACGATCGAATACATTATAGGAATAATAGTTGGTACGCAACCTCTGATATTCACGACCACCGGCAATGTCGCGTTTCATTTGCGGTAAATTGAGGTACTGTGATACAAAATAAAAATGCATTTGGTTACCATATGTACCCCATGTTGACTTATCAGCACTGAACTGAGCTGCAAGGATGATTTCAGATAAATTTTCGTTTGGTCCATTTGTCCCAGTATAGTTAAATATATCTTTAAAATCAGGAGCCAGCTGATGATGGGCAATTACTTCGTCTGCAAAATTCAAAGAGTTTGTCAGGTCAGCGCTTTTGGTTGCACTGTTCCAACTGTCGTTGATTTCGCTGGCACGGAATAAATAAGCCTTAGCCAGAAAGTGGGCTGCAGCATCCTTGGTAAACTTGCCGGTAAGGGTTCCACTCGAAGGCAGTCGGTTATAGGCTTCCGTAAAATCAGATATAACCTGTTCCATTACCTGCTGTGCAGTTGCGCGAGCGAATTCACGTTCAGGAGTAACAGCTGGTATTAAATTCAGAGGTACACCTCCATATTGTCGAACCAGTTTCAAGTAGTTATAAGCACGGAGAAAATATGCTTCACCCATGTAGGTATCCTTTTCTACACCAGGTTCCATCACCACCTCAGCCTTCTGGAGCAAAAGGTTGGCAGAGTTGATGCCTATATACATGTTATCCCAAAGTGTTTCAGCTAAAGCTGTGTTTACGTTGACGGGAGTAATCAATGAAGCAAAAACGCCATCATAAGAGTCCCACATTCCGTTTGAAGCGTCACCACCACAGCGGAACTCGTCGACACCATAATTAGTTGTTGCAAATCCCCACTCCCAGGCAAAATGGAAACGCAGGTTATAATACATACCAGCAGCCAAATCCCTAATTCCTTCTTTTGTATTAAAATATTCGGTATTTCTTACGGTATCCTGTTCCTCATCCAGAAAATTTGAGCAGGAAATAATAGTCCCGGCAAACATAAAAGATGCCAGCATGCCAATTAATATTCTTTTATATTTCATAACAATAGTCCTTTCGTAGTTTATAAATTACAATTAGCTTAGAATCCAACATTTACTCCAAATATGAAACCGCGGTTCGCAGCTGAAGTGCTAATGGTTGGGTCATTGTTGGTTCCATTTCCAGAAATACTCAAGTCCATATCCAACCAGTCAACCTTTGAGTAGAGAATACCAGGATTTTTAGCCTGTACATAGATCTTCAAAGTTTCCAGACCAAGTTTTTTGGCAATTAAAACCGGGAAAGTATAACCTAAATTTATGTCGCGAATCTTTATAAATGAACCACTCCTGTAACCCATTATATTGTAGTAAGGGTCACCAACTCCTACGTTGTAAATTGGCTTCTGATATTCCGCATTTTTGTTATTTTCGTTATAGTAGCTAATGCTACGCTGTGTACCACGTCCACCCTGCCATTCTCCACCTGTGTTAAAAGTGTAACCCAGACGGCCATAAAGGAAACAAGAAAAATCAAAGTTCTTATAGGTAAATGAGTTCGTCAAACCAACTGTCCAACGAGGAATAGTGTTGCCAATAATCACACGGTCATCATTCGGGCTAATCTTGTGGTCACCATTCTGGTCTACCGGGCGAGATCCTCCAATCTGGAATTTATGACCATTTGCATTGAATTTAGCCATTTCTGCTGCATCTTCTTCATGCCACAATCCTGCTGAGGCGTAACTGTAGATAACACCAATTGGCTGTCCAATAAACCAGAGGTTTGAAATATCATCTGACTTCCCATTTGACAGAGAAACGATTTTATTTTCCTGCCAGGCAGCATTCAAGCTGGTTTCCCAGGTGAAGTCCTTTGTTTTAACATTGACTGTATTTATGGTTATATCTATACCATTATTCTTCGTTTCTCCTACGTTGGAAAAAGTTGTAGTGTAACCTGTTAGCGATGGTATATTCATCTGCATCAACAAATTTTTTGTCTGTGAGGTGTAGAGATCAAGTACACCCGATACGCGACCCCTTAATAGAGAAAAATCGAATCCCAGGTTGTATTGGGTGGTTTTTTCCCATCCGAGGTTTTGATTGGCCATGGCCAGATTACCGTCTTTAATCAAAGATTCGGAAGGAACATATCCTGGAACGACGGAACTTCCAAACGGATAAAACAAGGATACTACTCCACCTTTTGTCTGATATGGTTGGATTGCTGAGTTTCCAGTCGTACCAACACCAAGTCGTGCTTTCAACTGGTTAATCCAATCAATATTCTTGATCCAGTTTTCCTGATCAATACGCCATGCCAATGCGGCTGATGGGAAAAATGCCCATTTGTGACCAGCAGCCAACTGAGAAGCTCCATCCCAACGACCAGATACTGTAAGCAGGTATTTATCAGCAAAGCTATAGTTGAAACGTCCCATGTACGACATTAACTGACGATCGGTAAGACCTGAATCCCAGTTGTCTAATGATGCGATGTTATTTTTGTTTAATGCATTCCACTTCTGGCTTACCAACGGAATACCTTGAGCGCTCATTGTCGAGAAGTTGGTGTTCCATGCTGAAGTAGTTTGAAGCAAAGTGGCTCCAAATGTATGTTTATCAATTTTTTTATCGAAGTACAGCAAATTATCCAGAGTCCAGGAGAAATCGTTTTGATTCCTTAAAGAAGCAATATTAGGAGATCCTAAACGGTCAACAGACATTGCATCTGTGTATGTGCCGTTTTTAAAGAAACGAAAGTCCGGGCCAAAGTTCGCACGGTATTTTAAACCCGGCAAAATATTTAACTGTGCATATAAGCTTCCCATAGCACGGAACATTTTGCGCTCATTGATAGAGTAATTCCATTCATCAACGATAGTCTTCATCCCATCATCACCACCTGGATAGGTTATACGGTTGCCATTTGCATCATAAGGGACTGCATAGGGCAAAACACTGTTAGCGGCTGCATAAATACTGCCGGGAGTGGATTGACCGCTTATATGAGACTGACCATACTGCTGAATACTATAAGTAGAATTTATACTGGCTCCCATTTCAAACCATTTTATAGGATTCACATCTACACTTACCTTTGTTGTGTAACGTGTGTATGATTGTCCTTTCATCGTGCCTTTGGTGTCCAAATATCCGAATGATACGTAGGCCTTCATTTTTTCAGTTCCACCACTTGCACTAATGTTATGTTGTGAGGATACTCCGGTTTGAGTTACTATGGCAGCCCAGTCGGTAGTTTGCACTTTTGAACCATCCCATGTGCCACCATCCCAACCTTTCATGATATTGTTCCATGCAGATTGATCATTGGCACCAAGGAAAATCTTATAATCATTTTCCTGAGTTGGCTGGTCACCTCTTGGGTATTTGGCAGGATCTAAATAATAATATCCCCAACGTCTCCAGGTAAGGTATTCGCTTGCACCCATCATCTCGGTTCGATCCTGAATATTTTCAATAGTCATTGAACCTGAATAGTTAAAACTTAGCTTGCCTGCCTTGCCTTTTTTTGTGGTAACCAAAACGACACCATTCGCACCACGCGAACCATAAATGGCTGTTGCGGAGGCATCCTTCAATATGTCGATTGATTCGATGTCTGCAGGATTCATTGTTTCGATGCCTGATGAAGACATGATAGGAATACCATCTAATACATAAAGTGGAGAATTACTTGCAGTCAATGATCGAAGACCGCGAATGAAGATTTTACCTATTTCACCGGGACGTTCGTTAGAGGTAATATCAACACCTGCAGCCTTTCCCTGCATAGCTTCTATTGCATTGGCAACTGGACGTGAGTTCAGTTCCTCTTCGCTAACACGAATCATAGAGCCAGTAACATCGCTTTTCTTCTGTGTACCGTAACCAATAGCAACTACTTCTTCAATTCCAATTGTTTCATCTTCCAAAGTAACATTTAGTATTGTTTTATTTCCTACTGAAACTTGCTGCATTTTCATCCCGACAAAGGAAAATTGCAAAGTTGCATTCAATGGAATATTCGAAATGGAATAGTTTCCGTTTGTATCGGTAATGGTTCCATTGGTTGTGCCTTTCAGTACGACGGAAACGCCAGGAAGAGGATTCCCCGATGAATCTGTCACTTTCCCGGTTACTTTTGTATTGTCCTGATTGGTATTTGAATCAATTCGTGTAATTACGATATTACGGTCGATCATCCGGTATGAATATTCATCCTGATTTAAAACTTCTTTCAATATTTTTTCAATATTAGAATTTTTAATATCAAGAGTGTATTCTTTACTCAGATCCAACTGATCTGTTTTAAATAGAAAACCATAATTCGATACTCGTTCAATCTCATCAAAAACCTGAATGAGGGAAGCATTTTTTACATTCAGGTCAAACCTGGTTTCCTGTGAAAAGGTATTGACAGCCATTGCCATCACAGAAAAGAAAACGAAAATGGTAGTTAGTTTCATAACAAGTAATAACTTCTTAATTCCCAACCTTTGATGGTCTGGGAAATGTTGTTTTTTCTTCATAGTTTTGTTTTGTTATTTGTTAAACGATTGGTCAAGGTGATCGGCAAAATTACACTGACCATAAAATTTCAAAAACACCAACCGGGTAAGTCACAAGCTTCCCGGTTTTTTAGCTTCATTAGGATTACATCATAGGCAAATTATTTGTATGAAAGTTTCTAGTATTGCATCAATACACTAAATTGATTCCGTCAATTCTTATATCCGATTAATATATTATAATCACATCCGGCATTTCAGGTTTTTCAATTATCCTGTAATTGAAATCTGTGGTTAGTTTCAACATTTTAAGCACATGTTGTGCCGTGGTAGATTTCTTGATATTCCCGGTATACCGGTAGTCGCGCAGTGCCTGGTTTTCAAACATGAACTCAACATCGTACCATCGGCTCATTTCATTAAAGATATCTTCAAGCCGCTGATCACGAATGACAAATTTGCCGTCTCTCCATGCAGAGAGCACATTTGATGTAAATGGCTTTATTTCAATCCTGTTGTTTTCAGTTGAATAAATAGCGCTTTCGCCAGGCTTTAATTCTACCAATGAACTTCCATTGTTAGTAAGAATATCGGCTTTCCCTTCGATGAGTGAGGTTTCAATCACCTGATCTTCAGAGTATGCTCTAATATTAAAAGTAGTTCCCAGATCGCGAACAACCAGCTGACCAACCTTTACCAACAAAGGAAAATCATCGTGGTGTTTAACTTCAAAAAAGGCCTCTCCTTGCAGTTCGGCAAGTCTTTGTTTTGTTTGAAGATCTTCGCGATAGGTCAGTTCAGAACCGGAATTCAACCAAACTTTAGTTCCGTCAGCAAATTCTATGGTACTCACACTCCCTTTGGTGGCTGTGTATTTCTGGATGCCCATGGCTGAAACTTCAGGCTTGATTCCTGAAAGAAAATAGCCTGATAATCCGCCAATACCCAGAGTAAACAGAATAACTGCAGCATATTGAAGGATTCTTTTGCCAATAAAAAATGTGGTCTTCTTTGCCGTATGATTTATTCTCTTCCAAAGTTTGTCGAATTCAGAATCGAGATCAACGATGGTATGTGACCCGGACATCCGGAGCCATATACTTTTCATTTCATAAAACAATTCCTCCTCTTTCTTGCTATCTTTTAATCTGCGATAAAATTCTTCCTTCTCTTTTTCACTTGCATCGCCGTTTAAAATGCGCGATAATAAATTCTTATCCATTTTCCCTGATGTTTAGTAATGAACAAATGAAGATAGAAATACCCTAATGAGAAATTCAGGAAATTTCGGGAAAAATGAAAAATCATAAAAAAGAAAACCGGTTTCTGCTTAATTTAGAATTTTGGCGATGGCTACTATCATGGGAAGATAGTCCTTTAAGTCTTTCCGGAGTATTTTTAAAGCTTTGGTGAGGTGGGCTTCCACTGTTTTTTGTGTCACTCCTAATTTTTCAGCTATTTCACGGTTTTTTAAATCCTCCAGACGACTCATTTCAAATACAACGCGGCAGTGTTCGGGCAAATTCCGAATGGCCAGATCGATTTTGTCTTTTAGTTCATTAAATTCCAGGTAATCATCGCCTATTTTATTCAAGCTTTCATACTGGTATTGCATTTCCATCCAACGGATATGCTCGTGATGTTTCAGTATAATCTGCCTGCGCTTCAAGATATTCAGGCAATTGTTTTTGACTAGAGTAAATAAAAAATTACGAATGTTTGAATCGGCATTGAGTTCGTATCTGATTTCCCACAACTTCACGAAAGCCTCCTGAACAACTCCATTAGCTTCATCTTCATCTTCGAGATAATATTGGCTCAAATGACAAAGAGGCTGGAAGTAATCATGGAAAATTTTCCTAAAACTATTTCTGTCGTCTTTCGCTAATTGGAGAATCTGTTCAAACATAAATTGGAAATCAGTCCCCAAATATAAGAAAAAACAGTTCTGGGGTTCTTCTAAGTGTTATTAAGTCTGTTTTTGTAAAACCTAAACATAGATACACTAAACAATTGAAGACAAGCAGATGTTTTCTTTCTGAAGGGAGCACCTATCAGCGAAAGGTTCAGGAGTAAAATTCCTTAATAAATTTGGTCACGAAATCATCTTTTTTTTGTGGCACAACATCACCGAAATATCAAATTGACTCAAAAAGCGTATTTCAGGATGACAGTCTTTGTGCTTTTTTCGAAATAAAATTTAATTCCATTCAGGAAAAATCGTTTCCTAATCATTCAGGGTTTGAATTGCAGGTCTGCCAGGAAAAGTCAGGAGTACAAAAATAATTAAAAGAGTTCATTGATTATCAACCGATCATTTTCAGTATCAGTCAATAATCAATGAACTCAGAATTTTCGGAACGAAATTGATCATTCAGTTCCCTATCAGGCAAATATTTGCTTCTTTATTTTTGCTTCTGCTAATGTGAAATAACTGAAAATAGATTGACAAATCAAAGAAGCCAATATGGGTGCCAGTTTTCCCAACTAAATAGATTGATTATAAAAATGAAGGAACCAATTCTATTTCAGCACAATCTCAATGACCGGAATAGCAACAGGTGGCTGAATCACCGGAACTGCCAAAATCAAGTCGTCCTTACCCGTATCGTCAAATCCCGACCAATGGGGAGGTATAACGCGGATTTCAGAAGCATCGTGCAGAAATTGGGCATACTTTATTTTACCAGCCATATTTTTCATCACCAAACGTTCCAATGGATAAGTGATTAAATGAATATACAATCTGTTTGTTTTTGGATTATAGGTTAGAATTGTATTTTCAGGCGCTGTAAATTCTGCGGGTGCTTGTGTGCAGCCATAAATGGATCGGCTGTTATATTTCATCCAATCTCCCATTGCCTTAAGCCTGTCGTTCGCACGGGAATCAAAAACGCCACGGGCAGTTGGCCCGACATTCATGAGAAGATTGCCTCCTTTACTAACCGATTCGATAAGTAGCTGGAGCAATTGCTCCGTGCTTTTCCATGTATTCTCATCGCGATGGTAACCCCATGAGCCGGAGAAAGTCTGACATGTTTCCCATGGAATTTGTTTTCCGTTTTTTTCGGGCCATTTAGCAACCTTAAATTGTTCAGGGGTTGTAAAATCCCAGCCACCAGGCACATCGTTAAGGTCGAGCCGGTCGTTAACAAGGATACCTGGCTGTAGTTCACGCACCATTTTTAGCAGATTTTCCGAATCCCAATCTTCGTGTCCCTTGCCATTTTTCCCCGGATACGAAAAATCAAGCCACAAAATGCTGATTTCACCATAATTGGTAAGCAATTCGCGCAACTGGCCTTTCATGTATTTCTGGTATTCAAGCATTGTCCTTCCTTTGTTGAGGCGGACGTATGCAGAGTCCGAATCCTGTCTCTGAGGATGGTTTTTGTCGATCGTAAAATCGGGGTGGTGCCAGTCGATTAGCGAATAGTAAAATCCGATTTTAATCCCTTCAGCCCTAAAAGCATCAACCCATTCTTTAATAAGATCCTTGCCACAAGGGGTGTTGGGAGCCTTGTAATCCGTCAGTTTGGTGTCAAACAAACAAAAGCCCTCATGATGCTTGGTTGTAATAACAGCATACTTCATACCCGCTTCTTTGGCTTTTTTTGCCCATTCTTTCGGGTTGTATAAATCGGGGTTAAACTCTTCAAAATATTTTTGATACTGTTCAGTATTCATTCTTTCAAAGTTTTTTACCCATTCGTGACGGGCAGGCAGCGAATACAATCCCCAATGAATAAACATCCCGAAACGGGCATTGGTCCACCATTCCATACGTTCGGTTTTGGCCTGCTCTGTCTCAACAGGCAACTGAGCTTTTGCAAAAACAGACAGCAATATGAAAACTGTTAATAAGTAAATTTTAATTTGATTAATCATTTGATTGATTGTATTTATGGTTTATAATCTTTATTGATTGTCCGTTTACTTAACGCCCGATCTTTTGTCAAATTTAATAGTTGGTTTATCAACTTTCACCACAATCGGCAATTCCTTCTGAGCCAGCGAGCTTATTGAAATAGTTAAGGTAGTCAAAATTGCCAAAACATAACTAACCACATGTTTGTCATTTGTTTAGTATATTATTATTTTACAATTCTGAATTGCTTTTACCCCAAACAGCCACCCCCTTATTATTCAATCCGGTGAATATCAGGCACGAATCAATTTTGTTTTCCCAATCTCTTCCTTTCTGAACAAACAAATTTTCGATTGTTCCATTGCTCCAACTCAGCTGAAGCCACGGTGCGGTATACGACCATTTGTTGCTGGCATCGCCATTTAATGTTCCGGCAGCATCAATGGTCAGTTTTTCAGAGACCTGCAAATCGGGACTGAATTGTTCCGTCTGATAGCCAGGAACAACGCGATAATTAAGGACAATTCTCTCCCAAATGCCTGGGATGGAAGTCTGTGAAACAAGATCGCTCTTTTCCCAGGCATATCGTTCAGGAGATGCAACCGGCCAACCATCAGGAGTCCAGAATAATTTCCGTACTTGCAAATCCATGAAATACTTGTCTACAGTTGGCCGACCCTGATTGGCAATGAAATATTGTCCATTTCCATCATCAAAAACAGTGCAGTGCGAAACACCCTGCCAACCTCCATGTCCAAAGAATTTATAAGGTGCCACGATCATCGGGCCGTGATCAACATCACTGTTGGCGTCCACTTCATTGTAATCGTAAAAAGGCCCCATAGGACTGTCGGCGCGGCAAACGCGCGTGTTGTATTTTGTTTCGAGCCAATCGTAAGCTATAAAGAGAAAGTATTTATTGAGTGATGGATTATAAATCACTTCAGGGCCTTCAATATTTCCGTTGTAATACTTATCATGTGCATAGCCACGGTTGGCAATGCGCTTTCCGATATTACCCGTAGTTGCTGCACGGCCTGTTGCCGCATTGAGTTGCAATACATAGATTCCGTCAAAACCAGAGCCGTAATATAAGTATTGGTCTCCGGAAGGTGAAGTTACCACCGTAGGATCGATTGCATTTGTCTGAGCTACGCTGTTATTTTTGGAAACCACGATCGAACCTTTGTCTGTCCATGGGCCTTCAGGATTTATAGCAGTTGCCAGCCCAATGACACTGAGCCGGCTGACATTGCTGGCAATGGAGTAATAAAGCCGATACTCCGCGCCCACTTTTAGAACATATGGAGCCCACAACGAATTATTTGGAATTCCGCCCGAAGAGATGATGGCTTGCGCGCCAATTGAAGGCAATTGGCTGTTAAAGACCCAACCAACAAAAGACCATTCAACCAGATCCTTCGATTTCCGGATTTGCAAACCCCATTTTGGTGAGGTATTTCCATAAGCAACATCGGTACTGTAACAGTAATAATAATCACCAAATTTCTTAATGGAAGGATCGTGAACATTGTACGGTCCCCATTTATTCACAAAAGAAAAGTCCATAACATCACTGTAAGTATCATGAATACTGTTGATGTTAAAAACAACAGCAGGAGGTATTATTACAGGTGGATCTTCTCCTTTTGGAACAGGAACAGGATCTGGTTTTTTTGAACACGACGAAACGATCAAAAAAACAGACAGGGTAACTAAAAGAAATCTGGGAAATTGGTTCATTTTATTTTATATCAGGCAATAATTGATGTCAATGGATTTTATTTATTTTCGCTACATTCCATTCTGAAAACTACGGCATTGCTCCCGCTCATAACCGGAACTTTAACCTGTAATCCTTCAGGGATCATAGTCCAGTTAATTTTCTCGTTCGTACCTAGAACTGTCACATTTTCAACAGTCAAATCCGCAGGAAGCGACTGCTTCGCAAAACCTTTGAAAGTAATCAAACTTCCGGCCTGAGGTATTCCCATGGTGATTGCATAAATAGCATTTCCTTTCTTTGTATATCGGATATCCTGTGCCGAATATTTAACCTTTAAAAATTCCTGATGGTTTTCGAAATCGCCTTCTGGTTGGGTTGTCGGTCCTTCGCCATATACGTACCAGGGCCGGGTTCCATAAATTGCTTCACCATTTGTTTTCAGCCAATCGCCTATCGACAATAATACTTCCTGTTGGTTTTCAGGAATAACGCCATCGGCTCGCGGAGAAACATTCAGCAACAAAACTCCATTTTTACTGACGATGTCGATCAAAACATTGATCAAATCTTCTGATTTCTTCAGGACCATATCTTCGGTGTAGCACCAACTGTCGGTACTGATGGTTTCGTCGGTCATCCACAAGTGCGATTCAATATTTTGTTTTCTCGATTTTTCGAGGTTTTCGATACTTGTTACCAGTGGTAAATCGCCCTGTTTGCGGCAAATTACAACTTCTTTGCCCTTCTTTTTCGATTCTTCGATGTAGTATTTTGTGAATTGGTATAAGTATTTCTCCGGAATTAACTCTAACCACGAATCGAACCAGATTACATCTGGACTGTAATTATCGATGACTTCTTTCAGCTCACCAAACCAGATAGGTTCATAAAACTCTTCAGGAGTTACGTTGCCATATAATAACCGAAGCATCGGATTATTTGATGAAGTAGGCATTCCAACGAAATAGGGAAAATGACTGTCGTACAAATCAAAGAAATCGAGGTTTTTGGGTTTTCGGGTATCATCTTTATACCTCTGGAGTAACCGTGCATGGTGAAAGGTAGTTACCAGTTTCATGCCATGTTTGTCGATTTCGGATTTTATCTCTCCGAGAACGTCTCTTTTTGGTCCCATCAGCATGGCATTCCATGGAGTTATGTGGCTGTTCCACATGGCAAATCCATCGTGATGCTCGGCAACAGGACCGGCAAATTTAGCTCCGGCACGTTCAAACAAATCGACCCATTCGCGGGCATCAAAATGTTCGGCTTTAAACATAGGAATAAATTTATCGTACCCAAAATCTTTGGGATCGCCATATGTTTCTTTATGGTGCAGATTTTCTTTCGTTCCTTCCATGAACATCAAACGTGGATACCATTCATACGAATAGGCTGGAACTGAATACACTCCCCAATGAAAGTAGATTCCAAATTTGGCATCTTTTAACCAATCGGGTTCAACATTGTACTTTGTTTCGTCGGCCAGTTTTTCCCAGTCCATTTTGTAATTTTCGAACTGGGCGTTGGCTTGCAGAAACAAAACGGTAATCACCGACAAGAGAATTAATTTCTTCATAACAGGTTTTTATATTGATTTATTTATTTTAGAATAGACCGGGTATTGTGAAGAAAGGGGACAGTCGTCCCCTTCCTTTTAAAATACTTTCAATGAGTAAACCAATAAAGTGACCCATCAAACTTTAACCTATTCACTAATAACCAGTATTTTGAGTCAGATTTTTATTCACCTGCATTTCTACAAGTGGAATTGGCCATAATTCGTTAATTCCTTTTTTAAAGTGTTTCACCTCCCATTTGTAATACCCGTCAGCATCAACAGGATAAGTAGTATAATTGGCTGCATCATTGGTAAGTTTTAAGCCGGTAAATGTAACATCAGTAAGTTCATCTGATGCTATACCCCAACGTAAGATGTCAAAATATCTCGGTCCTTCGAACGCCAATTCGACCCGACGTTCCCTTCTTAAAATTACACGAAGTTTATCTTTATTCGTTTCAGTTACAGCCGGCATGTGAACCTCTGCTCTGCCACGAACTTTATTGATGGTCTGGTCGAGCAATGCCTGATCGATTGCAGCTCCTGATTCCAACATAGATTCCAGATAGCTGAGAAGAACTTCTGAATAACGGATGATAGGAACATTAACTCCCGAATTCATCATATTTCCGCTGAAGTTCGCATCACAACCTTTTTTTATCAGGTAGCCACTGAAATTAAACGCATTGAAAGCATCACCAGGATCTCCTAATCCCGGACGACTATCGTAAGTTCGCCCCTTGAACACCGTACGACCAGGAATAAAAATTGTAGCATCCAGACGAGGGTCACGGTTTTCATACGGATTATTTGGATCATATAAAGGCGACTCATCAATAGTTTTACCATCTGTACATTCGTATACCTTAACCAGGTTATTGTAAGGCGAATACTGATGCCAGCCACCACTCATTGTTGGGAAAAGGAACTGGAGGTTTACATTAGGAAACACATCAATCTGATACTGAGTGGCCAATATCATTTCTTTGCTATCTTCTTTAACTTCCCAAAAGAGCTGTTCATAAGCAGGATCAATGATGTAAACATCCAAATCAATGATCTTTTTGTAGGAAGCAGCTGCATCGCTCCATTTTTTCTCAGCCATCTGCAAACGTCCTAAAATTGCAAGGGCAGCACCTTTTGTAATACGTCCTTTTGCACTTTCAGCAGGCAATACAGCAGCGCTTTCTGATAGTTCCTTTTCTGCAAATGCCCAAACTTCAGCTTTCGGTGACCTGCTGATTGTGTTTGCTTCTTCAATTTTAAGCGTTGTTTTTGGAAGTGGTACATCGCCCCAATACAAAGCAAGATTAAAGAACTCATAAGCACGAAGGGTACGGGCTTCACCAATCATTACGGCCTTTTTAGCCTCATCCATTTTTACATTTCCGATATGATCAAGAAAATTATTACATGATGCGATCTTTTTATAGGAATTATTCCAATAACTGGAAACTACCCAATAGGATGAATTTAGTGTACCATCGGTCAACCCCTGTGGCCATCTTTCTTTTTCACCACCGTTTCCACCTGCTAGGTCCAAAAACAATAAGCCACGGCTGGTCCAGAAATCTTCTCCTCCCCATTGTGGAACAATTCGGTAACAACCGGTGAGTGCAAGGTTAGCATCCGTTTCCGTTTCCCAGAATGTTCCGTCAGAAATTGCATCAAGAGGTTGTTTATCGAAAAAATCCTTATTACAGCCAGTACCGAAGACCATCAGCGCTACCATAATAAATTGCATTTTAAATATATTAGAATATCTCATTTTCATTTTTGTATTTTTTTCAGTTAATATTTAGCAACTTTCTTTTAGTCCTAAAACTTCACATTAACACCAAACGTATATACAGCAGTAAGCGGATAATAGGGCGAGTAATCACTGGTATTTTGGTACATTTCAGGATCCCATCCTTTATAGAAATGACTTAATAAAAATAGGTTTTGACCGCTAAAGAAAACTCGTATTTTACTGATATTAAGTTTCTGTATCATACTGTTTGGAATTGTGTAACCAAGCTGTAAATTTTTAAGTCTCAGGAAACTTGCATTTCTATTCCAATATGTTGAAGTCATGGCAGTTCCACTTCCCAGGTTTAAACTGGTCAGTTTGATGTATTTGGCATTTGGATCGGGGTTTGATGAAGTCCACCGGCCATCGGCCTGCCACTGTTGGATATTACCTCCGTTCATGAAAGCAAATGCCTGATACGATCCCATTTGTTTGTCAAAACCTGCCAATCCACTGAGTAATACTGAAAAATCGAATCCTTTATAGTCAGCAGTGATTGTAGCGCCATACGAATATTTAGGTGCTGTTGTACCAATTACCTTTCTGTCAAAAGTAGCATCGACTTTACCATCAGGAACACCTTCTGGTCCGCTAATGTCTTTGTAACGCACAAAGCCGGGTTCTGCAGCATAAGGTTGCGAAGGATAACTGCTCACATCAGCAGCATCTTTAAATAAACCATCCACAACATAACCATAAATAGACCCAAGAGGTTGACCAATAAATAATCCTTTTGCAATATCCTGATCAACAGTGGCAAGTTTGGTTACTCTATTGTTGATGTATGAAAAATTTGGAATAATACCAATTTTAAAATCTTTTATTGAAGTCTGATAATTCAACAGGATTTCATATCCAGTATTTTTAACTTCCCCGGCATTCACTGCTGAAGGACTCATTCCCAAAATATTTGAAACAGTTATATTGTATAAAATTCCGGAGGTAGTTTTGTCAAAATAATCAAAAACCACGCTCAGTTTACCTTTGAATATGCTTAAGTCAAGACCTAAATCGGTCACCGTTGTCGATTCCCAGGTAATATCGGTGTTTGCCAAAGTGTTTACCCTTGCTCCTGAAGAAAGTGATCCACCAAGAGGGTAATCCTGACCCAAGGCCAAAACACTTTGGTATGGATATTCTCCAATATTCTGGTTTCCTAATTCTCCCCATGAAGCACGGATTTTCATGTTATCGACCCAATTCAGGTTGTCTTTGATGAAAGATTCTTCAGAGATACGCCATCCTGCTGAAAACGATGGGAAAAGACCCCAACGACCTTTGCTTGGGAAACGTGAAGTTCCATCGTAACGGGCATTGGCTTCAAAAAGATATTTCTCTTTGAAAGAGTAGTTCAAACGACCAAAATAGGATCTCAAAGCCCATTCAGATGCCGAGCCATATGCCTGCATATTTGTTTTTGCACCGGCATTCAACTCATATAATGAGTTGCTTGGGAAATTATCACGAGAAGCAGTAGACCAGTCCTGTCTAAACGATTCCTGAGAAAAACCAGCCAATACGCTAAAATTGTGGTTATTAATTTTTTTTACATAATGAAGCAATGATTGCATTGTAAGCAATGAATAATCGCCTGAATTAACAGATAAATTATTGGGGCCTAAAGTTTTATACTCATCAAAGACTACTTTGGCAACAAAACTGTTATTGGTGTAATTGCTATAGGTATAACCAGCTTTTCCACTTAAAGTAAGTCCTTTCAGTAACTCCCACGAAAGTTCGGCGCCACCCTGAAAATACTTATTCTGGTTTTCATTAAATGAGTTGCTGTTCAACCACGCTTCATATCCATAGTTATCCTGATAGCCAAAAGTGCCATTTGATTTTTCCCCTGCAAATGTCGAAGGTTCACGACCGGTATAATTGATCATGTGCATCATATCACCCTCGCCATGCCTTGGTTCGTTAACAGTACGCGAGTTGCCGATTAAATCGACTTTCAGATGCAGGTTTTCCTTGATTTTACTGTCTAAATTCAAACCAAAATTGTATTTCTTGTAGTTGTTCTTGGCAACAACACCATCCTGATCAAGATAACCCAGAGAAAAACGATATGAATTGTTTGCATCGCCACCTAAAAAGCTGATGTTGTGATTCATCTGAAAACCGGATCCTGAGTTAAGCAGGTTTTTTAGGTGAGGGACATTTGGATAATTATCTGGATCGGAACCATCCTTGTATTTTGCTATCGCGTCATCACTATAAGGTTTGGCCTGCTCCATGTTAACAGCAGCTTCATTTTTCAATGTAGCATAATTGCCTGCATCAACAAATTCAGGTAAAGCAGTTACTTTTTGCCATCCAAAATAATTATTGTAGCTCACCTGAAGTTTTCCTTTCTCTCCACGTTTGGTTTCAATCAGGATTACTCCATTGGCAGCACGTGTTCCATAAATAGCGCACGAAGCAGCATCTTTTAAAACCGAAATACTTTTAATGTTGTTCGGATCAACCTGGTTCATGTCAGATGCCAATCCATCAACCAATACCAAAGGATCGTTTCCGGCATCAGAGAATGAACCCATACCGCGAATAGAAATTGAAGCTGCATCAAAGCCAGGACGACCAGAAGCCTGAGAAACAGAAACACCGCTGATTAAGCCTGAAAGAGCCTGAGATGTTTGTGTTACCGGCCTGTTTTCAAGTTCTTCGGCCGAGACACTGGATATTGAGCCAGTGAGGTTGACTTTTTTCTGGGTGCCGTATCCAATGGCTACCACTTCTTCGATACCGTATGTATCTGCCTCAAAAGTAATATTAATAGATGTTTTGCCATCTACAGCAACTTCCTGTGTCTTCATCCCAATAAACGTGAAAGTAAGGGTGGCATTTGCAGGAACACTGGAAATGGTGTAAATTCCATTCATGTCAGTAATTGTACCGGTAGTAGTTCCATTTACAACAACTGAAACACCCGGGAGCGGGCTTCCTGAAGAGTCGGTGACTTTTCCTGAAACTGTTTTTTGCTGTTGAGAGTTACTCCTTAGCATGAGCATAATATTGGTTCCCTCCATAGCATAAACCACATTGGTATTGCTGAATAAACCTGAAAGGACATCTGCAACCGACTTGTTTTCAACAATAAGATCAACTCTGCGAGTAAGATCGATCTCGTTTTTATCATACACGAATAAGTAATCAGTCTGACTTTCTATCGCTTTGATTACCTGAATAACGTAAGCATCTTTCAATGCAACACTCACTTTTGCTACCTGTGAATTGACGTTTGTAGCAAAAAGTGATGACGCAAACACCAGAATCAGAAGACAGGTTGTTCTCATCTTTCTTAAAAGTTGTTTAGTTAGGTCAAAGAATTCCTCTGACAAATAATTTTTCATACATTTGTTTTTGTGGTTAATACTTGATTTCGTTTTAGAGAGCAGGTCTGGTTTTGACCTTTGGCCGGAACGTGTTAGCGCACTTTCCGGCTTTTTCATTTTCATTTCATAGGCATTTTTGATTATAGTTATAAATTATATAGTTTATTCGATAGCTATCGTATTTGTTTTTTCATCAATCGTATAGTTGAACTTGGTTCTCAACTGAAGTACCTTAATAATATGCTCGACTCCATCTTTAGTCCGAAACTTGCCGGTACAGTGGTAATTCAAAATCTTATCATTTCGTACTTCAATTTTCACATCAAAGTAAAGTTGCAGCTTACGGACCAACTCGGCAAACGATTCATCCTGAAAACTGAGAATCCCTTCTTTCCAGAGTTGGTGGTTCAAATCTGTTATCGGGGCAATCGTTAGCTGTTCCTTTTCCTGAAATATTCGTTGGTCGGGCCGAATTAGAATTCCTTTTGAACTTCCTGATTTCAGAACTTCGACAGAACCTTCAAATAAAGCTGTTTCAAAATTCTCGTTACTGGAATAAGCCATTATATTGAACTTAGTACCCCAAACTTTAATGTTGTACTTTTCGGTTTTAACGATGAATGGTTTTAGCTTGTTGGAAACAACATCGAAGTAGCCTTCTCCATCAAGACTTACTTCACGGGTTTTTCCTGAAAATTGGTTGGGGAATGTTAATGTTGTTTTGGCGTTTAACCAAACTTTGGTTCCATCTTCCAGTGTAATTTCGGCACGTTGTCCGGCTGGAACATAAAGAGATTGCATTGCAACTGTTCGTGCAGACTTTAATTCAGGAAAAACAAACCAGGAAACGACAATGGCCACCAAGAATACAGCGGCATATTTCATTACCTCTGAAAAGGTTATTCTCCTTGATCGATGGTGATTTTTGCCGTTGGGTTCTTGTTCTGATTTAGTACTTGGAGCGGTTTGCCAGATTGTAATATCATGCAGTTTGCGAAGCGCCAGATACTCCTTCATATTTTCAGCATCAGAGTCCAGCCAATTTGTGATGGATACTTTTTCTGAATCGGTAGCATTCCCTTCAATGTATTTTAATAGAAGCTCAGTATTCATTTTCTTAAATGTTCGGTTTACCTGAACGGAAACTATTTTAATTTTCCTTCTATTAACAGAACGATTCAAGGCAATAAATCACTAGTCGATTTTGAATATTTTTTTTATCTCAGGAAAGTCAATGCCACCAATATTGGTAAGTAGTCTTTAAGCGCCGACCTTAACTCTTTGACCGAATGCGTAATGTGATAATCAACGCCCTTTACAGAAATATTATACAATTCGGCAATTTCCTTGTGAGGTTTGTTTCCAAATTTGCTCAGCTTAAAAATTTCGCTTGTTTTTTCAGGAAGAGAGTTGAGAGTTGACTCAATGATTTGCTTTACTTCAGCAGAGAATATATCATTTGGATCGCTCATCTCCAGCGTAGCAGTCCGGAGCTCAAGTTCACGGGTTAAAGTATCAGCCATCTCCATATGTACCGTTCGGATTACCGCCTGATGTTTCAAATAGTCGAGTGAACGATTTTTCAGGATTGAAAATAAAAAGGGAGAAATTGGGTCAATCGTTTGTTGTTTCATTTGCTGCCACAACCTGATCAACGATTCTGAAACAATATCTTCGGCTGCCATATCATCATGTATATATGACTTCACAAACAAATACGATTTTCTGTAAAAGGCAGTATAAATCTCATTGAAGTTATTGACCGAATCGAACGACATTATTTTAGTTTAGTGTGGCAAACTTAGCAAATTATTACATCTAAAATACATCTAAAGAAATGCAATCAATTGACAACATAAATGTGACTAATAACTCTTGATTGGCTTTAAATTCAAAAACCCCCTTGCTATTGTTGGCAAAGGGGTAAACTAAGATTCTGAATCATGATCATATTTCCTGAAAATGATAAAATCAATTGCTGATTTGAAAAACTTATCTTTTCATTTGATAGAAGTAAACCGCGTCCAACATTGCCTGATTAATATCTCCATTCATATTTTCATTGGAAGGCTCAAATGAGAGTGTTAGCTGATGGGTTCCCTTTAGCAGCCTGACATGCACCGCATTGGCATATCCCCAGTTCGACCACTCATTGGTTCCCCTTTGTGGAAGTACGATTGTTCCTGAAAAGCTTCCATCAACCGACAATGTACGGATTGCACATTTATTTTCGGTGTTGATGGGACCATTCCCGTTTGCATAGCGGAAGCTGAATGTATAAGTTCCGTCACTGTCTATTTTGAACGGAATAGTAATCGTACGGTTTATCGTCTTGCTGATTTCAACAAAACCTTCACCCTGATAGTTTTTGTAAGTATTGGCTGATTTAGGCGCAAATTCTTCAATTTCATAAATCTTCCCAAACTTGCTATTTACAACAACCACCGGTTCGGATGCGAATGATGAAATGTTGTTTGCATCCATAGCAATTACTTGATATTCGGCATAATTTGCAGCCTTAACATTCAGCGAAGACATGGCTGTTTTCTGAAATATTTTTCCATTTTTCAAAATAGTATAACTCTTTGCATCTTGTATGGGTGTCCATGAAAGTGTTTCATCAGAAAAATTTGCAATTGGCGTTTCTAATGTGGTATAGTTGGCCACTTTATTGATTTTCGATTCAGTCAATTCGTTATTCGCCAAAACTATTTTGATGGAATGAATTCCCGTCAGCGTGCTGGGAATTGAGGCAATTGCGGAGGTTCTTCCATCCAGTTCGAAAGACTTAATTTTGTTTCCAAATCCTTCCAGTTCAATATTCAAAATAGTATTCCGGTATTTAAAATTGGTAAGCGAACGATTCCCTGTCAATGCTTTCGGTACAAACGGATGAAACACCAGGCTGTCGGCGCGAAAATCGATGCCGAATAAAACTTCATGAACAAGGCTCAGGCTGCCCGAAAGGCTCCAAAGCATGTTGCTCGAGTTGATTTGAGTTCCGGCAAAATCGCCATTATCGGCTACAAAATTTTCTTTATCGGTTAAGAAAAGTGCGCTAGGGCGATAAACTGCCGCAATGGATTCCAGTACCGATTTTTCATTACCAGCTTTGGCCGATGCCAGAGCCCAGTAGGATTGGACAAAGGGCCAGACTGCATTGTTGTGATAAGGTGGGATACCAGGAATTTGCGGATAAATGCACGAGATACCAAAATCTGTTACCGGAGTATTTTCAATCACTGACTTTTGCTGTTGCGCGTCGGCAATACCGAACCATACACACAGCGCTTCACCCAACGCTTCGGCACGGGGCGAAAGGGATTTGAAGTTCCTGCCATACAGATACTGACCGTAATATCCCTTGTCTTTCATCCATAAATGAGTATTGATTCCTTTTTTGATTGATTCGGCAATCTGAGCGTATTTATTTGAAGCCTGCTGATCGTTCAGTAATTTACTCATTTGAGACAGTACGATGTTAGCCTGATAATGTACAGCATTCGTCCCCAGATTTTCAGATTCATAAATATCAACAGGTTGCATCCATCTTGGATAGGTCTGTTCCCGCCAGTCGAGAAAGGATGATTCCCCGCGTACCAATCCGGTTTCCTGATCATACGCATTCATTAAATCATCCTCTACCGAATTTTTGATAATGGAATAAGCCTGTTGCAACCAATCCTGATCGCCGGTCACTTTATACAATTCCCAGGCAGCCACTGACCAGATCATGCGGTCGGTCGAAACCGGATATGCACCACCCGTACCAGTATCCTGAATGATGCGTCCGTTTTTCACTTTCCGCAGCAAACTGTATTTTGCCACTTTCGGCTGTAAATGAGCCATCGACAAAATGATACTGTAACTGATATCGCGGGTCCAAACTCCCGCCCACTCCTTACCGGTGCGGAAAGTGCTATCGGGTTCCACTGCTTTGATCATTTCCTCGATAGCCAGATTGTAAATGGCATCCGAGATAGGATAATCAGATTTGTATTGCGGGAAAGCAGAAATGTCTTTGGAAAGTTTCCACTGCGCGGCTGTCTGCTTTTCGTCGCTTTTGGCATTCATGATCAGCGTAGTTTCATAAATTCCGTCTCCATCGGGGTCTTTCAATTGTAGTTCAGCGCGATTGCCCAGGTTATTGAAATCCCACATCAGTGGAGCCGCACTTCCTGCGATATAAACACCTTTGAAATCGGCCTTATACAATTTATCTCCATTGTAAAGGGTGTAAAATCCTTTTTCATTTAACGCTTTTAACACTTCACTCATGTCCAACTGAATGGTCCAACTCGTGTTTGGAGCTAAATTAACACCTTCAGCTACCGGAGCTGTTTGTATCAATTGTTTCCCGAATTGTACGGTCGTCGCACATTTTTCATTCTCCGGTTGCAGGGTGACCATATGATTTTCCCCGGACAGCATTTCATTATCGCGCAGGTTGATACTGAATTTGAATTCAATTGTTGGGTTGTATTTATCGGCCTCAGGACTTCGGTAATCGGAGGTCATTTCGGTGGACGATACGACTATAGCCTTGAAATTCCCCTGCTCAACCCTATCGTTGAAAATGCTGTATGCATCTGATTTATAAATTACCTTTTCATTTTGTCTGCAGCTGGTCTGAATCAAAATAGCCATCAGCAAAAGAGATGAGATTTGAAATTTTCGTTTCATTATTTCGTTTATTTTTTAACAATAATTTCTGTTAAACTTTCTTTAGCGGGAACAAAGATGATACATGCTTTCGATGTTTCGTCCCATGACCACTGCATTTTCTGAATTGTCTGTTTCTGAACATCGTTACTTGCAAACCGAGTCTTTTTTATCTTGTTTACTCCGGAATAAATTTTGGCAGGACTTTTATCCAAATGTAACTGATAAACCAAATCTCTGTTGGTTACCTGAAAATTATTTGACACTTTTTGTTCCACTTGTAAGGTATATTTTTCAGGATAAGTTTTACAGGTAAAATTCCGGTTAACGAAAATATCCTGCTTGTAATTATTGGATTCACCATCGTCTTCATATATTTCGAACATGGCTTTCTTGTTTATTGTTTCAGCAAAAATATGAATTATCAGGGGATAGTCAGGTTTTTCGCCAATATACTGTTTCACAGGCATCATGGGAATAACAGCGCCTGCCTTTACAAAAACAGGAACGGTTTCCAGTGTAACCGGATATTCAATCCATTGTTTGCCCTTATAACTTATTTGCGGGTGGTTGAAATCAAACCATTCCCCTTCAGGCAAATACACTCTTTTCGAGGCTGCTCCTTCTTCAACTACAGGAGCTACCAACAATTCTTTTCCAAACAGAAATTCCGAATTCAGGTCGAATACTTCCGGATCATCCGGATATTCTATCATTAAAGCACGCATCAACGGCAATCCTGTATCGTGTGCCTGGCGGGCATAGGTGTAAATATAAGGGAACAAGCGGTATTTCAGTTCAATTGCTTTTTTGCAAATTGCTTCGGCTTCAGTTCCGAACAACCAGGGCTCAACCGCATTATTTCCTTCGTGGTGAATTCGGCTCAATGAATTAAAAGCGCCAAATTGCAGCCAACGGACGTACAATTCGCTCATAGCATCGTAATCCTTGATATCGCCGCAATATCCGGAAATATCACAACTCCAGAAAGGAATTCCGCACATCCCAGCCGATAAAGCCACCGGAATCTGATTCTCCAGATTTTTCCAGCCATCCAGTACATTGTTCCCATCACCTGTATCGCCCGACCAGCCAAATGTGTACCGCTGCATGCCTGCAAAGGCAGAACGGGTCATCTGGAAAATGCGGGTATTGGGATTTCGCTTTTCAAACTGCTCAGTGACCACTTTGTCCCAGGTCAGACCATACACATTGTGAATCTCGTCGTGCATTCCCAGATGATGTTTCATAAACAGGCGATCCGTGCTTTCTTCATTGCTCCAGGCCGGTTCTCCCATGTCGGTCCAGAAACCCCGAACGCCATCATCGATTGCTTTTTGCTGATACTTTCCCCACCAGTCGGCCACTTCAGGATTGGTGAAATCGACAACACCACAATTGCCTCCCCACGGCCAGGGCATATCGTAGGTTTTTCCGGTTCGGATATCTTTGGCAAAATAGCCCAGCGAATCGGCTTCCTGCCATTGCTGCTTGTTGGCTTGTGAAATTACCGGGTCCTGCGAAACAATGACTTTGAAACCATCTTTTTTCAGGTCGGTAAGCATTTTTTGTGGATCTTCATAATTGACTTTGCGCCATTCGAAATCCTGTAAATGCTGTGTCCAGCCAATATCCTGATAAATAATGTCGCAGGGAATCCGGCGGTCGCGGTAACCTTTGGCAATTTCGCGGGTTAGTTTTTCATTGGTGAGCATACCACGACACTGCGCGAATCCCAGCGCCCATGCTGGTGGTATAATCGGATGGCCGGTCATATCCATATAACGGCCAATGATTTGCTTGTAGGTAGGACCAAAAATGAAATAATAAATCATTTCTCCTCCGGGTGCCGAAAATGAATAAAAGTTTTCAGCTTCAGTGCCAAAAGCATATTCTGTCTTGTAAGTATTGTCGAAGAAAATCCCATAGCCAGCACTGCTCATGAAAAAAGGAATGCTTTTGTACAAAGGGTCTTCATTTACTTCGTAACAAGGCTTGTCACTGTTCCACATTTTGAAGCGGCTGCCAACCCGGTTGATTGGCCCGTTTTTCTCGCCAAGTCCATAAATTCGTTCTCCCGGCCGGAGTGTTTTATAGCTGGCCATTTTCAGCGAATCCTTCTCAAACCCACGGTTTTGAAAGTCTTCCATCAACAACTTCTGGTATTTGTCGAAAATACGAATCTGAAACGGTGATTTGTTGATGCGGACAATCAGATCGCCGGTATAAACTTCATAACTCTGCGGTTGCTCAGTAATATTCAATTTATCGGAAGGATTTCCTTCTTTAATCACAGCAAACGATTCATTGTTTCGCTTGAAATTATCCTGATCGTACCAGATTTTAAGAATACCGGAATCAATCTGTTCCAACTGAACTTTTATTTGGTTTTCGCAAATAAAAACAGCTTTGTTTCCTTTTGTCTCATAGGAAAGGCAGTTGCCAATCTGCAATTTTCCCTGAGCATAAATTTCTGTGGAGAAAAGCATTGAAAGGATTAAAAATCTAACTATCAGCTTGTTCATCGGACTTGTCATTTAAAGTTATAAAGGAAAAAATGCCGGAAATACATTTTTTGTCTTCTTAATTTTCTGAATGGATGAATGAAAATACTTAATATTCAAACACAATCATGTCCCAATATTGAAGTTCGGGAAGGGTAAAACTTACTTTATTTCCGGTTTGTACAAAGTTTAAAGAGCGCGATGCCCCACCAATGATATCGGGTGAAGCCATCCATATTTCTTTAACAATGGCATCGCTGGTAAGAATAAGTTTGGCATCTTTTATCAATACAGGTGCCACTTGAATTCCCGTGTTGTCCCGCCAGTTTTGGGTGGTCGAATTTGTAAAATTGATCAGGTGAATGACCTGAGAATTTTCCACTTTCTTCCCAACAACAGCTACTGTTCCCTGAGATGCAGGCCATTTGGATATTGTCATTTTATTATCCGGAGAAGCAAGTGTTACATTGTTGAAAGTACCACCATCGCGAAGTAAATTTTGGTAGGCCACCAAAAAGTCGTAATAATTAACCAAAGCGCTTTTAAGATCATCTTTCATGCTTAGATTGCTGTTTGGGAAATACTCTTTTCCAAGCATGTGCTCACCCAATTCCAGATGTGCCCCGCCAAATGCGAAGATGACCGCATCGGTCATTAAAACCGATGGCGTATTAAAATATCCTTTGTTATTTGCCAGGTCGTAATTTATGTAGGCAGCCAGAACCGTATTTTTGGAATTGTTGCTGTAGGCATTGTTCTGTTGAATCAGGTTTGAAAGATCGCTGTAACTGTCAAACGGGCTCCAGACTTCAGTATAAAGAAAGTCCGCAGAAGATTCGGCGATTCCTTTCTGACCATATTGAGAAACAGCGTTCATCACGATATCCTTTTGTGGCTCGTCAGCGTTTACCGCATCTATAAACGGTTTGTAAGTCAAAGAAAGATTCAGGTAAGTACCGTCGTATTTGTAACGGGCACCCCTGTCGCCCAACTGATCCATGTGAAAACCATCAAAATCAAGAAACTGATACACCTTATTATTTTCATTGATGAGGTACTGTTGCCATGCCGGATTAGAAGGATCAAGCAAATAAATATTACTCAGAAACGGAGTCGAAAGCGGATGAAAATCCCTGTTCAAGTGCGTGTTGTCGGTATAAACATACCATTCTTTCTGAACTCCATCGGCTTCGGCATTATCCCAGGCCCCATAAATCAAATTGTAGAACATGGTTTTTATATTAAAGCTGTGAGCTGTAATAATATATTTCTGAACCGTGCTAAAATAAATATCCCGGTTAATAATATCTTTCCAGTTACCCGCAGGAGTATCGCCTACTAATGGGAGTGGTTTATGGTGTTTGTTGTGCCAATCGTAAAATTGAAGTCCGTTGACGTGGTATCTGTTCAGGTTGCTGATTACCCCATTTACTTCAGCATCACTCAAATGCGGAAACTTAGATAAAAACCCGTAACGAGGGAACTTTTTCCAGTTGGATGATACATCAACTCCAATGGTTGAATAGATAGTTTCTGCATTGTTGGTAATGGCAAACACTTCAGCTATATAACCTCTGTAATCGGTCGCCGGAGTTTTCCATTTCCACGATGAACCGGTTACCGTTGTCTCCGAAATAACCAAGTTTAATAATTTGTATCTCACTTTTGTTGCAGACGGAAGTGTCGCATTGTCAATCGTAAATGTAACCTCATCACCAGGACTGTAAGCAGCTTTATCAGTTGTGATTTTTACATTGTTGTATGTTGGAGTAACCGGATTTGCAGGTATATCCAAAGGTATAGCAGATGAATCATTTTCATTCTTATTACACCCAAAGCAAACACTTGCGATTACTACAATTACACATATCCTTCTAAACTTCATCGCCAACTATTTTTACTATATGAATTCTATTGAATCTGATAAAATTGGAGTTACCCTGATTGATCAGGGTAACTCCAAAAACTTTATCCTTATTGCTTTTGAATACTTATGGCCAATGTCTCAACGTTGGCATTGATCACATAATTTCCATCCGTAGAAATTGTCCATTTATTATCGTCGGAAGCACCACCAATATGAAGGTACATGTGCGTATCATCCGTTCTCTGATACATATTTTGCCCCCAGCTGCCATCGCGGTTTACTGGAAATTTAAACTCACCGGCAACCATTGGTCCCGTATAGTTAAATATACATCCGTCAATTGCATTTTCTGTCATTTCAACTGCGTTACCAATATCCCAGCCAATAGGGGTTGCACTACCTACCATGTATAATTTCAACCGGTTGATCGAGATTGTATTGTCCAACAGGCTGAGAATAATGGTATAATAGCCTTTTTTCTCAATGGTCCACTTATCATCACCATCAGTTCCACCCTGGTGCAGATACATGTGTGTATCATCTGTTCTCTCATACATATCCTGCCCCCAATCACCATTGCGATTTACAGGGAATTTGAATTCACCGGCCTGCATTACTCCTGAATAAGTAAACTCAAACGGATTATCAGCATTTTGAACCAATGGTGTGGCATTGCCTATATCCCAACCATTCGGAGCTGCACTTCCCACCAAATAAATCGTGTTGTATGGCGGCAAATCCATTTTGTTGATTGATATGGTAAGATCCAGCAAACTCACAGTTACTTTAAAAACTGCAGTTTCGCTGATCGGAAACTTTTCATCAGGCTGGCTGTCCAAAGTTCGGTACACAATATGAGAATCGTCGGCACCTCTTTGATAGGATGGAAGGAATTGCCCTAAAGTGGTGATAAATTTCAGTTCTCCAGTACTCAGAGTTCCCTGATAGATAAAAACTGTTGGATCACTCGCTGATGCGTTCAGAGCAATTGCATTCTCAGCATCCCAGCCATTTGGGGAAGCATCTCCGATCAGGTACAATGTATTACTGACCGGCTGATAAGGAGTTACCGAGAAGCTAGATACAGGAGAGATTTCTTCACTTTCAGGATTGGCTGAAATAGTAGCCACCACACGGGCCTCAAGCTTGGCTACCGAATTGGGTATTAAATTCCAGGTATTCAGCAGGTAATTATTCAATTCCTCAACTTTTATACCTTTTGTATATATCCCTTTTCCCATGTCGAAACTTACAGGATTAGCAAAACTGTTCCCTTCTTTATCAATCTGGAACATATAAGAAATGGAAGCTCCTGTTCCCTGATTGGTTCCTGTGGTCCAGGTAAAATCGATGCCATTGTTTGCAGCTTCTTTCTGATTCAGGACAATCTCACTTTTTGTTACTGAAAGTTCCAGAGGTCCAGCAATTGGTATTTTAAATTCATCATACTGTTCGCAGGAGGTTACCAGAAGAAACAAGGCTGCAATCAATCCGATCCTGGAGTACAATTGTCTGACATTCTGCATAAGAATGAACTTGATATTTATATTTTTCATTATGTTTTTTTTTAAAAAAATTGACGTTTAATCAGGAATTAATAGCCGGTATTTTGTGTCAGGTTCGGATTGGCATCCCGCTCTTTTTGAGGAACCGGAAACAATAAGAACTTAGAACTCATATTTGATTTTCCTATTGATTTCAGAAAATCAATACCGTACTGTCCGTTATTTATCCGGATAAGGTCAAACCAGCGTTGTCCTTCGAATGCTAATTCCATGCGACGTTCATTCAATACTTTTTCGCGAAATGCATCTTTTGCAAGGCCTGTCACATTTTCTAAACCGGCACGGGTGCGAACTTCATTCAAAGGTGCAGCAGCTTCGGTTGTCAGGCCAAGTTCGTTTAATGCTTCAGCTTTCATGAGTAAAACATCAGCATACCGCAATACCGGGAAATTCAAAGGGCTGTTGTCATAAGAAGGTACTGCCGATAATGGAACCAAAAACTTGCGCAGATTGAATCCGGTCATTGACCAGGATATTTTGTAATCCTTTCCGTCAAATTTGGGGCAACCTTCATAAAGTGCGGTCACGTCTTTGCGGACATCACCCGTTTCATATGAATCCATAAATTCCTTTGTGGGCTGGTTCCATCCATAACCGCCTGCCACAAAATCAGAACCACGGGGTCCGGTAAATGGGCTAAGCCATGAAGACTGATTCTCATTGTCCCAAAATCCCATACCGGCATCGCTTACATACTGAATTTCGAACAGGGATTCTTTGGAATTCTCAATTGCTGAACTAAAATTGTCGCTATAGTTAGCATTTAACGAATATCCCAAACTCTTCACCTGATCGCATAAATCAACCACTTGCTGCCAATCACCCAAGGTTAGATAAACCTTGGCCAGCATACCCACAGCCGATCCTTTGGACGCGCGTCCCACATCATTACCCGAATACTGTTCCTTTGGAGGCAATAAAGTAACTGCCTTATTCAGGTCAGCAATGATTTGGTCGTAAACCTCTGCTTTAGGAGTTCTGAAAGGTCGAAGATCATCTCCCGGTTCAACGGGTTTAAGGGTCAACGGCACATCGCCAAAAAACCGAACAAGAATAAAATAGTAATGTGCCCTTAAAAAATAAGCTTCTCCGAGAACTCTGTTTTTGACAGTTTCGCTGATGGTCATTTCAGGAACTTTCTGTAAAATAATGTTGCACCTCAGGATGCCCGGCCATGGACCGCGCCATAAATCCAAAACACCCTGGTTGTCGGAAGCAGTTACAAAGTTCGCTTCATCCTGTGTTTCGATACCATCGGTACCACCACCTGCACCAACTATGCTGTTTCCGGCCATAATATCGGTGGTCCACATGCGCATATTGTAAAGTTTTGGCCACTGCAAAGGCTGGTAAGCCCCGTTGATTGCAGAAATGGCATCACTTTCGGTCTGAAAGAAGTTAGATGTATTGATCGAATCTTCGGGCGATTTAGTAAGAAAATCTTCGCTACAGGCAATACTCAGTAAAACCAGTATTGCAATTGAAAAATATTTTTTGAGTTTCATTTTTTTCGTTTTAAAAGGTTAGAGTCCAAGATTAACACCAATTGTAAATGTGCGGGTCACCGGGTAAACGCTATTGTCGATACCATTTGGACTAATCTCAGGGTCAAACCCTTTGTATTTGGTTAATGTGTAAAGATTTTGTGCAGAAACATAGAATCTGGCTGAGGAGATATGTGCCTTTTTCATCAGCAACCTGGGAATGGTATAACCTATGGTTACGTTTTTAATCCTCAGGTACGATCCATCCTCAATGTAACGATCAGAAGGTCTCGTATTTTTATTTGGATCGTTAAAAACCGCCCTTGGCATGTTATTGCTGGTTCCGGAACCAGTCCAGCGGTTCAGCGTTTCTGTGGTCTGGTTTTGTGCCACAGCCATCGCTTCGCTCCAGAAACGGTTGGCATTGCAAATTTCATTCCCTGAAATTCCCTGAACGAAAATACTCAAATCGAATCCCTTATAAGAAAAACTGTTATTTAAGGCAAAAATGACAGTAGGGGCTGGATTTCCCAAAAAAGTACGGTCTTTATCGTCGATAACTCCGTCATTGTTTAAATCAACAAAGCGAATATCTCCGGCTGATGTTCGGTTATACGGATCATTCCCGGGAACCTGAACAGCATGACTGGCAACTTCTTCCGGAGACTGAAAAATACCATCAGTCTTAAAACCGTAAAAGAAATTAATTGGCTGACCAGCCTGAATAAGGGCCAGATTCTGATTCAGTCCGATACTTCCACTCGACATCGGAATAGTATCGTTGATACTTACCACTTTATTTTGATTGAATGAAATATTAAAAGAAGTATTCCAGGTCAATTTTCCGGTAAGGTTTCTGGAATTGACAGTAAATTCAACGCCTTTGTTTTCCATTTTTCCTGCATTGATTGACGGTACGTAGACATCAGAATATCCGCTTGAAACCGGAACCGACATAGGAACCAACATTTTATCGGTTTGTTTGAGATAAGCGTCCACGGTCATTTCTATTCTTTGGTTGAACATCGAGGCATCGAATCCGATGTTTGTCTGCTGCTGCTCTTCCCATTGAACAGCCGGATTAGGCATTACGGTGGGCACGACTGCTGAAACCACATTATTATTAAAGTTGTATTTAATAGTGTTTAAAGCAGAGGCAAAAGAATAGTTACCAATCTCCTGATTTCCTGTAATACCATATCCAGCGCGAAATTTCATATCATTAACGAATCTGATATTTTTAAAGAAATCTTCTTCTGAAATGCGCCAGGCCAAAGATGCTGAAGGGAAAATACCATATTTATTGCCTTCGCCAAAACGTGAAGATCCATCGCGGCGAACGGTAGCAGTTACCAGGTATTTGTCGGCAAAAGCATAATTTACACGACCCATATAAGAAAACAAGGCCCAACTCGCAGTGCTTCCGCCAACCGTAGGCTGAAGTGTTCCATTACCCAACTGTTGAGTATTGTCGCTGGCAAAATTCTGAATGGAACCGTTCATGAAATTTAAACGGTTTTCCTGGGCGCTTGTACCAACCATTGCGCCAAAACGATGTTTGCCGATTGTTCGTTCATAAGTTAAGGTATTATCCCAAACCCAGGTCAGATTTTTATTGTATTGTTGACCTAAATAAGAATTCTCTTTTTTACTTGTATCCCATTGGAATTTAGGACTCCAGGTACGTGAATCCCAAAAGTTAGCCTGAAGGCCGAAAGTTGATTTAATTTTTAAACCTTCATAAATATCAAGTTCTCCAAAAATATTTCCAATCAGGTTATACCCTTTCGTTGTATTCTCTACTGTTTTGGCGGCGCCAATCGGATTAACAATGTCACCGTCATAAATTGGCTGGGCAAGTGGACCGGAATAGCTGCCATTTTCACGAAATACCGGCTGGGTAGGCAAAGCAAGCATCGCATTACGAATGCTGTAATCACCACTTGTTTTCAAATCATTATTCAAGGTCAGGCTATTCCCTATCCTTAATTTTGAAGTTACTTTGCTATCGGTATTCAGTTGAAAGGTAAAGCGCTTGAAGCCGGTACTGTTCACAATACCTTGCTGATCAAAATAATTTCCGGATATGTAATAATTGGTTTTTTCTCCGCTGCCGGAATAAGACATTGAGTAATTCTGCATTGGTGCAGGTTGGATAAGTTCTTTCAGCCAATTGGTTCCTGTGCCAAGACTTTCAGGATTTGCATAAGCTGGATTTTCCATCACCCCTGCATTTGACAAAACATCGTTGTGTAAGGAAGCAAATTGTGAGGCGTTAAGCATCTCAACCATATTTGTTGCTTGCTGAATTCCGTAGGAGTAATTGAAATTTACTTGTGACTGCCCCTTCACTCCCCTTTTCATAGTTACAATTACTACTCCGTTAGATCCGCGCGATCCGTATATTGCAGTGGCTGATGCGTCTTTCAAAACCTGAAGTGACTCTATATCATCCATGTTGAGCTGATTCAGTCCTGCAGATACAGGTACCCCATCAATCACGAACAATGGATTACTGTTGTTGATTGTTCCTGTACCGCGAATTCTGAAAGTTGCATCATCACCCGGTTTCCCTGATGAGATTACCTGAACACCGGCAGCACGTCCCTGCAATGCATCGCTTATGCTGGGCACAGGCAATGAACGTAAATCGCTCGTTTTCACCACAGATACTGAACCAGTCAGATCCTTCTTGCGTTGGGTCCCGTAACCAATTGCAACCACTTCTTCAATTCCAACTGTTTCTTGTTCCATCACTACATTAAGTGTAGTTTTAGTTCCTACAGCAATTTCCTGAGTTTTCATTCCTATAAACGAAAATTGTAAAGTTGCATTCTCGGGGATATTAGATAGCGAGTATTTACCATCTGAGTTAGATATATTACCGTTGGTAGTTCCTTTTACCACAATTGAAACCCCTGGAATCGGCGAACCGGAAGAATCAGTAACTTTACCGGAAATGGAACTTTGCTGTTGGGTTCCAAATGAAGATTCGTTGGAAGGAGATAAAACGATTTGTCGGTCAATAATTTCATAATTGACTTTGCTATTCGAAAAAAGCTGGCTAAGTAGCTCTTTGATTTCAGCATTGGAGATGTTAACTGAGTAGTTTTTGTCAACATCAATTTCGGTCTTGTTATAAGCAAAACGAAATTTTGACTGGTTCTCAACTAATATCATAATATTTTCAAGTTTCATCTCATTAACAGAAATTGAAAATTTAGAGTTTTGAGTGTACGAATCCAATGCAAATGATTGAATGATACTAACCATCGATATAAAAAGAAATATCCTCATAAAAAGAAACATTTTTTTTATGGCATGTAAATACCATACCACGTTTGTGCGATTTTTTTTCATAAATTTGAAAATTAGTAATGTTTGAAATTCCAATAGACTTTACTGATTTGCGGGGTAGCATTGCAGTGCTTTCCCGCTTTTTTTTTAAATACCCGTTATGCCATAGACTATTTATTTTTGATTATTATTTTCTTCTTCGAATAACTATAATCGTCCTGAACCTTTCTTTCTTCGAATTGATATTTTACAGGTACAATCATTGTCAGAAGTTTTAACGCATCTTCCAACGTTTCATCTTCCAATAATAATCTTACTTTTTGATTATCAATGCCTTCTAATTGAAGTTTAATTTCAGCATTATAAAATCGGCCAAGATTAAGGCAAGCTTCTTTCAACGAAACATCATTCAAGATTAACTTTCCATCTTTCCATGCCACGTAATCATGTACATTAACATTGGATCTCTCAAAAGAATTATTATCTGAATGATAGGTAACACATTCATTGGGAATCATAACTCCAACTTCCTGATCATTTAGGTTTAACCTTACACTGCCTTGTTCAAGCACTACCTGACATGCATTATCTTCAGAATAGGCAGAAATATTAAATCGTGTACCAAGTACCTCAATATTGAGCTTTGTTGGAGTTTTTACAATGAAACGTTGCTTTTGCCTGCGAGTAACATTAAAAAATGCGAGACCATTAAGGTCAACAACACGCTGATCATTACTGTCAACGTGGTATTTTAATTCAGAGCCGTAACCTAACCATCCGGTAGTTCCATCAGGCAGCTTGAACTGATTCCTAAAACCAGTGTGAGAAATAAATTCGACTTGTTGGGTATTTAAGTTTTCACCGCCACGACCAGTGAAATATATGCTTGCTGCAATTAGCAATCCGACAACCAATATCGCGGCTATCTGAGAAAATTTCAGGAACAGACTTCGACCTCTGACCGATTGATCTTTGGTGCTATTTATAGTATAGTAAAGCTTGTAATAAACATGATCCAGAACTGGAAGGCTCTCCGGATTGGGTGTAAATTGTTCCCATTGTTCTCCAACTACTTGCCTGGTTTCTTCGTTGAGTTGATTATCTTCAAAATATTTCTCGAGATTCTTTTGATCCAGAAGACTGAATTTCTGATCAAAGACCTTATCAATATGTTTTCTGTTAATTGCCATTTTTTAGATATGCTTCTAAAGTAATATTACTTGACTTTATAAACGTACCTCTTAAAATGAAACTTTTTTCGATTTTTTATTATTATTCCGGATATTGACCTGCAAATAAGTAGAATAGCAAGATGCCAGCCAGTCGGTTGTCTTCTTTTATTTTGGTAATAATGAACTTCCTCGCTATCGACAGTTGATTTTTTATAAACTGTTCACTCAGCCCGAGTTTAAAAGCTATTTCATAATTTTTCAGTTCGTCTTTATAGCTGAGATTAAAGATTTCCTTTCTTCTATCTGGCAATAAATCAATTACTTTGTTTGTTTCTTGAACAAATTGTATGTAGTCCAGCATATCTTCTTCAGTGGACGAATCCCGCAGATATTCTTCAGCAAAAACCTGAATGTATTTTTCTTCCCTGTTTTTTTTCAAAAACCGCTGACGAATATTATTATAAGCGATTGTAAATAAATAGGACTTAAATGATGTGTCTGTTTTTAAGGTATGACGATTTTCCCAAATTTTCAGGAAAACCTCATTCAACAAATCCTCAGCATCTTCCTTTTCTCTAAGAAATTTCATTGAAAATAGGTACAATCGGGTACCATATTTCTCAAAAAGTAATTTAAATGCTGCTCTATTCCCATTTCTGAGTTTGGCAATCAGGTCATTATCGACTTCATCTATTCTTATCGTCAATTTTTTCGGGCCTTTAGTTAATTTCAGTTCGACTCAAACAGGATATGAGGCTTCAAAAGTAATAGATTTCTTTATTTTTCAGGCAGTTCAGAATTAAAAAAAGACTGCTGAATTAGGATGAGTGGATTGAAAAACAATACAATCAAAGAAAGAATAATGTAACGATGGATAAAAAATTCATTGAAAGGTTAATTACGATATGTACGCCTAGAAAAAGAAGGAAATATTTTTTTTAGCAGAAAACTATTTATAGCCGATTTCGGAAGAATCTATAAACACGATAAAACAATTGCATAGAGGTCATCATTTAAATACATGGTTCTTCACGGAAATGCGTACCTATCCATTTGGAAAGTAGATTTCAGGCAAATTACAGCATAAGATTTATCATGCGTTTTCGCAATTTAATTTCAAACTAAAATAATTTTATTCTTTCTTTTATGTAGGGTCTGCTGAAAAAACTACATAAAACCACGAAGTGGTTAAATGTGAATAGCCCCGAATGAAATTCGGGGAAAAGATAGAACCCAAGTCCCGAACCCTGATAAGGATTCAATCGATGTTAACGCATTATTATTGAACCCCAGGGTTCCGAATCATCTCGTATTTTCATCCACCGGTTTCACCGGCGGTTATTCATATTAAATCCTTTCAGGATTTCTTACAACTCCCAGGTTGAAGGTGAAATATTGAAAGTGCATGGGTTTTACA
>Ga0209386_1000046_pt1 | contig 65435 bp, 64 predicted proteins | sample NGEPertwo_FD_184510 | JGI IMG/M metagenome (GOLD analysis project Ga0209386, IMG submission 184510) | Arctic peat soil microbial communities from the Barrow Environmental Observatory site, Barrow, Alaska, USA - NGEE Permafrost154B-two... | ecosystem: Environmental > Terrestrial > Soil > Wetlands...
GAGAACGTACCAGTCGTGAAAACGGTTCCGTCGGTGGACAAATGACCAAACGCATGATTAAATTTGCTGAAGAACAACTCAAAGGTGGAAGCAAAATCTAATTTAATCCAGCATTAAGACGGATTAAAGGTAAGAGGGATATCGTAAGATATCCCTCTTATTTTAATTACAGAACGAACAACCGTTTGATCATTGAGATAATCTTAAACAACCGCTCGTAGCCTCAAGTAACTTTTCGATCCAATCTAACAATTCCAGGATAAATTGTTTGTTAGGCCCTGCATAGGTCGTATCCCGATCTTTAATCACCCTTATTCGCACCTTTTCAAGAATTTCACGGGTCCCTTCATACGCACCAACCGCTGAGTACTCTGAAGGATTTGTAATTAAAGAAAGGAAGGAATAACTGCGGTTGAAGACTTGAACCAAATCTGTATGAAGTTTAGATGAAATAGGAAAGTTCCAAACTTGTCGGAGATGAATCATTTGTTCAACAGTCATCTTCATCTGATCCAAACGGGTCAGCGGATTAACATAGCGTTCATAAAATTGAACTTCACCACTTTTCTTTGAGGCAGGATCTTTCTGTACTAAAGCCACAAACGCCTTAGCCTCTTCCAAATCTTCTATTAATTTGTCCAACTCTCCTTCTTCCACTTTGATCTGAACGTCTAGAAGTGCTCTAAAGGCCGTCTTATATAAACGAATAACATGATGCCTAGCATCTTGAAAACTCTTTTCCGTCTCTTTGTGATAACGAGGTGGAAAAACTAAACGATTCACTAAATAAGCAATGATAATTCCTAAGGCTGTATCAATGATTCTATTGACTGCGTAGTCCAGTGGTTTACCAGTTAGTTGAACTGAAATAGAGATAAACACAATACTGGCAATACTCATGGCTTCTTGCCATTTCATGAATTTAACGATGGTCATGGTAACAATAAGACCTAACCCTGTCCACCAAGGGCTGTTTACCGCTGCTAAAGCAAAAACATAGCCCGTTACAGCACCAACAAGGGTTCCCTTCATCCGGTTAAATCCCGTCTTCATGGATCCTTCAATGGTTGCCTGCATGGCTATAACAGCTGCGATAGCACTATAAAACGGGTATTCAAAATTCAGCAATTGGGCAATCCAAATACAAATGGCAACTGCGATCCCTGTCTTGATAATTCTCCAACCAATCATAGGCGCTCCTATCAAAGAATTTATTGATTCTCATCTTATTAAGATAAAATTGAACTATCTACGAATTATATCATTTTCTACCTGAATTGAGTAAAAATAATAGGAGCGCATGCGCTCCTATTTAATAGAACTATTAGTATCTGATCGTACCATCCGTTTCATAGAGGTGTTTCTTCTTCGAGGCCAAATGTTCTTTAACATCCTTAATTTGGTGTGGGGTAAGTTCCCCTGCATTTTCTGCTAAAAACTCTTCGTTTTTATGGATGTTTTGAATCGTCAAATCTAGTTTCTTTAGGTCTTCTTTTTGATCTTTATTGCCATCTCTTCTGGGCATGCTCATCACCTCAAGGATAGTGTATCCAAAGATAATACATTCATCCTGTCCATAATATATACTATATTTCAGGACAGAATACCCAGCAGGCAGATTAACTTTGTATTTACCATTAATCAGATGGCATTCTTTGAGAAAGTAAGTTAACGTAGTAGTAGTAGTAATAATTAATGAAATCAATCGAGGAGGTTCAATGTGCCCAAACATATTCTCTGGATCATCGCGTTTAGTTTGCTCATTTTAAACTTAGGCTGTAATAAAATAGTGTCCTTACCTAACGCTGCAGAAATCCGCCAAGGGCTCGTTGATCTTCCGCTACCGCTTTCCCCCTCTTCTAAAACCACACCAGATGACATGACTCAGATTGAGCGAGTGGTTGTTGACCTGATCAATGAAGACCGACTCAAAGCAGGTCTTCCCCAAGTTAAGTGGGATGAAACGGCCGCCAAAGCAGCCCGCCAACAGGTCTCCGACGAAGCGAATAATGGCTTTATTAGTCACTGGGGATTGGATGGGTTAAAGCCACAGCGCCGCTATACATTGGCCGGTGGACTGGATGCGGTGGATGAAAACCAAAGCGTGACGCTTTGGCCACAAGGAGGCTTTCAGGGCGTCTCGAAAGAACAACTCCAAACGATTGTTGCTGAACATCAATCTGCCATGGTTAACGAGCTCCCACCTAATGATGGCCACAGAAAAAATATTTTAGATCCTCATCATACCGGAGTTGGCGTAGCCATTGTGGTTGGTAAATACGGGGTGGCCATGGCCCAAGAATTTACCAATCATTATTCTGACATCACGCCACTTCCACCGACTGCCATTCCTGGATCCACCGTAACCCTAAAAGGCCGTATCGATAAAGGCTATCAAATCACAGGAATTTATGGGGTTACCGAGCCACTCCCCCAGCGCAAGACCAAAGAACAACTGTTACAAACTCATTCCTATTCTGATCCTTCTTGGGATACCTTACATTTCTTCGCTAAGCCGCAGGGCAGGGGGTATTACATATCTACACCCGCAGGTAAGGTCAATGCTCAATCAATTAGTGTGGATAAGCAAGGTAACTTTTCAATGTCCATCCCCTTAGCCAAGTCCCACGTGCTAGATTATATAACGGTTGAAATTGCGCCCAATGCAAACCCAAAGGATACCTTTTATACCGCACAGTTTGTGATTAAACTCTGACGCAAGAAGGACTCATAAATTAGTAGAGATGTGGTCAAACAACACGTTTGATCACATCTCTAGGCGAACGCCATCATGTAGGTAAGGTGGTTACAACCTTATTTTTTGACCACTGGAGAATTCGGTGAAAGATCTTGTTTTCTTGTATTATAGTCATCTGAGTCAATTTCCCCTAGAGCATATCGCTCACGCAGGATCAATAAAGCTGGATCATTTTGTTTTTCCATCATGCGCACCTTTGAACCATGTCGGCGCAAAAGAATGACCGCGATGACAACAATTATTATGAAGAAAATCAAGTGACACATTACTGGGAGTAATCCCATCCATCCATACTGTCCATTTGCCATAAGACCATGACCATACCCACGAATCATTGGCTCATTTCCATGTATCATTTTTCATTCCCCCTATTCTAAGGTTTTGTTTCGTTCATTAAATTCTTCACGAGTCATCTCACCACGGGCATAGCGTGCTCGAACTATGTTGAGTGCATCTCCATGAGACTGTTTTGGAGTATGAGGATGGCAACCACATGCCTGTTGCTTATAATGCAAATAAGCACCAATACAAAGCAAGATTAATACTAAACCAAACATCTCTAACTCCCTCTCACATGACCCATTTAATCTTTTATCATGTCTATATTTATTATACAGATTTCCAGACTAAATACATGTTTAAAGTGTGATTTTTATATTAAGATTATATATATTCAAATGACTATCAACCAATTAATGAACAAAGCGTGGTTGACAATCCCTACGACTTACTTATGATAAGAGATAGAGAGGCACAGAAAGGACGAATATTGATGAAGGTCAAGATTTTTAGTTCCCCTGATTCTCGAATATTAGAGAAAACCATCACTCAATGGTTAGAGGACAACAGCTGGCTCAAGGTTGTCAACATTACGCAGAGCACAGGGACTGCTACTGTCATCTCAATTTGGTACAATGAACCGAATGTCCCAATTCTCGGATAAAGTATAGACAGAGAAGTTGTTGGCCTCTTAGGCCAACAACTTCTCTGTCTTATAGCTTATATATGGGGACTAAGCTCATACGATTAAATAAAATACTCCACTTGGGCTAAGGGGAAATATTGCTTGGCTTGCGCTTGGAAAAACTCTTTCATTTCCTTCATTTGCTCCGGTTGGTAAATATATTTCCCATAGCCAAACTGACCATATTTGAACTTTCGCGCCTCCTCTTCCATGGGTAAGGAGGAGTTCGGGAAAACCTCTAAAATAGTCGTTTTAGCTTTGGAGGTAAAACGGTGTGAGATAAATTCCAGTGTTAATTGCTCGGACGTCCAACCCGCCGGTGCCCTTTTTGCCAATTCCTCCGCTGAGCGCTCCATGAGTCTTTGATACGCCTCTTGCCATCCTTCGAACCTGAAAATGGGAGCAATAATAAAGCCTAAGGGATACGCCGCTTCTAACACTTTACCAGAAGCGATAATCCGTTCTTCCGGAGACGGCGTTCCATGCTCATACTTCTTCACGACTTCAGTACAATTCAAACTAAAGCGAAACCGAGTATGACCTTCATGTTTCGCCTCAAGGAGACTTTCTACATCTGTATACTTCGTGACAAAACGAAAACGGCCGCTAGGCTCACGTCCAAAAAACTCAATGGTCTGCTTCAAGGCACCAGTATATCGCTCCACTGGAATTGGATCTGAGGTTGCGGCCCCTTCAAACTGAGTGATCTCTGGCAGTCGTTCCTCAATCAGGTTCGAAGCAATACCCAGTATTTCTTCAAGATTAACATAAACCCGCACATAAGGTTTTTTTCCTAGCGTTGTGGCCAAATAACAATATTCACACATGCCTGGGCAACTGGTAACCAGTGGCAACTGATAATGGGCAGACGGTTTACAGGATTGAAACGTCTTACCGCGACGCACTCCGATCACCAATGTCCGCTTGGCTTCTCGATACGCAGCCGCTGGAGTATCACCTGGAATCCCCGTAATTCTGTTATGAGATGTGGTAGGAGTCAAATTGATCCCCATCTGCCCAAATCGTTGCACTAGAATTTTACCTAAAGGATACTCAAGGGCACCTGGCTCGTAAAATACACGAGTCGGTATGAATTCTAACGACATTATTCTTCACCTCAGGAATAGGTTTCCCCAACGATGCCAAAACTAAAACTTCCCAGATTTAAAAATAGAGATGAACAGCCAAAGCAACATGAGAGTAGCCATCGAGAACCCTACCTCAATGGCCGGAATATGCCAAAGTAAAATGGGCTGGTTACCCAAAGCCGAGGCTATAACGACCCCTGCCATAACAATACTAAACGCGAGCAAAACAATACTAAAGGAAATCTGATTCGTAATACGGTCTAACTTCTTTAAAAAAATATCAAGTTCTGGAACACTGACTTCTAAGCGAATCCGTCCTTTGACTAGGTTACCCATTAAATCCTTCAATTGTTTGGGAAGATCCACCAACAGATCACTATAATCTGTGAGATTGTGCCATACCCTATCCGCGATCGTACTGGGTCTGTAGCGTTCCTTAAGCAGTCGAATTCCAAACGGTTCCGCCATATCCATCATACTTAGTTGGGGATCGAGTTTTTCCACAATCCCTTCCAGAGTCAAAAAACACTTTGCCAGTAAGGTGAAATCTGCTGGAATTCGTATTCGGTGCCGAAACGCCACTTTAAATAGATTACTAATCGCCTCACCTAGACTAATACGACTCATCGGAACATCCACGTACAATTCCCGTAGCTCGTCCACATCACTCGTCAACAGGGGTAGATTGACTTCATCCGGAACGATGCCGATTCTTAAAACAGCTTTAAGCATACTCTCCGTATTCTGGCGCATCATAGCAATGACCATAGACGCCAAGTTTTGCTTCATATCTGCCGTGAGCCTTCCGACCATGCCGAAATCGATCAACGAGATAACGCCCTCGCTTAATAAGAAAATATTTCCTGGATGCGGATCAGCATGGAAAAACCCCTCGATTAATACCTGCTGAAAGACCGACTGAACCAGATGTTCTGCAATAGCTTTTCGGTCATACCCCATTTTTTCGATTTCCTCAAACTGTGTGAGTTTCAATCCTTGCACAAATTCCATCGTAAGTACCGTTCGAGTTGAGTAATCCCAATAAATCGCAGGTATATGAATCGTGGGATCCTTCTTAAACTGTTTGGCAATTTTCTCAGCATTTCTCGCCTCAATACTATAATCCAGCTCATTACGTAGCGACTTGGCAAACTCCTCAACGACATCTCGCAATTGCAGTCGTTCCATCCGCTCCATACGGCGTTCCGCGAGCGTAGCCAAATCCAGAAGAATTTCCAAATCAGTTTCGATAATAGCCTTGATCCCCGGGCGTTGCACCTTTACAGCAACCAACTCCCCAGTCCGCAATTGCGCTCGATGAACCTGACCAATGGAAGCTGCCGCAATCGCCTCTTCATCAATCCACGAAAACACTTCGTTCAAAGGCGATCCCAGTTTCTCTTCAATAATTCTCGTAACCTGATCAAAGGAAAATGAGGGAACATCATCTTGAAGTTTTTCCAGTTCCTTCAGAATTTCTTCCGGTATGATGTCCGCGCGAGTACTTGCAATCTGCCCAATTTTAACATAAGTGGGTCCAAGCTCCTCAATAACCCGTCTAATTCGTGCCCCGACCGTCATCGGATCCATTTTCTCTGTATCCGTGAAGAGCCGCTTAGGCAGGGAAAGCATATGTAAAAGCCCCATCTCTTCCACAAAAAAACCAAACCCGTGGTGAGTGAGGACCTTAGCAACATCACGATAGCGTTTAATATGGCGTATCCTTTTTCCAAACATAAAAAAGCGTCCCCTTTATTCGTGGTTCCCTCAGGCTCTACCTAACAGTTTCACTGAACAATGAGGCCTGAACGAATTCAGACCTCATTGTTCTTTTCTTACTTACTTGTTTTCTAACTCTTGAATACGTTTCTCCAAACGATCCATATCAGCCTTAGATGGAATATTCAAGTCCCTAAGCAGCTTTTCCACTTGCTCGTGGATACGAGCATTCATTTCTTTCTTCTCTGCTGCGCCTTTTTCAAGCAACTCATTGATCAAGTCCTTGGATTCAGCACCAGAAACTTCACCCTTTTTAACTAAATCGTCTACGACCTTCTCGATTTGTTCCTTACTGTAAACCGCTAATCCCAAGCCAAGAGCCAACCCTTTATTGATTAAATCTTTCATGTCAGATCTCCTCTCTTTGTTAGTTTTATGTCATTAGGTTTATTATAGATTGTTTACCAAAACCGTTCAACTTATTTAATAATCTTTAAAGTGGGACATGTAATCTTAACTGCCCGCAAAACTCTTGAGACTTTTTTGTAATATAATTCTAGTATTGTAACAATTTGCATACTATCAAATAGTACTAATGCCCACTTATAACGGGAGGAATTCAAATGTCAATCTTATTAAATCTTGGCCTGAGTGCTCTGTTTGGTCTACTTGGAATAATTATCCTCATTGTTGGTTATATCATATTTGATAAATTAATCCCTTTAAACTTCAGCAAGGAGCTTGGAAACAACAATATTGCAGTCGCTATCGTAATTGCCGGAATACTCATTGCGATTGCGATTATTGTCTCTCGAGTCGTCGCAGCAGCATAAGTATTTAGACAGTGTTATCTCACGCAGGTCTCTACGGTTTGATGTAGAGACCTGTTCTCTTTACCATATAGGCCACTATTTACCAAGGACAAGACCGTCAATATCCTTTATACTAAGAGACAACTTGAATAGTTACACACGGTTGTCATTTATTGGTCTATTCAAACCCCTGTGTCCTTGAATAAATTGATTGAAGGGTGGAAGAATTTGAAGAATATGAAATGGTCTCTACTCCTTGTTCCCGTCATTTCTACCTCTTTATTTGTGACGATTATCACAGCAGCCCCTGCGACGATATCAAGTGAAATATATCCAAAAACAATCATGAGCGCCATGGGAGATTTATACCCAAAAGCAATAAAAGTGGCACCACCTATTTTACAAGAAGAAATTAAGGTGATACCAGAAGCGATAGAGAGTACACCAGAACCCGTAATAGTGGCCGCAACAGTCACTCCTAAGGCTAGTACGCCCGCGCCTAAAGCTAGTACCCCTCCTCGTAAAGCAACGCCCCAAAAAACACAACCTTCTCGATCATCCAAAACGTCAACACCTCCCGCATCAACTCACACCTCAACATCAAGTTCGCTTATTGGTACTGCTAAACAATATATTGGAGTTCCCTATGTGTACGGTGGAACGACGCCTTCAGGGTTCGATTGTTCAGGTTTTACTCAGTATGTTTTTGCTAAGCATGGCAAGAGCCTCCCCCGCGTTGCGCGCGATCAAGCTAAGTCAGGCACTTCTGTTTCCTTTAGCCATCTTAAGGCAGGAGATTTAGTGTTCTTCTCCTTTGCCAAAAATGGGGTCGCCGACCACGTAGGAATTTCTGTTGGTAATGGAGAATTCATCAACGCTTCTAGCTCTAAAGGGGTCACTATTTATACCCTGGGGACTTATTGGAAGTCTGTCTACCTTGGAGCAAGACGTGTATAGTTACCAACTGATAACGTCAATGAGCTGAATAGAAAAAGGACCGTAACGAAGCAGAATTTTTCGTTACGGTCCTTCATTGTTTCATGTCACTGAGATTACTCAATTTGCAATGTCTTACCATATACTTTTGCGAAGTAGGCCCCGTGACCCTCAATTTCTTTTCGTTCCCCTTCGGTTGTACCTTTAGAAACTAAGTGTAAATATAAACACTCTGACCTTAACTCGCATTCGACCTCTGTAATATTTCCGTTTCTTTTTTTATCTAAGGATTCTGCTAAACTTAAAATAATCCCCAGCCTTTCAATAATATATTTATCTTCCTTAGTTAAGAGCTTTACATAGGGGGATTTGTCAATGTCGAAATTCTCTTTCACACAAACCATCATGGCATAAGCTGCCATAATTAGGTCCTTATGGGGCAATCCGTTAATCGGTAAATTAGCCATCATGTAAAAGGTGTGTTTGTGATAGCTGTAGAAATTAATTGTTTTACCGCAATCATTTAACAAAGCAGCAGTTTTTAAGATTTTGTAGGTATTTCCGTTGATCTTGTGGAGAGGTCTTAACTGTGTATACAAGCTCTCAGCAAGTTTCCAGACATGATGAGCATGGATTTTATCAATATTCAAGGTCGTAATAACATTATTGAGAGAAAACTCCAATACATCTTTAATCACCTGGTCTCCGTGCAGGATCTCATGTAACAACCCCTCCCTGAGTCCACTGCCACTAACAATGAGTTGTGGGCTGTTACAGAATTCCAGCAAAGTCGCAGCCACAGAAAAAGCGCCTATAAAGATATCACTTCGATCCTTAGAAAGACCCTTTATCTTTTTTCTTTGCTCTGGATTGTTATATTTTACATAATCATATATATTTAGAACCTCAGAACACTCCATGCTGTAATTGTGAGAACGATCTATGGGGTAATTATTATTTTTTCTAGAAATTCTACCAATATTTCGAATGGTCCCTCCCACGCCTATCATCGGTAAATTCATGACCCCTCCGAGCCACGCGACCTTCCCAAACTGTGACATGAGAAATGCATGCAACTCTTTTTCGGTATTACTATTCATTTTTTCGGAGAGGTTAAATTTATCAGAAAGGTTTAGAGCGCCGAAGGGAAGGCTGATGGATTCCTTAATAGCCTTATTTTCTACCCAGATTAGCTCTGTACTAGATCCCCCAATATCCATGATCAGCACATTAGAAAACTCCATACTATTAATGACACCAAAATAATCATAGTAGGCTTCTTCTGCTCCCGTTAAAACTCGTATGTCCATATCTAACCTAGATTTAACTAATTGCAAAAATTCCTTCTGATTACTAGCTCGTCTGACAGCCTCTGTAGCCACGGGGAATATGTTACATTCTCCTAAACCCTCGCATAAAGATTTGAAATTTGAAAGCGTACTGATGGCTTTTTCCATCCTTAGAGGATTAAGGTGGCCATCAGCCGTCATGTCCATTCCTAATCGAACCGTTTCCTTTTTCTCGTCAATAATTCGAAAATAGTTAGTACATATTTCAATGAGAATTAGTCTGATTGAATTAGAGCCAATATCTATTATTCCTATATTCTTCATGTTGTTTCTCCCTAAAATAGAATATAATATTATTCTGTAAGATAATCTATTTAATGATATATGAATTGATAAGTATTTTCAAGGTGATAAAAATGGTAATAATCCAAGTAACTATTCTTCAAAATCCAGACATATAAATTTATTAACTTTGCTTAAGGAGTAAATTAATGAAGAAGATGAAAAACGAAGTGATAGCAGCGATTAATGTGGGTTCTGATTTCTTAAGAATGAGTATTGCGCAATTAAATCCTGAGGGTAGCTTAATGTTTTTAGAGGACGCTTCCCTTCCCAACAATATTGGCAAGGATACTTATGCTAATGGAAGAATTTCACCTAAAACCATTAAGGAAACCTGTGCAGGCTTAAAAGGTTTTTCTAAATTAATGAAGGATTACGGCGTGAAAATATATAGGGCTGTTGCGACCAGTGGACTTCATGAAGCAGATAATCGCGACTACATCATAGAACAAATTAGACTTATTGCTGGACTTGATGTTGAAATCATTAATAATGTCCAAGAAAGATTTTTAATATATAGGGCCTTAAGAAATTATCTCCATGAATTTGATAAAATAGACCTGACAGATTCGATCATCGTAAATTTAACCTCTGGGGGCGTTGAAGTTTCAATGTACGGAAGCGACGGATTAATATTTACAGAATATATAAAAATGGGTCCCCTTAGATTACGAGAAATTCTATATACTTTAGAAACAAAAACGATCTCTTTCCCAAAAGTTATGGAAGAGTATATTGAAAGTAAAATATATTTACTTAAGCCAAAGCTGAAGAAAATGCATATAAAGAATTTTATTGGTCTTGGAGGTTATCTAGTTACAATCTTAGAAATCTGTCATTTAGAGCATCAATCTTATATTAGCAAGGAACGTATGGAAGAACTTTATCTTGAAATCAAAGAGATGAATACTGATCAGATGGTTGATGCTTTTAATATTTCCTCTGCTAAGGCTGAATTATTATTACCAGCCATTTTACTATTTCATAGTTTTTTAAGTCGGACGAAAGCAACGGGAATCCATGCGCCCATGATTACCAACCGTCAAGGTATTCTCTATGGACTTATGGATAAGTTAAACGAAATACCTAGTAAAACGAATGCCGAAAATGATATCATCAGTTCAGTTTGGTACATGGCTGAGAAATATGGTGTCGATAAAAAACATGCCTCCTACGTGGAGAAAATGTCCTTATTATTGTTTGATAAAACTTGGAAGTATCACAGACTTGGGTATCAAGAGAAAATATATCTCCAAGTGGCGGCTATTCTTCACGATTCAGGGAATTATGTTAGTTTAAGTGAGCATGGCAACCATTCCTCCAATATTATCAGAACCCAGAGTATCATGGGATTCTCCGATAAGGAACTAGAATTAATTGCAAATATAGCAAAATACCACACTACGCGCATACCAACTTACTCTGATCGAAGTTATTTTGTCTTAAGCCATCATGAAAAAATACTCGTCTCTAAATTATCTTCGATTTTAAAAATTGCAGAATCCATGGATATTTCTCATATGCAAAAGATTAGTGATATTGAAGTACTGAGTTCAGGCGATGCCCTACAGCTTAAACTCATTAGCAATCATGATATTCTCTTAGAAAAGTGGGACATAACAAATAATGTAGAATTTTTCCAAGAAGTCATGGGTATTAGTATAGAACTGAGAGGATAAAGCAAATTGAAAAATCATACCTTTTCAAGCACCAATTTTGTGAATAGAGAACTAAGCTGGTTAGAATTTAATGAAAGAGTTCTCGAAGAAGCAAAGGATACCAATAATCCCCTTCTGGAACGATTAAAGTTTCTTTCAATCGTGGGTTCTAATTTAGACGAATTTTTTATGATTCGTGTCGCCTCTTTACAAGATATTGTTGAAGCTAAGATTATAAAGATCGACCCTTCTGGTCTGACACCCAATGAACAGCTTGAAAGAATTTCAGCTAGAATCCACAAGCAAGTCTTTGATATGTACAATTGTTATAATCGATCCTTAAAGAAATCTCTGAAGAAAGCTAATATTCGGTTTATTAAAACCAAGGATTTAAATACTCTACAACTGGATTTCATTCGAGAATATTATGCCAATAACGTTTTTCCAGTACTAACCCCCATGGTGGTCAATAAAAGTCAACCCTTCCCTTTAATTTTAAATAAAACTTTAAACATTGCTTTATTATTAGAAGATATTAATAACCCTGATAACCTTTTATTTGGAACTATCCAAGTTCCGTCCGTCTTAAATAGATTAGTAGAAATCCCCTCCTTAGAGGCTGAGAAATCCTTTATCCTACTGGAAGAAATAATAACATTAAATTTAACCACCCTATTTGATAATCACAACGTGATCGCTACCGGGTGCTATCGTATTACCAGAAATGCCTATTTAGACGTTGCGGAAGATGAATCGGAAGATCTTCTAACGGCTGTTCAGTTATCCCTTAAGCAAAGAAAATGGGGCAGTGCCATTCGCCTTGAAATTGAACATGGTATCAATCCCTTACTGCTCAACATATTAGAAGAAGAAGTCGAGATTTCTGCAGCAGCAGTCTATAAAATCAGTGGGCCCATAGATCTGACTTTTCTCATGAAATTAAGTGGCTTGAAAGGCTATGACGCCCTACGATATAAGCCCATCAAGCCCAACACCTATGCTTCCGTAGTAGATGAAGACGATATATTCGAATCAATTTCCAAACAGGACATTTTACTGCATCATCCCTATGATTCCTTTAATATGGTCGTGGATCTCGTTAAAAAAGCTGCAGAAGACCCTAATGTCCTGGCTATTAAGCAAACACTTTATAGAGTAAGCGGTAACTCCCCAATTGTCGAAGCATTAGCGCAAGCGGCTGATAATGGGAAACAAGTCACCGTTCTCTTAGAGTTAAAAGCTCGCTTTGATGAACAAAATAATATAACTTGGGCCAAGAAACTTGAAACAGCTGGCTGTCATGTGATTTACGGGCTTGTTGGCTTAAAAACTCATTGTAAAATATTGTTAATTGTTCGACGCGAGGATGGTTTAATCAAGCGATACGTCCATCTTGGAACCGGGAATTATAATGATGTTACTGCAAAACTATACACAGATTTAGGCTTATTGACAGCAAAACCCTATTACGGAGCGGATGCCTCCGCCATCTTTAATACCTTATCGGGCTGTTCTAGCCCCTCTCATCTTTATAAAATGACGCTTGCTCCAATTAACCTCCGTAAAAAGTTTTTGGACTTAATCCAGAAAGAAACAGAACACGCTACCTTAGGAAAACCAGCCAGAATCATTGCCAAGTTAAATTCTTTGGTGGATCAAGAAATTATAGAAGCGCTTTATGATGCCTCCTCTGCTGGAGTTAACATTGATCTAATTGTGCGTGGCATATGCTGTCTGAGACCTAACATCCCTTTTATTAGCGAGCGCATCACAGTTCGAAGTATTGTCGGAAGGTTTCTTGAGCATAGCAGAATCTATTATTTTTTTGCAGACGGTGAGGAATTAATCTTCCTTTCCAGTGCGGATTTGATGAAACGCAATTTAAATAGAAGAGTTGAACTTCTATTTCCCATTGAGGATCCGATTGCTCGAGAAAAAGTCATGAATATCTTAGACTTAGCCTTACAAGACACCTCTAAATCAAGAGTTCTAAACCTTGACGGCACCTACACTAAAATTGATAGAAGAGGGAAAGAAACGATCAATAGCCAGGAAATATTCCTTAGCCCCTGCTTAGGTGAAGCTGTTCCCGAGGTAGTAGCGCTTAATCGTGCAAAATTTGTACCTATTACCTCGTATAAAGGAACTGAATCTTGATTTTATTGAGGAATGTTATATAATTAATTCAATCATTTCATGTAAAATTTCTAATTAAGCAAATATTTCAAACGTCAAACGTTGCATATAAAAAATTGGAGGTTATTATGGTAAAAAAACCTGCTAGTCCTAAAGAAGCGCCCGAGCTAAGCGTAAAACCTGCTGAATTACCTGTCACTGAAAGTGAGGCTGTAACACTACCCGTCACTGAAAATGACATCACCCCCCCCACGGTTATTGAAAGTGACACTAAAACACTACCTGGCAACCAAATTGAAGCCGCTGCATTACCGGCTACTGAAGCTAAAATCGGAGTTCCATCTGAGGAAGGTGACAAGGATCACCTCACGGTAGAAACCCTGTCCCTTAAAATAGCAGAATTAGAAGACAAGTTGGCCCAGCTTGAACTAGAACTAAGTGGCCATCTTAATAAGAAGAAGAACAAAAAAGAACGCAAAGGCAAGAAAGTTAAGTGCAAATGTAAAGATAAGACGGTAGATGTTGCAAAATGCAAGTGCGAAACCAAAAGTTAAATAAATAATTTTTTATTTTTGAAACAGGGGGTAATTAATTACCTCCTGTTTCAGTCCATTATTAACGAATTTGTCGAGCGATAAAGGAGGATCTTCTATGTTAGACAATTTTACCATTAATTCAAATCAAAAGGTCTGTTTAAAGGATTTCAGTCCAACTGAGACCAACAAGTTAGATAAGAAGGATCTTCAAGATAAGTATTCAGAGTTACAAGATAAGTTTATTGAACTACAAGAAGTCTTCAGCGCCTCTAAGAAATTCAGCCTACTAATCATATTGCAAGGAATGGATTGCAGTGGCAAGGACGGTACTGTTAAAAAAGCTTTAGCTGGCGTGAATCCAAATGGCTTCGTCGTCCAAAGCTTTAAGCAACCCACACCCGAGGAATTGGGCCATGACTATTTATGGAGGGCCCACAAAGCGACCCCTATAAAGGGGAATATAACCGTGTTTAACCGCTCCTACTATGAAGATGTCCTTGTCACTAGAGTCCATAAAACGATCGATGATCAGACTGCTCTGGCAAGATACCAAGAAATCACAGCCTTTGAAAAATATCTTGTCAGTAACGGAACCATCGTCTTAAAGTTCTTTTTGCATATATCCAAAGAATTTCAGCAGAAGAAACTTTTGAACCGATTAGAGACACCTGAAAAGCATTGGAAATTCTCTATGGCCGATCTTGCTGAGAGAAAGTTCTGGGACAAATACCAAAAATATTACGCTGACGCGCTTTCAAATTGCAGTTCTGAAGAAGCACCCTGGTATATTGTACCTGCAGATCACCGATGGTTTAGAGACTATTTTGTACTCCAAAGAATCGTAACGACCCTAGAGGATCTAAAGCTGGAGTTCCCAGAAATTAATGGCACTATTGCAGAATTAATCAAGGAAGTTAAGGAAAGTAATTAGATCTGGACTACCTCTAGGCTCATTTCACACCCTACTTCAACTGCTCCAAGCGCTCATATAAGTCCGTTTTTCTCCCCCGGTCCCAGGAGTCGTAGATCCTGTGCGACAACTCTGGGGGAAGAGGAAGGGACTTTAAACTATTTTCCTGATAGACTTTATGAATCTCTTGAGAGTAGCCTTCGCATATGAAACACTCTCCACCCCAGGCGAAGCAATTTCGCATCTTTTGATAAATGTCTTCGAATCTATCCACCGCGATATTACCAAAGGATACATTGAGAAACTCACAAGGCTGTAGATCACCCTTGGCATTGATATAGAAGCGATCTGTACCACCTGCTGTGCAGCCGAAAACATCTTTATCTTCTTCAATAATCTGAGCTGATATTGAGGGATATCCTGCGAACTCTTCCTGTAAATTATATTGGTTAACCTTATCTTTTATATAAACAAGATCTTCTGTGGTGAAATCAATTTCTGTTTTTTCCAGCCACCCCCCTGCATGTTTGGGCTTAATGATCTGGATGAGACAAGCTTTGTAGTCCCTTACTGCCTCCATGATTTTTTTGAAAGTACCATTATAAAAGTCATCTCGCATCAGGCAGGTATTAAAAGCCACTGCCACACCCACCTCGTGGCACATCATGACCCCGGCCTCCATAGCCTTCCAGGCAGAATTATCCCCCATGAACTGGTTGAAACTCTCGGGATCTGGACTGTGCAGAGAAAACATAACAGCCGTCACATTCATAGCTTTAAGCTCCGCAAGCCTTTGCTCAGTTATTCCAGCACCCGTAGAATTTATCCAGATTTCCGACCGCGCGTCAATCACAGAGCAAACCTTCTTCAACCGCTCAAAGACTAAAAACGGTTCACCACCCTCAATATTAAAAAAAGCGATCCCCATCTCCTGTAACTTCTTCACGGTCCTGATCAAAGTCTCTATCTCCACATCCTTCCCCTTATCAAATTTCTGGTAACAGTAATTGCAATGATAAGGGCATGAGGACGTGATGGATAACAAGACGGTGGTACAGGGCATTTTTTCTGAGAACTGACTAAACTTCTTACATGCATTGTAAAAAGCCTGGGATGGAAAGCCCGGCACATAGAGGCCCAATCTGGTGTTGTTACCTATTTTGACAAATTTATTATGTTGAACCCTAGACACAAAAAGCAACAGCCTCTTCAATAAAAGAAGGAACTGTTTGAAGGAAATATTCCCTCTCCACAGCATCGGGACAAAGTGAAAGAAAATATATATTTTTAGCTTCAAATTAAAGACTATTTTATGCCAACCTGTAACATTACTTACCTTTATCACAATCCACCCTCTTTCAGATCAGACCTTGTTCCTTATACCATAAAACGGTTCGATGAATCCCTTCCTCTAGACTATATAAATTCTTAAAACCTAGGATTCTCTTTGCCTTTACCACTGAAAATTCCAGATTGTCATAGAACATGTTGACCCTTCCTCTCGTCAGAAGCGGGGGACTGGAAGAATTAACAAGGGTATACAGCAATTCCATGAGTAAGGCGGCAGGGTAGGTCAGAGCCTTGGGAAGATTCCTTGGTTTTTTTAGGCCTGCTTCGGAACAAAATAGCCCATAAATCCTGTCCATGCTCTCTGCCTGTTCATTTCCTACGAGAATACAATTTAGACCTGCCAACTGTTTTCTATAAGCCAAAACATAGGCCCTAGCGAGGTCTCCCGCATAGATGACGTGGAATTTGTTGTGCTTTGCCCCAGGAATAAAGGGAATTCCAGCTTTAGCCGTCTTAAGGTATTCATAAAATCCCCCGTTTAATTCTCTCTCCCCATAGACCCATACAGGCTCCAAAATAGTCAGATTTAAATCATGTGTTGCGGCGAAGGTCAGCGCCTCTTTCTTGGCCAGCGCTTTAGTATCACGATAGTAATTCAACTTGCAGGGGAATAGACGGCTTCCCAAGTACCGATAATGAGAATTATACGGAGACGCTTCATCCTTAATGACCGGGCTATCCTCTTCTCCGTAAACGGAATTGGACCCTGTCATAAGGATATTTTTAATCCCCGCTTGAACACAGGCCCTCAGTACATTGACAGTTCCTATGACATTCGTCTGATAAAACTCATCATAATCCCCCCAATCGGAGACTTTAGCGGCATTATGTATCACCCAATCATATCCGGTGAAAGCCTTCGACAAATCCTCCTTATTTCTAATATTTCCTGTCCTAAGTTCTACCGCCAGACCTTCAAGACCTTCAAGACCTGCAAGGTCGCTGCTATCTCTAACTAAGCAGCCGACCTCGACTTCGTTTTCACAAAATGCCCGGGTAATGTGACTGCCAATAAATCCAGTCGCTCCAGTAATCATGACCTTATTCATGGTTATCATACCTCTTCAGTAGGATCATGGCATTATGCCCCCCAAACCCGTAGGAAGCAGATAACGCATACTCTACTGGTGCGTCAATCGTCTTCAGTGGCAGATTAAGATTATCCAGTGGATCAGTGGTGAGGTTTCCATGAATTCTAGACTCTTTGATGGCTAGGGCAGTGACTGCCACCTCCAGAGCTCCGCTGGCCCCAATGCTATGACCCAGGATGCCCTTGGTAGAATTAATCATCGGCTGAGAGCTTTTGTCCCCAAAGATCCGTTGGATGACTTTGGCCTCAATATCATCATTGGCAATTGTAGCCGTGCCATGGGCATTTAGATAGTCAACCTTGATCCCCTTGGTAATCTTCTGAAAAAGTTGCATGATGCTGTCCCCAGTTGGATCCATCTGGACAATGCTGTAAGCGTCGCTACAAGCTTCATAGTCAACGATCTCAGCATAAATTTCGGTCCCTCTTTTTTGAGCACTTTGCAGCTCCTCCAAAACTAAAACACATCCCGCGCCTTCATTAAATAAGAAACCACTTCTCAGATTGGAGAACGGCTGGGGCCTTCCGTGCTTTGCTCTGGTAAGAGTTGACAGCATATCAAACCCTCTCATTATGGCACCTTCTTTCTCGACCAAGGCTTCAACGCCGCCCGCTAGCATCATCTCGCATCTGCCAGATATTATAGTTCTGTAGGCCTCACCCAGAGCATAAGTTCCCGAGGCACAGGCAGCATTAAGTGTATAGCTGAAACCTTTAAGCCCGAAGAGTATTGAGATCCAGGCAGCCGGAGAATTGGTCATCAGCATGGGAATGACCATTCTATTAAACCGTGGATTATGGGGATCAGAGTTATAGTTCTTCGTCCCAGCCATGTGAGCTGTGTAGGATTCCAGAGCTGTTTGCAGACTACTCATGCCAGTACCGATGATGATGCCGCAGTTTTCTAGGCCGTTAACCTGAAGATGTTTTTCAGCCTCACTGATCTGATATCCAGCATCCTCTAAAGCCAGCTTGGTGCATAATATTGAGATTCTCGAGGACTCTTCCATCATCCCTTCTACTGCTTTATGGATCCCTAAATCGGACAAGGCAAATTCCGGCTTGGGCACGAAATAACGGGATTTAAACTTATAGTTTTGTTCATAACAACTCGGTATCTCTGATATGCAAGTTTGCAAACCATATATGCCTGCGGAAAAATCCTTTTTTCCTATCCCAATTGAGGTGGCTGGCCCTATCCCAGTAATGACAACTCTTCGTTTCACATTGACCCCCCTTTGAGGAAATGCACCACATTTCTCAAATATTCTTTGGGATCTGCGTAGTCCCTAGCACGTAAATGATAGGTTGTGAAATCGATCTCGATGCCTCTTTCCCGCAGCAATTCGGTGCCTTGTTCGGTTATTTCACCGATTTTATAAAACTTAAACGGTTTCTCCTCTGCTTTGATTAAGAACTCCACTTCAGCCTCTTTACTGAGGGTAAACACCAATTCATACTCCCCACATTCTCCTAAGAATAGCATTTCCTTGGGTACATTTAAGACTTTGGCCAGAAATAGCCCGCTCTTCACATAAGGCAGATTACCTAGGACAAAACCTGTACCACTCATCTCCGAAATTGCCTTGAGGGCGTTAAAGACGCCATCACTGGTATCAATGCAGCAGCAACAGTGACGTTTGATGATCTCTGCCTCTTTACTTCTCAGGCGGAAAAGGTTTTTCCACCTCCCCATTAGCTGTTTGACCAAAGGTTTTTCAGCGTACAACACCAGGGCCGCCTCAACATTCCCGCTACCAATTGGGCCACTCATGAAAATCCCATCTCCAACGTTTGCCCCACTCCTTAACAGCGGCGGACCCTCCAGATCCCCAATAACTGATCCAGTGTAGCGCCAAGTCTTGGAAATCCCAAAATCCCCACCGATAAATGCTGCCCCCACTTCCTTGAGTACCGCTCCAATGCCAAGCGACAATTTTGCGACATAGTCCCTCGTCCAACTATCATCAATGACTAGGCTGTGTGCATAATACTTAGGTTTGCCCCCAGTGGCCAAAATATCGCTAATACTGCCGGTTGCCATATTCCAGCCCAGTGCATAAGGGTCCTCCTTCCGAAATAGGTCTTCCTCCGAAAACTCATCAATCGTGTAGAGCAGCCTCTTGCCGTGAAAATCAACGATTTCCGAGTCAGCCTCAAAAAGCTTATTAAGCTGGCTGTCACTTCTAGGCATATGTTTATGTATAAGCTGGATCATCTCTTTTTCTTTACTCATTTTCCACCTCGCAGATTAGGTCTAAGGGGTCCTGTGCAGTTTCAATCACACAAGGAAGAAACCCCCTGGGATCACCATCAAACTCTAATTCTGGATTGACCTTATTGCCACACACTTCTACTCTCGAGACGTATTGCAAAGACATATTATTGTTATTAATGAACCTCTTCCCACTGTATATTTTTCTTAGAACACCCCCTACATCCGTCAACCTCATATCTTGTACCACCAAGCTGTAAAAGCGACTATCTACGGGGGCTAACTCGTTTTTCACCTTAATTCCAGAAGCGATGTAAGTTGTCTTTCCCACAGCAATATTGTAAACCTTGACAAAGTCCTGTTGCTGTCCGTCATAACGAACTGAGAGGTTAACGGAATGATACTTGAGCAGGGTTTTAAGCAGGGAGACAAACGTCCCCGCGAAATCCCCGAGATACTTTCTGATCCCACTATTAGCATTTCTGGCGACAGAGGCTCCCAGGCCAATATTAGCACAGCAGGCAAAAAAACTTGTTTGTAGATTTTCAGTCTCCTCACTTAGTGGAAGACCCTCCAAGCCCTTGTCATAAACCGTGGTATAGGTTATTTTGCCTAGGGAAATTTTCACACTCCTCCCCGCAAAGACCGTATTAAGCGCGTGCTCGAGGTCCAGTGGTACCTGATAGCTCTTGCATAAGTCAGGACTTGTGCCAGTATGAAGCACACCCAGCTTAGAGGTGGAAATTCTTTGGCCCAGGGAGTTATAAAAGCCATTGATAACCCGGTTAATGGTTCCGTCGCCCCCCACCGCGACGATTATCTCATAGCCCTTTTGATTTCCCTCTACGGATAAGGTATAGGCATCTTCCAGGGTATCTGTTAGCTTATAGTCAAACTCAAGCCCCTTCTTTTTAAAGGTGGCAAGTATTTTCTGAATCTTTGCCCCGCTTCCCCTTCCGGAGCCGGGGTTGATGATGAGTAAATATCTCATAAGCGTCCAATCCTTTTGATAATTGCACTGACTTCGGCGACCGTATCCTCTGTTAGATTAGCTCCAGCAATTAACCGGACCCGACCCTCACCAATTGGAACAGAGGGTTCGATAAAAGGTGTGGAAAGAATCCCGTTTTCATAGAGCTTTTTGGCCAGGATAAACGTCGCTTCTTTACTCCCAGCTTGAATGGAATTAATAGGAGCTTCACTTGATGCCACTGTAAATCCCCCCTCAATCAGACTTTCATAGATGGCCTGTTGATAGAGTGTCAGTCTCTTCTTAAGCCTGTCAAATTCATAATGAAGAATGTCCAGAACCGCCTCTACACCCGCTAAAACTGCAGGAGGAAGCGCCGTAGAATAAACCAGATGGGGGCAATAATATTTCAGATAGTCGATCAGCACTTTTTGGCCGCTAATTATCCCACCTGAATTAGCCAACCCTTTCCCTAAGGAGGCGGTGTAAACACCTTGGTAGCCTTTTATCCCCTGCTGCTCAAGGATTCCTCGGCCCGATTTCCCTATCACCCCAATCCCATGGGAATCATCGATCACCGGCACGGCGTGATAGGCCTTACATAATTGTACAATTTCCCTATAAGGGGCAATACTGCCCTCCGTGGAAAACACAGATTCTGTCACGACCAAGATCTGCCGATACCCTGTAGAGCGCTGCAAGATACTTTCCAGATGCTCGAGATTATTATGAAGAAAGGGTCTCATTTTAGCACCACTAGCTTTGATTCCCTGGATCAAGGAAGAGTGGGCAAACCGGTCAACTACGATCAAATCTTGGGGTCCGGCAATGGAACCAAATAAACCATTATTAGCTTGGTAACACGAAGGAAGGATAAGCGTCTGCTCCAGTCCCACAAAACTGGATAACTTTGCTTCCAGCCTTTGGTACAAATCTATGTATCCAGTGGCGATGGGCGTACCACAGAGGGACACTCCATACTTTTGTACAGCCTCAATGGCAGCCAGTTTTACCCTGCTGTCAGTCGCCAGTCCCAGATAGTTGTTGGACGCTAGATCAATCATCTCGTGTCCGTTCACCCGAATTCTTCTATTTAAGCCTGAATCAATTCTCTGGTAATAGGGATTATGGTCCGCCACTTTAACTAGACTCTCATCCAAACTCAACCGCTTATAAAAATCTCTTAGAGTCATGTTCTCCCTCCCCCGCCGTTAGCCATCGGATAAACCCCTAGCTCTAAGTTTTATGGCTATATCATTGACGGTCACCACATCGAGAAAATCGTCTTCAGCAATCGTTATCGAGAATTCATCCTCCAACGCTGAAAGAATCATCAAGAGGTCTAAGGAATCCACCCTCAGGTCTTCAAGCCAACGGCTCTCAAGAGTTATCTGAGGCCTTTTTTCTAAAATACTCTGTATGGCAACAATGATCCGTTCTTCCAAATTCATCTCACGCCCTCCTCTACCCTAAAATCATCTGCTATAACACCGTGTTGGTTGGTCTGAATCACACATAATGGCGCAAAGATTGCAGTTGCTGCATTTTACAGAATAGTTCCCATCTTGCTCCAGCTTCTCTACTAGGTTCGGTTCACAAATAAACGGTCTACATAGGCTAATAAAATCCGCAAATCCATTTTCCAGACACGCTCTCATTTCTGCGCCTTTCCTGAAACCACCCACACTAAGGATGGGAATATCGGTTAAGGCTTTGGCAATCTTAGCAAACTTAAGATTATAAGTAGGTGTAAAATGCTTTAGTTTTGCTCGCAGCCTACAGTAGAGAAGCGCATTACAAAGCAGTCCCCTAACACCGTGGTTAGTCTTGAAGACTGGGTTATGTTTTAGGACTGCTTTCAGGGGGATAGCTCCACGGAAGATATTCAGTGCATGATCCATGGTCCCATAACTGATCTCTATCCCATCAACTTTTTGGACGTCTAGAAATCGTATCAGGCTAACAAATTTCTCAGCTTTAAATCCGGTAAAATAGTCATCACTCCCACTGACCTTGACCAACAGCGCAAAATTATGTCCACACCGCTTCCGGATCTCCTCAAGCACCAAGCCCAGGAATTTCGTACCGATTCGGCTCTTAGCATCAATGCCAAACTCATCGTTTCTACGATTAATAGTAGGCAACAGAAACTGATGAAGCAGGTAACCATGGGCAGCATGCACCTGAACACCGTCAAATCCGGCTGCTTTAGCATACACCGCTGCTTCTGCGAACCGGTTGACCAGTGCATACACCTGTTCCGTCGACAACTCCCGCGGAGAACCCCCAAAATAGAAGGACTTTTTATTCGACACCCCCCATATATCTTGTCCTGTTTCACTTTTTCTGGTCTGTCTTCCAGTGTGAGCCAACTGCATAAAAATCTTGCAGCCGTATTGGTGAACTTCATTTGTAAGGGGCAAAAACCCTTTCACCATTTCCTGACAATCTATTCCGACCTGACCCGGCTGCATGGCTTTTCCCTCCGGTGAGATATACGCAAAACCTGTAATGATCCCTCCTACGCCTCCTGAAGCCAATTGTTGATACAATCGATGGTATTCCGGTAGTGGATGACCCTGAGGATCAGCCATACCTTCGAAGGTTGCCGAACGGATCATCCTATTTTTCAAGCGACAAGGACCTATAGTTGCTGATTCGAATAATTTCATAACAACCCTCCTTCTTTGGCGCCTATGATTTTGGATCGGTATGCAGGTCAAATAAGAAGCCCACGAAGATATATGACACTAAAAAAAGGATCATAGCCAGTTCGGTATTGAATAAAGCGATGAGGGTTGCCTGACCGCAGATACAAGCCCTAAAATTAGCAACCAGCGAATAATAAGTTTTCTCACCCCGCGGGTTCTTAAAATAAAGATATCCTGTCCACAGTTCCAGAAAAAACGTTAATCCAGCTAGGATAAGAAATACCGTGTTCACCCTAGCTTCAATACAATGATTCATATACAAAAGCGCAAAAATCCCTGCAGGAAGGAAAGCAGAGAGCACAGCAAGATACCGCGATCTTTCGATCCCCAATTGTACAATGATGGTCCGTTTATCGGCTGCCTTATCCCCTTCATAGTCTTTAAAATAGGTATAGAAAGTCATCAGACCGTTCATTAATGCTACCAGGATCAGCACAGATACCCTGCTGGATGTAAAATAGGGCATCGCTGTTGGACCGGCTGCTAGAAACCCAAAGACCGTACACATAGATATCATCAACCCAAAGATGATATTACCGAAAATACCGTGACCCTTGGCGTATTCATAAATAATGTTTAAAACGATTCCCAAGATTGCGGGAATAAGGGCAAGGGGTTCCAAATACCTGTAGGTAATCAAGATCGTCAGGATCAACAGGACGCCCGTTAGGGCCAAAGCTTTTCCCGGATTCAGTTCACCCGTCACCATGGGACGGCGCGGTGCGTTCACTCTATCCTCTCTTAATCCCAGGTAGTCATTAATGATTTGGTTCATGCCCCAACTAAGAAAAAGCATCGCCAGTATTAAGGCTTTCTTATCCATGGCTGGAACCATTTCCACGGTATGAAAAGGAGACGTGGCAATGTATTCGTAAAATGCCACTCCAATCCAGCCTGCAATACCAGTTACAAAAGCGTAATATAGCCTCATTGATTTAATATATGCCTTGATAAAATCCAACACTTCATCGACCCCACAATCGTCTCAAAGCTCTTGCAGTCTCTTTTTGATATAGTCGTAATCAAAAGAAGAACAAATTCTTTTGTCCTGAGCATCTAGAATGCGATAGTGCTCGGAAATTATATTACGCTGAATTCTGAACTCCTCTGTGCACTCAATATTAGTCCACCATATTCTTCCGCCCATGGTATCCTCTCTACTTTCATAAGCGGTAAAGGCTAAAGAAAGTATCATATCTTGAGGATCCCCACCAAAGGTCATTTCCAAAACTTTGCTATTTTTAAAAATAGTACATAAAGTTACGGCACCTGCCCAACCAAGATTGGATCGACCTTTTTCAATCTGTACTAGGGTCTTCTTGGATATTCCCAGTATTTCAGCCATTTTATCCTGAGTAAAGTCACTTTCAATGCGGATGAGTTTTAATTTTTCAGAAGCTATTTTCAGGAAATCAAGTCTGTTCATTTTTGCAGCAACACCCCTTTAGTGTAAAAATACACTATTCGTGTTATTTGTAAATATTAATAGTATAGATATTGAAATAATGATGAAAAGGGTACCAAGCAGGCACCCTTTTCATCATTACATTTAGTTCTACAATTCCCTATGCTTATTTTTCATCATCTTTAGGAGTCTTTACCCATGACGTTCATCATACGAAGTATTGCCTGTGAGAATAATGATATTATAAGTAGAATCATTAGAAGCCACCATCCGATGGACTCGAAAACGTCCTTCGGAAACATTAATGTATAGCCCATATAAGTTAAAAACAAGGCTCCTTGAACAAGTTTAAATGCTTTCGCATCTGCCTCATTTTTCAGCGCTACAAGCCTTTCATCAATCTCATCAATAATGAACTTCTGATGAGATCTCTTTATTCCTAATAACTTAACGTAATACGCTAATGCCACAGCCAACGGTGTCAGTGATAATGCCATAATCGCAACCGCCCCGTTTTTTGGTAGAAGATTAATTTCAAGCAATTTAAATATTATTCCAGTTGCTAAAAGAGCTACCCCAATAACCAGCGTCACCAGCATAATTGTTTTAGATTCTCTAACTACTTTATCTGTATTCATATTTCATTCCTCCCAAAATAAATCATTCAGATTTTTGTTAAGCGCTTTACATATCTCAATACATAATTTTAAGCTTGGGTTGTAGTTACCAGATTCAATTAAATTGATGGTTTGTCTCGTCACCCCAACAATATCGGCTAACTGTTCCTGTGACACTTCAGACTCTATTCTGGCAATTTTCATCTTTTTATTCTTCATGAAATGTCATCCCCTTTCAAAGACATTATACTCATACACATTACTTTTTGTCAATTATATATTACATTTAGTAATATAGTTTTCCAATGTTTCAAACAACCATATTTGTAACTAGCGTAGATTTGTCATAAATGTAGCTTTATTTTCCCGTGAAAATCTTCAAATGATCGTGGCATTTTTCCAATTAGATTATAGAACTCTTTGGTTACTGCCCTACCAGTCCCCATCCTTGTCATAAAATACACTTGCTACGGTTACATTAACAAAGTCCTTATCAAGACCACGGACTTTTATATAGTGATTTCGGTATTCCAAAAAGCCTGGTTTAGCATACGTGATTTTTCTCCCAGTAACCTCACTTAATATTTCAGCCACCTGATAATAATCTATGGCTTTGTATCACTTTACTTAAATAAGCTATGGCCATTGGAAATCAGGTTAAATTTCGAACACTTGCTACTAAAGCCCCCAGCATACGATGAAACCCCTGCGAATTTTGCGCAGGAACCCTATATTGTTTGTTGATCTCTATTTGAACTGTGGGAATTCCCAATTCAATTGCAGCAAAATTGGCGATAGTATTCGCTCCGGAAGCGGCGAAGTGGTCCTGGGATATTCTGCTTAACCCGTAGTCCTTAAAATTACGCTCCACCAATTCGAGCATACTCGTCTTTCCCAAAAGGTTCCTTCCCCCATTCGTACCAAAATCCACATCAAATTCACGTTCACGGGCTGCTCCATGGATGTCTAAAACGAACTTCACGTTTCCTCTTCTACAGATCTCTGCGATTCTTTCCTTATATATACAATGTAGGTCAAAGTTAGGATCCCCACCATACAGCTTAGTCGCTGCAATCGCATGACAATCTGTTAGTTGGTTTAAGAGGTACACGATAGAACCTGTGAATTGATCTGACATCTTAATTTTCTTTTGTCTATAATGCCTTACAGCATGCGGAGCCGATACCAGAACTGGCAGCGTGCCCTGCGAAAACCAAAAGGGCTCTTCTTGCTTGGGGTTTACGCGCCGATCCGTCTTGTAAAAATGAATTTTTTCCACATTGACGGCTTCTTCATTCATACGTGATCGACTGAACTCTACGATTATATCTTCTGGTGTGTGCAAAGTGATTCCCCCCTATCATATAAAGGTAAAGATAATCCATAATTATAATTTATTATATATGCTTTAATGCTATAATGTTTAAATCTCTAATTTTTCATATATATTTCTATCTAGTTTCTAGAATTTAGATAAACATAGGGACTTATTTATTATTTATTTAATCTTTTAATAGGCCATATAACGGGCTTTTGCCGATTTTTAAATTTTCTAACTATTGGCACGATTCTTGCAAAGTAATATAGCGAGGAAGGAGAAACAACTTTAGACTGTGTTCCATTTCGCTATGATTCTAGTTAATCTTATTGGTTCTAGAGTAGACAGCTCTCATTAGATTAGAAGAGGAGGAGAATACTTATGACACCAGCAGTTATTACATTACTTGTACTGGCGGTAGTAGCCTTGCTTTTTGTGACTGAAGCGATACCCTTGGCAATAACCGCCATGAGTGGAGCGATCGTTTTGGGATTATTGGGCATTATTCCGATGAAAGAAGTATTTTCTGGCCTGTCCAACTCCACAGTGGTACTGTTTGCAGGAATGTTCGTAATCGGAGCTTCAATGTTCCGAACAGGCCTGGCTCAGAAGATTGGGGAGTTTGTCGTGAGAAGGGTCGGCACCGGTGAAACTAGCTTAATGATGGGTACGATGTTTATTGCAGCCGCCCTTTCCGCGGTTGCTTCCAACACCGGAACAACGGCTGCTCTGATGCCAGTTATTCTAGGGATCTGCGTTGTCTCCAGCATCCCTGCTTCCCGACAGCTGATGCCGCTTGCTTTAGGCGCTGGGTTAGGTGGTATAATCACTCTAGTGGGTACCCCACCGAATATTATCGCCTCAGGCGTATTGAAAGCTGCTGGCTATAATGCATTTGGGTTCTTCGAATTTGCTAAAATTGGTATTCCGCTTACTATAGTAGGTATACTCTATATGGTGTTTATCGGTAGGCACCTCCTGCCGAAGACTGATTTATCCATTAATGCTGAGTTAGATCAAGACGCAATGAAGGAAGCTGTCGCGACTTCGGATAATACAACGAAACAATGGATAACAGCTGCTATTCTGATTGGCGTTGTTGTCGTCATGGCCCTTGACATCAAGGCCATCCCTCTGCAGATCGCGGCTGTGACCGGTGCGATCCTCTGCGTTCTTACTGGTTGTCTCACCGAGAAAGAAGCTTACAACGGTATTGACTGGGTTACAATCTTTCTCTTCGCTGGTATGATGCCTATTGCAATGGCCATGGACAAGAGCGGCGCTGGTAAATTAATTGCCGAGGTCGTCATTAACCTCTTAGGATCTAACCCTAGCCCCACCTTAATCGTTAGCGTCCTGTTCATCCTTTCGTCTGGGTTGACACAATTCATGTCTAACACCGCTTCAACCGCATTACTTGCGCCGATTGGTATTTCGATTGCCGTTGGAATTGGTGCCAGTCCTGCGGCAGTTTTGATGGCCATTGCCGTTGGTGCTTCCTGCGCTTTTGCCACACCAGTAGGCACTCCACCCAACACTCTGGTGTATGGTCCTGGTGGTTATAAGTTTATGGATTATATGAAGGTTGGTGCCCCATTGGTGGTACTTTGTGGCATAGTATCTGTTATTATCATTCCTTTAGTTTGGCCGTTTTTCCCTAAATAATGAAGACTTAGTATTCATGCTATCTTTGAATCAATGTTACAGGGTCTGGTTGAACTGATGCCTCGTGTACTGAGGCATCAGTAATCTATTTAAGCTAAATAGTGCCTACCACCTGCATGGGAGCTTAGTGATAAAACATTTGATAATTGGGGGTACAAAAAGATGAAGGTACTATCCGTAGAAGAAATTATTCCAGCGATTGAGAAACTATGTATCGCGTCTAATTATGATCTGGGTTCGGATATTATGGCTGGGTTTCATGAGGCTTTGAAAACTGAGCCCTCTCCTTTGGGGATCGAGGTGTTGAAACGTCTCGTTGAAAATGCCGAAATTGCGCACCTTGAACGAGTCCCAATGTGTCAAGATACCGGGATGGCGGTGCTTTTTGTAGAAATAGGCCAGGATCTACATGTGACCGGTGGGGACCTAACGGCGGCTATAAATGAAGGGGTACGCCGAGGGTATGATTTAGGTTTCTTACGTAAATCCGTCGTAAAAGATCCCTTTGAACGGGTCAACACGGGGGATAACACGCCGGCGGTCGTTCATTATGATATTGTGCCCGGTGATTCTTTGCACCTTGTAGTAGCTCCGAAAGGGTTCGGAAGTGAAAATATGGGCGCCTTAAAAATGTGTAAGCCTTCTGAGGGTTTAGAGGGTGCAATGCAGTTCGTCGTAGACACCGTCGAACGTGCGGGTGGAAACCCCTGCCCTCCGATTATTGTCGGAGTAGGTGTGGGCGGAACGATGGAAAAAGCAACCTTTCTTGCCAAAAAGAGTTTACTAAGGGAAGTGGGAAAACACAATCCTGAGGAACGACTGGCTAACATTGAGGGCGCGTTATTAGATCGCGTTAATCGCCTGGGCATTGGTCCCCAAGGCTTTGGTGGTCTGACGACGGCACTGGCTGTAAACTTAGAAGTTTATCCCACGCATATAGCGGGGATGCCAGTGGCCGTAAACATAGGCTGCCACGCAACTCGGCATAAGGAAATTACCTTACAAGGGAGGGACATCAAATGAGCAAAGCGATACACCTTGAAACTCCCCTCACTCAAGAAAAACTCATAGGGCTAAAAGCCGGTGACAATGTCTTAATTAGCGGTGTAATCTATACTGGGCGTGATGCTGCCCATAAAAAAATGGTTGAAGCGATGGACCAAGGCGCTGAGCTCCCTTTCACTATGAAAGATCAAATAATATATTTTGTAGGTCCCACGCCGGCTAAAGACGGCCAAGTGATTGGGTCTGCTGGTCCGACGACAAGTGGGCGAATGGATGCATATTCACCAAAATTGATCGCAGAGGGATTAACGGGAATGATCGGTAAGGGCCTTCGTTCTCTGGAAGTGATCGAAGCGATGAAGAAACATGGCGCTGTCTACTTCGGAGCTATTGGAGGAGCGGGCGCACTCATTGCCAAGCGTATTGTTTCCGCCGAAGTGATTGCCTATCCTGAATTGGGATCAGAGGCGGTACGACGCCTCGTTGTCAAGGATTTCCCGGTCATTGTGATTATTGACCATGATGGAAACAATCTGTATGACATTGGAAAAGTACAGTACAAGCGGGCGTAGTGATTGTCGTCCTTGAACATGTATTGTGTGTGAAAAAGAAAGAGGCTAAGCATTTAATTGCTTAAGCCTCTATCTTCTTGTCTGTAGCAGCACTTGTTCAAGGATTGCGCCTTAGGGCATTCCAGGCAACTTCATTTTACAACCATCCTTAGCCAAATTATCGCTACTCTATTTCGAGTGATTCCTCTAAAAATAAAACACCAAAAGATAAATCATCGCAATGAAAACAGAAAGTAACATCAAGGGAAACGCTGTTTTCATAAAGGATACGAATCCTATATGGACTCCGTTTTTCTCAGCCATGCCCGCGACTATTACATTCGCTGAAGCACCAATCAAAGTTCCGTTCCCTCCTAGACACGCTCCCAAGGATAATGCCCACCAAAGCGGTTCTAAATCGGTAGGAGAAATTCCTCCCAAACTACCGATCTGGTGGATCAGTGGAATCATGGTAGCCACAAAGGGAATGTTATCCACAAAGGCCGAGGCAATCGCGGAAAACCATAGAATTAACATCCCTGTAAGTGTAAAATTACCTGCAGTCGCATTAACTGCCCACTCTGCCATACTGTTGATTAGACCTGTCTCGATCAGACCACCGACTACAATGAAAAGTCCGATGAAAAAGAAGATCGTGGGCCATTCCACCGTTAATAGGATATCTTCCGGTTCTTCTTTGGTAATAAACATCAAAAGGACCGCGCCTGATAATGCAATCGTCGCTGACTCTAAATGCATGGATTGATGCATGAAAAAGCCGACTAATATCAGGGCCAACACAGACAAACTTTTCTTTAAAAGAGCATAATCCTTAATCGCAAGAATAGGGTCCAGCTTAATAAGTTCTGCTTTCAGATGATCTGCTACTTGAAGTCTACGTCTGTATAATACAAAGAATATTCCCATCGTTATCACATGAATGCTAAAAGTCACAGGAACTAAGTTCGCTGCAAAATCCATAAATCCTAAATGAGTTTGACTTCCAATCATAATATTAGGGGGGTCTCCAATCAAAGTGGATGTTCCGCCAATATTACTAGACACTATAATACTGATTAGAAACGGCATGGGGTCGAGATCAAGTTTATCGGTAATGCTAAAGACAATCGGGACTATGAGTAAAACCGTCGTGACATTATCCAGCAACGCGGAAAGTACGGCTGTGACAGTTGACAAGGCAATTAGTATCAGAATTGGTTCACCCTTAGCGATCCGGACAGCCTTTAATCCTAGATACTCAAAGACGCCTGTTCGCCGAGTAATGCCAACGACAATCATCATACCGACGAGTAGTCCTAAGGTGTTCCAATCAATATGTTCGAGCGCCGTTTCTTGGGACAGCACACCCAGAAGAATGAGTAGCATCCCCCCTAGCAAGGCAGCTATCGCCCTGTGAACCTTTTCAGTAAGTATTAAGATATAAACAATAATAAATACTATGATAGCAATCGTTGCGTTCACTCTACCTATCCCCTTTCACTGATTCATTAGTATTCCATGTTATTTTCATGGCACCGAATAAATTGAAGGACAATGATATTAGACTAACCCAAAAATAATCGTGTACCCATAATAATTGTCTGGAATCACTTCTCTTTCCCGACTAATGTTGCAGTTCTTGGGTCGAACTGGATCGAATGGATCTGATGAATATAGGGATATACAGCTATTTTACCTAATAATTATATCACAATCAAAAAACAAATGTATTTTATAATTAAAACTTAAAAATAATTACGTACCCCGCTATGACAATGATAGCATACATCAACAACGTAATAACCAAACCTTGCCAAGTTCGTGGATGCCCAAAATGGCATGTTTCCCCTAATAAACCACGCATGTTTAAGAAACTCATTCCTTGGCGTTTCTTAAACCACTTTGCTTTGTTCTCACCACCTATGGATCGAGCAGTCACATAAGTAATTAATATACCGATAAAAAACGTAGAGATAATTCTAATCGCCAGAGCACTTTCCGAGTCAGCCATGATTATCACTCCCTCCACTTGTGGACCCCACTTGAGAATGAACTGTTGTTAACGCTTGTCGGTAACAACAGTTCATTCTCTAAAATTACTTATTAACTTTGAATATAACACTACTCAGGGCGAATTGCCCATACTTTTTTGGAAATTTCAACTGGATCTACTGTGATTCGGGCTACTCCACTATCCATAGCAGCTTGAGCAACTGCGGCTGCTACAGCGGGAGCTACGCGAGGATCGAAAGCTCTTGGGATAACATATTCCGCATTACGCTCTTCGTCACTGACCAAGCTCGCAATCGCATAAGCTGCAGCGATTTTCATTTCTTCATTTATTTGAGAGGCCCGAACATCCAATGCGCCGCGGAAAATACCTGGAAAAGCAGAAACGTTATTGACTTGGTTTGGATAATCTGATCGCCCAGTTCCAATAACTTTTGCTCCTGCCCCTTTGGCAAGTTCGGGGAGAATTTCTGGAACTGGGTTTGCCATAGCAAAGATAATTGGATCCTTGGCCATAGATTTTACCATCTCAGGCGTCACCGTATTCGCTGCAGAAACACCAATGAAGACGTCTGCTTCAACCATGGCATCTGCAAGGGATCCCACTAGCCTCTGAGGATTCGTAAGATTGGCGATTTCGTCTTTTGATTTGTTCATCCCTACCGGTCGTCCTGTATAGATTGTTCCCTTCGTATCACACATAATTACATTTTTAACGCCCATGCTCATCAGCAATTTAATAATTGCCACACCTGCAGACCCTGCACCGTTCGTGACAACACGAATGCTATCTAAGGATTTCCCCACCACTTTAAGGGCATTAATCATTCCTGCCATCACTACGATGGCCGTGCCGTGCTGATCATCATGGAAAACCGGAATGTTCATTTCTTTTTTTAGGCGCTCTTCAATTTCAAAGCATGCGGGTGCACTGATGTCTTCTAGGTTGATTCCGCCAAAGGTTGGCTCCATTAGCTTTACCGACTCAATGACCTTTTCAATATCTTCCGTGTCCAAGCAAATTGGAAAAGCATCAACGCCTGCAAACGTCTTGAAGAGAATAGATTTCCCTTCCATGACGGGCAAGGAAGCAAGCGCTCCTATGTTTCCAAGGCCTAGAACAGCAGTCCCATTCGAAACTATGGCCACAAAATTACCCTTGTTCGTATATGCATACGCTAGATCTTTATCTTTCTCGATTGCCAAACAAGGTTCAGCCACGCCTGGAGAGTAAGCTAAGGATAAATCCCGACTGTTACGTACTTGAACTTTACTGCGAACTTCGAGTTTACCGATGTTGTCGCGATGAAGTGCTAAAGCATCTTCTTTGAGTGTTCCCATATAATCTAATCCCCTTTTTAATTTTTATTCTTCCTGACATCGTTTTAGCGTCGTACTATTTTCTGAGAAAACGACTCAACGCAAATTTATTGGTTTCACGGTTTAAGTCGGCAAGACTCGTTGTCAAAGGAATATCTTTCGGGCAGGCACGAACACAGTTTTGGGAATTACCACAATCTGCAATACCACCGTCATCAAGTAACGGCGCCAAGCGTTCATGTTTGTTCATCTCCCCTGTCGGATGAGCATTAAACAGGCGCACTTGAGATATGGCCGCAGGCCCAATAAATTTGGACCGGGAATTAACTTGGGGACATGCCTCCATACAACATCCGCAGGTCATACATTTCGATAATTCGTAAGCCCACTGTCGCTTTACTTCTGGCATACGCGGCCCAGATCCTAAATTATATGTCCCATCAATTGGAATCCAAGCATGAACTGTCTTCAGGTTATCAAACATAATTTGCCGGTCTACCATCAGATCCCGCACCAGCGTAAATTTCGTAAGTGGTTCAAGTACAATCGGCTGTTCCAGGTGGTCAATTAGTGCCGAGCAAGCTTGTTTCCCTTGTCCATTAATATTCATCGCACACGCTCCGCATACCTCCTCTAGACAGTTACATTCCCAAATCACGGGGGTCGTCTTCTTCCCTGCAGAGGTCACGGGATTTTTCTGAATCTCCATTAAACAAGAAATAACATTCAATTTTTCTCGATAAGGGATATCAAACTCTTCCCACCGACTTGGTTTATCAGGACCATCTTGACGACGAATTTTTAAGTGGATTGTCTTTTGTTCAGCCATTATTTTCACCCCCTATTATTTAATATTAGTAATGACGCGCACGCGGTGTAATCAAGGATACGTCAACGGCTTCATAACTGAGTTCCGGACCGCTTGGTTTCCAATTGGCTATGGTTGTCTTTAAGAAATTCTCATCATCACGTTCCGGATATTCGGGTTTGTAATGTCCGCCCCTACTCTCGTTGCGTTGTAGGGCACCTAATGTAATCACTCTTGCCAATTCCATCATATTCCACAGCTGACGGATAAACATTCCTTCCTGGGTTCCCCATTCAAGGCTGTCGGTTCTACCAATATTGTGCCAGCGCTTCATCAGCTCTTGTAGGACAATGTCGGTTTCTGCCAGTTTGTCGTTGTAGCGTATAACCGTGACATTCAAAGTCATGATATCGCCTAGCTCTTTGTGAAGATGGTAGACGTTTTCTTTGCCCTTCATACCCATGATCGTAGCCCATTTCTCGTCTTGAAGTTTCTTCTCTTTAAGAAAGGCTGCATCCATATCGCTTGGCGTTTGAACTTTATTCTTCTTAATGTACTCCATCACTTTGGGTCCAGCGACCATTCCCCCATAAATTGCCGAAAGCAAGGAGTTCGCTCCAAGACGGTTTGCCCCATGATATTGGTATTCACATTCCCCAGCAGCAAAAAGGCCTGGGATATTGGTCATCTGATCATAATCGACCCATAGTCCACCCATGGAATAGTGAACAGCAGGGAAAATTCGCATTGGGACTTTCTTTGGATCATCACCCACGAACTTTTCATAAATTTCTATGATTCCACCAAGCTTACGTTGTAAGACTTCGGGATCTATATGCGACAGATCGAGGTAAACCATGTTTTCCCCATTGAGGCCTAAGCCTTTGTCAAAGACAACTTCATAAATGGCACGAGTCGCGATATCACGAGGAACCAGGTTTCCATAATCCGGAAACATTTCCTCAAGGAAATACCAAGGTTTTCCATCTTTATACGTCCAGATTCGTCCACCCTCTCCGCGAGCCGATTCGGACATTAGCCTAAGCTTGTCATCCCCTGGGATGGCTGTTGGGTGGATCTGAATAAATTCACCATTAGCATATTTTACGCCTTGTTGATACATCGCTGATGTGGCGCTACCCGTACAAATCGTAGAGTTTGTACTTTTGCCAAAGACTGCACCTGGACCGCCAGTCGCAATAATCACCGCGTCCCCCGCAAACGACTTAATACTCATATTCCGCAGGTCTTGAGCGACAATGCCTTTACACGTCCCACCATCGAGCACAGTCGACAGTAATTCCCACTGTTCATATTTTTGTACTAAGCCTTCAACTTCATAACGGCGAACCTGCTCATCGAGTGCATAGAGAAGTTGCTGGCCCGTTGTGGCCCCTGCAAAGGCAGTTCTGCAAAACTTTGTTCCTCCAAAACGCCGGAAATCGAGTAACCCTTCTGGCGTACGGCTAAACATGACGCCCATCCGATCCATTAAGTGAATAATTCCTGGAGCCTCATCACACATTGCTTTGACAGGTGGTTGGTTCGCCAGAAAATCCCCACCGTATACCGTATCATCAAAGTGAAGCCACGGTGAGTCCCCTTCTCCTTTGGTATTGACTGCTCCGTTAATGCCCCCCTGAGCGCATACCGAGTGTGAACGTTTAACTGGAACTAAAGAAAATAAGTCGACGTGCGTACCGGCTTCGGCCATTTTGATCGTTGCCATAAGCCCAGCAAGACCGCCTCCTACTACGATGACATTACTCATCCCCATGACCCTCCTTAACCTTTATTCTTATTATTTTCTACTAAAGAAACGCTGAAATTGCGCCTAAACCGACCACCGATAGGAGAATGAAAACAACCGCCAATGTATATAACCATATTTTTTGAGAATGAGGTCCAATCGTAATACCCCACGTGATCGCAAAGGCCCATAATCCGTTGACGAAGTGGAAAATCGCAAACAATACACCCAAAGAATAGAAGATTAAACCCAGTGGTTGACTGACAAATTGCGAAAGTGCTTCAAAATTACTTCCCTCAGCAAAACGCATTAGATAGACATGACCAATAATAAAGATTACGGTATACACACCGGAAATTCGTTGAATAATGTAGAACCAATTCCTGGGATACTTATATCTCAGAATATTGCTTTGACCTGTATAGACGACCCATGTACCATATATGGCGTGAATACTAATGGGAATAAATATGACGACGAGTTCAATGATGAAGATCCCGGGAAAACTTTGCATGGTAGCAATCACTTTGTCATACAGCTCTGCCCCCCCTCGGGCGGTTAAATTTAGAAACATGTGAAAGGTTAAAAACAGGCCGATGGGCACAAGTCCTAGTAGAGAATGGGCTCTGCGAATTAAAAAGTGATATGGCTTTTGTGTTGTACTCATAAATCTCTGGTCCTCTCCTCTCAATCTCTTTAGGCACGCTTGTAATTGCCTTTGCCTTATACATAAGCAAGATATGTGCCAATATAGATTGAATAGAGTAAATTGTCTGATATTAATTCGTGAGACTGCTTTATTCCCCTTGGCCTATGGTTTTTTTTACAACCCTTTTCAATTAAAAAAAGGATGAGCCAGCATTTTTTTTTGCGGCTCACCCTTTGTAGGACCAAAATAAAATCTAATTTCTAGAATATGAGATTAAATTTTTTCTAACTATTAGAATTTAAATAATTCATTCTAACACTGAACTTATACATTCTCATGACTCATTGTCTTAAGTTTATTATATAACGTTGCTAGGGATATTTTTAAAGCACTGGCAGCTTGCTTCTTTCCTTCCATTGAAGTTCCATAACGCTTCAAAGCCAATTCAATCATCTGCTTTTCCATTTGTTCAATCGGAATAATTTCTAGTAACATCTGCTCATTTTCAATGGTTTCCTGGGAATCTACGAAATTAAGCATATGCTTGTGGTTAATGATTTCGTCTTCCACCGTGACCATGGCACGTTCAATAACATTTTGAAGTTCCCGGATGTTACCAGGCCAGTTATATTGCAGCAACAATTTTTCCGCGCGTACGGTCAATCCCGTCACGTGCTTACCGAATTTGCGATTAAACTTAACAATGAGAGAATGTACATAAGCAGGAATGTCATCTTTGTGTCTTCGAAGGGCCGGTAAGCGTAATTCAAGGACATTGAGCCGGTAATATAAATCTTCTCTAAAATTACCCGTTTTCGACATCTCAAGCAAATTTCGGTTGGTCGCTGAAATTACGCGGACATCTACTTTGATGGATTGCGTGCCTCCAACCCGTTCGAACTCCATTTCCTGTATAACGCGCAGAAGTTTAGCCTGCAAATAGGGATTCATATCACCGATCTCATCTAGGAAAATCGTACCGCCGTTGGCAAGTTCCATTTTGCCCAGTTTTGTTTTTAAAGCTCCCGTGAAGGCACCCTTTTCATGCCCGAAAAATTCACTTTCAAGTAACGTCTCTGGAATGGCAGCACAGTTAACCTTAATGAAAGGCTTATCACTGCGCAAACTTGCACCATGGATAGCATGTGCAAACAGTTCCTTCCCAGTTCCCGATTCTCCTGTAATAAGAATGGTTGAGTTACTCTTTGCAGCTTTACGGGCCAAATCTAAGGCGCTTACAAATTCCGGGTGGCTCCCGATCAAGTCATCAAACGTATATGAGCTCGTGGAGATTTGACTAATACGGCTTTTCAAATCATCAATTACTTGATTAGAAGCTTTCAACTGTTCCATCAACTTATATATATCCGTGAGTGGTTGAAATACCACAACGGCGCCTTCCATTTTTCCGTCAACGATAATAGGGGATGCATTGGAGATGACCTCCACATTTGTGCCTCCAACTAATGCCCTATGAGCGAACACGGTTTTATGAGTTCTAAGAGATCTCGCTAACGCACCGTTGGGAGAAATATCGAAAACATTGTGGCCGATTCGCTTAATTGCAGGGACTGACGTGACACGACAAAACGATGGATTGACATATTTAATCGTTCCATCAAGCGCCGCTACTTCGATGGCTTCCTGAACAGAGTTTAAAATGGCGTCAAGTTCTCCTTTTAAACGTTTTATGTCAGATAGCTTTTCTTTCTCCTCGATGATATACATCATTAGATTTGCCCCTTGTGCCTCAACCATTGCACTGCTCTTTGCTTTGTTTCGTTCTAAGTGCTCTTGCACATCAGGATTTCCAGTCGCTTCAATAATTACATCAAGATTTGGAACTTTTAGAAAAGCTTCCAAGGTGTTGCAGGTCGGCACACCTTCCAACCTTGCCATTTCCATCCCATAATTCTTTTCTATAAGATCACATACCACACACACCTCAATATGATTAATGCTTCGTAACGTTTTATAGACAGTCGAACCCCCTTGTCCCATGCCCACAATGCCCACTCGCACTTTTCGATCCATTATTTTACCCTCCTACAGGAATAACTTGAAGATATCGCTTCATATTTCTAACTAATTAGAATATTCGCTCTCGTCTATCGGATCTCCTCCCTGAGAAGTTGCTTTGAGTGAGATCGTCATTTTAGCACATCCTTATTTCACATTATTCCCCATAAACGCCTTAGTATCAGACAAGTCATCTTGTTATATTGAATAATGACTATCAACTTCATAAATTATCCGATTTCATAATGAAAATATGAAGACCCCGCACTTTGCGAGGTCTTGGTCTCTAGCCAGCGTTTCTTGATAAAATCAACTAAGGCTTTCCGCTAATCCCTTCATAAAACTCTTTTTCGGAAAATACCTTCCTGGACATTCTGTCGCTGCGCCTGGTATGTCCTTATGCAACTCAACGTCATCAATACCCAGCACAAATGCCCCCATGAGTTTCACTACTTTATTGACTAGTCCTACGAGTTGCGCATGTGGTACCTCCGTCTCACTGAAGTTCCCTACTAAACATACACCAATCCCTATAGAGTTACGATTACTTACCTTGCAATGCGCTCCTGGACGATTTAGAGGTCTTCCTTCTTCACAGCGTCCATCCGGTGTAATTATAAAGTGATACCCGATATCGCTCCAACCCTTGGTTTTATGCCAATTCCGAATCATAGCAACGTCAACCGGAACGACCGTCCCAGCGCAACGTACTTGTGTAGGACTTGCGGTGTGGTGGATCACGATCTTTTGCCAGTCCATTATGATTTCACCCCTCTTTCCAGTGCTTTGAGGACAAAACGATAGTTTCGAGCGATTCCTTTTTCAGGATCTTCTCTTAATGATTATGTCGATGACTTCATTCATGTGATTGATTCGGAGAGACATTGGAAGTGAACTCTTCTCAGCTATAAAATATTCATAGTACCACGCGGGTTGCGACGTCGTTACACTTTGTCTCACTAGTGTTGACCATGAAATAAGTTTATTCAAATTAAAAATCTTAGGAGTAGGATGAAAGCATTATGCTTCTACCCTACTCCTATGACTTATGATGTTTCCATATATACACAATCCCATGTGGTGCCTCTCACTCCAAATTGGCTCATCTGAGACTCGTTATAATCCACACAACTTAGAGGATTGCAACATAAACTGCTTACATCAACTATCTTATTGTTCCTGAAACATAACTGTACTTAAATACCGTTCACCCGTATCAGGCAAAATAACTACAATGAGTTTCCCCTTGTTTTCTGGGCGCTTGGCGAGTTGTAAGGCAGCAAAAACGGCAGCACCTGAGGAAATCCCCACCAGTAAGCCTTCTTGTTTCGCTAACAGTCGACCGGTCTCCAAAGCTTCCTCATTTTTCACTTTATAGATTTCATCGACAATGCCCAGGTTCAGTACGTCTGGTACAAATCCAGCACCAATACCTTGAATCTTGTGGGGCCCTGGTTGACCTCCCGACAATACAGGAGAGTCGAAGGGTTCGACTGCAACCACTTTAATACTCGGCTTACGTTTCTTTAGCGCTTCACCCACGCCAGTGACTGTACCTCCAGTTCCCACGCCACTTATGAATATATCGACTTTTCCATCGGTATCTTCCCAAATTTCTTCTGCCGTGGTGGTCCGATGAATTTCTGGGTTAGCTGGGTTCTTAAACTGCTGTGGAATAAAAGAATTTTCAATTTCAGAAGCCAGTTCCTCTGCTTTAAGAATTGCGCCTTTCATCCCTGCAGCACCAGCTGTGAGAACCAGTTCTGCGCCATAAGCCTTGAGAAGAGTACGTCGTTCAAAGCTCATCGTTTCCGGCATAGTTAGGATTAATCGATACCCCTTAGCCGCCGCTACGAAAGCTAAGGCAATCCCTGTATTACCACTCGTCGGTTCAATAATCACACTATCTTTGTTCAACAGACCTTTATCTTCCGCATCCTTAATCATGCTATATCCGATCCGGTCCTTAACACTACCACCAGGGTTAAAGGACTCCAGCTTTACAAGCACCTCAGCCTGCAAATCCCCGGCAGTTCGCGTAAGCCTCAACAAAGGCGTCTTACCAATGAGATCCGTTAATTCATCATAGATTTTTGCCATAATTTTAAAACCTCCTATATATATTTACAGATAAAGATAGGAGGTATGCTACAATTAAATACCCTATATCCTATATGTTTATCGGTGTTTAATTTCATGGTACCGTACCCTGTTAAAAAAGTCAATAGAAAAAATGAGACCAAGCCCTCAACGGACCCGATCTCTGCTTCAGAGCCTCTCAATGAAATTTACGAGTTAGCCTATCTCCCGGTCTGTTGAAAAGCTGTACCCCTTTCTAGGAGGATCCTCTCCGCAGCCTCTATAATATCGCCCAAAACAGCCCCCCCTGTCGCTAATCCACCGGCTCCTGGACCGCTCCAGAAAAGCTCTCCCGCCAGTAAGGTCTTCAAAGATAGGGCGTTTTGAACCCCAGAGACTCGACTTAACAAGTCGGTATCAGATAACCACTCCACGCCAACGTTCATTTCCCCTTTCCGCGGGTTAGCACAGGCAATCAGTTTGGGAATGCGCCCCTGTGCCTTCTCCAAAACAATTTGACGTTGCTCCAAATGTTCAATACCTGACATCGTCACATCTTTCAGGTGAAACGCCAAATCAAAACACTCTCGGCAGAGTATGACTAATTTACAGGCGGCATCTAATCCACTGACATCCATGGTAGGATCAGCTTCGGCATACCCCGCTTGCTGCGCAAGGCGAAGAGCCGTGGAATAATCTTCACCTAACTCAACCATTCGTGTCAGAATAAAATTTGTTGTACCATTAAAAATCCCTTTGACTTCTTCCACTTTATCTCCACAAAGACCGCGTTGAATGGTACGTAAGATTGGTATACCCCCTAACACACTGCCTTCATACAGAAGATCTTTCCCATTTCGGAGGGCAAGAGCCTTGAGTTCTGGACCGTGTATAGCTAGCAATAACTTATTGGCAGTCACCACCTGTTTTCTTTGTCCCAAGGCTTGCTTGATATAGGCATAGGCAGGTTGTTCTCCTCCCATCACTTCTACGACGATATCAATGTCCGGATCTTCCAAGATATCGCCAGCATCTGTGGTTAATTCGGCTAAACCAACGACTCTTTTCTTGTTAGTATCTTGAACCAAGGCCCGTTGAATTTTGAGCTGAGCCCCCAGTCGAGCGCTAATATTATTGAGCTGCAAATTAATTCCTTGGACAAGACCCTGCCCCACGGTTCCGAACCCCAGTAGTCCCACTCGTACTTCATTATGATGATTTTTCAACATCTTATCTCCTTTTCATCCCTCACGTTGTCCGTAGGATCAATAAAAGACTCTTCTTTTCCAAGAAGAGTCTGCATATAGCCTTCAGCTCAACTCATCTTTCAGGAAAATCCTGCAGGAATTAGCACCACTACCTATAAGGCCGGTTGCTGGGTTTCATCGGGCCAGTCCCTCCACCACTCTTAATGAGAACTTTATTTAATTAAATTGATCATACAACAGCGACAGGATGTCTGTCAATGAGCTGCGCCAAATACTGCGAGTAATGTGTTACCTCTACTTTCGGACGAAGCTGAACGAGTGAAACATTCGTATCCTCTATGTCTTCCACTTCCGGCCCCATACTCGGGTGAAGGGCAATCACCTTGATGGCCTTGGACACGCCAGCAGGATCCTCCACGAACTTCAAAGAATTGGAATAGTTTTGTAAAGTGTTCATGTTTTTGGGACGATTCTCGTCTTCCACTCGATCATTGTTCCAGATGTTTAAGCGTTTACGGTATTTTGCATCCACAATAATCGATCCGGAATAAAGGTTGTTTGTAAAAACATCAATTCGAATGTCCGGTTTATAATTCGATCCTTCCATATAGAGTATTCGCTCATTTCTAAGCGCGCCCCGTTTAGCCCTAGCCATTTTCTCATTAAACAACACAGAAAGACGGATGGGCCCTTTAACCATTTCCACTAAAGTATCATCTTGAAGTATAGGAAAGACTAATTGTTGGCTTACCTTGTGAGTAGCATCGTAGATCCATCCAGAAACTGGCGTATACCCCGCATGTTCCAAAGCAATGATAGTTTTGATGTAACACCAGTATTCATATAGAACATCGGTCCTCTTCCATTGCACCTTGAAATCATGGGCTAAGGGAATCTGCACCTCCTGTGCTCTTAGCTGCTTCCACCATGTAAAAATTCTCTTGTATCGCCAATCTCGTAGAATCTTCAGCGAGCAGTGATTAGAGTTACTTAACGGTTTGAGCTCTTTGAACATCGGACTACCCATATATTTCTGAACGTAGAAAATCCCTTTTTTCATTTCCACTTTCATCGATTCAAGACTTATAATTTTATTCTTCAAAGCTCTCACTTCGTGGTTTGTGGATCTTTGAAGGATCATATAGGGTGCTCTCGTTTCAATCGCCCTCTGGTCTTCTGTAATTGTGCAGCTTATTGCTCGTAATACCATCTCCATTTGACACGACACATAATGAAGAAACCCCAGAACCATTTGATTTTCAGGCGTATTATAGGTGAGGGAAGGAATCATTCCTAGAATGACTTCCGGTTTTTCCCTGCTTTTGGCGGCTGCATTGGCCCGTTGCCCTTGTGCGGATAAGAGCCAACGGGAGGACTTAGCGTCTTGCTTGCAATGAACATGGGCTTTAACTTCTCGGTAATGTCGCTCCAATTGTTGATCTGGACGTCGTACTAGATTTTCTAGGGTTACCCCAAACTCTTTGATCATTTGTTTCAAAATCACAAATTTTCTTAGCACTAGGGTGGCGAGTGACCCTCCTTCCTCGTTATGGGTTACTCCATGGCTCAGGCGGGTTCGGTCATACGCGAGGCCCTGAACCATTTCGTTCAGCTCGTCACGCATCACGTCAAGTTGATCTTCAGTAATATGATTAGGTCGCACTCGAAGCGTCGCTTCGAGGAAATCATTTTGTTCTCCTTTTCGCTTCACGAAAACCATATAATCCGCAGGAATTAGCGGGTAATCCTCATTGACATCACTATAGAGGGGAAACCTTTGCGTCCCTGACCGTAAACAAGGAATCCCTTCTTCATCGAGATGCAGCTTTAACGAATCGTATCCATCTAAGCCATCAATGTAGAGGTACACGTCCTCTTGGTTCGCGGTAAAGGAGACATAGAGGTTTTCCCGTTCAAAAACCTCTATAACACTATCATTAGTGACCTTGCGCAGGGTCTCTTGTCTCCCTGTGAAGAAAATGATTGAAACCCCTTCATCGTCAGGATGCATAGCCATGATCTAAGAGCTCCTTCGCTTTTTTATGACACACAACCCGGGAATAGCTGAAAGTTGAGACGGCAGGATACTTGTCAAACAACTTCAGGATCTGACTACTAGCCAGCTCTCTGCTCGAGTATTTACCAAAGAGCTGTTCAAAGTCGCTCTCTGGTCCTTTAAACTTTGTCATGATCCGTTGCACCAATTGCAAATCAAAAGCCTTCCCTCGATTAATCAGCTTTTGCCCCTCCGCATTATTGGGGATATTCTTGAGATATGAACCGATCTGGCGAATAATTCGATAACCCACCACCCGATCTTTATCGATATTACGTAAATAGGCATTCAATTCATCCAGGAAATCGATTTCGTGATCAGTCAAGCCAATCTCAGTGGGTGAATTATTACACCATGAAGCAAAGACGTTGCCCGGGACAGGCGAGAGTTTGGCGCATTCTTCAGACGGTTTGCCAGAAGCTTTTCCAGAAGCTTTTCCAGAAGCTTTTCCAGAAATTTTTCCAGAAATTTTTCCAGACGCTTTTTCTTCGAACACCGTCTTCCAGGCTCGCAAGGATTCAAATATTTTCAATCTAATGACATTCGCACGATCTAAGACCTTATCACTGAATTGAAACGAAGATTCATCAATATTGACGGTACCGACAAAGAACACATTGTTTCCGATCGGCACCCTGGGAGAATACGCGTGTTGATTATACACCTCTGCACCCAGTTTTTCGCTGTAAAGCGTTAGGTAACGATCCTCAGAGAGCTCCAAGATACTGAGGAATTGACTAAAGTAATGTTCGACCCGTGCCAAGTTCATTTCGTCAAAGCAAATGAGATAAAGTTTGTCTTTGTTATCTTCCAGTGATGCATCGATGAGTAGATCGACAAGCCCTGTTTCTGCAGGGCGATAAATCTTGTGAATCGCGTCGTAAAAACCAATCAAGTCGGCATCGTCATTCCAGCTGGGTCGTACTGGAATAAATAAGAACTGTTTGCGTTCTTCACCCGCTTCGTCCAAGCCAGAGAGTCCTAGTGCACGAGCATAATTAATGACGAGTTGTGATTTACCAACCCCGGACATTCCCGCTAAAATGACTAACGCGCCAGTTTTAAAGGCAATATGGAAATTCACGAGATCTTCCATGTCATAAACCAGTTGATTTGACAAGGCCACTTGATTCAAATCGTTAAGAAACGTTTGCTCCCCGCTGTCGATAGTAGGGGCATTGAGAGGTACGGAGAGGTTAGTAGGGTTTATCGCTACTTGAGACGGTACTGTAAATCGTTGGGTAAATTGACTCGCTGGAAATGGTTGACCAAATAATAAATGGTTACTTATTTCATTTAAATCCTCATCAAGTAAGAAGGCTAAATTCACACGTCGTAAAATTTGGCTTTCGGGAATTTCTGCCGGTACACAGGTCACTTCTTCCCCTTCTGGGCAATAAACGCACCATTGTTGCCGAAGTTCGCCTAACCATCCAGACTTACATCCAAAAAAATGGTCTTGGTAGCCAATAATTAAGGGCGGATCCTCGGGGTATTGATAGGACAGAAAATCTATGCTAGAAAGCTTCTCATAGAGGATTTTTTGAACGCGCTCGGCTGGAACATCTTTTGGAATGATGGGTATCGGGGTGAATTGAGAGGTGTAGGGATTAAACGTTATGGGAGTTTCGTGAAAAAAAACATTTTTTCCATTAAAATACACTCGCTGGGTGTCTTTCTTCACTGCTTCTACGGTGAAAGATAGGAGTCGGCTTTTGAAGAAATCCCTGGCACGTGCTTTTCGACTCTCATTAATCTCGTACTGTCTAAAATGAGAGGTTGTTAGAAGTTCATCAGGAAATCCTGCCAACATTAAATCTTTACCCCAGATTGTAATTTGGCGCCGTCCGTCTAAAGCCTTGTGGAGACTATCCGGTAAGATAGAAATCATGTCCACCTGCAAACGCAAGGACTGAGAATTTATATCCACATCGATACTTTCAATGACAGGTTTCCCGATCACAACGGAATTCCATATCCTACTATCTCTAATCATGAGCGATCCTCCCACTGAAATTCAAAAGTTCATTACAGGGAATATTCCAATACTTGGCAATATCTCGTATCTCGTCAATTTTAGTAACCTTTGATTCATCGTTTTTATATAGGACCAGTTGACACGTAGACATTCTTCGCCTCGGACGGTTCCAATCGATTCCCATAGCCCAAATAGGAATAATACCCAAGGCATTAAGTTTCATATCTACTTCATGATCAAGTTCCGCAAAGATCAACGCTTTTCTGCCTTGAAAGTTAGCCAGATGATCGAGTTCACCACTGGGTTGGGCCTTTGTTTTTTGGGTCATTATGAGCTCTAGTTTTTGTTTCAGCCCGTCAATTAATTTATCGCTATCTGCCCGTTCCCCATCAAGTTCTCTCACTCTATGTCTCAATTGCCCAGTCTCTTCTTGTTCTCTGACCCATTGAGCCTTTAACTCGATCATCTCTAATCTAAGCTTATCTAGTTGCCCCTTAGTTCTTTGCCCTACCATATTAGCTTTACGCAATTTATTATCTAAAACTTTTATTTTTCTATGAAGGTCTTTTTTTTCCACGTCATCGAGAATCTCTTGGGTATTCCTAGCTTCCAAATGCTTATCGATGACCTTCGTAGTCATCCCTGCCACTGTTTCTTCTATTAATTCGTTATCTAGTGCTTTTTCTTCTCTATTTCCAAGACAATATAGGTCTTCACCCAATGCTCTGATCTCAGAGTTAGCGCTTAATGTGAACATATAACCCACTTTAAATCTTTCTTCGTGAGGGACATCTTCCGCAGAAAACAAGGTGAATGTTTCCTCCGAGAAGGCTTCTATATCTTTTCTTAGCGACCGGTTGATTTCTTGCCATACTTTAATCATGTACTCGGGCTTTCCTCTTGGATACGCTAGAATTTCCTGAATAATGTCATTCTTTGTGGGTCTTATCTTCCGTTTTAACTTCCTAGCTAGCTCTATCAGACCATCCATTGTGAACCCCTTAAGAATCTGCCTAGGGTCATATTGAATATTATCCATCACCAAACCTGCTTACCTCCTTATAGACTTAACTATAATTTTTCTTCATGCAATCCTCTAATTCCTCCCCTACAGCCTTAACTTTGGCAAATTAATTAAACCTAAATTTCTCCATCTTAAGATCGATGAACATTTACCACCCACAGGGCATAATGTGTACTAAGCTTCATTGATAGTGGTTATTCTTACATACAGGAGGAATGTTTATGTGTGGTATCGTTGGTTTTGTAGATTGGAAACGTGATCTCAGCCTCCAAGAAGATATTCTGGTCGGAATGACTCAAACCCTTACACCTCGAGGACCAGATGCGCAAGGGTACTGGCTTTCCCCTCGTGCTGCCTTAGGCCACCGCAGGCTGGTAGTCGTTGACCCTCAAGGCGGCCAACAACCGATGATTCGCCAGCAAGGTGAACATGAGTTTACCCTAATCTATAACGGTGAACTTTATAATACTCCCGAGTTGCGTAGCGAACTTACAAGTCGAGGCTACCACTTTGAAGGACATTCTGATACGGAAGCCTTACTACTCTCTTACTTAGAATGGGGCCCCTCTTGCGTTGAGCGTTTTAATGGAATATTCGCCTTTGCCATCTGGGATAGCAAAGAACAGCAATTATTTATTGCCCGTGATCGTTTAGGGGTAAAGCCTCTCTTTTACAGTGAACAGAATGGTTCGCTGATTTTCGCTTCAGAACTTAAAGCTCTCTTAAAGCACCCTGATATATCCCCCAATATCGGACGGGAAGGACTCGCCGAAGTCTTCCTGCTCGGGCCAGCACGTACTCCAGGAGTGGGCGTTTTCGAAGGTATTTCAGATCTTAAGCCTGGGCATGTGCTATTTTATTCTGCCAATGGTTTGCACATTCGAAGATACTGGGCCTTACCTAATAATGTCCATACCGATGATCTGAAGACGACGATTGGAAAGGTACGAGAGCTTTTTGTTGATTCTGTCGAGCGCCAGTTAGTGTCAGATGTACCGCTTGGCACGCTACTTTCAGGAGGTCTTGATTCGAGCGCCATTACAGCCATCGCTGCAAATCGCCTTGCCAAAGATGGGAAAGGACCCCTGCAGACCTTTTCCGTTGATTACACGGATAACGGCCGATACTTCAAGACCAATGACTTCCAACCCAGCGCAGACGGTCCTTTCATTGAACATATGTCTAAAGCCTTTGGAACCAAGCAGACCAACAGTACTCTGAGAATCCCTGATCTCGTTGAAGCCCTCAAAGCTTCAACACTTGCCCGCGATCTGCCGGGAATGGCTGACATTGACTCGTCGTTGTTACTCTTTTCAAGAGAAATAAAGAAGCATGTCACAGTTGGCTTATCTGGTGAATGTGCCGATGAAATCTTTGGTGGGTACCCTTGGTTTCGTCGTAAAGAGGCCCTTGAATCTCAAACCTTTCCCTGGACATTAACGGTTGAAAACCGTTTACAAATACTTTCCCCTGAGCTCACTGAGCTTCTTCACCCCCAGGACTATTTACAGGGACGTTATGAAGAGGCTTTAGCAGAAATACCCCTGCTTCCTAGTTCTTCCGGCGCAATTCACAAAGACAGTAGAACCTTGACAGGAGATCAGCAACGAGAAGCACGAATTAGGGAGATTAGCTATTTAACCATCACCCGTTTCATGCCAACCCTTCTAGACCGCAAAGATCGCATGACAATGTCTGCCGGGCTTGAAGTACGTGTTCCGTTCTGTGATCATCGCTTAGTTGAGTATGCCTGGAACATCCCTTGGGAGATGAAGTATGCTGAGGGTAGAGAAAAATGGCTACTGCGAAGTGCACTCACCGGACTTTTACCCGAGGATGTGCTTTGGCGTCGCAAAAGCCCCTACCCCAAAACTCATAACCCCATATATCTAGCGGCAGTTCGCACCTGGCTAGGTCAAATACTTGAAGACAGCGCGTCCCCGATTCTTCCCTTCTTAAATATCCCAGCCTTACGTGATCTCATAAAGCTCTCAGATACTATGCCTTCTGGTCGTCCATTTTTCGGGCAACTGATGGATATTCCGCAGCTCTTTGCTTACCTGATCCAAGTCAATTATTGGTTAGTTGAAAACAAAGTTAAAATTGTATAGAAGATGAACACAAAAAAACTTGGCCAGCACCCCGCCTCCAGGCGCCAGTGTTGACCAAGTTTTTATTGACGCGATCATCAGACTGCTTCATTTACGGCGTTGACTTCTTTAATCTTACTTTCGAGAGACTTTTCCATGACCTTAACCTTGGTAATCCGATACCCCAGAACTTCCATAACTTCAAAGTTAAACCCATCAAAATAGACAATATCTCCCTTGACCGGCTTTCGACCGATTCTCGAAAAAACATATCCCCCTATGGTAGAAACGGTATCTTCCTCAAGTTCAATCTCCAACATTTCTGAGACTTCTTCCAATAAAACCCGTCCGTTAAGCATATATTCATTTTCAGCCAATTTTTGAATGTCCAGCTGTTCTGACTCAAATTCGTCGTAAATTTCTCCCACCAATTCTTCAAGCATATCCTCAAGCGTGACAAGCCCAGCTGACCCTCCAAATTCGTCCACAATTACAGCCATATGAGTTCGTTGGCTGCGCATTCTCTGTACAAGATGAGATATGGGCATTCCCTCAGGAACTGCTAGGATATCTCGTTTAATTTCGATAATATCTTTTTCCCCTGCCTGCTCCTGAAACCGTATGATGTCCCGCATATGGACTAAGCCCAGAACATGGTCTTTATCATCATCACACAACAAATATCGTGTATGACCGTATTTTTTTACAATTTCAAGAATTTCCTCAAACGTATCCTGAATAAAGATACACACCATATCCTGGCGCGGAATCATCACCTCACTGGCAATGCGGTCGGAAAATTCGAAGACGTTATCCAGTAGTTTACCTTCCATTTTATCTAAATAGCCATGCTTTTGACTGGCATCCACCAACATTCTCAGTTCTTCTTCACTATGGGATAAATCAGCCTCATTCGCTGATTCGATTCTTAAGAGACGTAAAACGAGGTTAGCGATTGCATTGAGCGCCCAAATAACTGGATAAAATATAATATAAAAAGTCTTTAAGAAACCCGCTAAAGCTAGTGCCGTGCTTTCTGCCTTCTGAATGGCCAGTGATTTAGGTACTAGCTCTCCTAGCACAATGTGTAAGAACGAGATAATCAAAAACGCTATTGCCACAGCAAGGGTATGAGTATAGATCAAGCTCTTTCCGCCAAACCTCACAAACAATGGTTCAATCAGGCGCGCAATCGCTGGTTCACCAAGCCAACCTAAGCCCAAGGAAGCTAACGTAATACCCAGCTGACAAGCAGATAGGTAGGCGTCTAGTTTCGACGTAACTTCCAGCGCAATTTGCGCTTTCTTTGAACCATTCTCCGCAAGTTCCGCTAAACGCGTCTTGCGCACTTTAACCATTGAGAATTCAGCCGCAACAAATATTCCATTAATTCCTACCAACAAAAAAGCCATTAAAACCTTAACAACACTCCAGAGCAGACCTTCGATGGTTTTTCTCCTCCTTTTATTTTCAGAAGCCATATATGGTTATTCTTATATAATTTATAGTTTGTAACGAAGATAATTATACATATTCTCTATATTAATGTTAGCAGTCTATAATGTAAAATGCCATCATAATCTAAAAGAAGTGATTATACTTACCATTATATACGAAGAAAACACGATTGTATAATAGATATGGTTTATTGTGTGATAAATACTGGCAACATGTGGCCATCTACTTGAGATAAGAAAAGGGTTGTGTTATGCTAAAGAAAAATATTTCATTTTAGGTGCCCTTCGGGGAGAATAGGGAAGTTCGGTTTAAGACCGACGCGGACCCACCACTGTATTCGAGGAGCTCCGTACACCACTGCACTTGCTGGGAAGGTTACGGGTTTAGCAATGATTCGAAAGCCAGGAGACCTGCCTAACATGTTTGCGTCTTCCCACTCTTGGGGAGCGGCGGTGATGACGGTAAAGTCCCGACCACAGATTTATTTGTGGTCGGGACTTTACTATATCTAGAGATGAAATCAAAAACGAGGGGGATTTTACCATGGATAATTTAACAGTCGATCAGCTAAACGCCCAACTACAAACACTAACAGCAAGCATTGGGAGCCTTGACGAGGAGAGCATAGCGCAAATCCAAAAACGTTTGGACTCACTCACCAAACCCCAGGGTAGCCTTGGACAATTGGAAACTATAGCAAAACAACTGGGGGGCATTCAACAAACCTGCAACCCAAAAATAGGGAAGAAAGCCGTCCTTCTAATGGCTGGTGATCATGGGGTGGCTGCAGCAGGGGTCAGTGCATTTCCTCAAGAAGTTACACCTCAAATGGTTTATAATATCATACGTGGTGGTGCTGCAATCAATGTGTTGGCTCGCCAGGCCAACGCCGAGGTTTTCTTAACGGATGTAGGAGTCGCCTTCCCTTTAGAGGGAGACATTATCCACAAACGCGTTGCCAATGGCACCAAGAATATGATGGACGGTCCCGCTATGACTAGACAACAAGCGTTACAAGCACTGCTGGTGGGCGCGGAAGTTGCTGCTGAGAAAATCAGTGCAGGCTACAACCTTTTAGGCACTGGGGACCTAGGCATTGGGAATACAACGCCCAGTTCAGCCATCGTCGCCCTTTTTACAAATTCCCCTATTGAAGCCGTCGTAGGCCGTGGAAGCGGCATTGATGATGCTGGATTAATTAAGAAACGTCAAGCGATTGCTAAAGCCCTTAAACTAAATCAGCCCGATCCAAAGGATGCCCTCGACGTGCTGACCAAAGTTGGCGGCTTCGAAATCGCGGCGATCGCTGGTTCAATCCTTCAAGCCGCTGCTAGCCGTGTTCCTATTGTCATTGATGGGTTCATCTCGACTGCTGGTGCACTCGTAGCCGCGAGACTGGCCCCTAAGAGTACCGCCTTTATGATCCCTTCCCACGGTTCTGCCGAAATAGGTCACCGTAGGGCCTTAGCTGCACTGGGCCTAGATCCATTACTAAGCTTAAATATGAGACTGGGTGAAGGCACTGGAGCCGTCTTAACCTTTCACCTTGTTGAAGCTGCCCTTCATATTCTGGAAGAAATGTCCACCTTTGCCGACGCAGGAGTCAGCGAGTCCCATTAGAGTTCATATGGTCTTTCTCAGTGAATCTTAATTTATAACTCTTAATATATTAAGAAGGTGAAGACGATGTCTCAATTTACGTTCATCACAGGTGGTGCCCGAAGCGGCAAAAGCCGGTTTGCCGAACTTCTGGCAGCTCATACCAAACGTCCCGTTATTTACATTGCTACCGCTCAAATATTGGACGGGGAAATGGCACTCAGAGTTAAAAAACACCAGCAGCAAAGACCGTCAACTTGGCGACTGATCGAAGAACCTCGGAACATACTGGATACCTTGCTAAAACTTAAAGATGAAGATGGGATTATTCTTCTGGATTGTGTCACGCTCTGGCTGACTAATCTTCTCTTAGAAGGTTACGTACAGGACGACCATGATTGTCTCAACAACACGCTCGAGCCTCAGATCTTGAAGAGTGTGCAGGAGGTCGCTCAATTAGCCCGAGATATTAAACCAAAAGTCATCTTTGTCTCCAACGAAGTCGGTCAGGGAATTGTTCCTGAGAACGCTTTAGCCCGAGCCTACCGGGATTTAGCAGGACGAAGTAATCAAATTCTAGCACGAAGTGCAGATCAAGTTTATATGGTCGTGGCAGGTATTCCCATGGAGCTTAAACACTCCGGCGAGAAACTTCTCGCTTCCCTGCTCAAGGAGTGATTCATTTGCGCGGATTTCTAATTGCCCTTACCTTTCTCACTCGTCTGCCCTTACCAGCACCCAAAATCGAGGTCACCTCGGAGGAATTTACACTTAGTTATCGCTATTATCCCTTGGTGGGACTTCTACTAGGACTTCTACTGTGGCTTCTGGCTAAAGCAATGATGCCATATTTACCGCCTTTAGTTATGGGTGCTCTCTTGTTAGTTGCCGAGTTAGTGCTGACCGGAGGACTCCATCTCGATGGGTTCATGGATAGTATGGATGGTTTATTATCCGCCCGAAGTCCGGAACGCATACTGGAGATCATGAAGGACAGCCGAATTGGAGCGCATGCCTGCATGGCACTCGTAGGCTTACTACTCCTCAAATTCTCCTTACTGGCCAGCCTAACTTCCACACAGATTACCATCCTCGTGGTTATGCCCATGCTCTCACGCTGGGTATTTCAGATTGGCGTGATTGGGTTTCCTTATGCTCGCCCCCAGGGACTGGGAAAAGGCATTCATGAAACAGTGCACTGGCTTCCATTTCTTTTCACGGGATGCTTAGTTTTAGGCGCCTCCTATTATCTTGCCGGATTTGCTGGGTTAATCGCCTTTGGAGTATGCGTCATCACCGTAACCCTTTGGGCTTCCAAGATATCCTCCTTGCTCGGCGGATTAACGGGCGACCTATACGGGGCGATGATTGAGCTCTCCGAAGTTGTATGTTTATTGGCCGCGTTTCCTTTTCTGCGATGATGTCGAGGTATTGTCTTATAAATCAAACACCCTATATAACAAAGCGTAAGGTTAATGATTGCCAATCACTAACCTTACGCTTTTGTTGGTGATTGTTTATTTCTGGATCGCCCGAGCTAGCCGTTGAATACCCTCATCAATGATCTCGGGAGTTGAACAGGAGTATCGCACCTCAGAAGTCTCTCGCCCATCCGGGTAGAATAACTTACCGGGTACATAGAGAACGTTTTGTCTAAGGGTCTCCTGAACGTAGTCGTAACTATTCCATATATTTTTGAAACGTGCCCAAAGAAAGAGACCTCCCGAGGGGATCATCATCTCCACCTCGTCTCCTATGCATTTTTCGAGTGCGCAGCCATCGCCATCCTGCGTTCTTTGTAAACCGTAAGTTTAGAATATGCGCGGGAAGCAACCCTTTCTCTAAAAACTCAAACCCTGTTGACTGCCCGTTGTCACCGCAATTTCCTCCATTATCGCGGGGTTACCATGACGCTTATGTTGCTGTGCTAACCACTGCCTGAGGGGGGGATGACCCGCCGTTTGAGAATATTGTAAAGCTCGTTTTCCTTGCTTTTTAAAAACTCGTTGAAAACAGCATTGCAAAGCTTGATCTGGAAAAGGTTCCAACGCTGGCAATCCCCCTGCGAAAGAAATCATCTTGAGATTCTGCGCTGCTTTTAACATTTCTCCGATAAAACTTTCTCCCAACTCTCTCATCCAACTCGCGTACTGCATTAGATTTCCTCCTTAAGTTTCCCCCTAATGGTCTTCACTATATATCCTATCCTAATTAATTGGATACAACTAGCAAATTTAGCCTAGATACTTTAAAGATAAATGTACAACGATGATCTTTTAGAGTACAATTATAGTGTACCCATCGTCTTGTGCTTAAATAAGCATACTGAGTGTTCGTTAGTAGCGGTTTGAAAGGGCAATCATGACAAGCTTTATCCTCACCTTCGCTTTTTACGCTTTTTCTGGTTGGGTCATGGAAACCCTATACCGTTCTGCTCGACAAAGAAGGTTAGTAAATCCTGGATTTTTAGCTGGACCTTTCCTTCCTATTTATGGATTTTTTACGACGCTGGTGATTTGGTCCTCTGGACTCACCGCTGTTCTTACTTGGCAATGGCAGTTTATATGGCTAGTGTCTCTAAGTACCGTATTAGAATATCAAGCAGGCTGGTTTTTTGAACGTTTCTTTCGTCTACAGCTTTGGGATTATCATAACACGCCCTTTAATTTTCACGGTCGAATTGCTCTGCCCTATTCCCTGTTTTGGGGAGTCTTAGGTCTAGTGTTTCAGCTCATCATACATCCCGTCGTTCAAATTCAGATGTTGAGTATTCCGTATGCAGCCCGTTCTATATTAGCTGTTATTTTGACCACTTATGTTATTTGGGATATTGTTCACTCTACCCTCTTACTTCATCGACTCGAAGATTTTGTGGCCGTATTTCAGGAACGATATGAACGTTTGGAACTGAGACCCTTTCAAATAGTCTTTGCTCCGTTTCGGCGCCTCCTGTGCACCTACCCACAAATACGACATACTTTAATAAAAAAAACCGATCTTCTTTATGCAAAACAAGCAGCCCTAGAAAAATTTCTAAGACTTCAACGCAAAAAGATATACGACCCCGATAGAGTTGAATAGGAAGGTGTATGCATTGAGTTTAGCAGAACGTGTTGATGACATCTTGAATCACGAAGAGTATAAACAGTTGGCTTCATATACTCATCACCGACCTTTTACAACCCTTGAGCACTCCCTCCGTGTAGCTCAAATTGCTTATAACTGGTCAACGCGACTAGAAAGTATCGTAAAGTTAGATACGCATGCGGTTACTTCAGGTGCCCTACTTCATGACTTTTTCTTATACGATTGGCATAAACTTCGACCCGACGGGACAAGGTGGCATGGCTTTCGACATCCTCGTATTGCCTGCCAGAATGCGGAACGTTGCTTTACATTGAGTGATAAGGAAAAAGACATTATTTTAAGCCATATGTGGCCCCTCACCATTCGAATGCCTCGCAGCAGAGAGGCATTTATTGTTATGATGGCTGATAAAATGGCAACGATCCAGGAACTGAAATTCAAATTCAAGCGCAACCTCCCAGCTGCTGAACGATATACGACGCTCCGTCTTATAAGACATGAATAAGAAAAGCCTCTCCTATCTGACGTTGCTCATTTCCCTCACTCTAGTGATTTCCCTTTATCCTATGTTACAAAACCCTGAGCATTTACAAGCGTTTGTCGAACAGTGGGGACTTTTAAGCATTTTTGTTGACCTTGCTATCATCACAGTTTTGGCACTTTTTCCAGTGATCCCGTTTGTTTTAATGGCGGGAATTAACATCCTCCTCTTCGGGTGGATCGGTGGTTTTTTGCTTTCCTTGCTCGGCAGCTTGATCGGTGCCTCTCTGGGGTTTTGGTTAGCTCGTACGCTTGGTCAAACATGGGCACAGCCAAAGATGACGAAGCTAGGAAAATGGAGCGCGCTTCTAAGAGGAAATAGTTTTTCCGTGGTCCTTCTCTCACGACTTATTCCAGTACTACCCGCTGCGGCGGTGAATTATGCGGCGGGCTTATCTCTTATGAGCTTCCCTTCGTTCTTGTTAGCCTCACTGCTCGGAAAAATACCCATGATCCTTTGGGAATCTTGGGTAGGACATGATTTATGGCACATCTCACATCATCCCCGACGGCTATTGTTAGCTCTAGCAATCGGTGCCGTCGCGTTTGGGTCAGTGGGACTTTATTGGTATTTTACGAATAGATATCCCAAGCGACCTCCCTTACGATAAGAAATAACCCATAGCCTTATATAAGGTTATGGGTTATTATTTTTGCTCAAACTCAATAGTTAGCAAACGCCTTGGCGATGACCCTATACCCAGTCAGACTGGGATGTATATAATCAGGGCCGATTAGAAAACGTTCTTTTCCTCTGATCACTCGATCTAATGCAACGACCACAAACCCATATCGCTTTGCCGAACTAATCACCATACTATTGGCAACGTCAAGAACCCTTTGCACGGGTACATCATATTGAGCGTATGGGCCGGCTGGTAGGGGATTATACAGCGTGGCTACTTTTACGATGGCCGTAGGATTCATACGCCTAACCATTTCACCGATTTGCACAAGATTTCTTCTCATGTTACCTAAGATCATCGGTAACTGAGCTGTGTTAATGGGCTGGTTAAAATTCTTTATAAGACGAAGTAGATCATTAGAGCCAATGGTGATCGTGATCAAAGATGCCCGAGTAATTAGGTGACGCAGGCTACTATTACACTGTAATAACTGAACTAGGCCCTGTGTCGTTAAACCATTTACGCCTAGATTATGAACCAACAACTCGGAGTTATGCCTCCTAAGAAAATTGCCATAGAGCGTTGGAAACGAAGATAGACTTTCAACCCCATACCCTGCAGTAATTGAATCACCCAACGCCAGATATAAACTCATCCCTTTCACCGCTTTCAATATTCCTATATTACACTATAGGATATGTTTACCATTTGTCTTGTGTCACGTTCTTGGAATAAACCTTGAAAATAATGGGATGCTAACCAAGAAAACAATGGCGTACCTGAATAAATCTAAGGAGACAAAATGAACAAAGCTTGGGAACTCATTAGAAAAGGAAATGCTTCATCATCCTACGCCGCCCTAGGTAATCTCCTCCTGCTCATACTTAAAGGAATAGCAGCATTTACAAGCGGCAGTGGTGCTATGTTTGCAGAAGCAATGCACACGGGTGCAGATGCGATCAACCAAATATTCGTCTTTAGCGGAAGTATTCTTGCTGAACGAAAACCAACCTCCCGTTTTCCGACCGGATTTGGACGTCTCATCAATGTATTTTGCATGGGTGCCGTCATCATTGTTACGATCATGGCCTATGAGACCGTCCTCGAAGGGATTCATTTAATCCAATACCCAGTACCCATCAGTAATCTAGGACTGATTATTTTCAGTCTCGTCGCCTCCATGGGTATTGACGGTTTTGTCTTATTGAAGGCTATACGTGAAATTGCCAGAGAAACCCGGTCTGAAGGAAAGGGATTTTTGTTAATTTCTGTTGCCCTTAAAAATGTGAATCGAGCCTCTCCAGCGACTCGCCTCGTCTTCTACGAGGATCTTGTCGCCACCTTTGGCGCTGTACTAGCCCTTGTTGCTATACTTCTCACGAAATTCACTCAGATCAAGTCTTTAGATGGGGTTGCAGCCATCATCATCGGACTTCTCATGGGTGGGGTTGCCTATCGAGTAGGCTATGACAACATGATAGGGCTCATCGGTGTTTCCGCACCGAAGGAAGTCGAAGACAAGGTTTCACAAATTATTATGTCCGATCCTGACGTAACCGATATTAATAAAATGCGCATTCTCCAAGAAGGGCGTTTTTATCATGTCGAAGGTTACGTTGAACTGCGTTCCGGTTTCACCTTAGCGAAAGCAAGCACCATTAAATCGAGGATTCGAGATCTTCTCTTGACTTTTGAAGATATCAACGATGTTACTTTAGGGATTATTGAAGATAACTGCATCCAGGATTGGCCACCTACCGAGACTGAAGAGCGATCGGAGTTGAAAGATGCTTGATCTTCATACTATTATGCCTATCTATTTTGATTACCTGGAAATGGGGTGATTGGAGACACTGGAAATTATATTACCCTACAATTTTGTATATGATCCTTGCCGATCTAGCTTATATAATATTATCCTTTGACAAACCTCTTTGGCAGTATGAATCACCCATTTTCAGTAGCCATTTTGTTGAATGCCTCATTGCCTTTGTAATTTTCCCCTGTACATGTATAGTCTTTTTACCGGTTTATTTGAAGGTAAGTAAAATTAAAGGGCTAGCATTTATCCTCTTCTGGGCTCTTCTATACACTTGCGTTGAATTCCTTTCAGTGAGATTAGGGTATTTTTCTTACCATTATGGCTGGAATATCTATTGGTCTTTTGGTTTTAACTGTCTAATGTTCCCTCTTCTTATAATACATCACAAAAAACCGCTTTGGGTCTGGCCTCCATCATTTGCTCTGGCCTTTTTAACAATTTACTTATACGATTTGGAATTCGCCATATTTAAATAAAACGATCTTTCCTATATTGGTGAAATACACGATCATGCTGGAGGTGTTAATCGCTTGAATCCTTACACAAATCCTGAAGTAAATGTACCCAATGAATTGCTTAAGCAAGCCAATGTCCTTATACAAAAAACCCGTTTCAAAGCTGAAAAAGGTGGATAATTATTACATTAAACGTAAACCCCCTGATAGAGAAAGCCAATGCAATGCTCCATGAGGCAAATCTTCTAAGTTATGAATTATGGCTGAATACAGTGGTCTTTACTTGGAGATGGTGGGCACTTATCTTTCTATCGGTCGGTAGTTGGATTGCTTGGATCATATGGAGGGACAAAAAAATACACATCGCTTACTTTTTGCGGGGCTGTTCATTTCAATTATTGCTTTTTACCTGGATACCATTTGGCTTAGCTTTGGGCCTCTGGTCATATCCCATCAAAGATATTCCTTTAATTCCCGGTTATATTACCTGGGACTTCTGTGTTATACCCGTTACAACGATGTTCCTCCTACAATTCAAACCCAAGGTAAACCCCATCATTAAATCAGTAACTCTGGCAGCATTCGGTGCGTTTATTGCTCAGCCAATGGCCGTTTGGATAAAATATTACCATATGAAACACTGGCAACCTTCATATACATTTATTTTAATCATTATAATCTATCTGTTAGCGTATTTCTTTTATAACGGAAGGACGTGGCAAAGAACAAAAAAGACCACAAATTAAGAGGTAGTTGCATATTAGCAACTACCTCTTAATCATCTTTTGCTAGGTCATTTCGTTTTGCCCTGCAGAAATTTTCTCCTGATACCGATGGTGAAAGTCTACCTACCTAACTAACAGAACATAGTATACGATATATAACCAACCTAATACTCCGTGTATTAGAGCCCATAATATGGAGTGATTTACGGACCATGATATAACGATAGCAATAATGTTACCAATCCCAATACCTGCGCCAACACTATTCTTACTCATACAAGTAACTCCTTTTTGCCCTATTCAAAGCAAACAACTATTTAACTATTAGCCTTGATAAAATATAACACTATTCTAGCTGAATTACCACCTCTATTTAGCCAGCTAAAGCTACGATGGATCCTTCGGGTATTGCCTCATACCCTTAAATATTTTCCCAACTCGTTCTCTGAACTCAATTATCCCTTATGTTATTACTAGTGGTGCTTAAACTTCACTAAAAAGGTGGTACCCAAAGGGCCCGTCTTAATCTGGATTATAGCGTTGTGTCTTGTGGTAATGCTGTAACAAATGGCCAACCCCAAACCAGTGCCGCTCACTTTCGTCGTGTAAAAAGGTGACCCGATATTTTCTAAGTCTTCATCTTTAATACCACTGCCCTCATCTCCCACTGACAAAACTGTTTCCTCATCCTCCATGAAAGTCCTGATCGACAGTTTCCCAGCACCGGACATCGCTTCCAGTCCATTCTTCACTAGATTTAAAATGAGCTGGCGAATCTCTTTTTCATCTAGAAGTAAGACTTTAATATCTTGAAGATCCATTATGATGTCGTTACCACTAAGTATTGCGTCCGCTTGAATCAATGGGAACAGTTTTTCAAGCACGGTGTTGATATTCAACGGCTCCAAATCTGCTGTCTTGTTCTTCGCTAGGCTCAAGAATTCAGTAATGATAGAATTTGCCCTGTCAAGCTCCTCGATCATTAGCTCAAAGTAGTCGTCAAATCGTTGAAATTCTTCTTTGGCGCCCAGTAACTGAAGGAATCCTCGAACGGTGGTGAGTGGGTTTCTGATTTCGTGGCCGATCCCTGCGGCCATTTGCCCCACAAGGTTCATGCGGTCTAGATGAGCCATTTCTTTTTCGAACAACCTTCGTTGCTCCTTCTCATGCTGCATCTCCCGATCATACATTTTCACAAAGGCTTCTATCTTTAATTTCAGCGTTTGAGGATGGAACGGTTTTATCAAATAGTCAATAGCCCCAAGCGAATAACCTTGCATCATATTTTCAGTACTCTGGCAAATCGCCGTAATGAAAATAATGGGTGTATCTTTGTTTCTTTTCCTGGCTCTGATGAGGCTGGCAGTTTCAAAGCCATCCATTCCTGGCATCTGCACGTCCAACAGGATCACGGCAAAATCGTCCTTTAATAAACATTTTAACGCCTCTTCGCCAGAACTGGCAGAAATCAGATGATAATCTGGTGAATTAAGCACTGCTTCTAAAGCCAGCAAATTTTCTCGTCGGTCGTCAACAATCAAGATATTCATTGCTCATTCACTATCTTCTCTCTATGGGCATTCTAAAATGCATTATTTGATGGTGCAACCATGTTTACTTCAGACTACTTCACCTTTCGGTAGATCTTCTGTTCCGAATCAAAGGCTTCGTAGCAATGGGATTGATCATTATAAGCAATGTCCTCCATGTTACCCAACCCCAAGATACCTGACATACACGAACTTTTATAAAACAGACTTAGAGCCAAGATGCCAAAATACTCGTTTCTCAAATAAGGAACTATTTAAGAAATTTGCCTATGAGCTTTGAGAAGCAATACGTTCATTTATGATATCGCCAATTAAGCAGACCTTAATTTTTGTGGCATCTCCACTTTTGAGTCATCCACCCCCCGTATAGAAAGTTGGCTTGCCTGTCACTTTCGCGACTACCTCCTCAAATAAAATAGACCCTTTGCAACTGTTGATAGCAGTTGCAAAGGGTCAAATCTCGCAGTTCCCTGTTCTAACCGAAAGATTTTAAGAGATCATTCACGCTAGAAACTCAGAACCGAACCGATTGTTATATATTTATGCCTCTAATTTCTTCTTCGGTTTGCGTATAGTTATACCCATGCCGTCAAACAGATAGAAGAGTCCGAAGCCGTACCAAATAGTGTAAACAAGGTAGAAGCAGAGGAGCAATGCAAGAGTGGCTTTATAGTCGCTGACCTTCTTTATTTCAACTCCGTAGTAGTTGTAGGCCGGCTCAAGAGCTTTTTGTTGTACTTTGATCAAGTCAAATTTTTGTTGAAACTGCGCTTTAGTTTTCATCGACGCGTCAATTTTTACTAAGGAATTGTTCCAGTTGTTAGTTGCTTCACGGCCATCGTAACCGTATTTTGTTTCCAATGATTTACTGTCATTGTTATACATGAAATCGCTGTCGGCCACAACCGCGCCGAGAATTTTCCCGAAATCACCTTCAATGGCCACCGAAGATTCCTTAACAGTCACTGCGGCACCAGCTTCAGAATACAATTTACCCCACTTTATGGCATCTTCAGGTGATGGAGCTTTAATAGTCACGTTAATGTTTTTCCCGATCTGACCATCCGCAATAGTTTGAGCGTCCTTGATGAGATAGGCTGAGCCCTTAGACAAGGAGTTAAACATATCATCAGCGTATTCCAGACCATTCCTGCCGTTACCGAAGATGGGGGACATCATACCAACATAGATTACTACAAAACTCAGGATCATTGCCATTCCCATGGTAAAAGTCTTTTTGTTTCGAACTATACTCATTGGGATACACCTCCTTTGGAAACCTTAGCATCATTGTCTGTATCAAGCCGGAGCTTCGGTATATTTATTATAAATGTACCGATGATCCACGCTCCGAAAATAATGATTAGCCCAAAGAATAGCCATACTCCTATCGTGTTAATTAATGCACCAGAAGAGGCGGATAGGCTGATATACCCCATCTTTGCCAATTTTTGTGGCAGGGCGAATAGCCTATTTACAAAACCCGCCAATATGGCAATTGCATAAAAGGCTTTGATATGAGTACTGGGGACCAACTGTGTCGTGATGGCGCCTATTTGGATCCCGAATAACGAACCCAGTAACATGCCCATGGCTAGTGTGTAGAATACATAGCCGTAGATTGCGTACTGTGCTATGGAACCGTAACCAGCTGTGAAAATAATTTGGAAGATATCTGTACCTACAGTGGTAGCAGTGGAGATACCCAAACCGTATACAAACATTGGGAAGGTAACGAAACCGCCGCCAACTCCTAGTATAGAAGCTAGAAGGCCCGTCACAGCTCCACATATTGCTACAAAGACGCCGGAGATCTTTCTCCCACCAGGGACTATGTGCTCATCAAATTTAATCATGGGAGCCAGGTTAATGGATTGTAGCTTAGCTCCTATGGCTGGCATTTTCTCGGGGCCACCGTGAACGTCGCCCCCGTCCTTAGAAGCGAATTTCCTACTAGCAACATACTCACTCATCGCGAAGATGCCCAGGAATCCCAGTAGTACTACATATATAGCACTTATTACAAAATCGCTCATTATGGGGTTATAGTTATATAATGCCCGATTTAACGTACCTCCTCCAGTGACCCCCAGTGAGGATCCTACCAAGAAGGCGATTGCAAGACCGACGTGAACGTTACCCATTTTCTTGTGTAGGGTGGTACCCATAATAGCCTTAGCAAAGATGTGAAACATGTCAGTCCCTACTGCTAATATACCCTTTACTCCCATGCTCATCAGTGCAGGGGTGATGACAAAACCCCCTCCTGCCCCTATGCACCCTGTAATAAGGCCAGCTATGAGACCCACGCCTATAGAGCCATAAAAGGTGACAGGTGAAAAATATGACGGTCCAAAGGCTGATTTGCCTCCGATAAAAGCTGGAAGTACTGAGGCTGCGTGAGCCATTGCTGGAATAAGAAGCGGCAGGGCCATTACTAGTAGTATTAGTAATTTTTTACGATTTTGTACAATTTCTAGAGACGTTTCGATCTCCCACTTGGCGTGTGCTCTGGAAGCTTGCATTAAGGATTCGTATAAAGCTTTCATATTAAACTTTCCCTCCTCCATTAATTTTTTTCGATCCATTTTCGCTTTCACGCTGATTAAATTTCTTAGCGCCTTTCAAGGCTGCTTTTCTAAGATCGACTTACAAACAAATAACTCACATTGCCTTTGCCTTAATACATTGACGATCTACCACCTCTTTCATATATCTTTCGTAACACCTCATAGTTGAAGATTAACACCAATAGTGCCTTAACGTCTATAGCTATCCTATATGTTCATAATCGATTTAAACTATTGCCAAGTAAAGTGAACTCTTCAGAAGTTCAACTTATTAATCAAACCTCTACTCGAAGTGCATAATGACTGCCACCCTACACAAATTCGATTGCAAAGCAGTGATGATGAGTTAAAGTATTCTAAATAATTCACTTAAGCCAAATATTTAGAATACTTCTATTTTCAATAATCTTTTCAGCGACCTTCGTGCCAACATATTGAAAGTACTTTTCACTATCGCTTTGGCTAAAATGACCTTGAGTCTCTATAAATTCATTGCTTTCAATTACACGCCGAAGTAGGGGAATTATATTGGTTTTATTGACATCAAACCTTTCAAGGGATGCTCTGAATTCGTCGTTTAGAACTGGAGCACTCCAATACTTTGGCCCCTTATTTGGTTTGATTCCGGAGACACGCCTCATGAATTCAAAGGTAAATGCACCAAACGAGATAAGCAGCTTTGGCTTATAGTCTATAATGAGTTCTCTAAATATATTGATCTCTGCAGATACTTCATTTCCCCACCAATTTAAGGTATCCGGTACTATTCCGCAATCGCTTACAGCGCTTCTTATATATATATTCTTAGTATCAATTCTTGTATGTATTTCCCTATAGACTTTGTCCTGTATCTCATCTAAAACAGGTCTCCACACGCTAGAGACAACTCCAGGGTATTTGGGATTAACTAAGAGCCAAATTGGGTACGTTTTTTCTCCAGAGTCCCTCCCAACTAAGGATTTGTACTTATCACTAGCTAAGTTAGACAAATCAATCCCACCTTTCCTTTACTCACTATGCTTCCAATCTCTAGCGATTGAAAGCAGGTTAGAGGAAACTCTGAGCTTCAAAATGAACTTTGCATAAATCTCTGTCCGCCCTTATATAAATTACGATGTAATACAGTGCTCCTTCCTATAGATACTATATAATCCTTTATACTCACAATAAAAGATTAGCAGGAAGTAACTATCACGTATATAGTAGATCAATATACTCATAATCGATTTACCCTATAGTAAATCACTCGAATGACGCAATAAATTTGCCCCAAAAAGATTTTTTCTCTTTGGGGCAAATTCGTTGTGTCATTTATAGTTATATTGTACTAGAATAATACGATTCTGCCGTTCATACTTTTCGCTTATATATAAATACCATCGAAAGAAAAATACTGATCCACAAAGATTAGTTTCACTTCGAAACACTAGTACTCTTAAGGTACTAAATATAAGATGCAGAATAATGAATGTATTCCTAATTAATCAAGCCAAATATCAAGAGCATCCTTGTTCTCAATTATTTTTTCCGCAATCTTCGTTCCAACATGCTGAAAATAGGTTTCTCGTTCCGTTCGAGACATAAAGTCAAGATTTTCTCTTTGATTTTCACTGTTGACCACGCGGCGAAGAATGGGAATCCTATTGATGGAGTTAATATCAAAATTCTCAATCGATTTCTCAAACTCATTCCTTAGAATAGCAGTGCCCCAGGCCTTAGGTCCTTTTTGGGGTTCTATTTCACAAGCTCGTCTTAGAAATTCGAAGGGAAATGCACCAAAAGAGATAAGCATTTTGGGCTTGTATACCCGGGCAATTTCCCTGAATAATTCTATTTCATCAGCTACTTCTCTTCCCCACCAATTTAATGTACTTAAGTTTCGCACCCTCTAAATCGCTGCTTCTGTGATTTCCAGGTAGCCTAATGTGATTGTTGCCCTTTGATTATTAATGATTAACTAGCTTTTT
>Ga0209386_1000048_pt1 | contig 64817 bp, 50 predicted proteins | sample NGEPertwo_FD_184510 | JGI IMG/M metagenome (GOLD analysis project Ga0209386, IMG submission 184510) | Arctic peat soil microbial communities from the Barrow Environmental Observatory site, Barrow, Alaska, USA - NGEE Permafrost154B-two... | ecosystem: Environmental > Terrestrial > Soil > Wetlands...
GAGTTGGTTGAAGACAATGGTGTATTGGAACATGTTATTGAATTGCTTTCACCACGTGGCATCGTTATCAATGCATTAAATCGCGAACAGGCACTTGTACCCGAAACAGCAACTGTTCTGATGAATAAACTGGGAACCGCCCCCGGCCTTTTGTTTCATCACGAAGGAACAATCTTCGTTTTTATGCCAGGCGTCCCTTTCGAGATGAAATACCTGATGGAAAACGAGGTATTGCCGCGCATTAAAAAGCTATTCAATACAACAACGATCATTCATCGCACCGTATTAACGCAGGGATTGCCCGAATCGATACTTGCCGAACGCATAGCAGAGTGGGAAGACAATTTACCCGATTGTATTTCGCTTGCCTATCTTCCCAGCCCCCAAAGTATGAGATTGCGACTTTCTGCACGCGGCGATAATCAGGCTTATCTATCGCAATTATTGGAAGAGCGAATCAGCGACCTCGCGAAAATAATACCCGACAACATTTTTGGTTACGAAGAAGATTCAATGGCGGGAAATATTGGAAAGATGCTAAATGGAAAAGGACTGACAGTGTCAACTGCCGAAAGTTGCACAGGCGGAAACATAGCCCATTTCTTCACGTTGAATCCCGGAAGTTCGGCATACTTTAAAGGTGGTGTCGTGACCTATTCCAACGATTTGAAGACAAAAATACTTGGAGTTGATTCCGGAATAATTGCTACCAAAGGAGCCGTGAGTCAAGAGGTTGTAGAAGCAATGGCCACTGGTGCACGCCAATTGATGAGCACTGACTTTGCTATTGCCACTTCAGGAATTGCCGGACCCGACGGCGGAACGCCCGATAAACCCGTTGGAACTGTTTGGATCGCTGTTGCAGGTGCAGACTTCGTTGTTTCGAAAGTTTTTAACTTTGGCGATCACCGCGAAAGGAACATCATACGGTCAAGCCAGGCGGCATTAAATATGCTAAGGCTTATGCTGAAATAGAATAGCAGCTGGCAATTGGCAACTGGTAGCTGGCAAATGATAGCTTACAAATAGTTGAAGGTAAAAAATTCGCATTTAAATAGATATTGGCATAATGCAGCAGGAAGCCAGCAGCCAACTGCCAGTCGCCAGTAGCAAATTGCCAGTTGCCAAAAGCAAGAAGCTTTAGTCTGCAATAACATTTTAATACGATCACAAAATAAATTTCAATTCGATATGAAAAAAGGATTACTCATAGCAGGAACAATTATCGGACTGCTGGTCATTATAATGATAGCAATACCTTTCGTTTTTAAAGGGACGATATTTCAAAAAGCGAAGGTGATGGCGAATGAGGCAGTTAACGCGAAAGTCGATTTCTCGGATGTGGATTTATCCCTTTTCCGCAGTTTCCCCCAACTGGATGTCCAATTAAAGAACCTTTCCATAACAGGAACCAACGAATTCGAAAATGTAAGGCTATTGAGCGTTGATGCACTTTCGACCTCCGTGAACCTTTCCAGTTTATGGAAAAGTGATGGGATCAGCATCTCCTCTATCAGGCTCGATCGCCCTACCATCAACCTGGTTGTGAACAAATCAGGAAAATCGAACTGGGATATCGCAAAGGAAACTTCCGGTCAAAAGGTAGAAGCAGGTAAAAAAAGTACAGAAATCGACCTTGAAAAGATTGAGATCCGCGATGCATCTTTTGCGTTCAACGACGAAGCAAGCCCAATGCTCTTTGCTTTGCGCAATGGCAATTTCGACATCTCGGGCGCATTGAAAGGAAGTAACAGCAAGCTTGACATTTCGGGCAAAGCAGACAGCATCAGTTTCGAATATGGCACTTCACGCTATGCATCCAATTTAAAAATGGAATTAAAGGGTGGTCTGCAGGCTGATTTCGATAAAATGTCTTTCACATTCCTCAAAAATGAATTATTAGTCAATAAATTACCGCTCGAAGCACAGGGAACATTCGTCCTGGGTGAGAAAGATTACAATTTCGATCTGACCTTTAAATCTCCCACCTCTTCCTTTGGCGATTTATTGGGATTCATTCCCGATCAATACCAGAAGAACCTGAAAGGTGTCGAAACAAAAGGTGATATCGCCTTCAGCGGATTTGTAAAAGGACTTTATTCCGATTCGATCTATCCCGCTTTTGGAGTTGATCTGAAGATCGCAGGTGGCAGACTCAAATATCCGAACCTTCCAAAGGAGATCGAGAAGATTGAAGTAACCGCCAGCATTGCCAAACCACAGGGTAATCTTGATCTTACGAAGATTGACATCGAAAAGTTTGAAGCTTCCATTGCCGGTAATCCGCTTACCGCGACTTTGCATGTTGCCACACCCGTAAGCGATCCATTATTGAAAGGAAACCTGAAAGGAAAAATTGATTTTGCATCGCTGAAACAGGCGATACCGATGGATTCAATTGATCTTAAAGGTGTAATGGATGCCTTTGTTGATTTCGGCGGTCAATATTCATCAATAGAGAAAGAGCAATACGAGAATTTCAGAACCGATGGAACAATTTCATTGAAAGATTTCATGTTCGCATCGAAGGACCTGCCTCAGAAAGTTGAAATAAAATCGGCAGATATCCGTTTGAATCCGAAAGCGATTACATTGAATAACCTTACGGGAAATATGGGAGAAAGCGATTTTACAGCTAGCGGCAGCCTTACAAATTACTGGGCTTACATCCTGAAAAAAGGGGTGTTGAACGGGAACATGTCATTGAATTCAAAATATTTAAACATCAATCAATTAATGCCAACCGCCACTTCAAAAGACACTGTTGTGGCCGGCAAACCTTTTGAAGTTCCCGAAAAGATCAATTTCACAGTAGATGCTTCTGTAAATAAAGCGCTTTACGATAAGATGTCAATTACCGGAATAACGGGTAAAGTCGTCATCAAAGAAAGAAAGGTGCTGCTTGATGGATTGAATATGAATATGCTGAGCGGTAAAGTGCTGGTTTCCGGAGCCTATAATACACCTAAAAATGTGACCCCTGATTTTGATTTCAAGATGGATATTAAAGATTTCGATCTGCCAACAGCCTATCAATCACTGAGCACAATCCGTCATTTTCTTCCGATTGCAAGTGAAAGCACCGGAGCATTCAGTACAGGAATTACCCTTAAAGGGAAACTTGGAAACGATTACGCGCCCATCTTCTCAACATTGAATGGCGGGGGATTATTGTCGACCAAAAATCTTGAACTGGTTGAAGCTGCAATGTTTAACGAGATCGGGAAGTACTTCAGAAAAGATCTGTTCAAACAAGTGAAGGTGAACGATTTCACCACCAACTTTAAAGTCGTCGATGGAGGATTGGAGATCTCACCTTTCAATACAAAAGTTGCAGGTCAGGAAGTGACAGTTGCAGGAAAACAGTCCGTCACAAAAAATCTCGACTACCGGATCGATTTCAAGGTGAATAAAGAAGATGTCAGCGAAGAAGTGACCAAATACATTGGTTTCGTTCCGGGTGCGGAGAACATCGCAAAGTACCCAATCGGAGTTAATATTGGCGGCACGTTCGACAAACCGGATGTGAAGGTTGATCTTTCGGAAGCAAAGACATTGGTTGAGACAGAATTTAAGAAGAAGGCAGGTTCCACAATTCAGGATGCCGTTAAAAAATTAGGTTTGGATAAGCTTTTTAAATAAAAATCAAACAATTTTAGCACATGTCAAACATCACGAACCAACTAACAAGAACGATACTGCTGATATCCTTTTTCATTGGATTGTCATTTCAGGGCAAGGCACAGGAAACCGATTACCAGGGTTTTAAATGTCTCGATTTTAAGTTCGAAGGGCGTGATGCGAAGGTTGTTTTCCCGAAAGAGGCGGAACCGGGAAGACATTGGATCTGGAGAGCCCGTTTCTGGGGCCATGAACCTCAAACCGAAATTGCTTTGCTCGAAAAAGGGTTTCATTTGGTCTATGTCGATGCTGCCGACCTTTGCGCTGATCCGGAAGCAGTGGCGTTATGGAACCGTTTTTACGATTACCTGATAAAAGAATATCAGCTCAATCCGAAAACTGTTTTGGAAGGGATGAGCCGTGGTGGACTTTATATTTACAATTGGGGTTCTGAAAATGTGGAGAAAGTAGCATGTATTTATGCCGATGCACCAGTTTGCGATCTGATGAGCTGGCCCGGAGGCAAAGGCAAAGGAATCGGTTCCGCATCCGATTGGAAACAATACCTTGAACTTTATAACCTTACTGAAGAAACCGTTAAAGACTTCAAGGGAATGCCTATCTATAATTCACGTAAATTAGCTGAAGCAAAGGTTCCGGTATTGCATGTCTGCGGTGCAACTGATGATGCTGTTCCCGTTGATGAAAACACATATGTGCTCGAGAAAACTTATAAAGAGGCAGGTGGCGATATCAAAATAATAATAAAAGAAGGAATTGGCCATCATCCGCACAGTCTGATAGACCCCGCTCCTATTGTCAGCTTTATATTAACGAATACGGCTCCCGGATTACTCGACAAACAACAGCCTTATGAATCGAAAATGGCCATCAATTTTCGTGGAAATATGGATAACTGCCGGATTAAATTCGAAAAAGAGAAAAAAGGACGGGTCGTATTTCTTGGAGGATCAATCACCTATATGACAGGCTGGAGGGATATGGTATGCGATTACCTGAAGCAACGATTCCCGTCAACTGAATTCGATTTTATCAACGCGGGAATCCCATCAACAGGTTCAACGCCAGGCGCAATGCGGTTTACGCGCGATGTTTTGTCAAAAGGACCTGTTGATCTGCTCTTCGAGGAAGCGGCGGTTAATGATGCAACAAATGGTTTCAAACCCGAACGAATGCTTCGGGGAATGGAAGGGATTATTTACCAGGCAATAAAGTCAAATCCGAATATTGATATCGTGATGCTTCACTTTGTTGATCAGGATAAAATGTCCGATTACAACAACGGCAAAACGCCTGAAGTTATTCTGCAGCACGAAAAGGTGGCTGATTATTATAATATCTCATCCATCAACTTTGCCAAAGAGGTCAATGACAGAATCCTCAACGGCGAGTTCACCTGGCGGGATGATTTCAAAAATCTGCATCCATCGCCTTTTGGACAAGCGCTTTATTTAAAAACAATTCAGCATTTCTTCGAAACATCATGGAAGAATCCTGCCTCAGCAATCATACCAAAAGTACTACCCGTCAAAATTCTGGATTCATGTTCGTACATCAAGGGTCATTTTGAACCACTTGCCAACGCAAGATTGACGAAAGAGTGGAAATTAATAAAAGACTGGAAACCGATTGATAAAGCGTTGACCCGTCCGGGATTTGTGAATGTTCCTATTTTGGAGGCGACAAAACCTGGAGCTTCATTAATTCTGCGATTTACAGGAAAAGCGATTGGCATGTTTGTTACCTCGGGTCCTGATGCAGGAATGGTTGAATACAGCCTGGATGGTACTGACTTTAAAACAGTTGATCAGTTTACACAATGGAGCAACCAGTTACATCTACCGTGGCTCATCATGCTTGAGGATGAACTTCCGGAAGGCAAACACATGCTGATGCTAAGAATAGCCACTGATAAAAATTCTAAAAGTAGTGGCAATGCTTGCCGGATCCATCAGTTTGTCGTCAACAATTAATCGGATGATTTCAATCAATAATCCTATCTTTGTAATTCTTTTGAAAAAACAGATACAAATACACAAAAAAGAGATATGAAGATTGCGTTGATAGGTTACGGGAAAATGGGAAAAGAAATCGAACAGATTGCTTTATCACGTGGACATTCCGTCGTTTTAAAAATTGATGTCAACAATCCGGAGGAACTTACAAAAGAAAACCTCTCCAAGGCAGATGTCGCCATCGAATTCACCTCACCTGCAACAGCTATCAATAACTACCAGCAATGTTTCGATGCAGGCGTACCGGTTGTCAGTGGCACCACGGGCTGGCTCAACAGGAAAGCTGAAGTGGATAAGAAATGTTTAGACAAAAACGGCTGTTTTTTCTATTCTTCAAATTTCAGTCTCGGCGTCAACATCTTCTTCGAGATGAACAAGTATCTTGCCCGGATCATGAAAGATTTCCCGCAATACGATGTTTCGATGGTAGAGGTTCATCATACGCAGAAATTGGATGCTCCAAGCGGAACAGCAATTACCCTGGCTGATGACATTATCGCCATCAACGAAGTAAAGACCAATTGGACTATCGACATTCCTCAATCAGATAACGAATTATATATCAAACCTGTTCGCGAGGGAGTTGTTCCTGGGATCCATACGATTAAATACGACTCCGATGTTGATTTCATCGAAATTACTCACAGTGCATACAGCAGGAAGGGATTTGCTTTCGGTGCCGTTCTGGCTGCTGAATTCTGCCAGGGACGCAAAGGGATTTTATCGATGCAAGATCTTTTGAAATTTTAATAAAAAACAAATACAATCAGAATGAATAAGTTATTGGACAGCAAATGGTTTAAATTTGGCCTTGTAGGTGGACTTTACCTGCTTTGGGTAATTTGGCTAAACAATTACTGGTGGTTGATCGGACTCGTCGTAATTTACGATATTTACGTAACAGAGAAGATTCATTGGTCTTTCTGGAAAAAGAAAAACCCGGTAGATGGTAAACAAACAAAGGTCGTTGAATGGGTTGATGCCATTATTTTCGCTGTTATAGCAGCCACTTTTATCAGGTTGTTCTTTATTGAGGCTTATACGATTCCCACCTCTTCGATGGAGAAATCGATGATGGTAGGTGATTACCTGTTTGTCAGTAAAACAGCTTACGGACCCAAAATGCCGAATACACCTATTTCGTTTCCATTTGTCCATCATACTATGCCATTGTCAACAACAATGAAATCATTCTCAACAATCATCCATTATCCTTACCGAAGGATTGCAGGATTCGGTAAGGTTAAAAATGACGATGTTGTTGTGTTTAATTTTCCTGAAGGCGATACCGTTGCAGTAAATATGCAGGAAAGAAGTTATTACGAATTGGTACGTTCATATGGTCGTGATAAAATTTGGGGTGACAAAAGAGTTTTTGGTGATATTATCTACCGTCCAGTTGATAAACGCGAAAACTATATCAAACGTTGTGTCGCTATAGCCGGTGATTCATTGAAAATTGATAAAGGTCAGGTCTATGTAAACGGGAAACCCCAAAAGGAAATACCGGGCATTCAATATAAATACCTTGTCAATACGAATGGTACAGCTATAAATGCCGCAACATTAGAAAAACTCGATATTACGCAGTCTGAAGTTGAAGGTTCCGATTCAAGGTATATCATGTCGCTTACGACTGCCCAGGCACAACAGATGGATGGTCTTAAATTTATTCAGTCAAAGGAAAAAGTTACCTGGCCTGCTGACAACAGTGATCCGGCCATCTTCCCAAGCGACCCCAAGTATACCTGGAATCTTGACAACTTCGGTCCGATCTGGATTCCCAAAAAAGGGGTAACAATCAATCTTTCAGTTGAAAATCTTCCGCTTTATAAAAGAATTATAGATGTCTACGAAGAGAATGACCTTCAGGTTAAGGACGGTACCATCTATATTAATGGGACTCCCGCTTCAACCTACACTTTTAAAATGGACTATTACTGGATGATGGGTGACAACCGTTATAACTCAGCAGACTCGAGGTATTGGGGGTTTGTACCGGAAGATCATATTGTTGGAAAAGCTTCGTTTGTGTGGCTCTCACTCGATAAAAACAAAAGCTTCCTCTCAAAAATCCGGTGGAACCGCTTTTTTATGGGAATTAAATAAAACTAGTCCCCTTTGAAGTAAAAGTCGGCATAGTTTATGTCGGCTTTTATTTTATCAATCCGTTTTGAATATGCTATCATGAAACCATCCAGCAAATCTATTGTATTTTTCATTTCCCTTATAATATTTTCATCCTGTGTCACATCGGCATATATAACCGATCAGGAAAGTACTGAGAGACAAAAGGAAATGCGTAAGTACCGTACAGGAGTTAATTTTGCAGAAGTCGGCGTATTGTTTGCTTCGGCAGTTGGTGAAGCATTTACGGGAGTAAATATTTATCCCGAGCCATCAACACAATCATTCCGGAAAATGAGGCTGATAAACGAATCAAAAGATACTCTTTACATAAATATGGTAACCGATTGGCTTTGGAAAGATTCGGCCTACTGCGACATCCGCGAAATTGTAATGCCACCGCTGGAATCAGCAAAAGTGATTGTACCATTGGGTGCTGCGTACAATATTTATTTCAGAACGGACTACAATACTCCTGACGATGAAAAAGTAGAGATCAATACAGCTGAAACAGGCAGAATAAAGCTAAACCCCGGAAAAGGAAAATCCGTAGAAATATCAAGTAATTAAAAATCTATAGCTATGCAAAGAGGATTACTGACAGGAATTATACTTGGTGTGGCCATGACCATTTTTGCATTGCAAAATTCGGTTAAAGTTGAAGTTAAATTCCTTTGGCTGAAATTTGAAGATGTACCGCTTGCGCTGATTTTAGTGATTTCAATCATGATCGGAGTAATTTTAACTGCGGTTTTTGCATTCATTGATAAACAAAGGCTGCAAAATAAAATCCGAAGACTCCTCAATAAAATAAAAAAACTTGAAGATGAGACGGTTGATGATGGTAAACGAAAAGAAGCAGGAGATTTAATCTCGGATGACGGGATGACAATTGAAGGAGAACCAGGACACAAATTTTTCGACGATTGATGGAAAATCAAAAGACCGAAGTTTTACTAAGCAGTGCTTATCTCGCACCAATACAGTATTTTACAAAAATAATTAGCTATCCGCAGATTTATATCGAAAATTGTGAGAGTTACCTGAAGCAATCTTACCGGAATCGCACGGTCATCCTTGCGGCCAACGGTCCTTTACACTTATCGATACCAGTTGCTGATGGTCCCCGGGCAAAAGGGCCAATCAAGGATCTTAAACTCTCGTTTGAACAACCCTGGCAACTTATGCATTGGCGTGGGATTTCGTCAGCCTACAATAGCTCGCCCTTTTTCGAATATTATGCTGATGATCTGTCGCCGTTCTTTCACGAAAAAAAATGGAAATACTTATTCGATTTTAACCTTGAAATACAAAATGCTATTTTAAAGTCAATTAATCTTGATGTAACTATAAAACCGACTATCGAGTATTATCCTCAAGGCGAAGTTCCGGAAACAACTTCTGATTTTAGGTACACTATCCATCCAAAATCGCAAAAGCAAAAAGCTGATATTCATTTTTATCCAACACCCTACACGCAGGTTTTTAACGAAAAATTGGGATTTATACCGAATCTAAGTATTCTGGATCTGCTATTTAACGAAGGACCTCAAACGGTCAGTCACTTGCGAGACTGTATCCGCTAATTTATTACTCAACTATTAAAGCTTCTCTTTTATAAACTTATGGATGATTTCAGCATGGTCGAAAGCCATCGGAGGTAATGAAATAATCGGGAACCAATCTGCCTTGGCGGCATCGTCACCTCCGGCAACATCAACTGTCTCCTGTATTCTTCCGTAAAATACAGTTGTAATTGTTCGATGACGGGGGTCCCGATTGACCGCATCGAACGTATAAAACTGTTTAAGATCAACGTCTTTTATACCAGTCTCTTCAAAAAGTTCACGCTGGCATGCATACTTTAAGGTTTCTTCCATCTCCACAAATCCACCTGGCAGCGCCCACACACCTTCGAAGGGTCCATGCTTTCGTTGAATTAACAAAATCATCGTCTGACTAAAATTCTCAGCCACAAGAATAGCATCAACAGTTATTGCCAAACGAGGATATTTATAACAGTATTTTAGTTCCTGAGTATTCATATTTCCAAATATTTTTAACAAGACAATCAAAACTATGAGCAATTCAAAGTTGAACAGAGTGTTTTGAACCGAGGTATATTCAACTAACAGGTCTGTCTATCAATCAGATATTACTCTTTTTGTTTTCTTGAGTTTCGAATAACAATATAGACCACAATAATAATGGCCATAAGGTAACCAATTATTTCAAGATGTCCCATCGTTTTTGGTAGTTAGTGATTAAACATACATTTAAAAACAGCCACTTAAATTTCCGGTTCTTACTTATCAGTCGATGATGAGCCGTCGCATCAACCTCATCTGATGAGTATATCGCCCTGTATCAATATTGAATATTCCAAAATGATCTACATTATCGATCCGGACTTTGCCGGATGAATGAATAATTTTATTTTTTTCCCAAATAACACCGACATGAATAATGGCACCCTCCTCGTTATCGAAAAATGCCAGATCACCAGGCAAAGCTTCCTCAACAAATGTGAGATTTTCACCCAACATGGCTTGTTGAACGGCATCACGTGGAATTGTCAGCCCTGCCATTTTATACAATATCTGGGAAAACCCAGCGCAATCAATTCCGAAAGGTGACCGTCCACCCCAGAGATAAGGTGCATTAAAATATTTAAGTGCATTCTCAATGATCACGACGCGTACTCCATGCTGTGTAGCGGCGATACTGTTTCCCTGTATGCTATAAGCGACTTTACCTATCTTAAAAGTATGAGTCGACTGATCGAAATGAGGCAATGAACTGCCTGCCACGATCAGAAAATTACTATAACCACCTGTTGGTTGGACGATATTAAACACATCTGTCGTCACAATCCGGGGAATCAATGCCAATTCCAAAAAATCCTGTTCGTCTATTTCATTGACCATCTTACGGTCAATCCACCCTTCATAACCATCGAAAGCAAGCTTTACCTGGCACCATTTTGCATTCTCTTCATTTATCGTATAGTGCTCGCCAAAAAGTATTTGAGTGCACATTTCGCTCTTTTCGCGCGGTTCTGATCGCACAGGAACAATACTGAGGTTGGAGATTCCGTATCTCATTAAAAAATTACTACTTTTGATTAATTCCAAATATACGAATTAATTAGATTCGACTTTGAACCTGATATAAGAGAAAATTATGAATCTGGAAAAGAAAAATTGGTTTGAATCAGCAAGCTGGCATACGATTTACTTAACTATATTATTTATAATCACCGCGGTAATCCTTTATTTCGCTCTGCCTCAGGAGGGAAGATTTCCATATGAATTTCAAAAAGGGCGGCCTTGGATGCACGCCACACTAATTGCCCCTTACAACTTTGCTATCGAGAAATCGGATGAAACAATTAGTATAGAACGCGATTCTTTGCTTAAATCATTAACACCTTATTTTCTGTTCCATGATTCAGTTGGTAAACAGCAAATTGCAAATCTATCAACTTCTATTGATGCAATCACACTCAAAGAGAATACCAAAATACTTTACTCAAGGATTGTTAAAGACAAAGTAATTACCATATTTGAAAAAATCTATAATTCAGGGATCCTTGAACAGTCATCAAGCAATTATGCCCCCCTGACTGGAAAAAGTGAATTGCTGATTGTTAAGAATAACCTGGCTGAAAAAGTTCCGACAAGTCAACTCTACTCGTTGAAAACTGCCTATTCAGAAGCAAATGCCAAACTTGATCTGCTAAAAAAAAGTGATTCGGACTTTAATAAAATCATAGAAAAGCTCCATCCGGAAGATTATCTGGCAGTTAACCTATCATTTGATCCCGATAAAACAAAAGGCGAAGAACAAAAAATTCTTGAAAACCTTTCAACCACTTATGGTGTTGTGCAGGAAGGTGAACGGATTGTTTCACAAGGCGATGTGATTTCACCGCAAATCTATGTCATTATCGAGTCGCTTAAATCAACCTATGAAAAAAGTCGTGGTGATTTCTCAAAATACTACCTGATTATTATCGGTAAAATGGTATTAATCACCATGCTATTACTTACGCTTTTCCTGTTCATCTACAATATTCGAAGGAAATTACTTCGATCAAAACGCGACGTGACTTTTACGCTGCTAATGATGGTTCTGATGATCTTTTTTTGCCGGATCATTGTCCTTTCCAACAATATTTCAGTATACATTGTCCCCTTCACTGCACTTGCTTTGATCATCCGCACCTTTCTTGATGCCCGCCTTGCAATTTTCGTGAATACAATTACAGCGCTTATTGTTGGTTTCATGGTCCCAAATGGCTATGAATTCGTACTTCTTACGATTTCAGCCGGAAGCATTGCTGTAATCAGTCAGAATAATCTGCAGAGGCGCGACCAATTGATCCTTACCTCATTAATAATATTTTTTGTTTATGCTTTTACATATATAGGGATTTCATTGATCCAGGAAGCTAGTTTTGCCAGTATTGATTGGTCAATAATTAAGTGGTTCCTGATTAATGCGGCCCTAACTTTGATCACCTATCTCGTTGTTTTCCTGATTGAAAAGACTTTCGGCTTCGTCTCTGACGTTACACTGATCGAATTATCCTATTCGAATCAGAAACTATTGCGTAAACTCGCAGAAGAGGCTCCTGGAACGTTCCAGCATTCATTACAAGTTGCCAATCTAGCCGAGGGGGCGATCCTAAAGATTGGAGGTAACCCACTGCTGGTAAGAGCGGGTGCCCTTTACCATGATATTGGAAAACTTACTGATCCACAATTTTTCACAGAAAATCAGGCATTGGGAATTAATCCGCACGATAATCTCTCGTTTGAAGAAAGTGCGAAAATAATTATGGAACATGTAAGTCGCGGAGTTGAACTTGCTCAAAAGTATAAAATCCCAGCGCAAATCATCGATTTTATCAAAACGCATCATGGGACTACTAAAACAAGCTATTTTTTCATTGAATCAAATAACAAGAATCGACTGGAAACTGACGAAAGTCTTTTTACATATTCCGGACCATTACCTGAAACACGAGAAACTGCCGTTGTAATGCTGGCCGACAGTATCGAAGCAGCTTCGCGAAGTCTTGATAAAAAGGACAATGAAAGCTTAAAAAAGCTAATTGATACAATTTTCCAGGAAAAAATAGAAGCCGGGCAACTTGATTATGCACCACTGACGTTCAAAGATATCACATTATTGAAAGAGCTTTTCCTTGAAAAACTTCTCAATATTTATCATGTTCGGATTCATTATCCGCAAAAAGAATCATAGACAACATTCTTCCATATTTTAATTTGCACGAATGTTGTGGCAAATTGCATTAAAAATCCAAAAGGCTTTGTAAACCTTTAGGGTTACTGTAATTCAACAAAATTGTCTCCCCATGAAACGAATAATATATTATTCACTTTTCTTGTCGTTGGTAGTCTTTGGCTGCAAAAAGGATACAAATCAAGAAATCGTTCAAACAATTGATCCGTCTGTTCAATTTACAGCCAACACGTTTAACGATTTGTACTTGTGGTACGAATCGATGCCTGTTGTCGATCTGGCCTCCATTAAAACCCCCGATGAGTACATTAATAAAGTGAGATACATCAAAGACCGCTGGAGTTTCACAATGTCCTATACCGATATGGTAAACTTACTCGAGAATGGTGAAACAACAGGCTGGGGCGCCGGTTTGGGTTTTGATGATCTCGATCTACTACGTATTTTGTTTGTTTACGACAACAGTGCAATGGGCAAGGCGGGAGTTAAGCGCGGATGGCAAATCAAGTCGATGAATGGGAAAACAATTAGTTCGATGAGTGATAATGAAGTAAATGCAGCACTTAACAACACGAGCAATTCGTTTGTCTTTATTAAAAACGACGGTTCTGAGACGACTGTTCAATTGACCCAGGGAGCGATCGTTATCAATTCAGTACAGTATTCAAATATCTTTACAAAAGGGTCTAAAAAAATTGGATATCTTGTCTTTAGTGATTTTCTTGGAAGTTCTGTAAAGGAACTCAATTCGGTATTCGATGACTTTTCAAGCAAAGGTATCTCCGATTTGATTCTCGATCTTCGATATAACGGTGGTGGCACACTCGACTGCGCCGATTCGCTTGTTGCAATGCTTGCCGGAAAACCAAATAAAGACAAGGTATACAACACGCTTACCTATAATAATAAGCATACTAGAATGGGATATCAAAGTGTAATCGGATTAAAAAGCAATAGTGTTCAATTGGACAAGTTTGTTGTGATCACCACATCTTCAACTGCTTCTGCAAGTGAGTTGGTTATATCCGGACTTAAACCCTATATGAATATGAAACTCATTGGTTCAACCACACATGGGAAACCCGTTGGAATGAATATTGAAGGGGACACAAAGCTGAACATCGCCGTAGCGCCTATCAGTTTCCGGAATGTAAATTCACAAGGATACAGCGACTATTTCGACGGAATACCAGTTGACTTTGCGATAAAAGACAATGTAACACAGGACTGGGGTAATACAGCTGATGCCAGTCTTAACGCAGCCCTTAACTATATTTCGCTTGGAACAATTGGATCAATAGGCACAAAATCAGCAATCGTTACTGGAAGAATCATTTACAAAGGGACCAATCATCCGGTTGAAAATCTGTATCAATCCGGAAACAAGACGATTCAATAAGATGAACAAAATTTAGATTCATTATAAATGATAATCAGAGACTGAAATTCAAATCCTTTTTCTACTTTTCGGAGTTAAAATTCAACTCTTAAATTTAATATGCAGACAACTAAAAAGGTACTGATCCTTGCGCTTACACTTTTACTCCTTTCTGGCCTTTCTTATGCGGGAAATAAAGACAACGATGGCTTTAAATTCCAATCAATTAAAGAAATACCTCACACTTCAGTAAAAAACCAGTACAGGTCAGGTACCTGTTGGTCATTTGCCGGAATGTCGTTTTTCGAATCAGAAATGCTTCGAATGGGTAAACCGGAAGTTGATTTATCAGAAATGTTTCTTGTAAATATGTGTTACCGCGACAAAGCAGTTAAATACGTAAGGATGCAGGGAAACACCAATTTTGGTTCCGGAGGAGTGCTTTATGATGATCTATATGTTGCAAATACTTACGGACTTGTTCCTGAAAGCGCTTATTCCGGAATAAAATACAATGAAGATAAGCATGTCCATGGCGAAATGGATGATGTCCTAAGGAAAATGGTTGAAGGGGTAGTTGAAAACAAAAATAAAAAAATAACTCCTGTATGGGATGAGGCCTTCAACAAAACAATCGACGCTTATTTGGGAACTGTACCTCAAAATTTCGAATTTAAAGGCAAAAACTATACTCCAAAATCGTTTGCTTCCGATTACTGCGGAATTAATGGTGACGATTATATCCAGATTACGTCATTTTCGCATCACCCTTTTTATCAACAATTTATACTTGAAGTACCCGATAATTGGCTCTGGAGTGAATTTTACAATGTTCCGCTCGACGAACTTCAGGAAATCGTTGATTCTTCGCTTGAAAAAGGTTACTCAGTCCTTTGGGCAGCCGATAGCAGCGAAAAAGGATTTGCCACAACTCAAAAAGGAATTGCTGTGGTACCGGAAAACACGCCGGCAAATATGGATGGTGCGGAAATTGCCAAATGGGACAGCCTTTCAGAAAAAGAGAAGGAATCGGCAATCTATAAATTTGACAAACCAGGAAAAGAAAAAATTATCACTCAGGAAATAAGGCAAATGGCATTTGATAGTCAGGAAACAACAGATGATCATGCCATGCACCTGGTCGGGCTTGCCAAGGATCAAAACGGTACGATCTACTACAAGGTTAAAAACTCATGGGGTAAATACAATGATTTAAAAGGTTATTTCTATGCCTCGAAGCCCTATCTGCGTTACAAAACCACGTCAATTGTAGTGAACAAAGCCGCTTTATCCGATGCTATCAGGAAAAAACTAAAATTATAATTCCAAGTCGTTTTAGATAATCAAATATTTATCTACTTTTGCGGCCAGTTCCGTACGCAATCTCTGACAGCAAACAAATAGACACTGTGAATATTGCGTTCGTTAATAATATTGTAAAAATCAATCATGATGGATCTGATTAAAATTGCAGAAAACGCGTTTTTAGGTGAACCGAAAGAATTACCTACATTTCACGCAGGCGACACAGTAACTGTCCGTTACAAGATCATTGAGGGTGTCAAAGAAAGAGTTCAGAACTATAAAGGTACTGTAATTCAAATCAAAGGTGCCGGTACAACAAAAACATTTACCGTTCGCAAAATGTCTGGTAATATCGGTGTTGAAAGGATTTTTCCTTTCTTCTCGCCTTTTATCGATGGTATCGAAGTTAACCGTATGGGTCGTGTACGTCGTGCACGTTTGTACTATCTTCGCGAATTGACAGGTAAGAAAGCCCGTATCAAAGAAAAAAGATTCTAAGAACAGCAACTTAAAAAAAGGGTTCCTCAAAAAGGAACCTTTTTTTTTGTAATTTTAGAAAAAATTATCCTCTATTTATGGCATTTCTGACACCTGAAAAACTATTCACCAAACGATGGTTTCTCGATTACGGACTCATTACCATTGGATCTTTTATTATGGCTGTGGGTTTTGTATTTTTTATTACACCACATAAAATAGTACCTGGAGGCATCTATGGACTTGGAATTATAGTTTATTACATGACCAAAGGGATGACACTCTGGCCAGACGGTTTCCCAATTGGTATATTTAACTTACTCGTAAACATACCACTAACCTATTTCGGAATAAAACTTTTAGGTCCGCGATTTGGAACTAAAACCATTTATGGATTTGTTTCGTCGTCAATATTCATGGATGGTATTACCTGGATGCGTGAAATTGGTGATGCTCCCCTGGTTAATGATGTTTTACTCTCATGCATTTTCGGAGGCGTTTTAACAGGCATCGGACTAGGTTTGATATTTAAGGCAAAAGCCACATCGGGCGGTAGCGACATTATTGCAATGGTGATTACGAGGTATACGCGTATCCCGATCGGTCAAATGCTGATATGGGTTGATTCAGCCATCGTATTGGTTGCGCTGGCAGCTTTTAAAGACTGGCAAATACCGCTTTATAGTATGATCGTTATTTACATTACAGGCCGTGCAGTCGACCTGATTCTGGAAGGTGCCAATTACAATAAAGCATTGATTATCATATCTGATAAGCACGAAGATATTCGTAATAAAATTATCAACGATCTTGAGCGTGGTGGAACCTATCTGAAAGGAACCGGCATGTACACCAATACAGAGAAAAATATTATATTTACCGTAGTAAGCAGAAGAGAAGTTGCAATTCTTGAGGAACATATCAATAAAGTTGATCCTCTGGCTTTTATTACAATTATGGATGCAAGTGAGATCCTCGGTGAAGGATTTCAATCATTAAAATACAAAATTGAAGACCATTAAGATCAATTAAATGAGATTTAAATCATGAAACACCCATGATTTGGCGTTTCGCAAACACGAATGAAGATATTATGGGTGTTCCATCTGACAATTATTAAACAAATTATCTACGGATGAAACGAGCATGGTACAAATTTCGAAAAAGAAGATGTATAAACTCATGCGAGTTCCATGAGGGGGTACCTGGATTTTGTAGAATTATGCTCTCCGATCCAAAAGATATACAGCAACTTAATACTAATATATACGAATGAAAAAGGTCATATCCTATTTCATATTGTACCTTTGCATGTTGCCGCTTCCGGGATTTGCTCAAAAAGTAGGATTAGTGCTTAGCGGAGGCGGCGCAAAAGGTCTCGCTCATATCGGAGTAATCAGAGCACTCGAGGAGAATAACATTCCAATTGATTATATTACAGGAACTTCCATGGGTGCCATTATTGGTGGACTTTATGCTTCCGGCTATTCGCCCGACGAAATGGAAACCCTTTTCAAATCGGAAGATTTCAAACTTTGGTTTAAAGGAATTATTCCCCCTGAATATGTCTATTATTTTAAGAAACTCGACGAGAATCCTTCTTTCATCGATCTTGACTTTGCCAGGAACGAGGATAAAATAAAACTTGCACTCCCAACCAATATTATCCCTCCCGGTCAAATCGATTTTGCGTTCATGGAACTATTCAGCCCGGCAAATGCTGTTGCCGAAAATAACTTTGACCAACTTTTTGTCCCATTCAGATGTGTTGCAACCGACATATACCTCAATAAACCCGTAGTATTCAGCAAAGGAGACCTTGGTTTGGCTGTCAGAGCATCAATGACGGTTCCATTCGTCTTTAAACCAATCGAAATTGACAGTGTTCTACTTTTCGATGGAGGACTGATAAATAACTTTCCATACGACGTATTGCATCAGGACTTCAAACCTGATATAATGATTGGGAGCGCGATCGAGTTTAAAAATAAAAAGCCAAAAAAGGACGATCTGAAACTTCAGATATGGAATATGATGGTTCGAAAAACGAGCTATTCTATACCCGACAGTTTGGGAATTACAATTAAACCAATCGTTGATAATTTCGCTTTTCTTGACTTTGAAAAATTTGACGAAATCGAAAATGTTGGTTATGAGGCTGCTTTGGCGCAAATTGAATCTATCAAATCGCGAATAGCAAGAAGAGCTGATCTTGATTTGCTCACCCGCAGACGCGAAGAATACCGAAGTAAAAGCCCAACAATGATATTTAACAACATTCAGGTATCAGGCGTTGATGGGTCGCAACGTTATTACGTGATACAGTCGATACGTCATAAATCAAAAACATTTGATTTAGAAGAACTCAGGCGAGAGTATTTTAAAATTTTGGCTGATGATAAAATCAAGTCGCTTTTGCCTACCGCCGACTATAATAAGAATACGGGGTTTTTCGATCTGCAACTTAAAGCGGAGCAACAGAAACCTCTTGAAGTTGGTGTAGGAGGTTACTTCTCACTTTCGGATATCAATCAGGGGTACATCGGTCTGGACTATCGCCTGTTCAATAATCTTCCGATTACATTACAGACAAATATTCATGTTGGTAAATTCTACAGTTCATTCATGGTAGGATCGAGGTTTAATTTTACAACGAAACAACCTTTTTCTTTGGATCTCTATTTCATTAAAAACAGGTTTAACTATTTTTCAGGATCAACAGAACTATTCTTTGAAGATAAACGGCCTCATTATGTGGTACGTAATGACGATAATATTCAGCTGGACATTAGTTTTCCGGCTAAAACCACCTCAAAATGGGAAGCTGGAATAAACTTTGTAAATCAATCAAACGATTACTATCAAACGATAAATTACACAAAGAATGACGAACCCGACCAAACCACATTTACAGCCGGAAATTTGCATGCACGTTTTGAGGAAAAAGCCTTTAATAAAAAACAATACCCAACAGAAGGTAAAATGTTTAAGTTCGAGGCTGCATATATATTTGGAACCGAAAAAGAAGAACCCGGATCTACAAGTTCGAACAATCCCGATTTTCGTAAGGAGCATCAGTATTTTCAAGTGGAGTTAGGCTATGAAAGGTATTTTAAATCTTCGAAATGGCTAATTCTTGGTATCGAAACAGATTCGTACTTTTCAAGTAAAAAGCTTTTTAACAATTATACCTCTTCTATAATTGCTGCCAAAGACTTCTCTCCCACCGTTAACAGTACCATCAGGTATTTACCGTATCTAAGGGCTAACAATTATGTTGCCGGAGGGTTAAAGGCAATCGTTCCAATTTCTCCGTCTGCTCATATACGCTTTGAAGGATACTACTTCCAGCCATTTCAGGAGTTATTAAGAAAGGATAATAATCAGCCGTACTACAGCGATCAGTTATTCACTTCCAATCAGTTTGTAGGTAGCGGCGGTATCGTGATTCATACCCCTTTCGGGCCGGCAAGCCTGTTATTGAATTATTTCAGCAACAGCGATCCCAGATTTTATGTGCAGGCAAGCTTTGGCTATTTGCTATTCAATCGTCACGAGAATTAAAATGATTACTAACTTGCGCTGAAAATTGGCAGATTTCGGAACTTTCAGTTCAGACGAGTATATATGCCGATCGTTAAAAGAAATGCCCGATATATTTTAAGTTGAAATGCCATGATTGATATTGAAAAACTCAACAACACCTTTGGTGCAGAAGGTAAAGTAATATTTTCCAAAAGGGAGAACGATTTAATTTATTTGAATGTTTCGAATAGATATGCCGATGCTGAAATTTGCATGTATGGTGCACAATTAATAAGCTTTGTACCACGGAATTCCAAAGACGTCCTTTGGATGAGCCCCAACAGCAGTTTTCAGGTCGGGCAGGCAATTCGTGGAGGCATTCCCGTGTGTTTCCCCTGGTTCGGCCCACATAAATCCGATCCGCAGAAACCGCAGCATGGTTTTGGACGCCTTATGTATTGGGAGGTGACAGAGACTGCAGTCAAAGCTACCGGTGAAACTCTGATCAAAATGCAGCTTTGTTCATCAAACAAAACGAAAGCTTACTGGCCTTATGATTTTTGTGCCGGGTTGACTGTTATAGTGGGACATACGCTTGAAGTCAGTCTGAAAGTAACCAATCAATCGGCAGAACCGTTTGAGTATACCTGCGCTTTGCATTCCTATTATAATGTATCATCTATTGAAAATATAACGATCACAGGGTTACAGGGGGTTAATTATCACAGCCAGCTCGAACCAGGAGCGTTTATCCAGAATTCGTCTGAAATAGAAATTCGGAAGGCTGAAACTCGCCACTATCATAACACTGAATCCGACTGCGTGATTGATGATCGAATGTTCAAAAGGAATATCCATATTTCAAAAACAGGGAGCAAGATTACGACAGTCTGGAATCCCGGGAAAGAGACTTGCGCCACCATTAAAGACATGCCAGATGATGCCTACCTTCATTTTGTCTGTGTCGAAGCTGTCAATGCATTCGATGATGTGATCAAGCTGGCTCCCAATGAATCACATACAACTTCAACAATGATCGGGTTGGAAGAATAAACAACAGCTTAATAAATTCTATCAATTAATACCGGGAATTTAATATGACCAATTTGATTGATGATGTAATTAATTAAAAAGCAATTTTTGGATTAAGTTCTCCGTTTAGTCGCCGAACATGACAATTACATTTGAAAAGAACAGGTGACTGGGAAGGAACTAGCAATACCGTTGAGTAATGGAAAGAAACAGTCTTACCGATCATGAACGAATATGTAAGTCGTTGTCATGGTACTTTTTTTGAAGAAAAGATGGGCAGTATTGCCTGTTTAAGATTTCAATAGCAATTCCGAAGCCATCCAAGTGAACGATTGCAATCCTTAAAATAAAGACTGCATTTTTGACAATTTAGCTAATAAAATAACCGGTTGAAAATTCAATAAATGAACATTCAACCGGTCACGAAACAAATAATTTTTTGGAGAAATCAGAACGATCATTCGTCGTCGTCTTCCTCCTCAAAATCCTCATCATCTTCATCGTCCTCATCGAAATCATCTTCATCCTCATCATCATCTTCATCATAAATGTTCCTGAAAGATGATTTTCTATTCACCTTCCTTCCAGGTTGATCCGTATATTCCATAGGATCACTAAATTCATCCCCGATGATACTTTCAGAAATTCTACTCATGGCTAATTTTCTTTAAGATTATTTTTTTCTAAAAATACAAATATATTTAACTGATGATAAAAATTAAAGTTTCATTTTTTGCTTAAATTGTGCATCCATGAGTAGCATTTCTATTTGACAGGAAAATCGATGCCTTCCTACAATTCAACGTCCAAATCCCACAGTTCATCAATTGTTATTTTGAGGTAATCCGGCTTTATTTCACTTTTGTATCGTTCAACATGAAAAATCAGCAAAATGAAATACTCATTCTTATTTATCCTCTTAAGTCTGGTTGGTCTGCAAGCATTTTCGCAGACGGTTATTATTGGGAATGTGGTGCAGGAACAAGGCGAGTCCTTACCAGGTGCCAATGTTTACTTGCAAGGAACTTACGATGGAACTTCGGTCAACGAAAACGGACAATTTATACTTAAAACAAAAAAAACTGGTCCGGTTGATTTGCGTGTAGAATTCATGGGGTACGAACCGGCAGTGCAAAAAATAGATCTGAAAGGCGATACGATCAGACTAAATATTCAGTTAAAAGAAGCATTTAACCAGTTAACAGCAGTAACCATTACAGCAGGAACTTTCGAAGCAGGCGACAAGAAGCAGGCAGTCACTATTACACCCCTCGATATGGTAACCACTGCAGGCGCTAAAGGTGATGTGTACGGTGCATTGCAATCACTTCCTGGCACAACAACCAACGGCGAATCGGGACGTTTGTTTGTGAAAGGGGGTGACAGCGAAGAATCACAAACCTATATCGATGGTTCGCTCGTTTATGTTCCTTACAATTCAACGGCACCCAATCTGTCGACGCGTGGCAGGTTCAATCCGTTTATGTTTAAAGGAACGGTTTTCAGTACAGGTGGTTATTCTGCAGAATATGGTCAGGCACTTTCATCGGTATTATTGCTTAACACGAACGATATGCCTGCCGAAGATCAGCTCGATTTGTCAGTTATGTCGATTGGAGTGGAAGTAGCCGGAACTAAATTATGGAAAAATGGCGCAGTTACCGGATCGGTGACATACAATAATTTAGCACCCTATATGAATTTAACTACTCAAAATTACAACTGGATTCATGCTCCCGAATCGGCAAAGGGTGCGGTAAACGTCAGGCAAAAAACAGGCAAAACCGGTATGTTCAAGCTTTATTCGAGTTTCAACAAAGACGCCTTTACGATCAATCAGGAAAACCTCGAACCTGGTGGAAGTCCGTTTGATTACCATCTCGCAAATGAGAATTATTTTATGAATGCATCGTGGAATGGCCACCTGAGTGAAAAATGGGCTATGAATATTGCTGCTTCGTTCACGAACAATCAGGACGATATCCATTTCGACCAAACCTTGATTGTAAAAAAGATTGTGGGAACTCATGTAAAGAATGTCTTTAACTATCTGTTCACTGAAAAATTTAGTCTTAAATTTGGAGGAGAATTATTTGCCAAAACATTTTCTCAGAATGTCAGGATGCCAGCCGAAATACACGATAACAGCTTTACGAATAATACATTTGCAGGATTCACCGAGGCACAGATTTACGCATCTTCAAAATTTGTAACCCGTATTGGTGCACGGGTTGAGTATTCGGAATATCTTAAAGATACTAAATTATCTCCAAGACTTTCAGTAGCTTACAAAGTAACCAATAACAGTCAATTTTCGCTTGCTTACGGTTGGTTCTTTCAAAATCCGGTCGATGATTACCTGCTTTACACGAACCATCTAAATCCCGAACGCGCCGATCATTACACCTTTAGCTACCAGTCGTTGGTAAATAGCCGGACACTTCGGATTGAGTTGTATTACAAGGACTACAAAAATTTGGTGAAGACCAATGGAGGCGAATTTTACCTGCCTTCCAGTTATACGAACCTTGGAAGTGGTTATGCGAAAGGTCTGGACTTGTTTTGGAGAGATAACAAAACCATTAAAAACGGTGACTACTGGATTTCGTATTCTTACCTCGATACCAAACGCAATTACCGTGATTTTCCGGAAGAAGCTGTCCCAACTTTTGCGAGCAAACACAATCTATCCGTTGTTTACAAACACTGGATTAGCGGTTTGCGGTCGCTGGCAGGAGTCAATTTCAAATATTCCTCACCACGGGTATATAACAATCCTAATTCATCCGTTTTTAATAGTGAACAAATGTTGCCTTACCGAAGCCTCGATTTGAGCTGGAGTTTCCTTTACCGAAAAAATATCATCATTTACGGCGCAGTTACAAATGTGCTGGGCTTCAAAAATGAATTCGGCCGCAGATATGCAAGTACCACCGATGAAGGCGGAAACTATCTAAGTGCCGCTATTGAACCCAGCTCAAACCGGTTTTACGTTGTGGCTTGTTTTATCACGCTGACCCGAAAAGGTGAGGCCAATCAATTGGACAAAATTGAGTAGAATTATAAATATCAATCCTTAAATTAATTAATCATGAAAAAGATCATTTTATCACTTGCAGTATTGTTCGTTAGCTTCGCCTCTATGGCGCAAAAACCAGAGTATCTTCAAACGATGGGCGAAACGCTCGGTCAGTTTTCAACCTGTAAAAGCGTATCCGACTTCCAGGCGTTGGGCAACAAATTTCAAATGATTGCCAATGCCGAAAAAAGCGAATGGTTACCGTTGTATTACAATGCACACTGTTATATCATTATGAGTTTTATGGAACCAACCGATGCGGCAAAAAAAGACAGCTATCTTGATGTTGCCGAAAAGACGATTGCAAAAATGATTGAATTGGTTCCAAACGAATCGGAGGTATATGCACTGCAGTCGTTTTACTTCATTGGCCGGTTAGTCGTAAATCCAATGGAACGCGGACAGGAATTCAGTGGACTTTCAGCACAAGCTGTGGCAAAAGCGCTCACTTCAGACCCTGCAAATCCCCGTGCAAAAATGATGAAATTGCAGGGAGATATTGGTTCAGCACCTTACATGGGTCTTGATCCAAAATCATTTTGTCCGCAAGCCAAAGCGTTACTGGCTGACTGGGACAATTTCAAACCGAAATCGCCCATTCATCCTTCCTGGGGGAAAGATCAGGTAGAGGGAATCGTAAAAGGATGTCAGTAATGCAAGGTCAAAGGAAAAAAACCAATGAATTCAAAAATCAAATAATGATAAATCCGGTTCAAAAGAAGTTTCATTCCTAACCGGATTTATCTCTATTTTTACGAAACTTACAACCCAAAAATTGAACGTAAAATGTACTTTACAAAAGTCTGGAACAATCCTGTCACTATTATTAAATTCATACTTGCCAATGCGGCATTGAGTATATTTCTGTTACTTTTTTTTATGACAGGAGGTCCAAAGGATTGGCATAGTTTGCTAATCGGATTTTGCTGGGCATTCAGCATCAGTTTTACCCAGTGGACAGGCATACAATTCATACATGTTTATCTTGACCGACGGATATCTTGGATAGAAACTCCTATAAAAAAGACAATCCTCCAAATATTCGTTTTTCTGGGGTATTCAATAAGTGCCTTTATCATAGTTCAGTTTTTCAACTACTATATTTGGAATAATATTTTACCGGCAAAGGCCTGGGAATCGATCATAAGGTCTGTCCCATACACGCTTCTGATTTCATTCATTATTTCGCTGATATTTACCTCTATTGGGTTCTTTCATGCGTGGAAAAGATCCTTTGTACAGGCTGAAAAGCTAAAAGCAGAAATGATGGTTTACAAATACGAGTCGCTCCGGAATCAAATCAATCCTCATTTCCTTTTCAACAGTTTGAATGTGCTGAGCGATCTGGTGTACGACGATCAGGCAATGGCAGTAAAGTTTATTCAGCAGATGAGCGATTTATTCCGTTATGTGCTCGATAGCCGCGACAAAGAGTTGGTTCCGCTTAAAGATGAACTTGAATTTATCCGTTCCTTTACATTCTTATTAAAAACCAGATTTGAAGACAAACTGGTCATTGAAAACGATGTACATGCAAGTCCCGATGACTTTATTGTTCCGATGTCTTTACAGCTTCTGATTGAAAATGCAGTGAAGCACAACGAGGTTTCTGAAGCGTTTCCTTTGCAGATTTCAATTAGAAAAAACAATGATTACCTGGAAGTTGAAAATAGCTTGCAACCGAAAAATGTAGGTGAAGACTCGAAAAAAACAGGACTAAAGAATATTATTCAGCAATATGCTTTCTTTTCCGACCGGTCCATCGAAATCATCCAATCGGAAGAAAATTTTCTGGTACGTGTTCCCATCCTTAAATCACAGGAAAAATGAAGGTAATTATCCTTGAAGATGAAAACCGTGCAGCCAGCCTTCTGGAAAGATTACTGGCAAATGTAGCACCTCATATGATGGTAGTTGCCAAACTCGAATCGATTCGGGATGGGGTAATATACCTAAGAAACAATCCGGAACCTGACCTGATTTTTTCAGATATTCAGCTGGCAGATGGACTGAGTTTTGAAATTTATAACCAGGTAGCTGTTCGTTGTCCGATCATATTTACCACAGCCTATGATCATTATGCGATCGAAGCCTTTAAAACCAATGGAATCGATTATTTGCTAAAACCCATTGAAGAAGAACGGCTTACTCAGGCCATCGGAAAGGCCAAACACTTTTCACCGGGTTTGGTGCTCGAAAAGATACTTTCGGTTACAAACCAGGCTTCAGCAAAATCTTACAAATCAAGATTTATGGTGAAGGTAGGCGATAAAATTAAAAGCATTCCGGTGGAAGAAATCATGGTCTTTTATAGTCAGAAAGCAAGTTTTATTCTTACAGCAGACAAACATACCTATTGTATTGATTATACGCTCGATCAACTGGAACCAATGCTCGACCCGGAGACCTACTTCAGGATTAACCGCAAGTATATTGTCTCGATTAATGCCTGCACCCATATTCTGGCATGGAGCAACAGCCGACTTCGCCTCAAAATTGACGGCACCGACGATCCGGATATTATTGTTGCTCGAGAACGGGTTCAGGAGTTCAAAAATTGGCTGGACAGGTAATAAACTTAAACAAAAGAGTTCCTGATTTAGGAACCCTTTTGTTTATTTTAAAGCATCTTAAAAGATAAGGTTAATCTAATAATTGAAAATATCTTTTAGGGCCAATTCATTTACAGGACCAACAGTTTTCAATTTCACAAGGTCAACATCTTTCTTGCTACCTACTATCATGTAAGTATACTTCTTATCCTTAAAATGTTGATCGAAAAATAATTGTGTACTGTCTATCTTCGTATTTCGGGCAGCTTCGTAGTAATCTTTACGAATATCGTAATCAATACCCAGCTTTTTGTTTTGCAGCCAGTTCCAGAATATATTGCTCTTGATGATCCGCTCAGTCTGAATGCTTTTTATCACACTCTCTTTTGCGATATTGAACGATTTCTCGTCAACAATCATCTTGGTGAACAAGCCATTCATCGCACCGATTGCATCCATCATTTTATTCGCCTGTGTTCCAACGTATCCGTAAATATAAAATGAATCCTCTTTTTTAGATGGTCGTAAATAATTTGCCCAGGCTGAATAGGCCAAAGCCCTGGCCTCCCTGATCTCCTGAAAAACAACCGAGCTCATCGAATTTCCATAATACTCATTAAAGGTACGGGCTTTCACCAAAGTCTTGGGATTGAATGGAAGATCGCGCGACATCATTACAATATCTACCTGTGATTTATCATAGTCAACAAAGAAAACATTGTTTTTATCGGTTAACTGTTCCACAAAAGGTTTTTCGACGGGAATAGGCACATTTTCGGTTGAAAGTAAATGATTGTTTTTGATCAATGTTGTAACATTTACAAGATCAGTAGGTCCGTAATAAAATACGCGATGAGGGTAATGACAAAACTTGTGAATGATCTCAGTAAGTTCTTTTGGATCAATTGCCTTTAACGTCTCCTCGGAAAGGATGTTCGTAAAAGGCGAATCCTTACCATATTTACCAAAATTCTGAAGTGCATTTCCGATCGCATTTTGGTCCTTTTTCTGATCTTCGCGCTCTTTTAAAATTCCTTCAACCAATTTATTATAGGCTTCTTTATCCGGTTTGGCTTCAGCAAGCAACTGTTCAAGCAGTTTTAATCCTGCTTCACAATTTTGGTCAAGTCCGCCAATTGTCACATACGACCGGTCATTACCGGTGTTTACATTCAATGAAACGCCCAGTTTATAAAGCTCTTTTTTGAATTGTTCAGCCGTATACTTATCTGTCCCAAGATATGGCAGATATTTTACGGCAAGGGCGAGTTTAGGATCGTGGTTGCTTCCAACTTCTGCAATGTAATTCAATGAGAAAAGATCGTTGGTTGTATTTGGGATATAATCGAAATTTACATTCTCGTTCAACTTCTCTTCTTTAATTGATTCGGCATAATTCACAAAAACAGGTTCCAGTGGTGTTACACTTTCACTAACAAATGTCTTCAGAAAAGCAGACTGGTCAGCACGATTGATAGCAATTGTGGTAATCAAAGGTTTTTCAACTTTCACAAGATCTGTAGCAACTCCAGTCCTTTTGAATACTTCCACGTGATTGTCTTTGTAATTTGCTTTGGCAAATTCAACAAGTTGAGCCTTGGTAATTTTTGAAAGCTGATCATTGAAATCAAGTTCAGTCGCCCAATCTGCTCTTTTTATGAAGGCTTCCAGAAAAGTGAAAGCCCTGTAATTACTTTCATTACGGCGTATCTTCCCCAATTTCAAATTGTTAATGGTCGCCTGAATGAGCCAGTCATCAAACTCCCCTCTTTTCACCTTTTCAATCTCAGCCAATAGCAAATCACGTACCTCTTCCAATTTTTGTCCCTGGCGCGGTTTTCCAAAGAAGAGATGATAACCGTAATCCATTTCGAAATTGCTTGTACTACCTGCCTGAAGTACTTTCTGTTGTTGATTCAGATCGAGATCTATTAAGCCGGCAACCGAATTTGTGAGGATATAATCGATCATGGTTACATATTTACGATCATCGGAGTGATAACCGTTAAACCGGAAAGCCAATTGAACCTGCTCAGCTTCAGGACCAACTACCTCCTTAATTACAGGTGAAATAATAGCTGCTTCTTTGGAAAATTCATTCTTCGGTAACTCTTTGGATTCAAATTTTCCAAAAGTACTGTCGATCAATTTTATAGTCTCTTCGTAATCAATATCGCCACTCAATACGAACACCATGTTATTTGGCACATACCAGGTTCTGTAAAACTTCATGATATTTACCATCGAAGGGTTTTTCAGATGCTCCGGAAATCCAATGATATCGCGCCCCAGCGGATTGGTAGGAAACAGACCTTTCATCAAAGCGTTGTTCAAGCGCATATCGTCCATATCCTGATACATATTGAATTCTTCGTAAACAGTCTCCAACTCAGTATGAAAAAGCCTAAGAACAGGATTACGAAAACGATCGCACTCCATTTCAACCCATTTTTTAAGCTCGTTTACCGGAATATCATTCATGTAAGCAGTTACATCATAGTTGGTGAACGCATTTGTACTTTTCGACCCGATTGATGACGACATTTTATCATACTCATTTGGAATGGCAAATTTGGATGCAGCTTGCGAAACCCTGTCAATTTCTTTATAGATTTCCTTTTTCTTCGTGAGTTCAACTTCAGCTTTGTACTTTTCGAAAAGATTTGAAATACTGTCCAACAGTACTTTTTCGCTTGCCCAATCGGTTGTCCCGAAATGATCTGTTCCTTTAAACATCATGTGTTCAAGATAATGGGCCAACCCCGTTGTTTCAGCAGGATCATTGATAGACCCGGCTCTTACGCCAATTAGTCCCATGGCACGGGGTTCGTCTCTATTGACTGAAAGATAAACGGTAAGCCCATTTTTCAAGGTGTAAATCCTTGTTTTCAACGGATCGTTGGTTACCTGTTCATACGAATAACCGTTTTTATCGGTTTTGAGTTCTTTCGTATAATTAGCTTTCTTACACGAAAACAATACTCCTAAAAGGAGAAGTACCGGAAGGAATCGGATCGCTGTTCTCATAGAAAAATAAATTGGTTTGAATTATTGGTTATAACGACGTTAAAAATAGTAATTTACTTTTAAACTAATTCACTCATGCTTAAAATATTGACGAATTAAGTCGAAATAAGGTTGCGCAGTTGGTTAATCTGATTATTATAAAAAAGGAACCTGCCAGATGGCGGTCTGGCAGGTTTTGAAGAAAATGTGCAGGCTATTACTGCACCTTGGGGTACATACAATTGATAAAATCAATTCTTCATTAGTTGAGCAAATCTGGTCGCTTCAGCAAATTTGGATAATAGCTGGCAATCAGACCGAGTGCTTCTGCAATTGGCAAACCACCATCCGAAATACTTTTCTGTTTTGCAAATTCATCCTCAGCTAAAAAGAGTGCATTAAGTGCAGGATCGTATTTCATATTTTTGCCCGTCAAAAGTTGTGCTCCGAAAGAAGTTTTCTTACAAACATATCGGACTTCGAGGTTTTTTGAACGAACAATAAAATCTCTGCAATTGGCTCTTTCATCCAAATTAATTAAAACAGATTTTTGCGCTTTTTCATAAGTCAATTCAAACGTCCGTAGTAATTCACCGTTCACACTTACAGGAGGAAGCTCTTTGATTTCATAAGTTCCTAAGCCTGTATTTGAGTTTCCTTTTAAATTAATGTTATTACCTGTAAGATCGGAAGCATTCGTGTTTATTACACCAAACGCAATAATAAGAAGGAGAAGTGTTAAATGTTTCATACTGATTAGTATTAAGTAATTTTAAAAGATATGATTTCGTTTCAAATCTATCAATCAGTATGCCAAGAACGGCAAAACACTACTATATAGCTGTTAGTAAAATTGTTTGAGAAAATTGTATTGTACGAAAGTGCAAAACCGTTGCCCACATACGCACGTTTTCTGACTATATATTAAATTAATGAATTGTCAAAACCGTCTCTCAAAATTCCGTCCTGTCAATCAAAATAAGATTGAAGATGTAGCCGTTCAACTGACATTTAGTCGCAACAAAATACATTTTGCAAAAAATGTTGCTGCATACGTTCTACCTTTGAACCGATAATATTTGATTTGTGGTTATGTTTTGGGAATTAATGGCCATAAAATAAAAAAATCTCCTACTTTTGTGCCACATTAAAAATAACCAGTTGATCATCGCTGGTTGATTGACCAGGGAGAGATGTCCGAGTGGTCGAAGGAGCACGCCTGGAAAGTGTGTGTACGCCAAAAGTGTACCGTGGGTTCGAATCCCACTCTCTCCGCTGAAAAAGAGGTTGTTAACGAAAGTTGGCAACCTCTCTTTTTAGTATTTTCCGAGATTGCCACCTATTTATTGCCGTACATTTGTAAGTATTTGCGTATATTTGCAATTATTCACTCGCCAAATACTCGCCAAAAAAAATGATCATTACTCCAGCAATTAAAAATTCAGTGGTCAACAAAAGTGGAAAAGCAAATATTAAAATTCGCATTTCTCACAGAGGTGTTTCACGTTTTATTGCGACCGACTACTATGTCGAGCCAACGATGTTCAAAGAAAACGGAACTGTTTCATCAGATCATCCCAATGCCGCCTTTATTAATGTTGAATTGAAACAACTTGTTCTGAACTACGAAAAGAAGCTGCTGAATATTGATTACCAAAATTTTCATGTTAACCGGATTGTTGAACTTTTGACTGAAAAGGCTGCAATTAACGACTTTTCGGCCTATTTCGAAAAATTCATTGCCGAAAAAAAACACATTAATATCCGGACATCCGAAATTCACCAGGCCACACTAAATAAAATTAAAAAATTCGATCCGCGCTGGCCGCTTATGTTCGAAGATATCAACGCCGGTTGGTTGCGCAAATTCGAAAACTCAATGACCAAAGAAGGTGCAAAAGTTAATGCCGCTGCCATCCATTTCCGAAATATCCGGACCGTGTTCAATTCGGCCATTGACAATGAAGCAATTTCTTTAAACATCTACCCCTTTCGTCGATTCAAAATTAAAAGTGCAGAGACTGAAAAGAGATCGATAACCATCGAACAGTTGCGGGCTATTCGTGACTTCGAAACATCATGGGAGATTACAGCTCTCGCCCGCGATTTCTTCATGTTGTCGTTTTACCTGATCGGAACCAACAATGGAGATCTATACAATCTGAAAACATTCAGTGGTGACCGGGTCACGTTTTCACGCGCCAAGACTCACCGGAAATACTCAATCAAAGTAGAGCCGGAAGCAGCAATACTAATCAACCGATTGAAGGGGAAAACGAATCTGCTAATGGTTTCAGAGCATTACGAAACTGTACGAAAAATGACCCATCAGGTCAATAAAGCATTGAAACGAATTATGCCCGGTCTAACGATGTACCACGCCCGGCATACCTGGGCAACGATTGCAAAAAATAATGTACGTGCTACTGACGAAGATATAGCGGCCGCACTTGGGCATTCACGAAAGACCGTTACCGAAATTTATATCAACCGAGATCCGGCGATTGTTGATCGACTGAATCGTAAGGTAATTGATTGTTTATAACAAAAAAAATTACAGAATTGTAGTTTTTGAAATTACTGCTTTGATAATATATACCTTGAAGATATTTGAAAGGTGAAATTCCTGCGGTTCATACTGCGGGTTTTCGCTTGCCAGAATCCAGTGATATTCATCTCGCCCTTTCTTGATGTACTTTAAATATGCCTCCCCATCAGTCATATGAACCATATAAGCATGGCCGTACATCACAAATTCCTTCCCGATTTCTTTAACACCGATAATCTCCCCACTACAATACTTGGGATACATCGAATCCCCAAAAACATTAATGAATGCCTTTGCATCGACATTCGGAATGCAGATTGGCACACTAAAATTAAGGCTGTTATCGGCTAAAAAACCAAGACCTGCACTCGCATTAATTTCAGGATAATACGGTATCGTTACCAGATTTTCAATTTTTTGGTCTTCACTTGAAATGACTTGATTATTCACTTTCATTGAACCATTGCCGGTAAGAAGCCATTCTTTTGAAATTTCAACAAAAGCGAATGCAATCCCTTGCATTACATTCATTCCCGGACCTTTTTTATTATTCAAGACCTCATTAACTGTCGTGTATGAGACTCCAATTTTATCAGCAAAGTCTCTCTGATTTAATCCACTATGAATCTGAACCTCTTTTACTCTTTTATTAATTTCAAAATCTGACATCGTATTTATATTTTCTATGAATAACGCTTTTGTAAGCAAGTAAATTCTCTTTTGTTGTTTTATGATTCTCTAAAGTTTACATTTGCAACTTGAACAACAAAATATTTTAATGAACACAAACATGCAAAAAGGAGAGATTACGCAAATTCTCCTTCTCAATTTACTAGTACTGGCAATGACCGGAACATCCCCCACTCCATCAGGAAGACAATTGATGAAATCTGCAATCCTGTTTATAATCCGAAACAGATGGTTCATCACCAATCTTGGGATTATTCCTTTGGATGCCACAGGTTTCACATAAGTGATATTGTGAGCATCTGATGGATCAGATCATGTTTCAAAAGTAAACAAGGATACAATAAAATAAAATACTACAAATGGTACATAAAGATAATTTCAAAAAAGCTTATGGAAAGCTTAAAGTAAAAGAGGCCCCTATCATTAAAGAAACCATCATGAAACGATGTAAATGGTCCCACCAAACGTTCATTCATAAAAAAGAAGGTAAACGTGGTTTTATACTTGAAGAAGCTGACGTTGTTGCATCTACATTCCGGGCTTTCGGGATAGATGCCTGGAGCGGCGAAGATTTAGTAACGGTATAAAATTACGACCATGGAAACTCAAATCCTTACTAAAACAGAAGATCAGGTTATTCGACTTAAACTACAAGGATTAAGTCGAAAGGAAATTGCAGATTATACTTCTCGTTCCACTGGTACTATACAACGGCATTTTCAGAACGTGTATACGAAGCTTAATATTCAAAATGAGATTGAACTTTACAACTGGTATGTGGAAAACATTCTCGATATCAATATTCGAAATATGTTAAAGGTTGAAAAATCGCAATCACTATTTGACACTTCAATTTCATTATAGAAGAATAAACTATGAAAAATACTTCCTTTGAAAATATAGATTACCTATCTGATCTTTTAATTCGCACAGCTAAACTTGGAGCAAAGCTGGCGCTGCAAGATGTAGGGGTAATCAAAAACACAACAACCCTTGCAGAAATCAAGAAATTACACGGAGTTACTGCAGCTAATGAAGCGAGAATGTCGACAGGAATAAAATGGAAGCCGATTGGGAAAGGTGGCCGCACGTCGGGTGTGTATTGCCTGCGAAGCGAATTTGAAAAGTTTCTATTCGCCAGAGAATTTGATTTCAACAAGAAATAAAAGCAAATAAAACAGTTATCCCACGGCGGGTTAAGTCCGTAGTTCTTATCTTTTTTTTTAACCCCATGGCGGTAGGCAAAAAAGCCATTAAGGGCGGGAGTGTGAAATCTTTCGCCCATGGCTAAGTTGAAAATCACTAGTAACATAACTATATTAACATGGCCAATAAGATTTTAAAAGACAGTGGCTTTGTCGTCTTATGTTGTCACTCCAGCAGCTAAGGAAAACCTTCCCTTTTAAATATATAAAAAAAAGACTCTTGCACGAGCATTTTTCCTTACTACCTTCTCTACTTTCACTACTATATTATATATCAATAAATTATATCATTATTTTCATATAATAAGGGTAGTCAAAAGTAGTAAGTAGTAGTTACAGTTGTGAAAGTTGAGAACGTTGCGAAAAATATACCCCCAGTTGTGTAGAGAAAAAAATTATTTTAAAATTTTTTGGGATTGAAGCATCGCGGTAGGAAAAGCTATAAATTTCATTTCCTCCTTTATTTGTACTTTTTATAAACTTGTATGATTGCAAATCGACTAGGAGTCTTTCCTATTTTATAAAAAGCGTTTGCCAGGGGTAATTAGTTCAAATTCTTATTCCATGAATATTAAGTATTGTAACCATAATTGCTCAGCATTCGGAAAAGAAAGAACGGTAATGAAATTTGAGGATTTGCCGAAAGTCATTTAAAGACTATTGAGGAGCTTTTAAGATGCCTCTTTACAATACTAAAGCTACTTCTCCTTTTTTGTACAACACCCAAAAAAATGCGTGTAAGTATTTGATAATAAACTTCTAATTTTCAATTTTGAGTTTTGCAATTTTTATGTCATGTATATTCGTGAAGTTAACAACAGATCCGGAACGGTCAGCATCCAGATAATCTCGAAAAGCCGAGGCCAATACAAAGTTGTGAAAAGCATCGATTGTGGTCGCACACTGCAAGAAATTGTTGCGCTAAAGGAAAGTGCCCAACTAGAGTTGTCCAGAATTGAGAAGCAGCTAAGTCTGTTTGTTTCAAAGGGTGAATGCTTTATTGAAAGATGCTTATCCAAATTTACGAATGATCAGGTCCGGATAGTAGGACCTGAGCTAATCCTTGGAAAAATATATGACGGTATTGGCTTTTCAGACATTCCAGAGGAACTGTTCCGCCATTTGGTGATAACCCGTCTTATCAATCCCGGTAGCAAGCTTAAAACTATTGATTACTTGCTACGCTACCAGGGTATAAAAATTGGGAAAGATGCCATCTACCGATTTCTGGACAAACTTCACGGCCATTACAAGGAAAACGTGGAGCAAATTGCTTTTTCTCATACACTAAAAGTTCAAAATGGCCATATTGGAATAGTGTTTTACGATATGACGACCCTGCATTTTGAGGCATCTGATGGGGATGATCTCCGACAGACTGGTTTCTCAAAAATTGGAAGACATCAAGACCCACAGATATATCTTGGATTACTGGTTGGCTCAACCGGGTTCCCTATTGGTTATGATATTTATGAGGGTGGAATTTATGAAGGGCACACCCTGATTCCATTTATTAAAAAATTCGAGAATAAATTTAACCTCTCCAAACCTATCGTTGTTGCTGATTCCGGGTTACTGAACTCCGACAACATTGTCTATTGGAATCGGAGGATTATACCTATATTCTGGGAGCCAGGATAAAGAATGAAAACAATTCATTAAAGCAGCAGATTCTTTCGCTCAACCTTAAAGATGGGCAAAGTGCTGTTATCAGCAAGGAACCAGGTAGACGGTTAATCGTTTCATAATCTGCAAAAAGAGCGAAAAAAGATGAGTATAATCGGAATCGGGGGCTAAAACGACTTGAAAAGAACATTAAATCAGGCAAGCTAACCAAAAGCAACATTAACAAGCGAGGTTACAACAAATACCTTAGCTTGGAAGGGGAAGTAAAGATTAAAATAGACTATGAAAAGTTTAATCAGGATGCACAATGGGATGGCATGAAAGGATATCTAACCAACACCACGCTACAAGCCCAGACAGTTATTGAAAACTACACTTGTTTGTGGCAAATCGAAAGGGCATTTCGGATATCAAAATCAGATCTCTTGATCCGACCAATTTTCCATCGGTTACGGCCTAGAATTGAAGCTCATATATGCATATCATTTGTAGCATATACTATTTTTAAAGAGTTGGAGCGTATTTTAAAAAAGGGAAATTGTCCATTCTCCGCTCGAAGAACAATTGATCTTACAAAAAACATGTACCAATTAACTTTTACCTTGTCCGAAACTAAAATACATCAGAATTTAATATTGAGAATGGATGATGAACAACAATTACTTTATTCAATTCTCAATAGGTTTTATTAAGGTGTTGCATTGCGCAAAACAGGAAAAAAACATTCAGTTTTACATCGAAAAAACGAAGTATTACCAGGGCAAGATTAAAGGAAAGAAATTCAGGGATAAGGTAACCGGACAGGAAGGGGTTAACCAGGCTTATTGCTTCGATTACGACAAAATGAATATCAACCAGATCAAGAGTAAAACCATCGAGTTCGACAATTCTGATTTGACGCCCAACGTGCCAAACCAGAACATCGAAGAAATGAATGAATATACAGAAGCAGATCGTCTTAAGGCGGCTCAGGAAAACCTTGCGTTTTAAATAAAAAAAGAAATAACACTTGTACGAGCAATTCCCTTACTACCTTCACTACTTTCACTACTGTATTATATATCATTAAATTATATCATTATTTTATATAATAAGAGTAGCGAAAGGTAGTGAGTAGTAGTTGGGGTTGTGAAAGTAGTGAACGTTGCGAAAAATACACCGCACTTTGTGTGGAGAAAAAAAAATAAATTGAGAATTTTAGGAATTGGATTAATAGTAGGTGGTTATTCTTTTAGTGAAGGCGAATTATATTTTTGCGAGCTGACAACGAAAGAAAAGCATTCATTTTAATGCAAATATTTAATATAGCTCGGGAAAAAGGCAGATTTCTGGTAGACACAATGGAAGTTACAATATGAAGATTTATGCGCTTTCTGACAATTTAATTCTTGATGCAACAGATATCACAGCTGAGTGAGAATGGTATTTTGTTGGAACGAGAATGGGTGAAAATACAAAGTGGGATTTTTCTATGTATTTAACAATTGGGATTTAATAATTGATTATTATATACTTGCAGAATAGTAATATTGACTTCTAAACTCAAATTTAATTACCCACAGTATCCGTTAGAGAGCCAAAAAATTGCAATTATTGGCCCGAATGCAACTCCTGCTGTTACGGGAGGCGGAGGCAGTTCATTTGTGCAGGCTTCAAACCCCGTTTCATTATTGAATGCCTTTCAGAATGAAGCCGGAAAGAATTCGGAAATCAGGTATGCTCGTGGGTTGTACGATGAATCGGACCTTCCTGATGATTATTTTGAACGTCAAAAGTTTACAACTTACCTGAATGGCAAAAAAACGGATGGAATTGTAGCTGAAATATTTGATAATAATGCGTGCTCAGGAAATCCCATCCATCAACAGGTGGTTGATAAAATTGATTTAACATTCCCAAATTCAGTTTTTAAAAATCTCCCCAAAGCAAATTTTGCGATTCGATTTACTTATTTCATTAATTGCGCATCGGCAGGAGACTACAAATTTGCAGTTGCAGGCGACGATAGTTACCGGTTGTTTGTAAATGAAAAACAAGTTTTAAACCGTTGGGAAAATCAACCAAACACTATCCGGACTTCAATTCTTCATTTCGATGAGGCTACTGAAAACAAAGTAGTTTTGGAATATTTTCAGAAAAAAAACCCACGATGTATCCGAAGTGGTTTTAATAATAAAATGGATGATGCTAAAAAGTCAGGTGAAATATTGAAACAAGGAGTCGAGCTAGCTGCTCAAAGTGATGTGGCTATTTTATCAGTCGGTTTTAACAGTGAAACTGAAATGGAAGGCATGGATCGTAGCTTCCATTTGTCTGGAGGACAAGATCAGTTAATCGAAGCGATTTCGAAAGCAAACAAGAATTGCATTTTAGTAGTGAATGCCGGTGGAAACATCTCAATGCCCTGGATTAATGAGATTTCTGGATTAATATATGCCTGGTATCCCGGTGAGTTGGGAAATATTGCCGTTGCCGAAGCCGTATTCGGAAAATTGAATCCATCCGGGAAGCTGCCGGTTTCTTTTGAAAAAGAATGGAATGATAATCCAACCAGAAATAGCTATTTCGATGAGGATAACGACCTTCATGTGAAGTTTTCGGAAGGCAATTTTTTAGGTTACCGTTATTTTGATCAAAGTTGTATAAAACCATTATTTCCCATTGGATTTGGCTTATCCTATACAAATTTCAGCTATTCAAATCTGAAAGTCAGCAAAGAATCGATTAAATCTGGTGAAGGACTTGAAGTGAGTTTTACACTGAAAAATACTGGTATTTACGATGGCGCCGAGGTGTCTCAATTGTATATTAACGATGGAAAATCATCATTGCCCCGTCCTGTAAAGGAATTAAAAGGTTTTGCTAAAACGTATCTGAAAAAAGGTCAGGAAGCTGAAGTCAGGATAAAACTGGATACATCAGCATTTAGTTACTACAACAATGAAAGAGGCGGCTGGATTACCGAACCGGGTAAGTTTAAAGTTCTGATTGGAAGTTCATCTCAGGATATTCGACTAGAATGGGCAATAAATATTGACGGGAATACAAAATAATGTTGAACTTTGAAATTAAAATGGTCTGGACTATGCAAAATCTAAACGAATGATGAAAATGTTCTACTATTCATTGATATTTTTTCCCGTTTCCATACAATCATTTGTTTTTGTCTGTAAAGAGTTTAAAGGAGCCACAAAGAAGTCTGATATTTTATCTGACTCTTATGATTACGATGTTTTCCATTGGGGTACTATGTTTAATTCTGGCAAGATATCTTTCCTGACTTCTGACATTTAGTGCGGTTGCATACTTCCCATTTTTTCACATTTGAAGTTTAAAGTCCTTGAGAGTAGTATTAGCATCTAAAAATGGAGTTTAAATTTCTTTACGCGATTCTCAAGTCATTAAAATCAAAATAGGTTGCTAATCGGAAAAAATAGAAAAATATGCGCGAGTGCGGTAAAATTCATTTTTTTAATTTATATTAAACTAATATACAACACATTACTAAATCGTTTTTTGTAAAAATTGCTAAGCGTCAGAAGTCAGGATATCTTTAAAACACGAGTAAAATGAAGAGAAGAAATTTCCTGGTAAAAAGTACGGCAGCACTGGTTGCAACTGCTATAATCCCCACACATCTCCGGGCTGCCTATGCAGTGTTCAAACGTGGCTTGGCCGACGTTGTACCTCTATTCGCCATTGATCCGACGAAAGACATCATTACTGCACCGAAAGACCCGGCATTGTGGCCGGCGTTCCGCGAACAACTTACACAATGGCGTAAGGATACCCGCAAAGGTCTGAGCTATAATGACGCGCTCTATCGCAAACCTGAATTTGCCTGGTTGCTGCTTCCTACTCATGTTACTTTCTGATGATGTACGACGGGGCTTTCTATAACCCCGGGACCGGCCACTACACCGTGAAATCATTTCTTGACGATGGAATCAAAAAATTCGGAGGTTACGACAGCATTGTGCTCTGGCATGCCTACCCACGTATCGGTGTAGACCAACGTAACCAATTCGACTTCTATCGCGACATGCCCGGTGGATTGGCTGATGTGCGTGACGTTGTTCATTCCTGCAAAAAGCGAGGTGTACGGGTTTATATTAATTAATATCCATGGGATAAAGGTACGCATCGTGAAGACAAATCCGATTTGGACATGCTTGTCGAAATGGTTAGTGCTCTCGATGTGGACGGTATTTTTCTCGACACGATGGGCGAAGGCAGCGCCGAGTTTAGATCAAAGCTCGATGCCGTGCGTCCCGGAGTAGTGCTTGAAGGCGAAGGAACTCCACCGATTGAGCGGGTCAAAGATCACCATCGTGGGGCAATGGTTCACTGATAACGAAGTGCCCGGTGTGTTGCGCCTCAAATGGTTCGAGCGCAGACATATGCAGCACCAGACTCGTCGCTGGAATTTCGACCATACCGAAGAACTCCATACTGTCTGGATGAATGGAAGCGGGATGATGGTCTGGGAAAACGTTTTCGGCTCATGGGTCGCGTGGAACAATCGCGATCGTTCGTTGGTGCGTGCTATGCTGCCTATTCAGCGCCGCTTTACCACTTTGTTTAGTGGTGAAGGCTGGATGCCATTGGTGCCTGTTGAAAAACCAGGCATATATGCCTCGCTTTGGACTGATGGTAAGTTAAGATTGTGGACGCTTGTCAATCGCACCGACAAGGAAATTAATGGTACTTTGCTGAAAATAGCAGGCGCACCGGCCAACAATACTACGATCTAATTGCTGGACTTGAACTGCATCCGGCACAATACGAACAGCATATTATGCTTGACGCGAAGATTCCTGCGCGTGGCCTGGCCTGTTTCCTTGCAGCTTCAACTAAGGAACAAGGTGCGGACTTCGGGAAATTTCTTGCTGCTCAAGCTGCTATTCAGGCCAACTTCGACAATGACTTCGTGCATCCTGTTCGTGAAACGCTTCTGACATCAGTTGCTTTAACGGCCTATATGAAAAATCCGTCCTATGGAATGGTGATTGTGCGCCCTCGTTCAACCGAAGTGCTCACAATCCTCATGCGCGCAAGAGAGTGTGGCTTTTATAACTCGATGACTGAGGATAAGATTGGCTTCTATTCTTCGTACCATTTCCAAACCAATGAATTTGAGCGCCAGGTTCAATTTCATCACTATGCGATTGACGAAACACCGGTAACCAACGCGCAGTTTGCTGAATTCCTTAAAGCGACAAATTTCCAGCCGAAGGTCACCGAAAATTTCCTGAAACACTGGAGCAGCGGCCAACCTGCAGAAGGACTATCAGACCATCCCGTGGTGTGGGTAGGGCTCGACGACGCCCGCGAGTATGCCAAATGGGCTGGCAAGCGACTGCCAACGGAAGAGGAGTGGCAATACGCCGCACAGGGTAACGATGTCCGGGAATATCCGTGGGGAAATGGCATTCGTGCCGGTGTATGTAACCTTGGTGAAACAGGCAGTACAACTCCTGTCAAAACTTACCAGGAAGGACGTTCACCCTGCGGTTGCTACGATATGTGCGGAAACGTCTGGCAATGGACCGAAAGCGAACGTAGCGATGGTCGTACGCGTTTCTGCATTATCCGCGGCGGATCGTATTTTGTTCCCAAAGGTTCAGCATGGTATGTAGACGGAGGCCCTCGCCCTGCCAATTTCGCAACCAAGTTCCTGTTGATGTGGCCTGGTCTCGACCGTTGTGCCACCATCGGATTCCGTTGCGTGATTGATTTGGAAGGATGATATGCAGCCATATATGCAATCATTTGACACCGAAGCCGCTTTGAATATTGCAATGTTCCCCAATAATCTAATGGTCTTGTTTAGACAGTTCATTCTCAATTCAAAAGTCAAGTATAGCATATCAACGCTGCAGAATAAGACTTATTCTCATGATGCATACGTCCGAAATCCAATGACAAATAGATTCTCAAATTAAGTCTGTACTGAAAAGAAAGGAATGGTTTTCCGGTTTATGGAACCAATTTAAATCAAATAAAGTCAAATTGTCTTTTAAGTTTTCTAGCGCTTAATTTTGGTTCAATTAATACGTTTAACCGATTTTTTGAATTTCATTTCAGGTTTAAGAAGTATTTGGTTGATTTTTTCTTCAGTATTGTTTAGCCTTGACAAAAGAAACTTGATCGCAATTTTGCTTATATCACTTACAGGTTGAGCTATACACGAGAGCGGGGTTGCCAAATAATCAAGGTATGGGTGATCATCAAACGTTATTAATGACATATCTTCTGGTATCCTGATATTCATTTCTTTTAGCGCTTTCATACATCCCATTGCAATGTTATTACTTAAAGCAAATATTGCTGTTGGCCTTTCTCTTTGTTGAAGTAAGAGTCTTGTTTCCAAATATCCGTTTTGTACACTAAATTCATCACCAACAATATTGTAATTTCCAATTCCGGCATTTTCCATTGCATTTATAAACCCCTTAACTCTTAATCTATTTGGTGTTGAATGCTGAACGCCCTGAATACAGCTAATCATCGAATGTCCATTCTCAATCAGGTGTTGTGTTGCATTATAAGCGCCATCATAATTATCTGTTGAAACAAAAGGAATATCCAATTCTTCGAAATACCGGTCAATACAAATTATAGGCAAACCTTGGTCATGTAATTGTTTTATGTGCTCCCATTTATTTCCGCATGGAGCGATTATTAATCCCTCTACATTTCTGGACAGCATTTGTTGTAATTCCAGTTCCTCGTTTTCCGAATTCTCATCACTGTCACTAATCATTGTGATGTATCCAAATTTTCGTACCTCCGCATTTATTGTGCTGGCAAGATCGGCAAAGAAAGGATTATTCAGTGAAGGCACTATTAGTGCGATTGTATTGCTTTTCCCTGTTCTCAGATTTGCAGCAAACTGATTTGGTACGTAATTAAATTCCTCAGCTGCAGCTATGATTTTTTGTTGAGATATTTTTCCGATTCGATATTGCTCAGCTTTGCCATTAAGCACTCTTGAAACTGTAGATATTGATAATCCGGTTTTAGTTGAAATATCAAAAATGTTTACTTTTTGTTTTGCCATAGTTATTTTAAACAAACCTTTGTACAAAAATAGTTAAAATATTCTCATTGAAACATATTTCAACCAATATTTTCTCAATGAATCCAATCAACATATAATACACATATTCAGATACATGATTCAGATACAATCACGTATCTGGTTTAGTGTATTCCAACGTATTGGAATTAAAATAAAATAAAGTAAAAATATATGCACAAACGTTTGTTCTTTTGATTTTCTTTTTTATTTTTGTATCGGTCTTATTGTTCTTGTTCTTTGTCAATCCAAAGTTTCAATTATGAAAAGTTAAAAATCCGAAATTCTTAAACACGTAACTGCTCATAAATGGAAACTTGAGATCCGGATATTGGTACATCAATGAAGACTAACTGCCTTTTAAATATTAACAATAATTAATTAACAATGAAAAAAAAATCAACAACCAGAGGGGATGAAGCCCTTACTTCAAGTGGCACCCATTACTTAAGGAGAGCTATAAGGATGTTACATCATTCAGCGTTTTTTTTGATCTTAAGTCTCTTAATGTTTAATGCGGGGAATTCCTTTTCTCAGCAAATGAAAACTCTTACCGGGAAAGTCACCGATTCCTATGGTACTTCCTTGCCTGGAGTTTCTGTAGTATTGAAGGGTACCACCAATGGTTCTATTACTGATACCAATGGAAAGTATACCCTGACAAATATTCCTGGGAATGCTACTATTCAATTTTCATTTGTGGGCATGAAAATGCAGGAGATAACTGTTGGCAACAAAACTGCAATTAATGTATCTATGGAGGAAGAGACAATTGGTCTTGAAGAAGTTGTTGCAATTGGTTATGGTACACAGAAAAAAGCGACAATAACTGGCGCTATTTCTGAAGTAAAAACTGAAGATCTGGCAAAAAACGCAGTTGCCGATATTTCCAATTCAATCGCAGGACGGTTGTCGGGAGTTATAGCTGTACAAAGCAGTGGCGAACCAGGAAATGACGCCGCACAGTTACTTATTCGTGGACAATCTACTTTCAATAACAGTTCTCCATTGGTTTTGGTCGATGGTATTGAACGGCCATTTAACCATATGGATCCTAATACCATTGAATCGATGTCTGTACTAAAGGATGCATCAGCGACTGCTGTCTATGGAGTTCGTGGCGCAAATGGTGTAATACTTATCACTACAAAGCGAGGAACAGAATCAAAACCTACCGTAACTTATTCAGGGTATTACGGTATTCAAAATCCCATTAGATTACCCTCACTACTAAATTCATACGACTACGCTACTTTATATAACGAAGCTGTACATAATGATGATCCAACTGCAGATCCTGTTTATACGGCTGATGACATTCAGAAATACAAAGACCATTCCGACCCTTATGGTCATCCTGACGTTGACTGGAATAGGGCAGAACTGAATAGAAATGCCCCGATTCAAAGGCATTCTGTTTCAGTGTCAGGCGGTGCAAAAGCATTTAAATATTTTGTTTCTTTTGGCTCTATCGATCAGGATGGCAGTATTTCAAAAAATAGTTTTAAGACTAAAAGTGTAAGGGCAAATTTGGATATAGATATTACTAAAACAACAAAAGTTTCGATTAATCTGGCAGGTTCGAAAGAAAACCGGGCATATCCTGGTTTAACCGGGCAATATAAAATACTTGTTTCAAATCTCAGACCTAACATGTCTCCTGTAAAGTGGGAAAATGGGTTGTGGGCTGCCGATGCTTTGGGTGGTAATTTGGTGGCCGCGAACTTAGAATCAGGCTATCAGAACTGGGGTAATAATACGTTACAGAATTCGATCGTTATTGATCAAAAACTTGATTTTGTAGCCAAAGGGTTATCTTTTAAGGTAATGGGTGCTTATGATGCTGGATTCTTTAAAGAAAAAGATTGGCATACGCCGTACAAGCTTTACAATAAAACATCAACAGGCGAATATGAAGAGGTGTTGGCTGGCGGCCTGAAACCAAGCCTGAATGAAACATCCAGTGAAAGTAGAAGTACCGCTTTTGAAGCTCACTTAAATTACAAAAGAACATTTGGGAAAAGTGATGTTTCAGGTTTGTTGCTTTACACACAATCGGCCTATTATGAAGATAACTTTAATGCAGGGCGCTCCCAATACGGATCTTCAGCAATTGATCAACTTTTTGCCGGCCCGCTTTTAAACCCGACAAATGGGGGATCGGCATCGGAAAACGGCAGAGAGGGATATGTTGGAAGAATTACTTATGGATATGATTCAAAGTATCTGGCTGAAGCAAATTTCGGCTATAACGGATCCGAAAATTTTCCAACGAACAAGCGGTTTGGTTTTTTTCCTTCAGCTGCTTTAGGTTGGGTGATATCCGAGGAAAATTTTATTAAATCCTTGAAATTTATTGATTTTCTTAAAATCAGGGCTTCGTATGGTGAAGTTGGAAATGATAAAATAGGAGGACGGAGCTTTTTATACAAGCAACCTTTCTATTATGGTCAAGGTTACGTTTTGGGCGGCAACTCCCCTTTGCCTGTTCAGTCAATTTATCCGGGCGGTCTTCCAAATACCATGGTAACCTGGGAAAAGGCGAAAAAAACAAATATAGGTATTGATGCGAGGCTGTTGGGCGGCTTGCTTGGGTTCAGAGTAGATGTTTTTAGTGAAAAGCGCGATAACATTCTGGCCACAAGGAATGAGTCAGTTCCCGGAACTTTTGGAGCAGAATTGCCGGTTGAGAATATTGCGAAGGTCAACAATCACGGTTTTGAACTTGAATTAACTCACAAACATAAAATTGGAGACTTTCAATATTCTATTGGCGGGAATTTAACCTTTGCCCGTAATAAGATTGTTTATATTGATGAACCGGAAAATGTACCTGCATGGCAAAAGAGAACAGGTTTACCTATGGGGCAGTTTTTTGGATATATAGCCGAAGGTCTTTATATGACACAGGATCAGATTGATAATAATCCAAAAAAGGAGAGTATTGAACCACAGCTTGGTGAAATTATGTATAAGGATGTAAACAATGATGGAAAAATTTCAGAACTCGATATTACATCTATTGGGCATTCACGGATTCCCGAAATTATGTATGGGATTAACTTAAATGTAAAATACAAGAACTTTGATTTAACAGCTTTAATACAAGGTGCAGGAAGAAGCAGTGTCATGTATACTGACGAATCAGCCTTTGAATTTATTTATGGTTCAGGCGCTTTGCAGACCATCAAAGGACGGTGGACTCCCGATAATCCTAACCCGACTTATCCTAGGTTGTCGTTGTATCGGAATGACTACAAAAAAGAAGCTTCAACCTATTGGCTAAAAAATGGGGCTTACTGGAGGGTAAAGAACGTAGAGCTGGGTTATACACTTCCAAAACTTTGGCTTAATAGGTTACAGATTGAAAACATCAGGATATATGTTGCCGGCACCAATTTATATACAAATGTTAAATTCAAGGATTGGGATCCTGAATCACCAGGAGGTGCTAACTATTATTATCCTCAAATGAAGGTGAATACAATTGGCTTAAATGTAACTTTTTAATCTTCCAGCTATGAAAAATATATATATTGTTTTAATTGTTTTTGCAGCAATCGTGTTTGCTTCCTGCGAAAAAAATGTATTGGATAAAGGCCCACTTGATGTGGTAGACCAAAGCACAATCTGGAGCGATCCAAGTGTGGCGCAGCTTTATGTAAACGATCTTTATAGAACAATTACCGGCCACCATTATTGGGATAAGGACCGATGGAATGCCTGGGATAACTACGATAACCTTTCAGATCTTACCGAAGGCGGCCATTCATGGCTAAGTTGTTATACATTCAATTATGGTCAGCTTACCGCAGAATATAATCCATACGGAGAAGATTGGACAACCTATTATGCCCGGATACGCAGTGCCAACATTATGCTTGACAATGCTGATCAGCTAAAAGGTGATGAAAACCTAATCAAAACAATTAAAGGTGAGGCTATATTCTTGCGTGCTTATTTCTATTTTAAGCTGGTTCGCAACTTTGGGGGTGTCCCACTTATTATCCATGCCCAGAATCTAACAGATAGCTTATCTGTTAGTCGCAATTCGTATGACGAATGTGCAAAATTCATTGTCGATGAAATGGACAAAGCCGCTGATTTATTGCCACTTTCGTGGAATAGCGCAAATGTGGGGCGAGCTACCAAGGGTGCTGCATTGGCTGTGAAAGGGCAAATATTGCTTGACGCTGCCAGTACTTATAATAACCCGTCGAATGATCGTGCTAAATGGCAAAAAGCAGCCGATGCCAATAAAGCCGTGATCGATTTAAATGTCTATTCTTTATATCCCAATTATGCAAAATTATTTCTGGATGACAATAATCCGGAAGTCATTTTTGATATGCAGTTTGCCTATCCCTATCTGATTACTGGAAGCGTCGAGGAAATTGTCGGTTCAAATTTCGAACTTGAACCTCAGTCCGTTACCTGGGGTATGGTTCGCCCTACTCAGGATTATATTGATATGTTTGAAATGACTAATGGGAAAGCAATTACTGACCCGGGGGCCGGGTACGATCCGCAGAATCCTTATGTAAATAGGGATCCCCGGTTTTACGCTTCAATTTATTATAACGGCTCATCGAATAGGGGCAATACCGTGGAAACTTTTGTGAATGGTAAGAATGGCCCTGGATTATATGACGAATTCGGGACAAGTTCTTACATGACCGGATATTATTGCCGAAAACTGGTTGATGAGTCAATACCTGCCGCATATTTGGTTGATGAAATTAAGGCTAACTGGATATTAATCCGATATGCCCAAATTCTTTTAAACTTCGCTGAAACTGAAATTGAATTGGGAAATGAACAGGAAGCCCTTACGTACATTAACATAGTGCGCGACAGGGTTGGAATGCCTCCAACACAAGCATCAGGCGCAGATCTTGTAAAATTGTACAGAAATGAACGGGCTGTTGAACTGGGTATGGAAGGAGAGCGATATTTTGATATCCGCCGCTGGAAAATAGCGGAAGGTTTATTAAATGGCCCATTACATAAAATGATGATCACTAAAAATGATGATGGTACATTTAGTTACGATGTTCAGAAAATGGCTCCGCGTTCGTTCCCTTCAAGGATGTATTTATGGCCAATTCCAATTGATGAAATACATAAGAATAAAAATCTGGTGCAAAACCCGGGGTATTAATTTTCATTCGCTATGTTAAGGCTCAAATTTTAGTTAATAGATAATAGCAAAAAAGGAATTCCCTGGTCGAATGACCGGGGAAATTTCTCTAAATGAGAGATTGCTCCTAAAAAATCTCTCTATGCCACATAAGCTTTAACACATTAATCCCCTCATTCTTAGTTTGCTTTTAATTAATTGGCGAACAGATACATGAAACCGGTTTGCTATGTTTGCATAACAACTAAATATCCAAAACTCGTTACAATGAAACAAAAGACCATTATAAAACTACTTCAAGCTTTAATTGTATTCCTGGTATTTGCTATTACAGCAAACGCAAATAATATAAACGATCATTACTATATCAATAGCGAAACCGGCAATGATGCTAATAATGGAACTTCTTTAAATTCACCATGGAAGAGTCTTGAAAACCTTGAAAAGACAAATTTTAAGGCTGGCGACAGTATTCTCTTTTCCAGAAACTCATCGTTTTCAGGTGGTTTTACAATTAAAAGTTCAGGAAGATCTGGTAATCCAATTGTATTTTCCAGTTATGGTGTTGGTTCAACTCCAAGGTTTACAAATCCGAGCTACAGCATACTCAATGGAAACATGATTCAAATCCACGGCAGCTGGGTAGTGATTGATGGTTTATGCTTTAAAGATGGCGTAAGCGCTGCTGACAGTGCAAAGAATGATGTAATCAGAAATATTGGAGCCGTTTTTATTGCACCCAAGGCCAGTCATGTAACTGTTAAAAACTGCGAGGCTATTAATTGTCCGGTATCAGTGAGGTCTTTTGGTGAGTTTGCTTTAATCACCCGAAATAATTTTCATGATTGTACTGACAAGTTTTTGTGCTCTCCCTATTGGGGGCCGGTGGCCGTTATGTTGATGGTTTCAAACCAGGAAGTGTCACACAATATTTTTGAACATTATTATAAGGTTGGTGGCGCGTGGGGTGCCGATGGCGGTGCGATTGAAATTGACGATACTAATCCGAAGAAAAACATTAACATACATCACAACAAAGCCTACGATACACAGGGATTTATTGAAACCGATGGCGGCGGTCCATTTGACAGTGTTACTGTTGCCTACAACGAAGCCAATGTATATGAGAAATTCATTGGCATGACTAAAGGAACCAACTGGTTTGTGTACAACAACACCATTCTTCGTGTATTGAAACATCCGGGCTACAACGATGCCTCATGGTTTAATCCCGGCACCAAATCCACCGTTTGGATTAACAATATCTTTGTACTTGCCAATGGGATTCAGGCTTTTGTCCACGGATCGGGAGCTCAACAGGAACACAACCACAACCTCTTTTTTAGTGTCGACAATAGCGCTTCGGATCCTGTTCCGGGCAAAAAAGGAATGGGTGATATAATTGGCAACCCTAAGTTTGTTAATTATGCAAACCGCGATTATCATCTGGCTCCCGGCAGTCCGGCAATTGGCGCAGGCAAATCGCTTGGCCTCACATTCGATTTGGATGGAAACCCAGTGCCAGCTAACCGCCCACCTGACATTGGCGCATATCAGAAACAAAAATAGAATTCAAAATAACCTTATACAAATTACTTGCAGAATGAAAAACAGAATAGTTCTATTGTGTTTCATACTTCTTCCATTTTGGGGGTTTGCACAAAAGCCAGATCCAAGCCTGAGATCGTTGTTGCCTCAAAACTGGTGGCAAAGTACAGCAGGTCTAAAAGTGGTAACCCTGAAGAAAAATCTGAAATATGGCCACGAAATTTCTCTTGATCCCAAAGTGGCTTCCAATCAGCTCGACGAAATAAAGACTCAGGGATTTCAGGCCATAGAAATATTTGCACCAGCTGAAGGTCTTTTTGCTTACAATGGTTTAGATACAAAAAATCATTACCAAATTGACCCCGAATTGGGGAATATGGATGATCTCAGGAGATTAATCAGAATGGCGCACGAGAAGAGAATAGCTGTAATTGCTTTTATTAATCTGGGGTATTTCAGTACTGAAGCTCCCGACTGGATTGAGGCTTGCAAAGATAAAAAAGCCGGGAAAAATACCGACAAAGTAAAATGGTTTTTGTGGTCGGACAAAGCTGACTTACCACGGCCTCCAACCCAGGAAGATATTTACGTTAATCAGGAACAAAGGGACAAAGCAAAAGATTATTGGGGCTGGCATTGGAGTGAATTGGCCGGTTCATATTTCTGGTCGCGTTGGAAAGCCAATGATAGTGCTGGAAATACAATCCCACTTCCACAATTAAACTGGAGTTCAGCAGAATGGAGGCAAGAAGCCAAAAAAATAGTAAAATTCTGGATGAATATAGGGCTTGACGGGATGCTTATTGATGCGCCACTTTGCTATCCATACCAAACATGGGAACACAACCGGGCAATTGTCGATATTATTAAGGAATACGGAAATGTAATGATTGATGCTGAAGGAGGCCGCGATCAGGCTTGGATTACCGAATCGGGTTACAACTGTATTCATGAATATGGATTAAGTTTTAAAACTTCAAACAAACAATGGCAAAAAGATGCAACCGTAGAATCCATCGAAACCGGTAACCCACAGGAAATTGAATATATGCTTCTGCAATATCACGATAAAATGCTAAATGCAGGAGCAGTTCTCTATGCCAGAGGACTTCAAAACTTTAATGGTGATACTGCAAAAAGACATCTTCAACAAGCGCTGCTGGCCGGAATTGGCGATGTTATTGTTTATACCAAATTGGAAGGCCTCCCTGACAAAGGGGAATCTGAAATACTCCGTTTGAAGTCTCAGCATTCCGCGCTTTACCCCGTAGCTACGCGTCGCCATATTGCGACGAATGACGACAAGAAGTATTATGCTTTTCTTAAAACTGCAAAGGATGGGTCGGAACGCATTTTGGCTGTTTACAACTTTCAACCAACCCCGCAAACAATTCAGGTTGAATTGGGTGTTTTTAGTGTATCAGCTATAATCGATTTGGTGAATCGTGAAACAATACCTGTTATCAGCCAATTTAAACCATTAAAAGTTGAATTACCTGCTTACGGATATCGGTTTTTTAATGTAATTCCTGAAAAATGACGGGACTGTATTGGTATTCAGGGTAATTTGGTTAAGGAGGATCAATAAATAAGTTTTATTTTTTAATAATAAATGAAATTATGAAAAAAATACATTTGATAGTCATTTTCGCGATCTGGTTAACACCTCTTTTTGCTCAGCAAAAAAAGGTAGAATATAAGGTTGCAAACAAATGTGAACCCCTGACTTACGGTTCTCAGAAAATTTACGGATTTCTTGGAGACAGGATGGATTTGAATATGGAAAAGGGTTTGGCGAAATTGCCTTACTATAGTTATACACGTGCATATATTCCAGGTGTTGAAGCATTCTGGCCCTCCGGAGAATATCTGGGCAAGTTCGCACAGGCATTAATGTACTCATACCTGTATACAAATGATCAATTCTATATCGAACAAACCCAGAATATCATTGATACCTGGGTTGGAAAGCAGGAACCGGATGGCTATATAGCGACCAATCCTGATGGATTTTTACAGGGTAAACGCTGGAATTTCTGGGCTGTCTGGGAACACAAATATACCCTTCTCGGGTTGCTCGATTATTATGCGATCAGTGGTGAAAAACGGGTGCTCGAATCAGCCAGGAAAATAGGTAATGTGGTGATTAACGAGTATGGTACTGAAGACAACAAGCGCGATCTAATGGGAGAAGGGCATTCCGGTCTGGTTAGGGGAAGTATTCTGGAACCCATGACTTATCTGTACCAGTATACAGGCGAAACAAAATATCTTGATTTCTGTAATGATATTCTTAAGGCTTTTGAAAATGAAAATGGGCCAAAAATTATTTCGGAACTTACAGAGCGTTCAGGTCATGTCAGCAAGATTGGCGATGGCAAAGGCTACGAGATGTTATCCTGTATTATAGGTATCTTCCGGATGTATCAGTTGACGGGAAACCAAATATATCTCGAAACCGCCGAAAAAGCCTGGAAGGATATTGTTGAAGACAATTTGTACATCACCGGGACAGCAACCCAGGGTGAATTGTTTTTAGGAAATAAATACCTGCCTGCTGACGAAACGGACAAGTTTAATGGGAATCATCCCTGGGGCCTTAAAACTATTTCAGTGGGAGAAGGTTGTGTCACCGCGCATTGGATATTTCTAAACAGGCTGCTTTTTCAGCAGAGCGGAGACCTGAAATATATTGATGAAATCGAAAAATCTTTGTACAACCATCTGCTTGGGAGCCAAAGTGCCAAAACGGGGAGGCAATCGTATTTTACGGCGCTGATTGGCCATAAACAGTTTACAACATTTAATACCTATGGTGGCTCACCACCCTGTTGTCTGTCATCGGTATCAAGATGTATCTCCACAATACCGGAAACAATCTGGACGAGATTAACAGATAATGGTTTTGCCATCCTGATGTACAATTCAGGCGAATTCTCTGAAAATATTACCACAAAAGACGGCAATCAGGTATTGGTCAATCTAAAAGCCGATGCTGATATTATGGGATCGGGAACAGTGAAAATGAACATGAATTTAAAAACTCCGGCAAGCTTTCGCATGGCGTTGCGCGTGCCATCATGGTGCCTGAATTTTAAGGCGCAATTGGGTAATGGCGAAACCTTAACCGGCAAACCCGGAGAATATTTATATATCGACCGCAAATGGTCAGGCAGCGAAGATATAACAATTTCCATGAATGTTGTAGATAAGGTAATCGAAGGAAGCCCAAGCTATAAAGGCTTTTACGCTTTCAAACACGGCCCGTATATTCTGGCGCTTGATCAGTTGCTTAACCCTAAAATAGACATCGATCAGGTCACACTGAGCAATGCCACCGAGATGAAACTGAAACCGGCCGGCAAGTCTCTGCCTAAAAGCTGGATGGGTGATCAGGCGTATTCGATTGAAACAAAGGATTCACGAAGTCTGATATTAACGCCTTTCCTGGATGCCGGTCAGGACGGTTCGAAATACAGGGTTTGGATATCTGGTGATAAAGTAATTAAATAAATATCAAAATGATAAAAGAAAAGTTTAAACAGCAAAAATTAGGGACTCCCTCATGGGATTTCAAATAGTAAAATAAATAATATTTAATAATCATATAAACCTTTATAAAACTCACCGGATATTTTTCTTCTAAATATCCTGAATTTTAAATGTTCAGGTCGTTTAATGGTAATGAAATCACAAATTTAAATACCTAAAAAACAAATCGTTTTATGAAAATGAAAATTCTAATTTTGATCATATTCCTTATACCATTTTGCAGCCTGGCCGCGAAAACAGGAACGGTAAAAATATCGGTTAAAGAATATCAGGATAAAGTTTATGCTGCCTGGCTGGGACAATGCATCGGTAATTTCGTGGGTTTGCCTCACGAAAACCAGCACATCGAAAATCCGGGATCGGATGCTTTCCCGTTAGGTTATACCGGAAGCATTAACCGTATGAAAGAAGTAAATGGTGCATTTTCTGACGATGATACCGATATAGAGTACATGTACCTGTTGGCCATGGAGAAATACGGGATAGAACCCACTTATGACCAGATCACCGAATTATGGCTGGATCATATTAAAACAAGAGTTTGGCTTGCCAACCGCGCAGCTTTGGCGGCTATGCGCTTTGGTTATACCCCTCCGGTAACCGGCATGAAAGCATACAACCCTCATTGGTTCCAGATCGATCCGCAACTGGTAAACGAAATATGGGGAATCACTGCGCCGGGAATGGTACAATACGCCTCCCATAAATCAGATTGGTTTGCACGTATTACCGACGATAGTTGGGGCATTGAACCCACCATTCATTACGGGGCAATGTTCTCTGCCGCTTTTTTTGAATCGGACATTCATAAACTTATTGATATTGGAACTTCAGCATTACCCAAGGGAAGCCGGTTTGCCCAAACGGTTGAAGATATGAAAGCCCTGTATGCCAAATACCCGAACGATTGGAAACAAGCCAGAAAAGAAATGGCCGACAAATATTATCACAACGAACCTATTGATACCCGAACAATCTGGAATGCCAATCTTAACGGAGCCAGCGGAATACTTGCCCTTTTATACGGAAACGGCGATTTCCAGAAAACACTGTACTATGCCTGTTTAAATGGATTTGATGCCGACAACCAGGCAGCTACCATGAGCGGTTTGATAGCCGTTATCAATGGCACAAAAGTTCTCCCCGAAAAATACCTTTACCCATTCCCTGAATTGAATTGGAAGGAACCTTTTAATGACTTATATAAAAATGTTTCACGCGATAATATGCCCGATGCCAGCATAAAAGACATGGCACGAAGAACTGTTCAGCAAGCAGAAAAAATAATATTAGCCAATGGCGGTCAGAAAGTTACTGAAAACGGAAAGGAATATTATATTATCAATACCAATGCTGTTTACAAGGCGCCACTAGAGCTTCCGAATGGTCGGTTACCGGTAATTACAAAAGGAAAAGCAATTGATTTTTCTTTTCCCTTTTCAGGCAATACCTCAAACTGCAAATGGAGCATCGCCAGCGGGAAAATACCTGTAGGGTTGGCTTTCAGCAATGGCAAACTATCGGGAACACCTCAAAAAACCGGTATTTATCCCATTCAGTTAAAAGTTGAACAGGATAAAGTGACAGCCGAACGTAATTATAATATTGTTGTCAGAGGCGAAAATTATGCTGAAAGTGCAAAATCAATTCTTTCAAATGTAAGCACAACCTCGGTTTCGACCCGCGACAGCCAATGGGTCTCCATAAGTCATTCGATGTTTGCAAAAGATATTCATATTTTAAACGACGGAAAAATAAACGGTGAAGGTTCTGTATTTTACAGCATCAACCATAGTTTCAAACCAAAAACTGACTATTACGGCTACGAATGGGAGGAGAAAAAGCTGATCGGGTTGATTGGATTTCATACGGGCTCTATGGAGGAGTTTGGCGGGTGGTTCAGGACATTGAATGTTGAATATCAGGACGATAATTTAAATTGGAAACCGGTAGAATGGCTTAAGTTTATACCTGCCCTGGTCAATAAGGACAATACGGATATAAAACCTGATTTTGTGGAATACCTGTTGGCATTTAAGCAGGTTAGTACAAAGGCTATCCGCATCATTGGAGAAGCAGGTGGGGGAGATCACTGGTTCTCAGGTGATAAAACCCCATATTTTACCTCGATCACAGAATTATCGGTGCATGAACCCTTGCCTGGAATTGAAAATTACGCTAAATAATACATGCCATAAATTTGAATTGATGATGAACAATTTCGTATTTCACAACCCTACAAAAATCATTTTTGGAAGGGAAATTCTTTCACAGCTGGGAAAAGAAGTCAGCGCCTATGGGAAAAAGGTGCTTATGGTATATGGCCAAAACAGCATCAAACAAAACGGAGTCTACAACCAGGTAATGGCTTCATTAACTGCTGCAGGCATTGCGGTAGTTGAATTTCCGGGTGTTAAAGGCAATCCGGTTGTTTCTCATGCCCGGCAGGGAGCCGATCTGGCAAAAGCGGAAAAAGTGGATGTAATTCTGGCCGTTGGCGGGGGAAGCGTTTTGGATGAGGCTAAAGGCATTGCTGCCGGAGCCATTGAAAATGTTGATGTCTGGGATTTTTTTACCGGCACAAAATCCATCACGAAAGCGCTTCCGATAATTACCGTAATAACCTTACCTGCCACAGGATCGGAGATGAACGGGGGAATGGTAATTACCAATGAAGATACGAATGAGAAATTCGGGATGGGCGGTATTCCGGCTCTTTTCCCTAAAGTCTCTTTTCTCGATCCTGAAACCACTTTCAGCTTATCTTTGAAACAAACCGCTTATGCTTGTGCCGATATTATGTCGCACCTTTCGGAGGGATATTTCACCACCTCGGCAATTACCTTGCCCGTTCAGGATGGCTATATTGAAGGACTGGTTAAGGCGGTAATGGCCAGTATGCTGAAAATTAAGCTGAATCCTTCGGATTACGAAGCCAGGGCACATTTTATGTGGGCGGCCACCTTAGGCTGGAACGAGTTGGGAACCTGTGGTATTCCCAATGGAACCATCCCTTGTCATGCGCTTGAACATCCGATAAGCGGCATCTACGATGTGGCGCATGGAGCCGGCCTTTCGATTGTAACTCCTGCCTGGCTGAAATTCAGGAAAAATCAGATTGCACACCGAATTTTGCAGTATGGTAAAAATATTTTGGGAATTGAAACAGATTCACCAGACGTTGTAATTGAAGCTCTGGAAGTCTTTTATACGAGCATTGGCACACCGATCCGCTTCGGCCAGGCTCAAATAGATTCTCCTGATTTTGAGGCGTTAACCTTACAATCCATGAAACTGTTTAATGCCTGGGGTATAAAAGGATACACCAATGACGACATCCAGAAAATTTATCGCTTGTGTGTTTAGCCTTTTCTCAAGACTTTCTGAGACAGTTTTTAATCTTATACCGATTAATAAATTAACTATGAAAATACAGCTATTCATTCTTTCGCTTTTCATCTTTATTATTTCATTTAATTGTCTATACGGACAAATAAATAATGAAAAAGAAACACTTGCGTACAAACATACCCTTCGCAATCAGGTGCCAGAAAAATGGTATCTGACAGCACCTGCTATGCTACGTGTAACCTTAAAGGAAGGCACGCATTTTAAGCAGCTTAACCTGGATTCACTTGTATTAAACGCTCAGTTAGATACCATAATCAAACAAGGATTTACGGCTTTAGAAATATTTGCCACACCATATGGAGGTAAAAGCTTTGGAGGGCTGGATGCCATTGACCGGTACAAGATAGATCCTGCTGCCGGCAATATGGATGATTTCAGACGTCTCGTACGACAAGCTCACCGAAAGAAACTTGCTGTAATTGCTTTTGACAATTTAGGCTATAGCAGCATCGATGCACCGCTTTTTTTGAAAGCCTGTGACGACATCAGCAAAGGAATAAAATCGAAAGAAACAAAGTGGTTCATTTGGGCAGACAGCATCACCGCAAAGCCGCCGATGATTCCGGACACCTATTATCTCGGAGGGTCGAAGAGATGGGAAAAATGGGTCTATAGTCCTATCGCGAAGAAATACTACTGGAGTAAATGGGAAGGCTTTGATAAAGATGGTAAACCCTGTTCATTACCCCAGTACGACTGGTCCCCTGAATGGCAGCAGGAAGTAAAGAACCTCGTGCATTACTGGATGAACACAGGCATAGATGGAATAGTAGTGGATGCCGTTAACTGGTATATCAATTATACCTGGCAAATGGGCAAGGAATGCATAACGGATATTATCAGTTCATATGGGAATACCTTTGTGCAGCCGGAAGGCGCCGGTGGCTTTCATGAAGATCCTGTTCCATGGATTACCGATAGCGGATGGAACTGCGTGCAGGATTATGGCTTAGGTATTTGGTGGGAAAAGGAGAACAATATACTTGTTAATGCTATCGATAAAAATAATCCGACCGGACTGGAAGAAGCCTTGCAGAATTATCATGACCGTGTGGTTGCAGAAGGTGGTGTGCTTTATATGGGTGCCGATATAACAAAAAAAGAGCCTCAAAAGTATTACCAATATGTAGCTTTTTGTATTGCTACCGGTCATCTCTTTTGCAAGAGTAGTTCTGCTCAGGAGGATTCTACGGTAGATAAAACATTGGCTAACATTTTGAAAATTAAAAAGGAACACCTTGCTTTCGAACAGCTTGGCCGGCGTCAAAAGTTAAACACCAATGATGACTCAAAATATTACTCCTTCATTCAAAAATCTGCCGGTAATACCGAACGGATGCTATGTGTTTTTAATTTTCAGGATACAGAAGAAATGATTACCACCGATTTAAGTGGAATCAATGCTTTTTCATTGGATGATATTGAATTGGGGAAGACCATCAAGTTTACCAAGGCTTTTCAGTCGAAACTACCGGCCTATGGATACCGGTTTTATAAGATTCAATAATCAAGGTATAACGAACAAAATAAGCCATTATGAAAAAATCAGTCCTGATTACTTTGATCATTTGTTTTCTCCTTGCCTTGCAGGCAAAAAGCCAGCAGGTAAACCAAGGTATTGATATTCCCAAAGAATGGAAATTTCAAACCGGCGATAATCCTGAATTTAGGCTTCCTGAATTTAAGGATCAGAACTGGAAAAAAATTAATCCGGATGATTTTTGGGAAAATCAGGGTTATGAAGGTTACGATGGAATTGCCTGGTACCGAACAAGGATCGTAATTCCTTCCTCACTTAAAAAGAATGATGAATTGATAAAAGCCTTTCGAATTTCATTAGGGCGGATTGATGATGAAGATATTACATACCTTAATGGACAGAAAATCGGCACCGCTTCAGGCTGGAATATTGAGCGGTCATACCTGATTCCATTCGGATTGATTCATTGGGATCAGGAAAATGTGATTGCCATCAGGGTAAACGATATGAGCGGAAATGGTGGTATGCATGGAGGGACTTATGCTATGGGGGATGTACAACTTTCAGATGTGCTGGCACTTTCAGTTACCGATAAACCTGGCAAATTCGTCACACCGGATACCAAATTCAGTAACTCACTCCATTTCAATTTTAAAACTCCGGTTGATAAAATCGAAGGGACACTGAAAGTAAAAGTATATAACACCAAGAGCAAAGCGGTTGTATTTCAAAAAGATGACCAGGTTACCATCGGAAGCAAAGTTGATTCGGTTTATAACGTTTCCCTTGAAATTAAGGACCCCGGAACCTATAAGATTGAGTATTCGTTCAATTGCGGGGCATTACTTGGCAGTCTTTCTGCGGGCTCCATGCTTGCATATGCTTCCATTCCACGGATCAACGAACAGGTAGAATATCCTGATATGAAAGAACTCATTCCGGGTAAAGCCATGCCATTCGACCTGGAAGATATGACCTTTGGCGGATATTTAAACGAGCGGCTGAATGCCAACCTGATTCAGCGCCTGCTGAATATCGACGAAACCGGAATCCTGGAATGTTATTACAACCGTCCGGGCAAGCAAACCTGGGTGGGCGAATACACCGGGAAATATCTCCATGCTGCAAGCCGGGTATGGCGTTCAACCAAAAATCCGCAGTTAAAAGAACATATGGACCGGATTGTCGATATCCTGATCTCCTGCCAAAATGAAGATGGTTACCTGGGAACCTATTTGCCTTCAAATTATTGGACAGACTGGGACGCCTGGGCACATAAATACAATATCCTAGGCTTGCTCAGTTACTATTCGGTAACCGGCTACAAACCGGCATTGGATGCCTGTGTGAAAATGGGCGATTTATTGTGCAAAACCTTTGGTGAAGGATCAGGACAAAGACGAATAATTGATAATTCGCCCCACATGGGAATGGCTTCAACAAGCGTTCTGGAGCCAATAACCTACCTGTACCGTTTTACAGGTGATAAAAAGTACCTCGATTTCTGCAACTATATCATCAAATCATACGACATGGAGAATGGTCCTAAAATCATTTCCACCCTTACAACCATTGGAAAGGTCGATAAAACGGGCAATGGCAAGGCGTATGAAATGATGTCGAACCTCACCGGAATTGTAAAATTATACCAGTTGACCGGAAATGAAAAACTGCTTCAGGCCGTGGAAACTGCATGGAATGACATCTCGGCCCATAAGCTCTATATCGCCGGAACCACCAGCGAAGGCGAGTTTTTTAAAGCCGATTTTGTTTTACCTGCCGGCAACGACGTCCACATGGGCGAAGGATGTGTAACAACTACCTGGCTTCAGTTCAGCCAGGCGTTGTATTATCTTACCGGCGAGCCAAAATATATCAACGAAATTGAAAAATCCATTTACAACCATTTATTCGCTGCCGAAAATCCTGAAACCGGTTGCGTGAGCTATTACACCGCATTGCAGGGTAAAAAACCATATCGATGCAATATTGACTCACATTGCTGCCTGGCAAGCGTGCCAAGGGGCATTGCAGCCATTCCGGAACTGGCATACTCCAAAAATGCAGGCAACGGGTTTTGCATTAACCTCTATTCAACAGGGAAGCTTGACGGTAAAATTTGTACCAAAGAAGGAAAAGAGGTAGCCGTTCAATGTAACATTCAATCAAGCTTTCCCGAAGGTGGAAAATCAACAATAACCATCACGCCTGAGAAGTCATGCGAATTCAAACTTTCACTGCATGTTCCGGATTGGTGTAAAAATTTCAAGGCTGTTGTGAATGGCAAAACCCTAACCGGAATACCCGGACAATATCTAGTCATTGAGCAAACATGGGAAAAAAATTCGGTTATTAGCGTTTCGTTCGACATGACCATTCAGAAATTAGACGGTGGCTTAAGTTATCCGGGTTACATGGCCTTTAAATTTGGAACACAGGTGTTGGCAGTCGATCAGGCATTAAACCCTGAGATCAAAGATTTGGATCAATTGTCGATCAGTTCGACTGAGCTGAAAACCCTGGGGAAAAGCATACTACCCAAAGAATGGCTTGGAGATCAGGTTTATCAGGCTGATGCCTTTTATGCCGGAAAACCTGTTGTGATCAATTTGGTGCCATTTGCCGATGCAAGTCAGACCGGTGGCGACATAAGGGTGTGGATGAAAAAGAAATAAGCGTTTTGCAATGAAGAAAGATTTGAAAATCATCGTTAGGAGATAATATGAATTGAATGACGCTAATGTTTTATTTTCAGGCTACTGCATAATAAAAAACCAATATAAAATGAAGAAAGAATTATTATTTATTGTTGGACTTTTAGGTTTAATTTCCTGCAATCCATCCACAAAAAAAGAGAACAGGCAAAGCACGGTTGTAGCTTTTGATTCATTGGCTGTTACTCCGCCAATGGGATGGTTTGCTGATGGGATTAAACCGACAGAATATGAAATGGGAATTGATAAATCAGTATTTCAACTTGTTGTAGACCAGGAAGTCGTAAGAAGTACTTACACATACAAGACGATAGGAGATCTTCGCATTCGTGCTGACGTTTATAGGAAACCCGATGCTATCGTTAGGCCGGCCATCCTATGGATCCATGGTGGAGCTCTTATCATGGGTAACCGCGGGTGGCTACATCCAGTCCAGGCCGAAAAGTATCTCAAGGCGGGCTATACTATCATTTCAATCGATTATCGGCTGGCGCCTCAGGCCAAGTTACAGCAGATCATCGAAGACCTTGAGGATGCGTATCGATGGGTGCGAGCTGACGGTCCGAAACTATTTCGGATTGACCCAAATCGTATCGCCGTGGTCGGGCATTCGGCCGGTGGCTATCTCGCGCTGATGGCCGGATTCGTACTGAAGCCGCATCCGAAGGCAGTCGTATCGTTTTACGGTTACGGTGATGTCGCGGGAGAGTGGTACAGCCGACCCGATTCGTTTTACAACCGGCAGCCAGCGGTGTCGAAAGAGGAGGCATATCAAGACGTCGGAACTTGCGTCATCTCTGATGATCAAGGCGAGCTCCGCGAGCGATTCTACCTTTACACTCGTCAACAGGGTCTTTGGCCAATGGAAGTGGTTGGGCATGATCCGGACAAGGAACCAAGTGCGTTTGATCCGTTCTGTCCACTTCGCAATGTCACCAAGGATTACCCGCCCACATTATTACTTCACGGGGACAACGATACAGATGTTCCATTTGAGCAATCCGTTCTGATGGCCAAGGAGTTGGAGCGCAATGGAATTCAACACGAACTGATTTTGCTACCTGGCCGAGGACATGGGTTCGACGAAGCAATGTGGGATCCAGAAATTGCCGTAACGTTTGAACGCGTATTAAAGTTCCTGCATAGAGAGCTGAAACCGTAGGAGGACGTCGCACAGCATAAATGAAACTGAGTAGAAATATTTCTATGAAGAACTAAACCCATATATTGGGTTGACAGCAGAGAATTATATTTATGCAATCAAGCTTTCAGATATTCCAATACAAACAGAAAAAAACTTAATAAAATTAACATCATGAAACGAACCACCTTGATAGTATTTATTGCGCTGTTTTATAGCATTAAGGTGTTTTCACAAATTGACAGCCAACCAAATGGAGGAACAAATAAAGAAACAAAATATATCACCATACCGGTTGAAACCGTGATCGATAAGATAAGGGGTGGCTTATTGGGTCAAATCCTTGGTGATTTGAATGGCCTTCCACACGAAATGCAATACATTAATGAGCCTGGAAATGTTAAAAATTATATTCCATCACTGCCATCAGGGGCTTGGACCGATGACGACACTGATTTCGAGTGGTTTTATATCTGCGAAATGCAAAAAGACCGAAATGTATTTTTACCAGCAGATACCATTGTAAAACTTTGGAAGGAACGTGTAAACAAAGGAGTCTGGTGTTCAAACCGTTTTGCCCGTTACCTGATGGACCTGGGTTTTAAACCTCCTTTAACAGGTTACGCCGTTTTCAACCCCTGGGCTGAGTTTAATATTTCGGGACAATTTCTTTGCGAAACATACGGGTTGGTTGCACCGGCAATGCCTCAAACGGCAGCCCGAATTGGGTTGAATTATACCACGGTAGCTATCGGCGGCGAGCCTGCCCAGACAACTCAGCTCTTCACAACCATGATCTCAACAGCATTTGTTGAAAGCGATATCAATAAGATTCTCGATGCGGGCATTGCTTCGCTCGGCAAAACCAGCATCATTTTGAATGTTATTAACGACGTGAAAAATTGGCATAAAACCTTTCCGGAGAATTGGAAAGAAACCCGACGGTTATTGAAAGAAAAATATACGCAGGAAGAAGGTAGGATCAGAGATAAGAATGGCTATGAATTAAATACCGGAGCAGTTATCGCTGCATTGTTGTATGGAGAAGGTGATTTTATTGAAACAGAAAAAATGGCGTTTAATTTTGGTTGGGATGCTGATTGCGACGCAGCAACTGCCGGAACGATTGTGGGTGTTACGATTGGTTATCGCAAAATGATGAACCACAACGATCGTTATAATCCTGAATGGCAAATAGTCGACCGTTATAAGAACACCACCCGCGACAATATGCCGATGGATGAAACCATCACCAGTTTTGCTGATCGCATTATTGAATTATTCGAAATGGTGAATGAAGCAAACGGGGGGTCGAAAAAACTGGTAAACAACCAAATGGTTTACCAAATACCTTCAGAAAGTCCTGCTCCCATGATAAAATTATACTCTCCGGAGATACAAAAACAGCAGTTAAAAACCGAGTTCGAAGCAAAAATTGCGAATCAGATTTTGCATGGCAACAGGGAAGAAAAAGCCAGGGCGGCCTATATGGCAATCTGCCTGGACATGAACGAAGACCTCCGGAAAAACAACCCAAAACAGTGGAATGAAGCTTGTTTTGAGTTAAGCGGCTACTGGAAAATAATGAATAATATATTCTTTGTGGATTCGAAATCGCTAAAGTTATTTCGGGAAAAATTCAAAATGGCGGGCTTTAAATCTCCGGTGAAAGAATATAGCGATAGTCAAATATACGATGACCATGTATTCTGGAAAGATCCGAAAGAATTATACCAGTGACTTTTTATGATTGAATGTCAGAACTATTAACATTAATCATTTAAAAATGAGAAAATGAGAAATTTAATTACACAATTCAAAACGATCCTTGTCTTACTATTACTTGCAGGATGCGGAAAAGCAAATACCACAAACGCAACAAGCCATTATTTTATCAATAGTCTAACCGGAAATGATGGTAATAGCGGGACTTCTGTAAATTCATCGTGGAAAAGTTTAAAAAAACTGGAAGAAATAAATTTTCAACCCGATGATACTATATACTTTGAATGTGGCTCAAGCTGGACAGGAAGCTTTGAGATCTCGACTTCCGGGACAGAAGACAAGCCAATAGTATTTACCTCATATGGTACCGGGGTAAAGCCGTCTATCTCCAATACCAGTGCAACCACCTTGGATGGTAATGCGATACGAGTTAGCGCTAATTATATCGTCATCGATGGTTTTTATATCCATGACTGCGCTGGAACTGACCCGAGTCGACTTGCGGCAATCGGCAACTTGGATGGTAAGAATCATCATATCACGGTTAAAAACTGCGAAACTAAGGGATGCAAAGTAGGAGTACGCATGTACGCGCACGATGTGCTTATCACGAATAATTATTTTCATGATCCTGGTGGTGCAATAAACACAGGATGGGGACCCATGGGTATTGTCGGAGTCAGCTATAACGTTGAAATCTCTTATAACCGTATTGAGAATTTTCTTGGGGCAAATAGATACGGTTTTGATGGTGGAGCAATAGAAGTCGATGATAATGGTCCTAAATATAATTGGCGCATTCATCATAACTACACTGAAGGGAATGAAGGATTTTTGGAAACAATAGACGCTGGTGAATGCCCAACGTGCACTTATTCTGACTTTTTTATATACTATAATTTTAGCGATGACTTCCAGTGGTGGGTCGACGGTCCAATTGGTACAAACCCGGTTTTGGAAAACAACACAGTGATCAGGACACGTCCCAAGAACTCAGATTATAACCTATGTTTAAGTCTTCATACGGATGTGCCCAACGCCTCAATAAAAAACAATATTTTTGTCATAGCAAACGGTATTACTGCTTTTAACCGAAACGCCCCGAGCACTTATAATATTTTCTATTCTGCTGACGGTAGCGTTCAAAATCCAAAGGGATTCGCTTTAGGGCAAAACGAAATTGTCACCGATCCTCAATTAGTGGACATTGCAAAACAAAACTACCATCTTAAATCAACTAGTCCGGCAATCGACGAAGGAATTGATTGTGGATATAATCTGGATTTGGATGGCGCAGTAGTTCCCCAAGGTTCCTCTCCTGATATGGGAGCATACGAATTAAAAAAACTGACTACGGTTACCAACATAAAGGCTGGCCATTATTATGTTAACAGTCAAACAGGGAATGACAGTAATAGCGGGACTTCTGTAAATTCACCGTGGAAAAGCCTGAAAAATCTGGAAGAAGCAAATTTCCAGGCGGGTGATAGTATTTTATTTGCTAAAGACTCAGAATTTCAGGGCGGTTTTACTTTAAAAAACTCAGG
>Ga0209386_1000049_pt1 | contig 64602 bp, 68 predicted proteins | sample NGEPertwo_FD_184510 | JGI IMG/M metagenome (GOLD analysis project Ga0209386, IMG submission 184510) | Arctic peat soil microbial communities from the Barrow Environmental Observatory site, Barrow, Alaska, USA - NGEE Permafrost154B-two... | ecosystem: Environmental > Terrestrial > Soil > Wetlands...
ATTGCAACCAAAGCTTTCAATACCTTACTCGAAATTGGACGCTTACGCAATGCTGTGAGTCAAATTCCGAAGAGCCCGGTGCAGGAAATCTGCACGCCGGGTTCTGTGGGGGTGGGGCCACCAAATGGTGGCCCTTCTACCCGGAGGTCTGTAGTATGATCCCCTTATAGTGGGCACAAACCTTTTCTGGGTGTGGATGGTTTGAAGATGCCTAGATCTGAGATAATATTTATCTCAAGTTTCGCACCCCACTAAATCACTGTTTCTGTAATTTTCCGGTAGCCTAATGTAATTGTTAGCTTTTGATTATTAATGATTAAGCAGCTTTTTCAAGGGCTTGAGCTGATTAGTAAGAAAATAATCCTCAAATAACTCTTTCAAGTACTCATATTATTGGGAATTCCTGCTCGGGCAAGCCGCTCCCGAACCGTCTCGCCTGCCTTCGGGGTCTGACCCCACAATGGTTCGACAAATGCTGCAAGTATCAAAAAGAAGCCAGATTTAATCCAATTCTCTCGCTTTACTTACCTAGGTATGATGGTGTTATCTCACTTCTAAGGGGTATACTCAAATTGACCTCTTAAATTAAATGTAATATATGAGTAGAATTATGATATATCAAATCTGAAGGAGGTAGAGTATGCCAACCATTAAATCGTCCACTTCTCTGCGTAACGAATACAGCAAAATCTCCAAGTACTGCCATGAAACTGGCGAGCCAGTGTATGTTACCGTTAATGGAGAAGGTGATTTGACCGTAATGAGTATAGACGCTTTTGAGAAACGCGAACGAGCACTTGAAATCCGCGAAAAACTGCTGGAAGCACAATTGCAGAAAGCTAACGGCGTTCCTATGCTGGACTTCAATCAAGCCATGAGCGAACTGAAGAGGTTGGCTCATGGCAGATTATAAAATCAGAATCATGCAAATTGCCCAAGATGACATGAAGGCCATTGTTATGCATATTCGCATAAATGATCCCGATGCCGCCATCAGAATGTATGAAAAGATAAAGGCGTCCTGGCTTAGCTCCACCTGTGCTATGCTACAAAGAAGAACATCTAGCATAATGCGGGAGATGTGGAGTTGGCATTGGTACCAGGACGTGACTACCCAAATACATACCGAGGATTCGTGGAAATGTTTCCTGATGACACCACGTGTGCGGCCTTTTTGGTACGGTTGCGCTGGCCTGAAGGATTTAATCTGTCCGGCATGCAAAACATCCGCAATTCCATGGAACGAAAGCCGTAGACGTCTAGCGTGCCCAATTTGTCGTCATCAAACATCCCTGAGTGCGGGAACGATCTTTGATAAAACGAGAACACCACTGACGACTTGGTTCGAGGCTGCTTGGCACATGACTACGGCTAAGAACGGAATGTCGGCCAAAACCTTGGGGCGCACTCTGGGTACGAGCTATCGGGTAGCTTGGACGATGCTACAGCGTTTCCGGTTGGCCTAATCCGATGGCTAAGTGTTACTAAGGTACATTCAAGAAAATAACCAGTCAGTATGCCGGTCTATTTCGCGCCATACCGCGTCTTTATGTTCACCTAATCCCAGAAGTCAGAGGTCAGAAACCGGATGGTATCAGATTGGGGTATTCCTTTCTGATCTCTGGCCCCTGTCAACTGACCTCTGGAGACGTACCTCCTTGTCTGACGCAAAATATCCTTGGCATCTTTGACTTGTTATTTTCTTTCATATGCCTAACCACTTCTTAATTTTAAAAAACAAACTAATTATTCATAAATCTTTTCATCTATAAGGTGAGCATTTGGAGCATCATCTTCCCAATCACGTTGAGAGTCCGGCTTTCTACCAGTAAGTTCTTTGTAATACTCATGCTGAATAATTAGGTTCATTATTTCGTTCGTTCCAGTCCAGATCATAATCAATCGAGTGTCTCTCAGCATTCTTTCGATTGGATATACATTTGTATATCCAATACCGCCCATAATCTGCATAGCAGCATTAACGATAGTCCAACAAGTTTCGGTGGCAAATTTCTTGGCTTCCGATACGAGACGACGGGCTTGGGCAGATTCAACTCCGGCATCAACTGCACGAGCAGCAGTGTAAACGAGGGCCATGGCAGCATCAAGCTGAGTAATGCTGTCCGCCACTTTAAAACTTACACCTTCAAAATCCTTAATCTTCTGTCCAAAAGCCTTACGTTTAGTACTATAACGTGCTGCAACTTCCAAGGCTGCTTTAGCTATTCCAAGGGCACCTGCTGCACTGGTCATCCTCTCGGGAATCATCATTTGATAGAAAATAGCCGCAGCCCCATGCTCTACTCCAAGTAAGTTCTCCACGGGCACTTTTGTATCGCGGAAAACAACCCGCCCAGCGCCTCCGCCCCGGGTCCCCATTAAACCATAGACGTGACCCACCTCTACCGTAGAGCTGCGTTCGACTAAAAAGGCACTGATGCTTTGATGGGGAGGAGCATCATCCCTGGTCTTGGCGTAAACCATAAAGTAGTCCGCGCCTTCTGCACCGACAACAAAACGTTTTTGGCCATTCAGAATATAGTAATCGCCTTCCCGTCTTGCTACAGTAGTAGTACCGAAAAAGTCAGATCCCCCTCTGGGCTCTGTCAAAGCCTCAGCAGTACAGATTTTACCTTCCAAAGTTGGTTTCAAGAAACGATTCTTTAGATCATCGCTACCAAATTTATTAATAGCCTCTCCGACAATAGAGGGAAGGGAATAAAGACAACCTAAACTGGTACCCAAAGTGCCGATTTCTATGATAGCAAGAACTTCTTCAGCCCAACCCATTCCCCGTCCCCCCAAGGTTTTGGGGAAGCGTAGTCCTAATAAATTAGCTTTAGCTAGAGAATCAATATATTCCTTAGGGTAGATAACCTTTTCTTCATCCATGTCCAAAACTAGTTGTTTAGGAACCTGTGTGCGTACAAATTCTGAAGCTTCGTGGGCCAGGGCCTGTTGCGTTTCATTAAGTAAAAAATTAAACATTTTTCCCATCCGGTTTTAACGGATGATTCACCCCTTTTTAAGTTGATTTAATCTTTCTACAAACCTAATATGATATTCCATTATTTCCTCTCGCATGACCTGTAAATCCTGTAACATCTCGTCAATTACGAACAAACGCTGCTCACCATAGGCTATAACTCGTTGGAGCTGTTCTCTTTCCGTAGGATCCTCATCGTATAAATCAATCATTTCCTTAATTTCGGTTAAAGAAAACCCAAGCCGTTTTCCTCTCAAAATTAGCTTTAGCCGAACACGCTCTCGTGCGCCATAAAGTCTCTGTCCAATATCCTCATGGCGTATTGGTTCAATCAAACCCACCTCCTCGTAATAGCGTATAGTTCTCGGCGTAATCCCTAATTCTTCAGCTAGTTCAGAAATAGTAAAAATCGGTCCGGAAGTCTCTACCATTTTCCCCCCCCACACATGTTTATAATTGTATGAATATTTTCTATATTGTAACATCAGTTAACGTTAAGGTCAATAATTATTCAGGGTTGAAACATCTCATTGCGAAGGAAGATTCGATGTTCAAAAATAAAAAGCAGTAAGTCAATTGGCAATATAATTGACTTACTGCTTTTTATTTTGATATGCGTTTTTGGCAATTGCTGTTTCCAATTCCTCGCAGGTGTCATGTTTACAACTTTTCCCTCGATTAGTTCCAAACGCTTGTCATTACCCCATCGCAAGTAGTCTGCGTATGTATAACTTACCAATTTTTTGGTCTGTCGTGACTAATATCTAAACGATTATAATGCTTATCCCACGTGACCACATCCTCCGGGGGGTTGGCTTTTGCATGTGCCGCAATATATGCATCCACAAAATCGACTCTTTTAATGGAATAATCAAGAAGTGCTTGTTGAACGACGGGCTTTTCCTCCGTTTCAACGCCAATAGCATTTGTGAATTTCAACAAGGTATCTGAGATGTCTGTTGGATGGGTTTCATAAAACGACTCTAATACCCAACAGCACTCGGCCACAACTATGGCAGACAAGCGCAGAACTAATTCTCCCATTTCAACCTTTAGAATCATTTCTTCAGCTTCTTGCGCTAGTTCTTTGGGATCGCCCGTAATAATTCGGATGATTACGTTAGTGTCCAACCAAAGTTTCCTAGCCAACTATTCTGCCTCCCCGTCCTCTAACTCTTTTTGTGCCATCTTCCCATACGTTTCTTTCCTGATTTCATCAACTGGCTTAAATGCCTTATGTGTTTTCAGAATCCCAAATAGTTCAGTAATACGTTGGCTCTTAACAGCTTCAACCCTAACTTCACCATTCTTCTCAGCAATGAATGTCAAGTGATCTCCCTCACCAATACCAAGTCTTTTTCGTATCTCCATAGGGATAACTATTTGCCCACGGCTCGATATTCTGCTCGTAGCCTTTACAACACTGAGGGCTTTGCCGCCAAAATGATCATTGATACTCATTTAGACCCCCCCTATCTTATCTAGATATCAATCTTATTTACATCGTATTCTTACCTATCCCTATTGTCAAATAACAATATTAATCTTATAATTTGTATATCAAAGCAAAATAGTATGGCATCTTTAACCCACAGGATTAATTATTTCGGCCAAGCGACAAAGACTAGCCTGCACTAGTAATCGCATGCAGACCCAGTAATTCTGTTCTGAGCGGGAAGGGGCATTTTCAATTCGCAAGCGGCAGTCCTGTTCGGAGAGCCACCAGTCGCACCCCAGTTTGCCACGTTCCAGGTTCTTAGTTATCTCCGCGATGATGTCCATGCTCCAGCCTTTGCGCTGAGTATGGGCTATGACTTGATCAGCTAAGGCTTGGTAAGAGGGATGATGAAAGGTTTGGCTGTCTTGATCATAGGCCAAGTCTAAGATGGGAATTGTCCCAGTTAGGTCGCGAGAAATTCCAGCCAGTAAGTCTTTTTCCTCGTTGGATGAACCAATATACAGGTAATATAGTTTGGCGGTACGCTTGATACCTGACTGACGCAAGATTCGACCCAGTCTTTGGATTCGTTGCCGGTTGCTACTGGTGGAAGATGCGATAATCCCAATGTCCGTTGAAGGTACATTTAAGCCTTCATCTAATGCGCGGCAGCTTACGAGGATGCGAATTTGCGCGTCGTAATATTTACGCAGGATTTCTTTGCGACTCCACTCATCCATTTCGGAATGATATCGCCCCACCTGTCCAGGGAACAGGCACTGTAACTCTTCAAAAATTGTGTTCGCTACGACAATTCTTTCACAAAACACCAATATCTTTGAACTTTGCGGAAGCTGCTTCAAAAGATGATTGACACAGCTTATCCGTGATTCAGCCCTGTAGACCAAATCTTTGCGCCTGTTGGCTAGCATGAGCACGGCCCGAGCAAGAGTCGCTAGCTTGTCATCCTTAGAACTTTGCGCCAATTGCTCTAGTCTGGCAAAATATCGCAGTCTGCTTAAGCCTTTTAGGGAAGGACAACGATGCATGAGGGTTTTCCGCACCAGCGTAAGTTGTATGCTAAAATCCATATATTGGTTATTTTCGTCGGGCGTGAATTTCAACTTTATGTTAAAGATTGCAAAGGAACTTATTATATTGGCATTCAATGCCTCGGTAAAGCTGTATTTGTATATCTCAGGTCCCAAGGCAGGTCGCAGTGTTTCGTTATAGGTTGCTGTCTCTGGAGTGGCGGATAAACCGAGGGCATAGTAATGTGTGGCTTGATCTTTAAGAGGGATTTGTGCAATAAACTTAAATATACGCGAATTTTCTGGGCTGCTATAGTGATGACATTCATCCGCGATCAGCAATATTGAGCTGCCTTGATGATAGTCGTCCAGTATATGCTGTGCTAACGTGGTACGGGCTGAGTTCACCACATAAATCATATACTTGCGTGACTGAGGGTCTTTGTGCATCCCATAGTATAACCCTATGTCTCCCTTAGAAACTCCTAGATCGTCTTGTAGACTCTTAACCCATTGATTTGCCAGAAAAACCTTAGGTACAACTATTTTGATTTTTAAGAAAGGCGCTTGTTCCGCATAGTTATATTCCAGCCTGGCAATGGCTCCCAAAGCTAGGATAGTCTTGCCTGCCCCGGTAACGACATTCACAACCCCTTTGCCCTGATTGTCAAACCAGATATCAAGGCATTCCTTCTGCCAGGCAAATAAATCTTTTTTCACTCGAACATAAACGTTTGAATTGGCTTCAGCAGTCACTGCCGAAGTTTCCTTATGGAAAAAGGCCATAGTTGTCTCCCTGTCTCCCCCGCGGTTCGATATAATCTATACTATATATTATATACTATTAGTATGACATTATAGGATTATTGAGGCAAGAGGGGGAGGAAAATTCTAGATTGTGTCGAATCTTATCTTAAAGAGTTAGAAGAAGGAGCACGGATACATGACGGATTATGAAGAATTATATAAACAAATGTTGAGCGTCGAAAAAGAACTTAAGGATAAAATCAATAGTCAACAAAAATTGTTTAAGAGCTTGAGCAAAAATATGGAAAAGGGTGATCTGAAAAGCTGGACTAGGGATCTGACATCCATGCGTGCTTACTCGAAGGAACAGGAAGCTTCTATGGATGAGATGCAGAAGCAGGTCGACGAATTCGGAATTCGGGACTATGTGGAAAATGGCGACTTTGTGGAACAATTACTGGCTCATTGCGATCACCTAGAGGTGGACGTTAAAGGAGACTATCCCAATTTTGAGATGTTTCCTTTCCGGGTTAGGATCGATACTGAGAATCTGGACTTATACCTAGATCGAAAACGAGTCCAATGCTTGCGCCCTCAAGCCTTTGTGCAATATGTTAAAGCTGGCAGGGATAAATTGTTAAAGGCTACTTTCGATCCCAAAGTCTTTCTCAAAGAGCTTGCTGCAGCTTATGATTTGATGCTGTTAAAACAAAACCAGGGTAAAACGCGCACTACTGTAGGGGATATTTATTTAAAGAGTCTATACACCCTTTTAACCCCTATGCGCCGCTTCCGCAAGGATTATGACATGCAGTGTTTCGCTTTTGACCTGGCACGCCTTTATGCTGCCGACCAATATACCTGTGAGGATGGACGGAAGTTTCAATTTGGCCCCAGTCGCAATATAAACCAGGCTATCCGCATCCTAGATCAGAGTGGCCGGGAGCAGTATTTGGCGACCATCCGTTTTTTCAGTGCAGTAGCACCTGAGCTGGATCTTGCTTAATTAAATGAAAATGGCCTGTGCAGGCATTTAGGGGGTTATAGCCTTGGAAAATGATATTTCAGCAGCCCTAGCAAGCTTAAAGAAGGGACAGGCTCCAGGTAATCGCGAAATCCTTCAGGAAATATCGGTGGGTAGCGAGTTTATTATGGATTTTTGGAAGGAAAAATATCTGGAGAACTATCTTGCTAAGGGAGGAAGCAAGATAAAGTTTGTGACTGGTCGGACTGGGAGTGGGAAGACACATTTCCTAGAAATTTTGGCAATGGAAGCGGAAAATATGGGCTATATCTCGATTAGTCTCTCGGCTCGAAAACTTTGGATCCATGATTTTAAGGAAATTTATACCGCAGTATTGAGCCAGGTGAATCTACTGGAACGCTTGCAACTCTGCAGCCACGAAGTTATTCGGCAGTTGGGCTATGATCCCAAGATTATTCCACAAGGTATTAACTTTGCGGATTACTTATCCAGCCAGGGAATGCTGGACCCATTGACCAAGCGGGAGATACGACAGCAGTTGGAAAAGCTCTTTCTAGCCAACCCCCTGATTGATAATAATTTCGCCCTAGCCTGCGCTATGTTGACCGGCGGAATTTTGGGACACCCCACGTTGGAAGAAGCCAACTCCAAACTTTTGCTGTTGTGGCTGGAAGGAAGTCGGGAAGCAAAATTATCCTCCCTGCGCCGCCTGGGTTTGTCCCCCAGTAAAATCACCAAATATAATGCTAGGCACATGCTGCGTTCCCTTGTGGAGGTTTGCTGTCTGGCTGACTTCAAGGGTTTAGTGATATCGATTGATAATATGGAAGTATTGGTGGGCGTAGATAATGCAGAAGCCATTCGTTATACAAGGTTGAAACGGGAAGACGCTTATGAAAGTATTCGCGAATTAATTGATGAAATTGATACCTTAAGACACACCATGTTCGTTTTTTCGTTCGATCGCAGTCTGATGGACGATGATGTCAAGGGTCTGAAGTCTTATCAGGCGTTGTGGATGCGCATACAAAATGAGATCGAAAGTCAACGTTTTAATCGTTTCGGCGACATTGTGGATTTGGATCGTCTGATTGATGAGGTGTATACTCCCGAAAATATCATTAAGATGTCTACCCGTCTTGCCCAGGTCATAAACCGCCTGGATGCAGAGGCCACTCCTATAGGCTTGAACACCGCGGAAGAACTCCACGCCCGGTCCCGGTTTGGCAAAGTTTCATTGCCTAGGAAAGTAGTCCTCGCTACTTTGCAGGAAGGAGCAGAATAATGGATTTTGAAGCACAGAGAGTCATTGAAGCCTTGCGTTCGGGAGTGTCTTCCCGAACGGTAGGACAGTACTTCACCTCAGCCCGTCCAGAATTAATGGAGCAGATTTCCCATAAGTTAGACCGGATTAGAGACACCGGAGAATCCAGTGGCATGGTTATTTCTGGTAAGTACGGAGAGGGTAAAACCCACCTTTTGAATACAGTATTCAACCTAGCTGATAGTAACAATATGGTGGTCAGCCTAGTTTCCCTAAGCAAAGAGACCCCGTTTGATAAACTTTATCTGGCTTATCAGAAACTGGTTAGCAATACGTACCTGCCTGGACGTCTGCAACCCGGATTTCAACATCTTATGCAGGATATTACCCCGAACAACCCAAGCGCTTTAGATCTACTCGCTTTTACCAGTAAGCACTTAGAGACAGACAAGTTGTATTTTGTTTTGCGATCCTTTCTGAATGTTGATGATCCCGATGAAAAATATCTACTCCAGTCGGATCTAGAGGGTGACTTTATCAATAATGCCCGCTTGCGACAGATATACAAACGGATTTTCGCCCAAACAGTCAAGTACGCCGTTCCCTTTAGTAAAACCCGTCACTGTATGGACTACTTTACGTTCTTAAGTCGCCTGTTTAAAGTGCTGGGTTACAATGGTTGGGTTATATTGTTCGATGAAACTGAATTGCTAGGTCGTTTGGGCAAAAAAGCCCGCCTTAAAGCCTATAATAATATGGCATCATTCTTATTTCCCAAAAAATTCTCTCGCCTCGAATCCACCTTTACCATGTTTGCTTTGGGGGCCTCATATCAAGAGGATGTCATAGAGTCCAAGCATGAGTTTGAAAACCTAGCCACGACGTATGTGGATCGCGACCAACGGGAGCCCATCGAAAAGGTACTCAACGCTATTATTTCCGCGCCCCAGCTTCAACCACTGAACCAGGATGAAATCTTGGCTGTTCTCAAACAGGTCCAGGAGTTTCACGGCCAAGCCTACGATTGGCAACCTAAGATTGATGTGCGAGAAGTGCTCAAGGCCTCGGAAAACCGGGGCTACCTGTTAAGAACCAGAATCCGTGCTGCCGTAGAAGTGCTGGATCAGCTTTATCAGTACGGGAAGGCCGGGGATATAATAATCAATGCCCTCGGAGAACCACACTATCAGGAAGAGGAATTGCCCTCCCTGAATGGTTGTATTATCGATGAAGAATAAGGTCATTGTCCCAAATAAATTAGGAAGTAAGTTGCACTGTAACTTACTTCCTAATTCACTTGGTTATTCGATCCGCTGCGATTCTTAAGTACATTTTAAATACTGGTTAATCAAATTCATATATTCTAAATAGTATTCTAAACACGTACCGATGGAATGATAAACGATTTCATCATTAATATCTTCGTATTCGTGCACCAATATGTTTCTAAGCCCAGTGGACGGCGCAATCTTAAGTGCGAAGTTCGTAGGGATGATGTTTAATTCAGCGATATCGATGAATGAGTTAAAATAGTCAGTCGATCCCTTTTCTCCACACATTTTGAGCAACATATTGTTTATGTCCGTCGCGCATTCTACGATTAGTTGCATCGTTCTTTCGATAGCCCGACGGTAAATTATATTATGGTTGTATTCCTCAAAAGAAATAGTAGCGATGTTTTTTAGCTCTTCATAGTAGGCATATAGTTTGTCTAACTTGGCACAAATTCTATCACTGTCGGACATTTTTTAATTCCTCCGCTAGTTTTTTTTGGAAGATGGCTTGTTTCACCTGGCGAAATTTTCGAGTTTCATAGTAGCTTTTGTAGAGGTAGGGGCAAAGTTTATTGAAATACCCCTCTTCATCCTCATAAAAAGCCCTTCCATCATTGGCAATAGCCTCTTTGAGCAGACCAGAAGCAGTTGATAGATTGACCAGATCAATGGCGCTCTTGCTATGCAGAATGATTAAATCTGTCATCAAATCAAATAGTTGATGCCTGTCAAGTGAACTTTTGGACACAAAAGCGATATCGATGTCGCTTTTGGAGGGGTCATAATCTTCCTTCCGAGCGTAGCTTCCATAATAGACTAAGAGACGTAACTGATAGCGATGTGCCAATTTTTGTAATTTATCTTGATCAATTCTAATCATCGTATGGGGTCTCCCTCCCCGTCTAACTCATTACTTATTAATTTAAATAATTATACCATGAATGTCACATAGTTTTCCAATATATATATATATATGTGTTTGTTTGTTTGTTTGTATATTGAACCCAATCTGGTATTCTACATCCTGGTCATGGACTACCCTAGATGCGCATTCGGTTTTGAAATTGGCATGTGCAAAAACCATGACTTCCTTACCAGATTCAATAATCGAGCAAGGGAACGAAAAAAAGAGCAAGGAACACCGCCCTCTTCCCAAGGGAGTTCTTTGCTCTTTTTTGTGCTGATTAATCATAGAGTACGAGAGACTTCGTAGGGTCAGCGCGAGGAAGCCTTTATTAAGCAAATTCCTTAAATGGGGCTATATTATGGAAAGGATCTACTATGTACTCAGCGATATCTGTTTGTCCTCTAAAAACTCCATCTACTGGTCCTGAGTTATAACCAAAGCTTAACAGTTTTTCTTGTAATGTGATCACGGCAATTCCTCTATTGCCTCGCTGTAAGTTAGACATAGCTGCTTGGACTGGAATATTCAATTTTTGCCAATAACCCACAATCCCTCACATCTGGTAGTAGCGATATTTTTTAGCTCTTCATAGTAGGGCATGATGAGGCTGAACTGTTACTTCTTTAGTTTTAACCCTTTCAGCATATCCAACTCCAATAAATCATGGGGAACGGCAGCTTGTTTGTTTTCTGACGCTATGGCATCGAAAATTTCACCACGGTAAATCTTGATTTCTCTGGGGGCGTCAATGGCTAAGCGGATGTTATCTCCTTTGACACTGATTACTGTCACCACGATATTGTCGCCGATAACAATTCTCTCGCCGACTTTGCGGGTGAGTGCTAGCATATTACCTTCCCCCTTTGACTGCTTCTTTCGGCAAGCCGTTAGGAAATAGTTTGTGTCGAATAGAATATTCTGGATTGTCCAGAATAACTTGCCTAGCCGTTCGGTTGATCCCATTCATTACGATCGGCGCCAACAGGTTCACCGTCATGTCGACCATTTTATCTAACACTGTAGCGATTAAAAAAACCTGGGGTGGATTCTCCAACGACAAGTCTAATTTCGCTGCCATTTCATCCTCTAAGACAAATTCATAGTCGTTGATAAACGCAAAGGGATCCACCAACAAGAACGATAAATTGGCTTCGGTTGAGGACTGGAGAAACGAAAATGGACTTTCTGCGTCATGTGGAATATATACGAAAGTCTTCTCGTCCGGAAAGCCCGGGATTCCGTGAGGAAATTTAACAAATTGCTCTTCCTCCACCTCGAGTTCACCAAATCTCGTTGACTCTATCTTCATTAGTATTGCCTCCTATAGGGGAGCTCATTCACATGGCTCATAGCGATCTTCAAACTTTGACATCGACTGTCGAGAACTGAATGCTTGGGTATTGAGTAACTCGAATATCGACTTTCCCTGACTGGAAATCTCCTTCGATCTTGCCAGGTTGTACGGTGAAGTTGACTTTTCCAGCTGTTGGATTGAATTGAACTGGGTTCGCTTCATAACGAATGTTTGGCGCCTCAATATGAGCCACTGTAAGACCAGGTGCCTCGGAAATGCAAGAGTTAGCAGCTATATCCGCAAAAGCATTGGAGTTACTCTCAATCCGTGCATACTGGGTGCCTTCTTGGGCAATTCGTGCGATAGCATTCATAGCGCTTTGCCTACCAAGTGCAGCATTATCCCTAGCAAAGTCAGCGTTATTTTTTAGACCGATTGAGTAGCGACTGGGTGTCGAGTCGATCGTCAGTTCCCCCCGGGGCTGATGAATCTCCAACGTCGCCGCCATCGTCTCCACTTGCAGTTTAGCCGGAGTCGATTGCAGGTTCAACTTAGCATTTTGAACATTATAATCCAGCCGAATTGGTTGGGTAGAAATATTAATTTGGAGCATTTGTATCACTCCTTTCGGTTGTGGTGTCCCATCACGACCTAATATTTAGCTTGTGCGATTGGATCAATTACCTAAGCAGCTGAACGGATGTTAACACCATCTGCAAGCAACTACTAACCTAGCCCTGGATGTTTTGCTTAGCAAGGAGGGGTGCCTCAGAATGAGCAGTTACCAAACTTAACGAAGACGAGGACCCCATACTAAGGGCTGAGCACACGATGTGCGCAGCCGCCATTGAGCCAAGGTCGCTTCCCGCCGTCCTTGGCTCCAGCGACACTAGACCATCCTTGGTCGTCGGATGGCGAATCTGGCGGGCACCCTAACCCTAAACCGAAGTCTGAGTTTTAGTTTGGCCTGCGAGATCTGGTTGACCGACTGCTAACAAAACAGCCTCTATCTCATAAAATCCACCAACGAAGGCTGAATAATCTTTGCCCCAACAGATAATGCCGCCTTATACACATTTTGCGAATTCGTAAACTCCGTAATAGTAACAGCAATATCCGCATCCTGAATACCGGAAAGGTTCTGTTGCAGATTCGTTGAAGTATAATCCAATTGTTCTTGGAGTGCTGTCATTCGGTTGGTTCGAGCCCCTAGACCCGAACGAACAGTTATGACATTATCAATATTTTTGTCAACATTTGCTAATCCCTTATTAATACCTGCTAAATCGCCGCTCTTTAAGGCTTCACTTAACTCACTCAAGGTAGTGAATATTCCTCCTGTAGGGGTAGTAGCTGCACCGAACAAGTCTTGTCCCTTTACAGAAATCGGGATGCGCAAATTATTTCCTACTTCGAATTCGACATACTGATCATTTCCCTGAGACACAGTTCCATTCGATGATATTTCTAGTTTTTTATCCGTGGCTGTTCCTGAGAAAATATATTTCGATCCTATTTGGGTATTGGCGAGCATCTTTAGGTGGTCTGAAATTTGATCCACTTCAGCGGCGATGGTGCCTTTATCTTCGGTGGTTACTGTCCCGTTTGCTCCTTGTACCGCAAGCTCCTTTACCCGTTGGAGCATCGAAGTGATTTCTCCGAGAGTGCTGTCAGTTGTATTCATGTATGACAACGCCTCATCCGCATTGCTCTTCCACTGTTCGACACTAGAAATATTGCTCTTCAAACGCATTGCGTTCTGAATTCCCACCGGATCATCTGAGGGGCGATTGATCCGATGACCAGAGGAGATCTGATTTTGCAACTGATCCATTCTTCCCTGGGCCGATTCCAGATTACGTAATAAGTTTTGACTCAACATATTATTTGTCATCCGCATTCAGTGTCACCCCTATCTCGTTACTCCCATACTCATAAGCGTACTTAACATATCGTCCATCATGGTTACCATCCGGGCAGCGGCGGAATAACTTTTCTGAAACTTGATAAGATTAGTCATTTCCTCATCCAGCGATACCCCTGAAAAAGACTCCCGCTGATTGGTAACATTCGTGACCAAGACATCTTCTCCCGCTTTCATCCGATTAGCCTGCTGCACATCAACACCCAGCTGAGCAACTGTGGCTCCATAAAAGTCGCCCAATGAAGTTCCGTAGGCAGTTTTGTCAATGGAGCTAACTTCTGACCACCCCGAGGATAAAGAGGAAATCTTAGTGGCTATACTCCCATCACCAGCTTCTCCAAGCTGTCCAGTTACAATTTTATTTATATCGGCTATTATATCAGCACTCAATTGGATATTGCTTGCTGTTACTTTCGCTTCTAGATCATCGTCAGATAGATCGTCGGTTGGCCCGTCAGTTGGATCGTGAAAAAAATTAGTTCCCTTGTCTAACGGATCTGAAGGGTCTAAAGATTTTTTGTGAAGCTCATTAACTGCCGTAACAATCCCCGCTGCCAATTTATCATATTTCCCCATTAAACCTGTCAAGTAATCATCACGGATTTCTATATTGGCTTGCAACGTACCCATATTCTGACCTAATTTAAACGAAGCCCCTCCCGCCCACTTTACAGACGTGATGCCAGTCTGGTTTTTGTCACCTACTAATTGATTAACCTGGCCATCATTAACCAAGGTTTGAGGTATGGTCTCATCGCCAATATCCACCTTATAACTATTAACCTGTCGGTCCGTAAAATTAGGATCACGGGTTTCGGTCACTCGTACACTTACAATTTTTGATAGTCCATCAACCAAATTATCGCGACTATCACGAAGATCATTGGGATTATCACCGGCTACCTCTGCCCGTTTGATTTGATCATTTAGGTCTTTAATCTGATTGGCATAGACGTTGATTTGGTTTATTTGGACATTCACTTGCGAGTTGAGGTCATTTTGCCTATCACTGATTTGAGTAGAGATAGCGTGGAAACTATCGATAAGGGTTAGCGCCCGTTCCTTGACAACAGAGCGAGCCCCCGAATTCTCCGGGCTTTTTGAGAGGTCACTCCAAGCTACCCAGAACTGGTTCATATCATTACTCAGACTATTATCTGACGGTTCATTAAGAATATCTTCAACCTTCGTAAGGCTATCCTGCTTGGCTGCCCAGTACTGTTGTTTCGAAGTCTCCCCGCGAAACTGACGATCCACAAACGCGTCTCTTGCTCTCGTAATGGTATCTAGGGTTACGCCGGAACCTAAACTTAAATTTCTCCCCGAGTTTGAGATCGTATCTGGCGTCGTTGACGTCAAGTTCCCGATCTGCCTTGTATACCCTTTGGTATTGGAATTGGCAATATTATGTCCCGTAATATTTAAAGCCGCTTGCTGCGAGGACAGTGCTCTGCGTGAAATTTCTAATCCGGAAAAGGTGGAGCTCATATCTCAAATCCTCCGATCTAAAAGATGAAGTTTTGTTCCTTCATTCTCTTTCTTGCTGGGATGTGTGTAAGTGTTTTTTTCCTGATGTGTCAACATCCCTACGGTAAACTCAACGACTTTCATAGCCTGCTGCAGAAGCTGAGTATTAACCTCATGGATCTCTTGCAACTGTCCAACAATCCTGTCCAGATCAAGACGCACTCCCTCTAAGACGGGGAAATGTTTCGCAAGTTCTGCTAAAGTCAGATCTTCGGGTGTTTTCCCAAGGTCCCTACAGATATGTTCAGCCCATTGGAGACGTTCTTTCTCCAAGCTACTTGCACCCAGCAACAGGGGTTCTTGCCGCGTTGTGATTAAGTCGATCTCTTGGAGATTATTCTTAATTAAGGCTTTTTGTTTTTCTTGTTCCAGACTATTTAATTCCTCATAGATTATGACTTGTCGTTTCAAATTTAAATTTAAATTGTGCAGTACTTCGGACACGAATTTTCCCCCTTGCGTATGGGCTCCTATAAATCAGTCGAAAACAATTTTTCCGCAATTTTATTAGCATCCACTTTAAACTCTCCTCGATCAATCTGTTCCGCAAGAGTCCGTACACGTTCCTCACGCACGGAAGGGATCTCTTTAACTTTCTGAAGTAAGGCCTGATAGACTTGTGCTTTGTCAGAGACAGCCACTTTATCTGTTCCAGAAACGGCCGTCTTCTTCTGGGCTTGATTCACGCGATTAGCCGCTTGCGCACTCCCAATTGGAGACATGGATGTTCCATCTATTTTCATATCGCTCACTCCATGATATTTATTCTTACTTTCTTTATCGGACATAACCCCGTAAAACTAAAGCGAAAATTAACTTTTCGCTTTAGCATTTTATATTATGAGAACATTTTTAGCCAAAGCAAGATTTATCGCCGATTACTCCACTTTTGCTGTATACTAAGTTTATCCTAAACAGCTAAAGTTTAGTGCGAGATATGACGATAAATATAAGGATCGTTATTAATAACAAATAGGTTTGAAAGCAAGGAGGTAAGTCGACACCTATATACGTTAGCAAAATATTAATGTATAAGGGCCCGACAACTGCAACATGGATTTATCAACCATACTTGGCCTCGTCTTAGGATTCAGTGCCATGATCATCGGCTATGTTTTGGAAGGAGGAACTGTTAGTTCACTGGGCGGAGAATCGGCAGCCATCATTGTTTTCGGGGGGACCGCCGGAGCCGTCTTAACTAGTTTTCCCCTCTCCGACCTTAAACAGCTTCCTAAATGGCTAAAAATCGCTTTTACCGCCCAGGCCTTTGGCACGGTTGAGGCTTACGAGACACTTGTGCGCTTTGCTGAAAAAGCACGGCGTGAAGGCTTACTCAGTCTCGAGCAAGAACTTGAGTCTGTAACAGATCACTTTACTCGTCAAGGCATGCAACTCGTCATTGACGGCACAGACCCGGAAATAACCCGGGAGATCTTGGAATCAAATATCGCGGTCTTGGAGAAACGGCATAAGGTTGGGATCTCCGTGTTCGAAGCTGCCGGTGGGTACGGTCCGACCATGGGAATTCTCGGGACGGTCATGGGCCTAATCATGGTGTTGGGCAATCTTTCCGACCCGGAAGCGCTTTCCCACTCTATCGCCGCTGCTTTTATTGCCACTTTATATGGAGTCGCCTCCGCAAACCTTATCTATTTCCCCCTTGCTACAAAACTCAAAATGAAAGACAAAGCAGAAATATCAGCTATGGAAATGGTTCTAGACGGAATTCTCTCGATTCAGGCGGGTGAGAATCCCTCTATCCTGAAAGAGAAATTAAAAACCCACGTTGGGTCGATGCTCCCTGACGAGGAAAATAGCAAAGAAGGAGCAGACACATCTGGTAATACAGAGATCAATGAAGGCCGATGAGTAGAAAACGCGAACATGAAGCAGAAAAAGAAAATGGCGAACGTTGGATGCTCACGTATCTGGACCTTATTACCCTGCTTATGATCTTTTTTGTCGTCCTTTATTCAATGAGTGCGCTCGACGCCCAGAAATTTGCCGCTGTTGCTGAATCTCTCAATAATGCACTTGGCGGAGGAACACCCTCAAAAATTGAATTATCTACTAACCCTACCGGGCCCTCTCTAATACAATCTGGGGTCACTCCATCCGATACTAATGTCCCAAGCAGTGGAACGGATGCCACCAATACTGCCGCTACAAATTCCGACTCGAACACTGGTCAAGGAAGTGGCGCTGCAGAAAAGATGAGTATTGACTCGATCAAGGCCAAACTAGATAAATTTGCCGTGGACAATGGTATGCAGTTGACGTTGATAACGACCTCTGAAGAACGCGGACTCGTGGTCAGCATCCAGGAAACTCTGCTTTTCCAAAGTGGCTCAGCCGACATAACCACTGGTGCACGGGATATTCTGTCGAAAATATCCACGATTCTTGCGGCAGCACCCAATCAAATCAAGGTTGAAGGGCATACTGACAATTTACCGATTAATACCGCCAAATTTCCTAGTAATTGGGAACTATCAGTGATTCGTTCAATAAATGTTGTGCATATCTTACAAAATGAGGGGATCTCTCCCAGCCGACTTTCTGCAGCAGGTTATGGAGAGTTCCGACCAATTTACCCCAATAATACTGCCGCCGGTCGCGGGAAAAACCGTCGGATTGATCTGCTAATACTTCGCACTAAATATGACCTAACCGAGCCCAGTAACTTGACTCCTATTTCTGCCCCAACTGTTCCAGTTGTAAGATAAACCCTTAGAATGCCAAAGCGCGAACTGCCTGGTAGACAATCTCTGTGGCCAATTGAATCTGTTCGGGCTTTATTATTGCGATCCTGTCTTCTGATGTGTGATTTTTGTAGAGCCAGTCTCGCGCTATGAGAGTCACTGCTGGTATACCTGCGGACGCGAAACTAATCGAATCACTATTATGGCCTGCTGGTGATATCTTTTGCGCACTGGCACCCGCCCCGGCTGCTGCTTGGCGCGTGGCCCTGAAGGCCAAGTTATCGCCGTCTGCCCAGAGCGCAAACTCCCCGATTTTGCCATTACCCACCGTATCGACATTCAGTACTGCCTGGATCTGCTGAAGGGGAAACGTGGCAGAGCGGACAAAAGCCTGAGATCCCACAAATCCCATCTCTTCAGCACTCCAGAAAGCAAGCACAATCGTACGTTTGGGGGTATTTCCTTCCCGTAGTATTCGCCGCATGACTTCCAGAACACACCCTACGCCGGAGGCGTTATCATTGGCCCCAGGGTATACCTGTCCTTGGAAAATCCCCAAGTGATCGTAATGGGCCGAAAGCAGAATAACTTCCTCAGGTTTCTCCCCCATTAGCCCCCCTAAGAGATTGACACTCGGTGTTCTTAAGGGATTGTTCCCCCCAGCTTTAAACGTTAAGCGGCCATTAATCCTATTTTCCGAAACCGGAGGGATCGTAAATACATGGGTAAACCCGGTTAAGTGGTCTCCCATTGGCTTTAAGCCGAGCATGCTTAATTGGGACGTCAAATACTCTGCCGCTCGGATTTCTCCTATGGCTCCCGCTCTACGGCCTTGCATCTCAGCAACGGTCAAAGCGGAAATATCATCCATGGCAGTTCGACTCAGGTTTTCTTCTTCGAGACCATTATGTAATTTGGTCTTTGTCAGTAGCAATAATTCTATAGGGGGATGTCCTAACCTATTTTTTAAAGTCTCTCCAAAACGAGTGGGCAAAAGACTCCACGGCAAGGCAATTGCTCCAAGACCCAGCAATACTTTTAAAAACACTCTGCGCGTCTGCATTTTAATCCTTTCTAAGAGGAGTATGACTATGTCTATACGCATCGATGCCCCACATCAAATCTCAGCTCCAAATCTTGATTCTCAAAGCTCCCTAGATCGAAGCAGTGAGTTTAGCGGTGTCTTATCTCAGACCCAAAAAATTCAGCGTATTGAGCTCCAATCCTTCCTCAGCCGCCTTGGAGCACAGGGAAAGAAGTTGTCTGTTACACTTTCGCTCCGTGATCTTAAAGATTTTCGGGATATGGTTAAATCCTTCCTTCGTTCAACCTTTGGCCAAAGCCGAAAAATGCAGGATGAGTCGTCTTGGGATTCGCAAGGGCGGCCCAAGGTCATGGCAAGAATTGCCAAAATCGATCACGCATTAGATGAGTTAGGAAAACAGCTCCTTGATCAGCAAGCCAAGCCCCTGGAAGTACTGACCAAAATCGATGAAATTCGAGGCTTAATCATTGACCTCTTCGCATAAGAGATTATACCCTAGATGTATTCGCTAACGGACCACAGATATCTTCTATTTTGCATATATTATGTTAATATTTCCTTATTAGAAAGAAGGTGTAACCACTTTGGCCTATCCCTCCATGCCAAATACCTACGAAGAATTTGTTAAGTCGTTTCACCCTAAAAGCGGCCTTGATCTTAAATTTTATAAGCAAAACCAAATGCAACGGCGAATCCTTAGCTTCATGAACTCCCATGGATACCCAGCCTATGCAGATTTTCTGAAAGCCCTGAACGTTGACCCTGTCTTGTATGACGCCTTCTTCAAACATCTAACCATTAACGTTTCTCAATTCTTTAGAGATTCTAACCAGTGGAAAACGCTACGGGAAACAATGATCCCCCTACTCCTTCAGAGTAAAAAACCTCTGAAGATCTGGAGTGCCGGATGTTCAGGCGGCCAGGAACCCTACTCCTTAGCCATGACCATGATGGACTTTTTCCCAGCTGACAAGTTTACCGTCTTGGGTTCGGATATTGATGTCAATGTCTTAAAGCAGGCCAAAGATGGTCTCTATAAACAAAATGATTTTGCGAGCACTCCTCCCGAAATCTTGCAAAAATATTTCACCCCATTAGACAGTGGCTATCAAATCAAAGATCTGGTTAAACGGCAGGTTACGTTCCAGCACCAGAACCTGCTAACGGATCGCTTCCAGTCTGGCTTTGATTTTATCGCATGTCGAAATGTTGTAATTTATTTTACGGATGAAGCTAAAGAAATCTTGTACAAAAAATTTACAGACTCCTTACGCCCGGGCGGAATTCTATTTACAGGCAGCACCGAACATCTCTTTGGGATGAACCAACTAGGTCTTAAGTCGGTCTCCTCTTTCTTTTATCAAAAGCAATAATGGTTTTCATGCAAAAGGATCTCCCACTGCACTTGGTGAGAGATCCTTTTGCTATTCATTTTATGATGTTTCTAAGTTAAGTAGAATTAATATAAGTTTAAGCGGTCGGGCATACGCTTTGCGGACACATATTTTCATAATGTTGGACAAATTCTTCCAAGGGATAGGTAACCCCTTTACCTTGAACCTCCAACGATACCTCTTGAGCCTTTGCATTATAACCGATAAACTTCATTCCGAGTAGTTTGGCCATTTTAGATAATTCGATCCTCGCACCTCGCCCAAAGTCCTGTAGTTGCATCCAACACACGCTCCTTTTTCTTGTCTGTATGACTCCAAAAAGATATTGAGTGGCTCATTTATATACGCTATTTAATTGTATCTACGCGTATACAAATCAGTTAGAATGACTCAACGATTCTAATTTAGATTATCATATCTTATTCAAGAAAAGGTTGCAACTTTCCATGCTTGGAGAAAATATTTTGTTTGAAATATTAGACATTTTCTCCAATCTTCACTTGACCTTTTGATTCATATCGTATGCCTATTAAACCTTATATGAAATGACTACAGCTCTACCTAACTAATAAGACATAGTATACTATGTATAGCCAACCTAAAACTCCGTGTATTAACGCCCATAGTACGGAGTGATTTACACTCCAGGATATAACTATTGCAATAATATTACCAATACCAATACCTGCGCCAACGCTGTTTCTGCTCATACTAATTACTCCCTTTCTCTTAATTATAGGCACTAATACGTCAAGGGCTGTTCACCAAGACAAGGGGCAACCGTAACGGTCGCCCCTTGAGCATGTTCAGATAAAAGATAATGCGAAGCTTCTCATAAGCCGAGTTCTGTCCCTCCATATGGAGGTGATGATCATCTATCTCGAACCGCCGTTACCGACGGCCTCTAGCGACCTTACCCGGGAACAAAAACGGGCCGTTCATAGTTCCCCTATTCAGTCTTGCTCCAGGTGGGGTTTACATGGCCAGCCAGTCACCTGGCTGCCGGTGAGCTCTTACCTCGCCTTTCCATCCTTACCAATCCGGAGGTCAGTCGTCGGAAGCCAGATGCCAGATTTGAGTCAACTAATTCTGACCTCTGGTCTCTGAAGACTGACCTCTGTTTGGCGGTATCTCTCTGTTGCACTGTCCTTGGGGTTCCCCCCACTGGGTGTTACCCAGCACCTTGCCCTATGGAGCTCGGACTTTCCTCAGAGGCGATCTTTCGATCCTTACCCCCGCGATCATCTGATTAGCTTCGCTTAATTATTTTACTAGAAAAACTAGTTTTGGTCAAATGGAGAGTTTTACCTAGTTAGATTTAAGCTTGTTCTCTGCAATCTCTTCCATCTCTTCCATTTCATCATCAATGTCCATTAATGCCGTTAACCATTTAGCACGTGTATCTTTATTCTCGGATAAATTTATTAATACTTTTTCCCGTTCTTTTTGTAAAAGTTCTGTTCTATTCATAAACATTAGTTTATTAGCTCCTCTCTTTCAAGTTATAAAATAAATCTAAAGATTAGAATTCTTTTAAATAGTTTTGTAAACTTCTCTTTGAAAAGAATCTATTTTCAGTTTATTGCTTGAACTTAATAGTACAATATCCTTCGGCCTATGTCAAGTATTAGAAGTAATTTCCATGAAATCCCTTTATTCCCATCCTCATAACCAAGGCGAACGATTTATTGTACTCACTCGGATCTCAATCCCCTGAAGGGCCTTTTCCGAGGTTAGGTAATGATACATTGCCTGAAGCATGGGGGCCTCACTCAGAAAATGCCCGAGATCGCCAACAACCATGCCTCCTTCAAGGGCATCCAGGACGGCATGATGATCAACGTCCCCGGTAATGAGAAGATCTACACCTTTAAACAACGCCTTCTGTACAAAACTAGCACCGCTCCCATTGACGATTGCAACTTTCCGCACAGCCTTCTCTAACGAACCTGCTAGGCGTACTCCTGTTAAATCATAGGGCTGTGCATAGACTTCAGGCTGCGTTAAGCAGCCCAAAAAACGCTTCCAAACATCCCCTAACTTCTCAGGCTTTGCTAGATACCCACTCACCCCATATCCTCGTTTCTCTCCACTCTTGAGAAGATGCCTGGGATCAGGAGCTGACTCTTCCAAAATATTCATATCCTTCAGCCCAAACACCTCACCGAGTATTCGGCTCGAAGAGAATATGGACTGATCTAGATTAGTGTGAGCGGCGTAATAGCCGATTTGATGTTGCAAAAGGCGAAGGGGGACCCGAGCAGCGGCATTATCTGATCTCAAATTTCTTAGAGGCCGAAAAATTGTGGGGTGATGCGCGACGATAAGCTGAGCACCATAGGCTTTTGCTTCTTCTACGACCTCCAAGGTCCCATCTAACGTGATTAGAATGCGCTCAATAGGGGTAGAGCCACATCCAACAAGTAACCCGACATTGTCCCAATCCTCTGCCCATGATTTGGGTGCTATTTTCTCTATGATCTGAGCCACCTGCTCTGCAGTTACTGCCATAGTCTCAATCCCTCCACCACAGCTAGTTCCTTAGATACTTCTCTGATTTTGTCCACTACCTCGATGTTATTGGACTTTTTCATTTGCTCCATTCGTCTTGCGAGCATGCTGCTGTATTCGTCCATATATCGTATCAAGAGGTTCGTCCGTTCTTCCAAGATAAACGGTCCAAAATGCCAAACGAATTTCTCTACAAGGCTTTGAAACTCTTCCGCTAAGATATTTCCATCCTCAAGGAAGGGGTGTAACCTTTGAGTCCAGTTATGTTCAATCGTTTGAAGTTCGGCTCTGTTCCAACCATTTTCCTTAGAATATGCCATAACGACATAAATCCGGTCGTCCTCTTCAACTAACCTTTCCGACTTAAGCCGCCATCCGTCTCCTAACAGTGCCAAACGTACAGCGCTCTCTGCTCCTTGGGGTTGCACGATAAGATCTTGTACAGACTCTAAAACGTCCGGTCGAGAAGACAGGATGTCTAACATAGTTTTTCCGCCCATTCCCGCAAACGTTAAGACATTGACTTCCCCGGATGCGAGCGGCATTAATCCATCACCAAAGCGCACATCAATGGCAGCTTCTAAATGCCGAGCTTTGACGGCAGCTAAAGCAGATTGATACGGTCCTTCATGAACATCAATTGCGATTGCTTTGGATATCCGCTGAGTCTCATAGAGCGCTATCGGCAAATAGGCATGATCTGTCCCTATGTCTCCAAGATTTGCACCCTTTGGGACAAATGCTGCCACAGTTTGAAGGCGTGGACCTAGTGTAACTGATACAATCATAGTTCACCTCATGAATAAATATTTAAATGCAAAATGGACTCCAGCGTGATGCCACAGTCCATTATCTAAATCGTTGTGGGCGATACTGGTCTCGAACCAGTGACCTCATCCGAGTGCGGACAAGGTTGCACTTGTTAGACTGTAACTTTTAGTAGGTTAAAACTCTTTAACTATCCGGGTTTCAGGCGCCATGACTAATAGCGTCTTTTTATATTTGTTATTAATTTTTATAGTTTACTTTGCGTAACTATACACGCAACTTTACACATGCACTTATTTATTATACCGTCTCACGAAGATTTCTTCAACTGTTGAAAAAATATGAGCCAGAGTGAATTGGGATTGTGCTTTTCAAGTTACAACTACCATTGCTGCAAAAAGCGCAATGGTAGTTGAGAAATCGGATGAGGTAATGAAAGCGATGCCTCAAAGAAAAGCTCAGATAGCCCCTTTATTAAGCACCTCATGACTGACTGAAGCGCCCTGTTTGTTATTCCTCTAAGCAGGCAACGTCCCCTCACCAATATCCCAATTTATTAGCCAAGTCTTTACACCGTTGGGTTTTTTTACGGGTATCATGTTATTGATGGGTACCCATGCTTCGCACTTATAATCGAGTGCTGAAGTATTGCCAGGAGGATATACCTCAAGCATCGGTGCATTTCCTTGCTCAAAACCAGTCGCCTGAAACCATTCTTGAAAGATCTTTGACCATAAATCTATAATTGTATTAGGCAAAGGTCCTACTGAAGTAAATACAGCCCAGGTAGCAGCGGGTATTTTCCTAGTATCAAATTCAGTGCTCCTCAGATTATTCACATTTTCTATTGCTATCATATAAGAAATTTGTTCTTTATAATTCATACATATTCCTAGCATATTTTGACGGTTATCAATGGCATTAATTTTTTCGGTTGTTCTGTCAGTGTTACACTCATCCCAGAATTCAGCGATCTCCATATGATGCTCGCCATACTTCGCGGATAATTTAGTTACCTTGCCAATAACCTTAAATGATCCTTTTTTAATTATTCTATAATCCATAGTCTTATCTCCCTTCGTTTGATCAATGGAATAAGATCTAAACGGTGTCACTTACTCTCGTCTCATTGAGGATATATTTAAAATAAGAAAAATGGTCATTAAATGGATTTTTAGTGACTCATTGAACTAACACAACGAACTAACACAACGATACGCAGCAGTAACCCCACATTCCTTAAGGCATATGAAAGAAAATAACAAGTCAAAGATGTCATGGATATTTTACGTCAGACAAGGAGGTACGTCTCCAGATGTCAGTTGACAGGGGCCAGAGATCAGAAAGGAATACCTCAATCTGATACCATCCGGTTTCTGACCTCTGATTTCTGGGTTTAGGTGAATATGCCGACGAAGTATGACACAAATTAGACTGGCATCTGAATGGTTATTTTTTTGAATGTGCCTAAGTCGAGACAGTTTTCTAAGTCACCAGTTAATTCACTTATTAAACCTTCTACCTATTCCCCTCATATCCTTCCAACATAGAAAAAATAATCCATAAAGCCTCAACTGCACCAGACCGTCCGAAGCGGTTACTCGTTCTATGCGAATGGTATGGTATGGTATGGTATGGTATGGTATGGTATGGTTTAGTTTACCATTCACATTATGCTATTAACACACAATTATTAGTGTAGTTGTATTAATTTTAAACCAGTAATTCCGCTAATAATTAGTGCAATACAAAATATACGCATAATATCAAAGGGTTCTTTAAACAAAACAGTCCCTAAAATTACAGTCCCAACAGTTCCTATACCTGTCCAAATCGCATATGCAGTTCCTATTGGAAGTGTTTTTAGAGATAATGATAGAAAATAAAAGCTTGCAATCATCCCAGCTAAAGTTAATATACTAGGTGTTATTTTTGTAAATCCTTCTGAATATTTTAATCCAATTGCCCACTCTACTTCAAAAATTCCCGCCACCGCTAAATATAACCATTCCATAATATCCCTCTCCCACTCCTTATTCAGTGCGTTTTTATATTATAATTAATACAATGATAATATTTCTTCGCATAATTGAAAAATAAGTACAAACAAAAAAGCCTGGGAAATATTATTCTAATATCTCCCAGGCTTTTATCCTTCCGTGTACACATTTAACTGTGCGTTTTCTCTCGGACCTGCCAGTTATAAACTGCGGAACCCTAGAAAACTATATTGATATATAATTATTTCAAATTGCATCTAATAGCATCTAATAGCATAACTGTAGCATAAGACAATATATAAATCAACTTTAGCTATTTCTACATTTACGCCTAAGAGTTTCATCACCTACTCCCACATTTTATCAAACATCCCCTTGGTCTCTTTCTTGATCCGTTCCGTATCTACTTTATCAAAGACATAGACCCCATCGTCACACCGAATGACATCGCCCTCTTTGAGTCCAGCGGGAAGGAATTCCTTGCAGACTTCGACCATTCTTCTTCCCGTAAATTCTACGATTGCATGGTCTCCTTCAAATCGGTTGATAATTCCCTCCATATAATAGCCCCCTTTCTTAACACCTCATGACTCAAACTTCCTGTTGGTTATTCGTCTAATCAACTGACAAAACAAATTCCATTCTTGCGGAAACATATGAGAGGTATTCTCCTTTTATAGTTCTATCGAATGTTACAGAGATAGGTTCAATCATTTCATCTTCTTTAGCTCCATATTAGCCATATAAAATACCTCCTTGTAAGAAAATAAATCGGTCCTCGTATGAAAGAAGAGTTTTATTGCTAATCCAATGCTGCTATGGAGTAAACTGGATTTCTTGCGTTTAAGAAGAATCTATTAAGGCTTGAGGGGTTGCAATTCCACAAGCGTGGATGTGCCTTGCTTGGTAAGTTGAATCAGCTCTGCACCATCGACAGAGACGTAATTCTCATCTCCGCTTAATTTGGCCTCTACTAGATTACCATCAGTCACGATATTGGCTGTTTTATGATTGTAAATGATCATTTGGCCTTTAGCACCAATAATCCAGCGCATATCATTGTTAAAAGGAATGGAGCCTTCCCATTCAGTTTTTAGAGAAGGGTTATTCGTCATTTCAACAAGGTCCGGCGTGGTTTTGATCTTTACGAGTTGATTGTTTTCGACTTGTCCGATATATACTTTGCCCTCTCTGATTCCTAATATTCTGTCGTTGACGTTATCAGAGATAATTTTACGATTTGATCCTTCTATGGCAATAACTTGATGGGAATTCCCCACTTGACTGTCAAAATAAAGTGTTCCGAATCGATCTGATGTAGCGATATAATCGATCAACTCACCCCCTAATTTGTGGACGGTAGTCACTTCTTTCATAACATCTATTTCCATGAGTGAATGTGTAGATTCATTCTTTACATTTAAGTACATCAAATTGGTCGTGGCTGAGACAACAAATTGGTCAATTGTACCGCCTGCTGAAATCTTTTCATTGCCACTCGTTGGGTCAAAGGTATTTAAGAGATCATTGGGCGCCGTATCTTCCTCACTATTTCCAAGTTCAAGCGAATACAGTTCTGTGATTTGCGGATTTCCATACCGTTTTTCAATCGTAGGCTCTACAGGAACCTCTTTGGGTACAATTTTTGCATGGTTAGGGTCTTCTGCTTGTGGCGAAACTAGAGGGGTTGAAATTTTCGTTTTAGGAGGATAGACCTTAACTGTCGTTACCTCATTAGGATTTTTCTCAGCATAAAAATAAAGTAAGATATTTCGATCAGGTAGCCATTGGTACGTAAGAACCCCCAATGTTTTATCTGTAGTAGAAGGCGATTTTTTTTCAAAAACAACTTTCCCCTTTGGAAGATTGAAAACTTTAAGGGTACCATTTTCGGAGTATGCCAAATAATCCTTGGCGTAAGAAATTTGGATATTATTAAGGTCAGAACCTGGGATGGTTGCTTTGAGCTGGAGAGTGATCGGTTCACTAGCTACCGGGTTCATAACTTTTTGAACTTGGTTATTCAAAAGAGAGTACCCTCCAAATTGCAGGAGGAGTGAAACTAATGTCCAAACCAATAGGATACGCAGTTTCTTCTTCAACATAATTTCTCCTTTTTGACAGGGATTACAGGGTCTTAAGGGGTGACCACAAAGGCTGTGGGAATATAGCGCTCGCCGAAGATATTCCAAAGGCGATTCACAACTTTTCCATTATAGACCATTTCAGAGGAAGAGCCGCCATCGAGATTGGCAGCGTTCACAGCATGATAATCTTGAAAAACATTCATGAGGTCTCTTAAAGTAGCTCCCATACTCCAGGTGGGTTGACGACCATCAATGACGACAAAGATAACGGTTCCATCTGCCATTTGGCCGATGCCAGTCAGGGGGGCCAATCCCTGCCCTCCGTTTCCTTTAACCACAGGTTCACCATCCACAATAAGATTAGGATAAAAGGATACAGCTTCGCGCATTTTTTTCTCTTCCATTTCTTTGGCCGTCATTTCTCCGATGACCAGTTTCCCCTGGTCATTAAACCCGACAATGTTGCGCGCCTCATCTCCGACGTTGTTGTGGACCAGCTTTCCGTCATGCATCGTTAATCCATCAGGGAGTGCTCCGTTTCCTTTACCAAAAAGGTCATAGAAACCGCCGGCATTGATCCCTGCAATGGCTCCCGTATCCTTAACCAGATCACTGACACGTTCTCCGGTAACTCCAATGTCTTTGGTAACAGCTAATTTAACTCTTTTAGGATCTTTAATCAGCATGACCTTACCCTTGAAGCTGGAGGCTTTAATATCCTCAATTTTGATTCCCTTACTGGGATCGGAGATTACGTTGGTGCGATCGATGGCTAATCTGCCGCCTGTCCCTTCATCAAAATTGAGGTTCCTAATCCGTTCTATTTCTGCATCTGACAAAAAAGCCTGTACTACCTGGGGATGTCGTGATGAAGCAACCGCGCCAACCGCCATGATTTTAATCGCCTCGAACGGTCCCCAGAACAAGACAAAGGGAACAAGTATTGAAGCAAAAATGAGGTTAAAGCCAATAAAGGCTAGAATCATCTTTACTTTTATTGTTTTCTTTTTTCTCATATACGCTCTCTTTCTTGGTCTTAGTATAAATATTCAATACCTAGACACAAAGATTACTGTGAATTGCCTCCTCTGTAAGATTTTATCTTTTGAATGGAAGATGCAATTATTTAGTAACTTGGGGGGCAACCACAAAGGCTGTGGGAATATGGCGCTCACCGAAAACATTACTAAACCGATTTATGACTTTGCCGTTATAGAAGAGTTCCGAGGAAGAACCGCCATCGAGATTGACGGCATTCACCGCATGATAATCTTCAAAAACAAGCATGAGTTCCCGTAATGTTGCTCCAATACTCCACGTTGGTTGACGTCCGTCTATAACGACAAAGATAACGGTCCCATCTCCCATTTGTCCAATACCGGTGCGAGGGGCGATTCCCCAACCGCCATCCCCTTTTACCATAGGGTTACCATCGACAATGAGATTAGGTCCAAAACTAACAACCTCACGCATGTTTTGCTCTTTTAATTGTGTGGCCGTCATCTCACCGAGTATTAATTTGCCCATGTCATTAAATCCAGCGATGTTGACGGCCGTATCACCCACGTTATTATGGACTAGTTTTCCCGTTTGCATCGTTAATCCTTCTGGGAACGCGCCATTTCCTTTACCGTTTGGGTCATAGAACCCTCCGGCATTAATTCCGGCGATGGCGCCCACATCCTTAACAAGATCGCTGACCCGTTCTCCTGTGACACCAATTTTATTAGTAACTGACAATTTGACTCGTTTGGGATCTTTGATTAACATTACCTTGCCTTTGAAAGTTGCACCTGAAATATCCTCAATCGTGATTCCCGAACTTGTATCTCCAACCTTTGTGGGTGCAATGCCTTGTCCACTACTGGCCCCCAGAGATGAACTGGGATTTGCATCTACTTTTGCACTGGTGAACGTCCCAAAGGCTATCACTCCGATGAGCACAGCCCCAAGTAAAGACCATTTAATGGAAGATTTTCCAAACTTTTTAATCCTGGCTAGTCTCCTCTTAATTTGAAGATTATTTTTGTTGCCAAAGAAACCCGTGGTTCCTGGGAGCCATGGCGATTGAGCAGGGGTTACTAAACTGATGATGGATAAGCCATAGCTTTGATACTCTTCTGGCCTTAAAGAACCTAAGGCGTCGGCATCACAAGCTAACTCGCAGTCTTCACGCATTCTAGCAAAAGAGTACCAAATTAATGGATTAAACCAATGGACAATCTGTGCGGCAACGGCCAACCAATTAATTAATATATCGTTCCTTTTGTAATGAGATAGTTCATGGATGAAAATATGTTTCATGTTTTCATTGTTAAGCCGATTAATCAGCGTTTTAGGAAGAAGAAGTTTTGGACTAATTATTCCGTAAAGACAAGGGGTATCTATTTCGTTCATACAAATTATAGGGAGGCCTTTTCTAATACCAAGTTTCCTGGCACATTCTTGCATAAGGCTGGACATCCCTGCGTCTGTTGCCAAAGGTTCTCGCCTTACTAACAAATAGAATTTGAGATTCGTAGCAAGGGTGAGAATGGCTAAAATTATAACCCCAACCAGCCATAGAATCGCTAATATCCATCCATAAGACAAATCCCTAGAAATAGGTGCTTCTGCTTTGTTGATACTAGATTGATCCTGCGTTAACCGGATTTCTTCACCAGATATAGTAGTATCTGGTTCGCTAATGATTGCTTGATTGATTATCGGAGTTGTTACCGAATTGTTAGGCAATAAGCTGTAAATGCTCCAAGGGCTTTGAATATCGTAAGGTATCAGTAATCGAATGATCAGCAGCATCCAGATCGCATATTGCCACTTTGCATCCAGTTTATTTCGCAGTGCATATTTAACCAGCAAAATTAGAATAACAAATAGACTCGCCATAATCGATGATTTTATAGTCCAATTGAAGACTAACCCTATTTCCATAAAATCAACCCCAAACTATTTATTCTCTAAGAGCTTCTTAAGCTCTTCTATTTCTTCTGCCGATAGCTCTTTGTTTTCAATAAAGTTTTTGACGAGTAGATTAAGTGAACCGTTATAAACACGACCTAAGAATGACTTTGCTTCTTCTTTTGCACATTCGTTTTCAGAAACTAAAGGATAATATGAATAGCCTCGGCTTCCAACGTCATAAGATACGGCATTTTTGATTACTAATCGGCTCAGCAACGTTTTAATCGTTTTTGGTTTCCAGTCATTTGTGCCCATCAGTTCCTTAACGACATCCCCGGAACCTAAAGGAGACTCATTCCATAGTACTTTCATTACCCGCCATTCAGCATCGGATATTTGCGGAATGTTTTGCATTGTTTTCACCTACCTACATTTGTAATCCCGTTAACGATAATAGCTTACATTCGAAGGCGTCGATTGTCAAGTATTGTCTTGAGAAATCCAACCATAAAATATCTGTATCCTCCTTTGCCACCTAGACCTAATGCAACCAGTACAGAATCCCCGGCCGTAAATACCCAGGATTCATTTGTAGTATCCGCTTAGAACCCACCAACTGTCTCACAAATTGCTATAAAAATATTCCTCGTACTCCAAAGGCGTGGAGTACGAGGAATATTTAACGATATTTTTGTGTGGCTACCTTTTGAAGCTACATTCAATTTTCAAGTTACCCTTTTTATGTTATCAATAATCCGACTCGAAAAGATTGAATCCCCCCAGGTATCAATAAAGCCCACGCTCCAAACCAGTTAAACGCAATCGGGTTTTCGCCCATTCAATGCTTCCTCCTTCATCCTCGTTGATTTCCGTATTATAGAATCCATGCGGACTTATTCGTATGGATTTTTTATGGGCACATGTAAATTATTCTCTCGCAATAATTAATTTACCTTTTTTAAATTGGGTCCATAAAGATTACGTAAAGCACCAGTAATTTTATTGAATACTGGTGCTCTTGTTTCAATAGTTTGTGTTCCATTACAATTTAAAATTATTATCACTCTCCATTTATTATTTTATTTAATAATTACCAATCTTGAAAGGAAGACACTTTTTTAAGATTATAGCTGCAGGCTATATAACACTGAATGGGATATCTAGGCCAAGGTAAAACCCGCAGTTAATCCCGAAAGAACTGTGTTTTCTCATAGGTACCATTTATTGGATTAATAGTATCTTACCACTTGATAATAACAAGTGGTATAGTGGGTAAACTAATTTTAAAATATATGCAAAGGCTGAAACAGGGTTGTATTATTTAACACCAGTCGAAGAAAGGGGTGTATTAAGTGGAAAATACAGTTGACTTGCAGCAGTACCTTACAAAGATATCTTTAGATCAAGGTGCATTAGTTATCGGCTATACGAAAATAAGGCAGGAAGAACCTGTAATGGTGATTGGCTTCCCTTTCTCAAATAAATGGATCTTGAATCACCCATTTTACATAACTAAAAGATTTGGGGAGGAGGTATTGAAAAGTTGGAAACTACTTAGCAATATTACTGAAGTTTTGCGTAAAGAGGGATATTCAACAGGTATTAAAACCCCTCTTTCTATTTTCGGTGATTTTCGTCCTTTAGCAGTTTCTGCAGGTCTGGGAAGTTGGGGGAAAAACGGCTTGGTGGTACACCCTCAATATGGTTCTAAACTTCTATTTGCTTCAGTTTTTACTAATGCTCCTTTAAAATCAAGCATTTCCCAGTCTGAATCACAACAGTTGAACCAAACATGTAATAACTGCCGACAGTGTATCAATGCTTGCCCAGCAAACGCATTTGAGGGAGACCGATTCCATAAGGCGCGCTGCTTCCCCAAAGCTATTCGAGGATGCTCTATGTGTGTACAAGTTTGTCAAGGACAAAGTACGCACGATCAGACTGCTAAATGATTTTAAATTATAAAAACTAAATAAAACCTGGTTCTAACAGGGGCATTTTAGTTATTGGTTCTTAGGGAGCTACAACTGTGCTCTTAATCAAGGTGACTGCAGTTTGTGCCAACAGTCGGCCATTGATTGATTAGTTGCATCCTGGACACAAGAAGAAATTTAATAATAACAAGCGGTCTTCTCACTATCAAGCAAACCGGTTTTTATTATTAAATAGACGGGATAATTCGCTGAAGAACACCTCAAAAGTGGAAGCAAAATCTATTTATACTTTTACTTTCTTGGCATCACTCTCTCCTCAACTACTCCTCTGCACCTAAACGCTAAACCTAAATCCGTAATCTTTAGCTTTATTTCTTCTAAAGACTTTCTGCCAAGTTTATGCATCTTAATCATGTCTTCTTCCGTCTTTTGGGTCAACTCTTCCAACGTGTTTACCCCAGCCCGCTTCAGGCAGCTATAGGGGCGAAAAGACAGATTAAGACCTTCAATTAACATTTTGAGGATCTTATCTTTGGCAGTGTATTCTTTTTCCACCAAAATATCATCACTATTGACTTTATTAATGAGTTCCATGAAAAGACTCAGATGTTCATTCATGATTCTTGCTGCCGTACTAGTAGCTCCCTCAGTCGAAATACCGCCATAAGACCATACATTGATGGTTAACGTATCATAGGCTGTGATCTGCCGAATCGGGGTGCTTTTACCTCGTAGTTGACCCTATAAATTGGGGCAAAGATGGTTTGAATGGGAATAACTCCGTTGACTACATCTGGCGCCTCAATTTTGTCTGAAGAAACGAAGACACGGCCGCGTTCTACAGTCATCTCCATAAAAAACCGGCCATTTCTAGTTAATGTCGCTAACTTCAAGTCCGGATTCAATATCTCAATATCCGAGTCAGTTATGATGTCTGCTGCCCTAACAATCCCTCTACGCTTAGATCCTATACGAATAACCCGAGGTTCATCAGTGTGACCTTTCACAGCAAGTAACTTCAAGTTGCGAATTATATCCCTTACACCTTCGAGAACGCCTGGAATCTTTGAAGACTCGTTGAGTACCCCTTCAATTTTTACCGATGTCACCGCTGATCCAGGAAGAGAAGACAACAGGCTGTCCTTTAGACAATTTCCCAAGGTTATGCCATAACCCCTTTCGAGAGGCTCAACGACGAATTTTGCATAACAGTTGTCCGTAGAACGCTCAATACATTCGATTCTAGGCATTTGGATTTCTAACAACAGAATGCACCTTCTTCCTTCTCTATTAGAAAGCCTAAACGTGTAATCATTATCTAACGCAATTGCTGATATGTTGACGAATAGTTTAGTTTCAGGAGATTATCCGATCTAGAACTTGTTCAAGGGTCATATCAATAGACAAAGGTTTTAGATCTCTTAATTGTACAATATATTCAAAATAATAAATTTAATGTATATCCTGAGTATTCACTTGTCAAGGTAATATTGTATTTGATCAGTAAAGAATTGATCACAAAAAGGAGGAATATCGAAAGATATCCCTCCTTTACGTATTGATATGACTTCTCCGACAAATCGATGATCATTATGTCACATGAATCGATTTCTTCAAAAGTAGCTTCCATTAATTCATGCGGTTTGAGTTTGACGATCCTACATTGTTCTGTATCCCGCACCATAGAGCTCGTTTCATACATATACAGGAAAAATGCAGAATTCGAGATAGTGCAGGCCTACCCAATGACCTGACAGTCCATTCTCAAGGCACACCTTGCCACTAGGTTGCCTGAAGAAGGCGAAACCATAGGTTGTATCATCCAAAGATGAAAACTGGGGCTGCCACTAAAATAAATAACTTTATAAAAAGAAAAAAATATCCTCAGAAGAGAAGATACAATCACATAAATAATTTTATTATATGCGTGCTATAAAAGTTAGTTTTAACAAATCTTCAAATTCTGAAAACCGTCGTATCACTGGTGGGCGATACTGGTCTCGAACCAGTGACCTCATCCGTGTGAAGGATGCGCTCTACCGCTGAGCTAATCGCCCCTATCGTTGTTCGATGTTCGTGATTCGTGGTTCGATTACCGTACGAACAAGAACACCGTTCCTAGTGTTTCGTTTTCTTCCACCATTTCAAACGACGAACATCGATCCTCAAACTTTGAAATGGTGGGCCCACTTGGATTCGAACCAAGGATCAACCCGTTATGAGCGGGGGGCTCTACCGCTGAGCTATGGGCCCGTATTGAGATTAAAGCAAATGGCTCCCCGAGTAGGACTCGAACCTACAACCTATCGGTTAACAGCCGATTGCTCCACCAATTGAGCTATCGAGGAATGTCTTGCACGAGTTATTATACGTAATGCAGCCCCTATAGTCAAGCCTTTATAGAAATTTCATCTTTTTCAGCCGTGCACTTGTAACATCATTCCTGCCGCGAACTTAGAATTGTATGCTTATTCCAAGTAATCTTTTAACTTTTTACTGCGACTTGGATGGCGTAATTTCCGTAAGGCCTTGGCTTCAATCTGCCGAATACGCTCTCGAGTAACCCCAAATTCTTGTCCCACTTCTTCCAGTGTCCGGGTACGTCCGTCATCCAGTCCAAAGCGTAACCTAAGCACTTTCTCCTCACGTGGGGTTAATGTTTCTAGAACTTCTTCCAATTGCTCTTTTAAGAGGATGAATGAAGCGGCCTCCGCTGGGGCAGGGGCGTCATCGTCAGGGATAAAATCCCCCAAATGGGAGTCTTCCTCTTCGCCGATAGGGGTTTCCAGTGAAACTGGTTCTTGGGCAATTTTCATGATTTCTCGTACACGTTCTACCGCGATATCCATCACTGCTGCGATTTCTTCAGGAGCTGGTTCCCGCCCTAGCTCCTGCAAGAGTTGCCGTGACACGCGGATCAACTTATTGATAGTTTCTACCATATGCACAGGAATTCGAATCGTCCGAGCCTGGTCGGCTATGGCGCGGGTTATGGCTTGACGGATCCACCAGGTGGCATACGTGCTAAACTTAAATCCTTTAATGTAGTCAAATTTTTCGACGGCCTTAATCAGTCCCAGATTACCTTCCTGAATCAGGTCAAGGAACAACATTCCCCGTCCAACATAGCGTTTGGCAATACTTACCACGAGTCGCAAATTAGCTTCAGCAAGTCGACGCTTGGCTTCCTCGTCACCGGCCTCCATTCGTTTTGCCAATTGTATTTCTTCCTCGGCCGAGAGCAGTGGCACTCGTCCAATTTCTTTCAGATACATGCGGACTGGATCATCAATACCCACACCTTCAGGTACGCTTAGATCCACTTCCGACTCTTCCTCTGAATCCTCCTCAGACTCCTCTGCCGTTTCCTCTTCGTCTTCCTTGGCCTTTTTTAGAACCTCTAGATCAACTTCTCCTGGTTCAGGAACCACGTCTATTCCCATACGCCCGAATTGTTGGTAAATATCGTCAATCTGATCGGTGGAAAGATCAACACCTTGGAGAGCATCCATAATCTCACGATATGTTATGGAGCCTTTGTTCTTACCCTTCTGAATAAGAGCCTGTACGCTTTCCAATTTTTCCTCTTTGTTCATCTGTCCCCTACCTTCCCTCAGATCATTCTTTTGGGAGTCTACAACCTTACTATTCGCCACGTTTTAACCGCTCTCCTATCTCTTTCAACAGAGCCATAGCCCCTGCCATGTCACCGGATTTTTCTAAAGTTGCCATGCGAGCTTGAAGATCTTCCACCCTTTCCTCAGCTTGAGTAGAAAGTATTACCTTAATACAATCATCCAAAAGTCGCTCAGTTTGAGATATATCTAACTCTTCCAGGAGCAAGCTTGCCAACCGGCTTTGGACTGTTTCGTCACAATGTGCCGGCAAAACGCCTTCCTGATCGAGGTAATTGAAAATTTGCTGATGTACTGGCACTTTCCAAAAGCCACCTCCAAGCATTACCTTAATTTTAGGCAAATGTGAAATATCTTCTAAAATTATACGCAATAGCAAAAGCTCTGCTCGATAGGCTCCTAGGTAAACCACTGGTAGAGAAGGAGCACTATTTTCTTTACATATTATGTCATTAATGATATTATCTCTATTTTTCTGAGAACTAACCTGTTTTTGTATAGAATATTCCTGTAAATGTTCATTTTTAGCTTTTTTCGGTTCCTGGCTGGCGATTTCTCGCTGTACTGCCTCTAATGTAAGACCAAGTTCCAAGCTCAAAAAGCGCTCATACCCTTCTCGTTCAACTGGACTGGTAACTTTCAATATATCTGGTGCAAGTTTAATCACTAATTCTGCCTTTTCAGGAATGTTCCGTGGTGGCTTTTCGCCGACCAGTGTCCTATATTTGAACTCCACGAAGGTCAAAGCATTACTCAGTACTTTGTTAAACTCCTCCACACTGTAACTTTTTAAGAATTCATCCGGATCCTTTGCTCCCTTTAAGGTTAAGACCTCCACCCGGATTCCAGCATCGCGGAGGATTTCTCCGCCTCGAAATGCAGCCTGAATTCCTGCCCCATCAGAATCAAAAAGTAGGATCACCCGTAAAGTATACCGTCTAAGAAGTTTTGCCTGATCCTTTGTTAATGCTGTTCCCAAGGACGCTACCGCATTCGGGAACCCAGCATTTTGAAGAGCGATGACATCCATATAGCCCTCGACTAAAAGTGCATAACCTTCTTCACGAATACCTTGATGTGCGCGATGCATTCCATAGAGGTGATGGCCCTTATTGAAAAAAGTACTCTCTGGAGAATTTAGATACTTAGGTACTGAATCATCCAGTACTCGGCCACCAAAGGCAATTGGCTGTTTACGTCGGTCTAGTATACTAAATAGAACCCGGTTTCGGAAACGGTCATAATATTGTTGCCCGTCTTTATTGTGAGTTTCCCTTTCAACGGCTAGGCCCGCTTCGGCTAATTCATGCGGCCGAACGCCTCGTGCCTGCATGTAATCCAATAATCCATCCCAGCGCTCCGGAACATAACCTAAGCGAAAGCTTTTCATGGTATCTAGGTCAACCCCGCGCTTTGCAAAGTAGGCTCGTCCCGGTTCTCCTTCTGGTAATCTCAACAATAGGTCGTGAAAGTAGCTTGCCGCCCATTCGTTAATCTCTTCAAAACGTCGGTGAAGTCGGTTCTCTTCCCGTTCACGCGGAGATTGTTCCTTCTCAGGAAGAGACACTCCATAGCGGCTCGCCAAATTCTGTACACTCTCAACAAACGACCAGTTTTCTTTCTTCATCACAAACGTAAAAATGTTTCCGCCAACATTGCAGCCAAAACAGTAAAACATTTGTTTTTCAGGGGTCACAGTAAAACTAGGTGTCTTTTCCGAATGGAATGGACAAAGACCCCAATAGTTTTTCCCCTTCCGTTGCAAGGTAACGTATTCAGCTATAACCTCAACGATATCCGTGCGCATACGCACTTCCTCGATCGTCTCTTCCGGAATTAAATCGGCATGAATTCTATTCTCCACGTTTTTCGCCCTTCGATGTTTACCCACATTTTATTTAATTTGTCAACCCTTCAGCTTATACAATTCTTCGCCGAAAATTCATGTAATCCTCTTTTTTAGTCCTCTTATCCAGAATTACTTTTAGAAAGAATTTTTTATTCTCTTCCAGAAACTATTTTATTCTCCTTTTCTCATGAAAATACCTCCTTTTCTTCGACATTTATTTATGCTTTCAGTTTTTCCGTACCTCTAAACTTCACTTCCAAGCTGACTACGACTTGAACCTGGACTGATACGATTATGGATAGCTGGCTGCCGTGATTCCCGATGCAACGATGCGGATAAGGGACCGGCCAAATTAAATCCTTCCCCCACCCTGAAAATCATGATAATATAGATAGTAATTCGTATCATTCTGAAATGAGACAGATCGGTACAAATAAAGAACCTTATGAGAGAGGTGGCTCTAATATGTTCAAACATACCTTCAAAACCCTATTCTTAACCATCGCGACACTGCTACTTGTCGGTATTTTTCTGACAGGTTGTACTTCGGAAAAAACGCCAACGGTTAAATCTGCGGATGAAACTACAACAAAGGCCCCCGAAACTAACCCAACTCCCACACGCTCAGTCTCGCCGGAGCGCTCCGTAAAATTAACCCTCTACTTTCCCAATGCCGATGCTAGTGGATTAGTTGCTACAGATCGAACAGTGGTCGTCGAAGAACAAGAAATTATCAAAACGATGGTTACTGAACTGGCAACTCCCCCTACAGAAATGGTAAAACCACTTCCTGAGGGCACGAAGTTACTCGGTGCGACTGTTAGTGCAGACGGAGTGGCAACCATTGATCTCTCCATAGAGTTCAAACAGAATTTTATCGGAGGCTCTACTGGTGAACAAATGGCTGTGTACAGTATCGTGAACACGTTAACCACTCTTGACAACATTAAAAGTGTACAATTTCTCCTGGACGGTAAAAAACAAGAAGTTATTCTCCATCAGCTTATAACGAGTACACCTATTGAGCGTGATGAAAGCTTAATCAAAAAGTAGTACATTTACCCTCCTGTTATCGTTTTTCACTGAGCGATCATCGGCATACAAGAGTGGTTGAGAGCCCAAACTCTCAACCACTCTTCTTCTGATCTTTATTTGAACTAGTTCACTTCCAGAAAAGACCTATCGAGGAATAAACAATTTTGTAAACAGATCAATAGCGTAATTATCGGTTAACCCGGATATATAGTCAACGACGGCTTGGGTTTCGTCTCCGTCTGCCTGAATCAGTAGATCCTCAGGCAGTTTGTTGGCATCCCGTCTATAATAATCGTAAAGTGCTTGAATAATGTATTGTCCTTTACGACGCTCTTCACGTAGGGTTGAGCTATTGTACACCATGGTAAACATAAATTGCCTGAATTCTTGCATCGCTCCTTGGACCTTGCTCGATTGATGAATGGAGCTTTGACCAATAGAGGCATCGATCATGTCGACCACCATCGCTGTAATCATATCGCTTGGTTTCTCTCCGAGCGTCCCTTTAACAGTATCCGGTAAGTTACTTGGTTTAAGCAATCCTGCCCGAAGAGCATCATCGTAATCATGACAAAGATAGGCAATCCGATCTCCGGTTTTCACGATCTGTCCTTCTAGTGTTATCGGTTTCCCTTCTCCCGTATGATGTAGTATTCCATCGAGAACAGGCTCGGTAAGGTTCAGCCCCTGACCTTCACGGGCCAGAACCTTCAAGATACGTATTGACTGCTCATTATGTTCAAAGTGAGTGATGATGTTCCTTAGAGCTTCCTCCCCGACATGCCCAAAAGGGGTATGGCCCACATCATGCCCTAAAGCAATCGCTTCGATGAGATCCTCATTCAGTTGTAGGCCGCGAGCGATCGTTCGACATATTTGGGAAACCTCTAAGCTATGAGTCATGCGGGTTCGGTAATGGTCCCCCGTAGGGGCAATATAAACCTGGGTCTTATGTTTAAGGCGGCGAAAGGGTTTACTGTGCAAAATCCGATCACGATCTCGTTGAAATTTTGTACGAATTGGGCACTCTTCTTCCAATCGCTCACGCCTAGCATCCTTGCTTTTCGCAGCATAAGGCGAAAGGCGTTCTTCTTCTTCCTTTTCACTTCGCTCACGGATATTCTGAATCTCACTCATAGTTTAGCCCCCTTGTTGTCAGCGTATTATGGCAATCACCCACGCGTTAAGAAGCACTTGGCTCTGTCAAAGATTGCCCCTTCCGTTTATATAAAGTATCCAACAGGTGTCTTCGAGATCTATCCCCCATGCCTTGAAAATATTATCCATGACTATATTTTAGCAACCTTTAGTTGCATGTCAATTATCACAACCGAATTCGCTCTTAGATTCTCAAATGGTTAACGCAAACCGGATCTCCCGGAGCAGGGATGGGCTAATATACATTGAATGAAATGGGGAAAAGTTGTTAAGGCGGACAAGGTAAGTATGTGGTAAACTTAATCTTCTTAAATGTGTAAAAAGGGGCAGGTGAAAAAGGAGGCAGAAATGGCTCGTAGAAAATCTATATGTTTAGTTATACTAATATTCCTAGCAAGTTTTATCGCAGTGACAACAACCTGAGCTCTGGCTAGTACAACTATAAATCCTCGTCTTTATGAAGGTTCACCTTTATGAGGCAGCATTCTTGAGCATCTTATTTTCAGTGAGAAATTTCTTGACTTTAGCCGTGTATTCTTCCTTATTTGTAAGATACGACATAGCATGGTCTGCACCGGGGGATATATAGATCCCTTTTGCTCCTGTCTTTCTGAGGTATAATTCTAAGGACATGGAAGCTGGTATAAAGGTATCATTACTGCCATGAATAAACATTACGGGGGTTTTAATATCGCTAATTGCCGTGATTGGCGATACTGCATATAGCGAAAAATCCGACTCTTTTAGGGCAACAATATTTGCATAGAATAATATGAAGGCTGCGGCAGGTTGAAAACTTGGCTTTAAATCACTTGAGAGTTTAATATTCATTAAATCCCATAAATCAGAATATGGAGAGTCTACTACATAAAAATCTACGTTCTTTTCGCTCTGGTCTAATTTTGCTTGAAGCAGAGCAGTAACTGCCCCCAAAGATTCTCCATGTACTCCTATAGTAGCCTTTGGATTCACCCATTTAACCCATTTCACGACGTTATCAAGGTCTGTTTTTTCAAAAAAGCCCAGAGTTATGTCCTGCCCTCCACTGCTACCATGATCTCTGGAATCATAGGCCAATACATTAAAACCCATATCAAGATACATATCTGAATATTTCATGGATTCCCAGCGGTCACAGCCTATACCGTGCACTAAGATTACAGTATTGTTAGTCGGCTTAGGATTAAATACATAGGTACCTGAGAGTGTATAACCAAAGCTGGATTTAACAGACACATTATAGGATTCTAACTGCTTAAATCTCTCATAATTGAAGCTGGATTTATAATAGTCAATCCCTGTAGTCGCTGGATTTACATTTAGACGGCAAACCTCCTGATAATATATATTGCCTATATATAATCCACCTATATTAGTGATCAGTGCCAGGATCATAAAAACTGCAATCAATACTTTATACTTTCTTTTCAGAACCCATTTTGCCTTTTTTTTAGTTTCTACTCCTTGCATTATATACATCCCCAAGCTATTATTTTGACTTCATGCTGATATCCATTTCCTTTAAATAATCACTGACCGCTAAAAGACCTGTCATAAATGCCGCGGAAGCTTCTTCAATGGATTTTTCCTTATTAGGTGCTATATTTCCTTCAAAAAGGCCTGTATTGACATGACCTTCTTGCTTCACGTTCTTCCTTAATTCACTAATTACTAGGTCTAAGGCTATACTTGGTGTCCATTTCAGGGTATCCACGTTGTATATGATTGAACCATTGCCTTGCTTTTCATATAGATACTTGTTGTAGTACTTAGACATTTCTACTGCAAGTTTTGCAGCCTCCCTCGGATACTTTGTTGACGATGAAATCAATAAGCCACGGTCTTTCATAGTTCCACCAGAGACTATATTCTTGGTAATTGATCCCTCAGTTTCGCCCAGCTCAGGATAATATAAGACGGCAACGTTCCCTTTTAATTTATTGTTAGCCATGTTTAATTGATCAGAAGAGGTGCAATAAATAGCTGCTTGGGAGGAATAAAAAAGTTTTTTTGCTTCTTCATCAGAAATACTCTGAGTTTTTTCTGGAAAGGCACCTAGCTTGATAAGTTGCATTACTGAGGTTGCCGCTTGTCTGAAATTTTTCCCAGAGAACGTATCATCTCCACTTATTATTTTACTGGTTACTTCATGATCTATAGTACCGGCAAAGCCCTCTATCATGTTATAGACAGACCTGCCATCTTTACCACCAATGGCGATGGGGGTTATACCCTTTTCTTTAAACTGTTCTACCGCACTCTTAAGTTCTTCAAAATTTTCCGGAATTTTCACTTTGTTTTGAGAAAACATTTTTGTATTTATTAACATAACATTATAATCTACTTCATCAATAGGTACTGCATATATGTGCCCAGTCTCTCCGATTACCTTAGCGCTTGGAATAACTATCTTCCAATAATCTAAATCATTTAATTTCTTTTCTAAGGGTTGGATTAGCTTTGAGGCGTATAATTCCTTCGTAAAGTTTCCGTCCCCTGAATAGAATATATCTGGAGGGGTATCTGAAGACAGCATGACCTTTATTTTCGTATTATAGGCATTTGTATCTCCCTTTACAAAGCTCAAATGAATATCATACTCGGGAAATATAGCTTCCACATCGGTTTCGAAATTTTTGAAGGCTTCCCTCTTTTTCACCTCGTCTAAAGGAACAAGGCATTCTAAAGTTACTTTCCCCTTATTAACTTCTACGGGTGCCATTACCTCCTGGGGCACATTGCCACAAGATATTAACAGTGGTAAGGCCATTATTAAGCTTGCTATAAATATCCTCATACTTTTAATACTCATTAATGAACAACTCCTACCTAACGTTCTGTCAAAAACACTGAACTTCATCTTCTTATCTCATTGTATCATACCAAATGAGCCTAAAGAAGAATTGAACCTTGTGCGCCAATTCCAATTTTGCCCACCAGTAAGGACTATCATAAGACACAACGTGGTCGAGACGAATGCACCATAGGCAAAACAGCAAGCAACTAATCTTAGCAAGGATATTAGAATAAATAAAGAATGCACCGTTTCTGGAAATTGTAGTGATCTCTTTATTAACACGACTATATCATTTTCACTAAGGCCTAACGAAAAAATTTAATAAAACAATAGCCCCAAAGTCAATGGATGCTGGGGCTGTTGTCATAATTATTGACATGAGGAATTTATTTTATGATAGGTAGGCTAGTATTATAATCTTACAAGGAGGAACTGATACTCCGCACAGCTAAAGCTTCGTCTTCTCGTTATTCATGAGTATGACAGTCAACTTGTAGAGCATTGTCTGAAAGCTGGTTTTTACTTAGGTACTCTTTAAAATATATTTAAGAAATAACCCTAAAAAGGCACAGCAAACCATGGCGAATACACAAAAAGCAATGATGATAGGACTATTATTAGAAAGGGTCTTTTGCATAGAAACAACCATTAAACAAATAATATTGACATTAGTTACGATCGCAAAAACCAGCATCATGGGTGCCATCAGATATCCCAAAACCTTCTTTTTGATTAGCATGACAGAAGAAATAAACATTAATGGCAAATAAAAAGAAAAGTCTAAAGCCTGAACCGGATTGATCAGTAAATTATCTTTTGTAATGTTCGCTGGTACTGTATTCGTTAAAACTGCAGGAAGGATATCAGAAAGCCACAACAAAGTAAACATGCAAGCGATTACGAATAATAAAATTCCGACTATTTTAGTTGGGGCTTTTTCCGAAAACCAACTTTTAAAGTCTTCGTTAATATTATTCATTAAAAAATTTAGGACTGAAAAAATTGATAACCCTAAGATCAAGCAATAAACAAGAAATAAAACATTAAAATGAAGGGCAAAAGTATAAATTACATAAGAATAGATATTGGTGATCATGGTACCAATCCAAATAATTTTAGCCGTTTTATGTCCTTTAGAAGCATATTTAGCGGAAGCAATCAGTATAGGTGATACAAAAATTAGATTAGAAATATCCTGTCCAATGCATTGCGACAACCAATCTACAGTTTCTTTTGAATAAAATTGCTGAACCCAAATTCCGATACTACTACAGGTTACCATCAGTATAACGATTGGGATCGTGAAATATAGCAGACTTTGATCATTGTTAGGGTTAGAACTAAGGTCATTCATGGTTATCAACTCTTTCTTTTGTCTGATCCATCTCATTAATATTCAACTGAAGTTTTTGCATGACCCTTCTTGCAACAATTAATTCATCTTCATCAATATCATGAAACAACGTTTGAGTAAACGCAGTCCCTTCGCCTTTAATTGTATCCCAAAATTCGTAACTACTTTCTGTCAACTTAAGACTGGTGACACGAGCATCTACTCTATCCTTTTCTAAAATTAATAATCCTTTTTCTACGAGCTTTAAAGCAACCTGCTTGACATTCTGATGGGAACTTCCCATTTCCCTGGCAACTTCGCTCATGGTCGGTGGGTTATCAAATAAGTTGTCAATCGTAGCAGATAAAAACCATTGTTTCGTTGTGATATCAAATCGATTAAATTCTCTTTGATCATTTAAGCTGCTGATTATTCCGAGAAAAATCTTGCCATGGGTCATTGCCGCCGATCCTCCGGAGCGCCTCCGCCATATTGACACCGTTAGGAGCTACCGTGTCCAGTTCATCCCACGCGATTGGCATGGACACCCCGGCCCCTTTCCTCGCTCTCAGCGAATAGGGGGCAATGCTGGTAGCGCCTCTGCCGTTGCGAATCCAGTCTATGAAAATCTTGTTGGTACGCTTAGCCTTTCTCACATTACTTGTGTAGCGGTCTGGCCACTTCTGCTCCATCACTTCGGCAACGCGCCTTGCAAAATTGTGAAACCCATCCCAGGCAACGGCAGGTTTTAAAGGGACGACGACATGGTACCCTTTGCCGCCGCTGGTCTTTAGGTACGAGGTCAGGGAAAGTTCAGCAAGAATACCTTTCACATCCCGCACACCCTGGCGCACCCTGCTCAGCTCCATTCCTTCATCCGGATCCAGATCAAATACCATCAGATCCGGCTTTTCCAGCTCATTGACACGGCTTCCCCAGGTATGAAATTCCACTGTGCCCATTTGTGCTTCCGCGATCAGCCCGGATGTATTCTCAATATAGAAGTAGTCTTCCATTTCTCCGTCACTGGTGGAAATAGGAATGGTCACGATCCCTTTGCTGCCCGGATTAGGATGCTTCTTATAAAAGCATGTCTGGGAGATGCCCTTAGGACAGCGAACAGTGCTGAGAATCCTGAGGCTCACATAAGGAAGCATGCGCTCTGCCACCTGGGAATAATACCTGATCACATCCCCTTTGGTAATTTTCAGGTCGGGAAAGATCACCTTGTCCGGGTTGCTAATCTTAATTCCTTCCATGATCATACCGTTGGTATTTACTTCCACGACTCTCTCCGTTTCTTGAGCGGCTGATTGAGTCTGTATTTCTTCATCCGCTTTTTCCTTTTTGATATCCCTGCGATTCTTATCCGTGCGCAAACCCTTAAAACTGGCCTGTCTTAACAAATTCTCTTCGGTCCATTCGGCAAATTTGATTTCCGCCACCAGTTCAGGTTCAAGCCAGGTGATCTTTTCCTTCGTCCTGGGCTTGGGCGCGAGTTGGAATGGGGGTTCCATTCTCTTTATGCCTGCAAATTTCCCCTCTAGCTCTTTCATGTCGGCTTCACTCATGCCGGTACCGGCACGTCCGGCATAGACTAACTCCCCGCCTGCATAGACGCCCAAGAGCAGGGAACTTACCCCGCTGGTTTTTTTATCAGTTAGCGTATATCCACCGATGACAAATTCCTGCCTTTGATCGCATTTAAGTTTGATCCAGTCACCGTTTCTTGCGCCACTGTAGATGGAATCGGCTTTTTTGCCGACAATTCCTTCCATGCCTGCTTCACAGGTCGCGCGGAAACTTTCCTTGCCGTTTCCTCTCACATGCCGGCTGTAGTGGAGATTTTTGGGGGCATCCTTCAGCAAAGCTTCAAGCGTATCCTTTCTGTCAATCAGGCGGTGTCCCCGAAGGTCCGCTCCATCCAGCGCCAGAAGATCAAAGACGATATAGGTCAGGTTTTTGGTATGGGGATTTTTTAGATAGTTCTGCAGTGCCTGAAAATCCGTCTTGCCCGCTGCGTCTGTGATGGTCATTTCGCCGTCGAAGATCATCGCCCTACTGCCAGCCCATTCAAGTAGGGAAGAGGCGACATCCTGGAACCGTTCCGTATAATCATTGCCGTTCCTGGTGATAAGCCGGACGCTGTTGTCTTCTATATAGGCCAGTATCCTGTAGCCGTCGAATTTCATCTCATAAAGCCAATCCTCACCCTTAGGAGGCGTATGGACTAATTGGGCCAGCTGCACGCCGGTACTACTGTAGGGGTTGCTCGTGATCTTTTCGTCTTCCCCTTCTTCAATTTCCATCATGGAGCGTCCGGTTCTGATGCTGGTGGTAAATTCAGAAATCCAGTCGTCAGTTTTGGCGTACTCATCTTTTTCTTTAAGTAACAGCCAGTTATCCTGCTTCTCACCAGCTTTCCCTTTCAATCGAACCAGAGCCCACTTTCCCTTAAGTCTTCTTCCCTTCAGAACAAACTTCACCATACCTGCAAGGAGTCCGCCCTCCACCTCCCCGTAGGGTTCCCAGTACCCTTCATCCCAGAGCATGACCACACCGCCACCATATTGCCCCGTGGGAATCGTCCCCTCAAAGTTTCTGTATTCCAGAGGATGCTCCTCGACCCGTACGGCGAGCCTTTTGTCCCGTGTATTATAGGAAGGGCCCTTGGGCACTGCCCAGCTCAATAGAGCTCCGTTCCATTCCAGGCGGAAATCGTAGTGATCTCCACGTGCCAGATGGTGCTGGACAACATATCTCAGACCCTCTTGGGCAACTTCTGTTACCCCTTCCGGTTCCAAGGTTCTGGCAAAATTCCTTTTTTGGTTGTACTCGTTGATTTTTGCAGTCATAATCACACCAGTTCCTTCCCTTTTTCCCTGGGATCGCAACCATGCCAAAAGTTACGAACAATTTACGCGATATCATTGTGAAAACACCTTCGGAGCTATTGTTTCCAATCATACATGACATGATTCTTACCCTTCCTCATCGGCTTCTTTTCTCACACACAAAAATATTTCATGGTATAATGATTTTGTAAGACTTCCGTGGCGAGTGGGTCATTAAATGAGTATGATAGATTTTAATAACCATTTAATAGAATTTATCATGTGATATTGTGTATATGGTAGAATAGACAATTTTAACAGAAGTCCCCAATTGAAAGTTATCTTCAATAAAAGGAGAGTGTTATTATGCCAGTACCCCAAGAAGAAAGACAATACACGTATGCAGACTACCTAACATGGCCTGAAGATAAAAGAGTAGAAATTATTGATGGTGTTCCCTATATGCAAGCAACCCCTTCACCAGAGCATCAGGAGATATCAATGAATCTATCCACACAGATTTCAGTCTACTTAAAGGGAAAACTTTGTAAAGTTTATGCTGCACCATTCTCTGTTAGGTTAACTAAAGGTGACGAGAAAAAAGACGAAGACATTAAGAACGTTTTTGAGCCTGATATTACCGTTGTATGTGACAAAACTAAAATTGATGGACAAGGCTGTAAGGGTATACCCGACTTAATAATTGAAATCATTTCTCCATCTTCGATTAAACATGACAGGGTTACCAAGTTTAATCAGTATGAAAAAGCTGGAGTTATAGAATACTGGATTGTAGAACCGGAAGGTAAGCTTGTAAGTGTATTTATATTGCAAAGCAACGGTAGGTATGGCAGACCAGAAATATACACAGAAGAGGGAAAAATAACTGTATCAATATTTCCAGATTTAACTATAGATTTGAGCACGGTGTTTCCTTCTATTTACTAAAGGACCCACAAGCGTTCGGCGAGTAATAGACTCTATAGTATACATATTAAAGGGAAGGGCAGTTTTGTTGCCCTTCCCTTTTCTGACCTCTTATCATTTCAGTAGTTGGCCCATTAGATCGCAGCTACTTGTGATCATCCATAAATTGATTATAACGCAATTGCTAGTGTGAGCCAAAAATTACCGCCAGTTTACTCCAAGATAGCTCACAGCATTACATGTGAGGAGCTTTTCCATCGTCATGACATTCTGTACAATTTGCGAGACCTTGCTCATTGTCGAGCTGACTTGCAGCGCCATTATGGCAGGATAAGCAACTGGCGAATTCAGCGGCGGGCACATAGACCCCACTGAAAGTTCCGGCTTTCCAAGCATTCATTAATTCTGCTGCTTTTACCGCCGTATCTGCCGCTACTTTAGCACAGCGATCCTTCTTCTCGTCTGAGTTTATTTCGTAATGTGTCAAATCAGCCCATTTACCGACTGAAATATGACACAGCGGGGAATCAGCAACAGATTGCTTCACCGCTGTGAATCTCGCGTAAAAATCCATTAAATTACTCGGGAATGCATTGGTTGTGTACCAACCGATTAGCTCCGGCCCTAACTGGTCCACTGAGGTACCAGTTGCGAGATTTATCACATAGAGTGATCCATTTAATGCACCACAAAGTGTTCCCCAGTTAAAGGCTCCGCCTTTACCATACTTAAACATGTCGGCTGGAATCGAGTTCCAAGGAGCGCCTGACGTCTCATAAAGGGTATCGAGAAGAGCCTTTGCTGATGCATACATGCAACCACTAATCCAATAGTTGTCATAAGCTCTTCTTCTGATCACCGCCGTATCAAGCGTTGCAAAAGCCCAAGGGAGCGCGGGGGCAGCTGCCTGCACAGTTTTTGGGCTAACCAAACTTCCCACACCCGTTGATACAACTGCTCCAGCCGCTAAAAGGCCAAGATTTTTTAGAAAATTTCTTCTATCGTAATTCTTTAGTTCTAAAGACATAATGAACACCTCCATCTAACGAATTATTTTCCTCTTCTTAGTTGGTGATTTACGCGATCCGTATGGCATTCTAAGCAGTCCATTTGAGCTTGAACATTATCTTTACGACTTGTTGGTCCAACATGGCAGGGGAAACAACGTGCGGTGTCAGCATCAGGCTTGTAGCCTGCAACAAACGTTCCCAATTTCCACTGATTTAATAACTCAGCTGCTTTTGCGGCGGTATCCCCTGCCAGTTTAGCACAGCGATCTTTCTTTTCTGCGCTGCTGATTCTGTCACCGGCTGCCACACTCCACTGAGTGACTGACTGATGACATAACGGAGAATCAGAAATCGTGGTAATCTGGTTGGGAACCTTGCAGTAACCTTCGTGCGCACTACTCGGGAACGGGAACGTACCATACCAACCCAGTAACTCTGGTCCAATCGTTTCTGCATCGTTTCCTGTCGCTAATTCAATGATCGCTAAGCATCCGTTCAACGCGCCACATAGGGTGCCCCAGTTTTCAGCTCCGCCTTTACCGAACTTAAACATATCAGCGGGAATAGTATCCCAAGGAGCGCCCACCGTTTCAACTAATGTATCCATTAATGCCTTTGCCACAGTATACATACAACCGCCAGTGAAGTAGTAATCATAACCCCTTCTTCGGACCAGATCTACATCAAGAATTTGATATGGAAACGGTAATGGGGGGGCTGCAGCAGCAACAACCTTTGGATTAATTGCCACCGTGGCTCCTGCAGCAACTGCTCCGACTGCAAATGCTGCTGATCCAATAAAGAACTTCCGCCGAGATAAGTTTGCTTGTTCCTTAACCTCTGACATTGAATAACACCTCCAAATTTCTTAAGATATTACATCGTTTAATGAATATTTAGATAATTTTTAGTGCTAAACAACTCCCTTCAGTTGTTTACATAATATAATATTAGCATATATTGGTTAAAATTAGGGCGTTGTCCATATTGCATGTACTTATATGCTCATAGTCATTTCGAATATAAACTATTGTTAATTCCAACACCCTCCCGCCGGAATTTGACAAGATCGTTGTTTCGAATAACCCTGCAAATGGTGAGATATTGGGTATCTTACGCTTAGCTCAAGGCGGAATCCGTTGAATATAGAAAGAAAACAGCCTCTTTTAAATAAAGAGTAGCAGCCAAATAGCAGATGTTAAACATCTGCTATTTGGCTGCTAAAACCTAACTATAGTTCGACTATTTTACTTAAACAGTCGAATCCTTTATTTGTAATAATCTTCCAATTGGTAATCAGTAGTATTAACCCTCTTCAAAACTTGTATGAATTTCAAAAAGTATCTTCATAAAATCCTGCCGTTCATTTAGAGCTCTGACAATCTTCACTATATTACCTTCGATTCTGTAAAACACATAATTCCTTTCAGTGAAGATATACATATAATCTGTAGGAACATCAATCGTTTTTCCCAACGACATCCCTAATACTGGATATTCTTCTAATCTCCTAACGCTGGCTGTAATCTTACCTAGAGCCTTTTGGGCATTATCAACTCCAAAATTCTCAATAATGTATGCCTTGATTCTCTGTAAATCCTCCAGAGCCTTCGGTGAATATTCCACTTTTCCCATACTATAATCCTAATGAAGCTTCTACTTCATCAGCAGAGAGCCACCCTTTCTCTCTAACTGATTTTTCCCCTTCCTCAAGCTGTGCCATAAGCCTTACCATTGCGCGGAGCTTATCGAGTTCTTCCACTTTAATAATTGCATATTCACCTCTTCCATTTCTGGTAAGGTATACTGGTTTATTGTAGGATACCTCTTTTAATACTTCTGTATAATTTCTCAAATCTGATATTGGTTTAATATTTGGCATTTTCATCACTCCTTATAAATATTATAAAGCAAACAGCCTAAAATAACAATGCATATTAACATGTTAATATGCAGCATTTAATTGGGTGTTTTTCAAAAAAAAAGCACCTTTTCGTTCTAGCATCACCATCACGATGAATGTGGGAATCAATTGACGAGATCAGCTTATGCGATTCTTTCTATTGAGTTCCTTGAAGAAGGTATTCTGTAACGTATAGCTTCAAGAAAGTGAACTCATTTAGCTTTAACATGCTTATACTGGAACTGTTATTCGTAACATATATTTCAAATAGATATAATTAATGGGCAGGATACTTCCCACTTTTGTCGAAGACTTTAGTTGAAAGGGAGTGATATATATGTATTGCGATCTATTAAATAAGGACGTTCAAATTGATGTGTGGAAAGAATTCAGAGACGAGAAGGATAAGGATAAGGATAAAGATAAGGATACTATCTTAAAAACAGTATATAAGTGTAGCGCATGTTACGTAGAAATTCCAGGTACTGCTGGAAAAAAAATGTTTGAATACTGCGGAAAAATAAGTGATGAAAAATGTTTATTGAAATCTAATCAATATAAATATTATTAAGAGCTGAAAGGCTCTTTTTTTAATAAGACATTAATACCGTAAGCAAGCTTCAAGTTTTCCTCTGTGGCCACTTCATCCACACTACCTACAATAATGACATTATGTTTTTGCATAAGGGCGTCCTTAGTGGAACAGAGAAAAACATGATCTGGAAAATGCGAGATCATTATTACGCCCAGTCCCCTCTGGGCCAGACGATTGATCTGTTCCAGCACCCGGATTTCAAAGACAATAATTATCCTATTTGTTCTATAGCTACCTCAAAAATTTCGCGTGTCTGATAACCTGCTCGAAAATTAAGTCTTTTAATTTGGCACAAAAAATAGCTCCGCCTATAGAAAGTGGAGCCATGCCAAACAAAAGCCTAGCTGGCCTAGCCACCTCCTTTTCAATAATGAAGGCCTACCCGTTTCTGGGTACACCCTGAGGGCGTAAAGCCCTGGCCGGTTACCATAGATTACTCATTAGGTTTATTCCGGCTCGGAGATAGGGTTTATAAAGTTTTTTGTGAATCATGGGTATTCTAGAGCTTGTTTGGCTACTTTCTTCACTAATCTCAGTCTGGATTCTGTTAACTCGTCTTTGGGATACACTAATCTTAGAATGAATATCATTCTTCCTTCTGGTGATTCCATTTTCAGGTAGAATTCCGTCTAAGTACCAAAAACACAAAAACGGCTCCACAGGAAAGTGGAGCCGCCATGAAATCTAAATTAATTCATGCGACCTCCTCCTTTTCAAACGTGAAGGCATGCCCATTTCCAGACATACCCTGAGGGCGTTATAGCCCTGGCCGATGAACCATGAATTTCTCTTTAGGTTGATCGGCTCGGAGAGTAGACTATATTCAGTTAAAAGAAAAAATTTACCTTCTGTGATGATAATATGTATAGTTATGTTAACAAAACTAAATTACGTCATTATTATACGATATATTATAATACATTAGCAATACAATTTTCGTTCTATGCTTGATAAAGATTAAAAAAACATTCTGGAAGGACAGGTGCATTTGTCCAGTTGAGGGTGCTGATATTGAGAGTTATAAGCGAAAATCTAAGGGACTTAATCCTCTAGAAACCCCCTTAACATCCCCATTGAACTCCTTCCCACCGAACGAACGTTTAAATCATTGTTTTCAATCTGATGAAAGCTTAGTCATCTGTGGTCAAGATATTATCTTGGACATTTTAACCCGCTATTTGGAAAAACAATTTCCGCAGGGTCACTTCTTGCGTCGTTATATTTGGAAGCATCGGCGGTCTCATGGCCCTCTATCGCGGCCTTGCGAACGTTGTTACTGCACACTTATGGGATAGCGATACCGACGAATATAACACCCCCTATGTTCGAAGGCTTTTACTAGGTCACCCCACTTTTATTAATTTGGTTTATTAAGAGAACCTTGCATTTAATGAAGGTTCTCTTTACATCATTCCACTTGTCCCTCAAATAGTGCTGGGCTTGATTGCTGTGAACTTGATGCTAGCTACCTTCCCTTGCACAAGCGCAAGATCTTCCTTGTTAGGAGACGGAGTAAGTTCTTCACTTGGACAGCAAGCCATTGCTGCCAATACTTCTGACGTGAGTCGGTGATGTTCAATAATCTGGATCTCAGTAAACCCCGCTTTATTTATAATTTGTAGGTAGTCCTCTTCAGTAATAGACCCTCCCATACATCCTGCCCATGTTGCTTGGAAACGCCCCCGCAGTTCTGGATCAATCTTTTCTGTAAGGATAATATCCGAGATGGCTGGGCATAAGTTTATAACACAATTGGAGATCACGACGTCGACAGAACAGTCTTCAATCTGGGTTTTTTCCAAGTCAGCCGTCTGGAATTCGATATCTCTATCTTACAACCCTGCTTCAACAAGGACCTTCTTGGCTCGCTCGATCATTTGAGGAGCGAAATCTATTCCGATTACTCTTCCCTTGGGCCCAACTTTATGAGAGGCCAGGATGACGTCTAGTCCTCCTCCACAACCGAAATCAACAACCACTTCCCTTAGCGCAACTTTTGCGAAACCAAAATAGGGTTACCACAACCACGTGAGTAGTTAAGAGCGATTTCTGGCACTAATGAAAGCACTTCTTGGTCGTATAGCCCCTGTCCTACTGCGAAGCCCGAACTGGGCTCACTTATGCAATAATTTATGGGTAATGACTGCTGTTTTTATCAATGGCTTCTATGATTGGGGTATCATGACTTTAAAATGTAATTGACTGGTTTTCCAAGATATATCCTGTTTCATTGTCTACGAACTTCCTGAGAAAGTTGAACACTAATCGCATATTGCTCCTGCTATCCTACATCTGGTAGCTTTTCAGGATTGAGTGGTTGCCTTTGTAGTAGTCCTTATAGTTCTGCTTTGCTTGGGCATTTTTGGTTAGTTCGTTTAGGCATTTTAATATTAAGTTTTCGTTTATATGCAAAATATTACGTCCTTTCTAAAACTGGGCATAAAAATAGCCCTTACAGGACTTACTTTGGTTCCCAGTACATTCACTCTAGCGTAGTATATATTTGAATTCTAAGCATAATAAATCTATACTAGTTATTGTGAAGGATGTTTAATTAAGGCATATGAAAGAAAATAACAAGTCAAAGATGTCATGGATAGTTTGCGTCAGACAAGGAGGTACGTCTCCAGAGGTCAGTTGACAGGGGCCAGAGATCAGAAAAGAATACCCCAATCTGATACCATCCGGTTTCTGACCTCTGACTTCTGGGTTTAGGTGAATATGCCGACGCAGTATAACACAAAATAGACTGGCATACTGACTGGTTATTTTTTTGAATGTGCCTAAGCTAGAAAAATCTTGAGGAGCATGGAAATGAGCGAAAACGGCTGTAAACAAAGTTGTAAATTTATGATATCTGGAGATTCCATCTCTAAAGGAGTTATTTTTGATGAAGACAAAAATAAATATGTTATTTTGGAAGATAATTACATAGCTCTTCTACAAAGTAAACTCAATGGGATAATCCGTAATACTTCCAGATTTGGGAATACAATGATTAAAGGTATTCGTAAACTTAAAGAGGACGTATTGAGTGACAATCCGAATATAGTCCTTATGGAGTACGGAGGAAATGATTGTGATTTTAACTGGAATGAAGTTTCCAACAATCCCAATGCAGACCACAAACCTAAGACGGATTTTGATACATTTGGCAACAAACTCAAGGAGACTTTAAATTTTCTCAAAAGCAATAAAATAATACCTGTAGTAATGACTCTTCCCCCACTTAATGCCGACAGATATCTGAAATGGATTAGTAAAAACGACCCATTGGCTGAAACTAACATTCTCAAATACATTGGGAGTGTTACCAAGATTTACTGGTGGCAAGAAAAATATAGTTCTGCCGTTCTAAAAATTGCAGAAGAAACTAATACGAAATGGATAGACATAAGAGGGGCATTTCTCCAATATCCTGATTTCACTAAATTTATCTGTTTGGATGGTATACATCCTAACGAAGTCGGACATAAGATTATAGCCAACAAAATAATCGATTTTATTAAATTAGATTATGCTTACCTTTTAAAAGATAATGCTAATTCCTGCTTTAACCCAAATTAAATTTTCTTCTAAGCTCCATTTTCAGTAGATATAAAGTGCTGGTTTTCACGATGTAAAATTAAATGAAGTGGCTGGCAGGCAAATCTTGACAGCGACACTCACATCAGTCCTTTAAGACTGACCTTTTACTTCCTTGAAAAAACGCAAAAGCAGCTAATCTTCATGAGAGATTAGCTGCTTTTATTGGCTATGCCTTTTTGAATTATACGACAGGTTAGTTAATCCCTTATAATCTCTCAATAATCATAGCTTTACCCATTCCGCCGCCAACACACAACGAAGCGAGGCCATACCTCAAATTCCTACGTGTCATCTCATTCAAAAGAGTTATTACAATACGGGCCCCTGTACAACCCACCGGATGCCCTAACCCTATACCACTACCATTGACATTAACAATGGAACGATCTAAGCCTAATAATTTTTCGACAGCTAAATACTGAGCTGCAAACGCTTCGTTGATCTCAAATAGCTCAATATCTTCTAGCTTTAAGTTGGCTTTTAATAATGCTTTTTTAATCGCTGGTACTGGACCATAGCCCATAAGTTCAGGTTCTACGCCTGCCACGGCATGCGATACTATTCTAGCTAATGGTTTAACCCCCAGCTGACTTGTTTTTCGTTCTGAGGCGAGGACCATCGCAGCTGCTCCGTCGTTGAGGCCCGAACTGTTACCCGCGGTTACGGTACCATCTTTAATGAAAGCTGGTTTCAATTTCACTAAATCTTCCAGGATTAGGCCGTCTCTCGGATGCTCGTCTGTATCGACGACGATGGTTTTACCCTTTTTCCCGGCGAGAGTTACCGGTACAATTTCATCTTTAAACCGTCCGTTCTTTATGGCATCGATAGCATTTTGATGACTTCTCAGGGCGACTTCGTCTTGTTCGTTCCGAGTGATACCATACTTTACGGCCAAATTTTCAGCCGTTTCACCCATCATGATCTTACTAATTGGATCACTAAGCAATTCAAAAACCGAATCCCTTAGTTCATCATGCTGTAATCGGTAACCCCAGCGAGCTTTTTTCAGTACATAGGGAGAGGAACTCATACATTCCACGCCACCGGCAATGACTAGGTCCGAATCACCCAACCATATTTGTTGAGCACCAGACACAATGGCTTGCATTGCAGAACTACATTGTCTTTGGATTGTATAGGCCGTTACCTCCTTAGGAAAACCGGCTTTTAAGGAGACAACTCTTGCGACATTGCCTTCGTCTGATCTTTGAATGCAATTTCCCAAGATGACCTCATCAAATTCGCCTTTATCTATGTTCGCCCTTTTCACGGCTTCTTCAACGGGAAATAAAGCAAGTTCATTGGGTAGTAAGTCTTTAAATGCACCGCCAAAATCTCCAATCGGTGTTCGGACCCCTGATAAGATCAAGACATCTTGCATTGCGTACAACTCCTTTTCATTGGTTACCTAGAAACAAGCGCTACTTTCCAACAAAAGCTGGTTTACGTTTGGAGAGGAACTCATCACCACCTTCTTTTTGATCGTCTGTACCGCAAAGACTAGCAAAGATGTCAGCTTCAAAGATCAGGCCTTCCTCAAAGGCCATGTCCATACCGGTAAGTATGGCCTTTTTCGCAGCTTGGACCGCCAAAGGCCCTCTACTCATGATCTTATTTGCTATATATTTAGCTTCATCAAGCACCTGACCAACAGGTGCAAGCTGATCAACTAACCCTATGGGAAAACCTTCGTCTGCTTTGATGGGGTCGCCAGTGCAGATTAAGGCCATCGCTCTGCTAGGACCGACTAATCTTAGTAGTCTTTGTGTTCCACCATAACTTGGAATGATTCCTAAACTTACTTCAGGTAGCCCTAAAAGTGCATTTCCACTGGCGATTCGAAGATCACAGGCTAAGGCTATTTCGCACCCTCCACCAAGCGCTAACCCATGAATCGCGGCAATTACTGGTTGATTTAATGCCTTGATCTTGGAAAGTATTTCATGTCCAAGACAGACTAATTCTTTCCCTGAAGCAGGGCGTTATACCCGTGAACTAGGTCGGTATAGGGATCGTCGATAACTTTGATTTTGGGATTATATTTGATAATATCTGAACCTAACTGGGATTTGGTCGACATGAAAGGGAGTCCCATGGACGCGGCCTGCCATCTCATGGCTGCACCGAGGTTGCTATATCCTCAACTTCCAGAGGTCTTGGTATCCCTTTTTCAACGGCACAGCTGGTATTGAGCCAGCATTACCGATCTATCCATTCCTTCCGGTAGGATAATTTCCAAGTGTTTATCGCTTGAAAGTATATCCTAAACAATATTTACTTTTTATTCATTTATAGCACCTTTTTAGTGTTTTAGCTACTACTATTTTCTAAATATTCACTTAGTTATAGTTGAAATAATAGTTCCAGTCATTCATAGGAAAGGATCATCACGACTTGAAGCCCGTTAGTTTAAGAGAAATTGCCGACAGATTGGATTCTATCATTAGATTGAATCTAGCCCCTGTCTACTTTCCCTTGCGTTCCGCGACTCCCTCTCCATCCAGAATTCCTGGTAAGGGATAGATGCCTTGTTTCTCTAAGAGCTTGCGCAGTTTTTCCGGTTCGCGGACGATCACCGCTGTAGGATTGTATAATCCAAGTACGTAATCCTTGTATTTACGGGCTGATGCTATGGAGGCCGCCTGTTCCGGTGTGATGCATTCTAAAAGACTAAGTTTTATAAATGTCGCTTGGCCGAAGGATTCTATCCATTGTTGGATTGTGATCACCAGATTTTCAGGCAATGGATTAGGGCTCAGCTTGGTGAGCAGGTTTAGTACATCGCCTGCCTGCAGACCGCGTTTGAGCGCATTCAAGAGGTACGTCTTGTCCAAGCGATAATTCAACATCTGGTCCTGCTGCCCAAGCACAGCGAATTGGCCAAGTTCCCAGCGTACCGCCCAAGATGCTGAATGTGGCACTAAAATTTCAAAGTTTGGTTGGACATAAGCCGTATCTGGACCATCCATCGGGTACGCAAGGTCCGTCAGAAGCTTAATTTCACGGCTATACTCAGCGAGCTTATGTCCACGTAACAACTTTGGAAACAGAAGCTGACCCAGAGGGGTGGTCCGCACCAAGATATCGTTATGATACTCGCCCCAATCCAGTAGCCCGACAAATCTCAGGGGATCAAGTATACTGATCACTCGATCTCGTCTGACTAGGTTACCCACATTGTCAACAGGAATTATACTTCTCACCATCTGAGCCCAGCTTGTCCACTCAGTACAGCGGTCTAGTATAGGTAATATTAAGAAAAATCCTTTGAGTGGAATGGAGCGAATGTGAGATGGATAGATTGTACAAAGTAAGTCTTCCACATGAATCTTTTTTGACAAGGCCTTTCCAGTCGATGACAATACCAAGTGGTCCCCTTTTGAACCGATTAGTTTAAGCATCTGAACAACGCTCAGCAACCAGTATAGATAGGTATCAGGATTAAAAATTTCAGGCCCAACGGGCTCAGTCAAGGAAGCCCTGATGCGCTTCATAGAATGCTTGTTGATCTCACGGGTTCGAGTCACCAATACTTCTCCGTGATCAATCATCACCAGCAAATTCAGAAGGTTATCCAAGGTGCCTGATAAGTGTGAGGGGTAGATCTTTTCCGGTTCGAAGTCGAAACTCTCTGGAGGAGCCTGCTTACTCAACCACTGCCAGTATGCTTCGGACACCCCTTCCTTAAGACGGTACGAATGATACAAACGTCCCGCCTCTAAGAGGCCTACCTTTTTCCAATGTGTCAGTAGACGTTCAACTTCGGCATAGTCGAGGTCGGGCAGATCCTTATCCAATAAGCTAATACGCTCTGCGTTATAATTGTAAAAGTCATTCATCCCCAAGTCTTCAGGTTGACGATAGACTATATACCCTAAGAGAATTCGTTCGGTTGACTCCAACTTCGCAAAATAATCAGGCCAAGACACGAGTTTAAGCTTCTTCTGAGCAGAACCAGTGTTTTGCAGATCTTTATTGGCCGATGTTTGATGGGTCGTGTTCGTTTCGGGATTAACAATTTCTATAGCTTTTGTACCAAATACTGGTCGGAACTTGGGAGTTGTTGGTTCCTTCATCTCACCGTCGCCCTGCTTGGGACGCAATATTCGACCAAGCCTTTGCGCTTCTTCCTGGCGAGAACCAAACGTTCCAGAGATTTGAATCGCCACATTGGCATCCGGCAAATCAATGGCAAAGTTGGCCACTTTGGACACCACTAAGCGGCGCAGCCGGCCGCTGCGAAATTCTTCATAGAGGCGATCCCGTTCCCGTTGCGGAGTTTTCCCTGTGATTAAGGGGGCATTTAGCTCACAAGCCATCATTTCTAGTTGACGTACATACTGTCCAATCACCAACACTAGATCATCCCGATGTTGCTCCAACAGCTCCAACACCCGCTCCAGCTTGCGCGGGTTTTCTGCCGCTAACCGGAATTTCTCCCTTTCTTCCGCTAAAGCATAGTCCATGCGGCGAGATTGGCTCATGGGAATTCGCCACTCCGTGCACTCGGCAGTGGCAATCCAGCCTTGAGCTTCCAAAAGCCTCCAAGGAACATCCACCTTCTTGGGTCCGATCAGGCTAAAGACTTCTTCTTCTTTGCCATCTTCCCGTACTAAAGTCGCCGTCAAGCCCAAGCGACGCTTGGCTTGCAAATCGGCGGTTGCGCGAAAAACAGGCGCTGGTAAAAGGTGCACCTCGTCATAAATAATGAGGCCCCAGTTCTTTTCATTAAATACGTGGAAATGACTGAAATCCCCTGTCGTGGACGTTGTTAGAATCAGGGTCTCGCACTGCAATTCCGCCATTACACCCATCCCGATCACCGTCTTACCCGCCCCACAAGGCAAGACTAAAACACCACTACCTCCGCGTACCGACCCTTGCTGATGGAAGCTTGCGACAGCCTCTTGCTGGTAGGAGCGCAGAGCAAACGGATCACTCTCTAACTTTTCGGTACGCCAAGCAATCGCTAAAGGCGTACCCTCGCTATAACCCGCTAAGTCTTCGACTGGATAAAAGAGTTTCATGAGGAGCTGTTTTAATTAGCCACGTGCTTCTGGATTTATCTCGACTCGCTTGACAGACGGGTTTGGGGAGTCGTAGTTTATTTCCCTTGTACCGAATGCTAGCAATAGTTTAACTTCCTTATGACGGATAATTTCCAACAAGATCAGCGGATCCTCCGCTATTAGACAGAGCTTCTCTTCGTCTCGAATTAACTTAACTAAGCCATATCGTCCCATGAGCTGCTGAATTTCCGTGTGAACCGCAGCGGAGAAACTTGCTATATTGCTCTAGACCGGTTAATACGTCAACAACAGTAACCCCACTGGAGGCAGCATACCATAAGGATAATGGGGTATGCTAACCATTCCTCAATTGGCGGTAACCACTGGACTATCATTGGGTTTCATCAGTCAGGTAGTGAATGACAAGGTTTCCCTTTCCTTGGAAAGTCGAGTAAAGTTTTGTTAGCTTTGACGCCTCCTGCGATGGTCCCACTTTCTAAAACAGCATAGGACTATTTATTAACTAAGGGAGCGATGATTAACATAAAAATCCATCATCTACGGAAATCTCGAAGGAACAGAAAGAACAACTGATCATGGATATTTTTCGTCAGACAAGGAGGTATGTTCACCTCATAGCGGGCTATTAGGTGAACATGCTGACGCAGTATTCCGTAAAATAGACTTGCAGACTGACTGGTTATTTTTTTGAATGTGCCTAATTTAAGGCTACCACCTTTTCAGGTGATAGCCACTCAAAAGAAGTTTTTAGAAAATCACGCCTAAAGCAATAAGAATCAAAATTGCAACAGCAATAACTCCTACACCTACGCCATAACCAGCACTTTGACCGTAGCCTTGACCAGCTCCATAACCGTACATGAAAACACCTCCATACTTAATTTTTTTTTATATATTATAATCTAGAATACGATTCCCATAGCGATCAGGAGAAGAATTATTACAACAATTGCAGCGATTCCTGTACTCATGCCTCTTCCACTTCCTTCACAACCACAATTTTGCCCATTTTCATTGCCAAATGCCATTTGTGTTTCCTCCTTTTTCTGGTGATACCTAATAATATGCACGGCCTGACTAATGTGGAACAATATGGTAAAATAATCTCGCTATGAACAATGACATTTTTAGTTTGGCACTAGCGTTCAGTAGGATTCTTTTCTTCTATTTGGGTTGCAAATTTCCCGGGTAACGATATTACAAAGAATAATTTTCCATCATATTAAAAATACTAAGTTAAACTCTTAAAAATGGATAGACTTTTGTATAAAAGGAGGGCAAGCATTTTATGAACATAGACATTTGGATTCAAGTCGGGGCCTTAATCACCACGGCCATCATACTATTTTTGTTCATCCCCAAAGAAAAGAAAAGGGAGGCCCAACTTGTTTTTTTGTTTAAATTACTAATCACTTGGTTTGTCGGTCTGATCGTGGTTGAATTGAGATTGATAGAATATCCGATTCGATTCTTCCCCTATGCAACAAGGTCAAGCTTTACATTTGAATACTTTGTGTATCCTGCAATCTGTGTTGTGTTCAATATCCGTTACCCAGTTGGAAAAGGGTGGTTTCGTGGGTTCCTACATTATTCACTCTTCTGTTCAATAATGACTGGGATTGAAGTGCTTTGCCTTAATTACACTCACATCATCGTTTATCTCCATTGGACTTGGTATGTTACGTGGATCACTCTCTTTGTAACATTCTTTATCTCTAGGAAATACTACCTTTGGTTCTTCAGCTACAACAAGTACAAAGAAGGAGAATCACTCATAGATAGATTGATGAGGTAGAGCCAACAGTCAAATCTTACTTTGAGAGTCACTTTAATTTGCCCATTTCTTCGTATTTACTTTTCTTTAGTCCCATTTGAGTCTTTGTAGTTAGCTTTCCACCTTGAAATATTAACTGAACATTGGCGCTTTTAAACATGTCAAGACATTCTTTCTCGCCTTTGAACTGATAAGTTACGGTAAAAAACTGATTGCCAGGAGTACCTGTTTCAGCGAATATTTCACCAGTTGCACCAACAATCTGGGTTACTTGTTCGTAAGTCATACCATTTTTAATTTGTTCGAATTCATCCATAGGCATATTCGGCATATTCTTTGCTGATAAAGGGTATTGGGCTGTAACCTTCATTGATGATGCAGGGTCAGATGGCTCCTTTGTAGCTACTGCGGTTCCGCATCCTAGCAAGGCAAACATAACCCCAATAAATAATAAGTACGAGGTTTTCTGCATTTCCTCAAACCTCTTTCTTAATGTTTATACTTACGATAATAAACTGTATATACATTATCTTATCTTCAATTACTTTGTCTTAATTAAGGCTTAGCTTTCTAACACCAAGAGCATGATGTTCCCAAAGTAAATCTTTTACTATTTCCAACTGATTTTCTTTACACTCAATGATTAATACAACTTCTGTGGCCTTTTGATTTTTCTGCCTATGCTTGTATTTCTTGGTGGTTATCAACTTAATAATTAGACCTAAACTAAAACCAACCAGCATGCCGATTATTCCCCATATAATTGGTCCCCATGTTAGTAAAAATCCGTAAAGGCTTGCAAAGAGACAAAATATAGCTGCTAAGATAACAGGCAAATCGAACAAACTTAAGCCATCCGCTGAATGAATAGAATCAAAGAGCTTTGTGTCTTCCACTTTTTTATCCATTGGTACACCAAGAATCTTTTCTTTGGCAATGCCTTTCATTTGAATGGCAGTAATTGCTAATTCTAGATAATTTGAATGGTCAAATGTTGAGATAATATACATACGTTCACCGCTTTCATCCGGTATATTAAAAGGCATTATAAAGTTTTTATTTTGATAATTCTTCTTTAAGAATTTGCTTTGTTCCCAATCGAAAAGATTATTATTTGATACAGTATTAACATAAGCATCATAAATAGCAAAGAAGTAGATACTAGGTATATTTAGTAACCATTGTGGATTAAGAAGTGATGTAGAGTACTCAAACTGTCCCAGAAAAGAGAAATGGATAGCGGGAAGTACTTTGGCCTGCTGGGAAATCGCAATCGACGCAATCATAATAAACAGAGCAACAGGTGTACGATGAATCAAAACTTGTCCCAAGCCTGGCATCATTGCTGACCACGCAGCCGAATTCCAGGGAGTTCTCTTATCTAAATAATTAACTTCAAGTTGGCCTATGTTGAACATTTTAATTTCGGCATCTTCTCTGGCTGCTAATATATATTGATAATTAAGGTCAACTGTGGTTCTATAGGCATCCCAAACGGAGAAAATATAAGTTGGAATATAAAGCAGTACCCAATTTATATCAAGAACGTCTTTCGCCATTTGAAATCTGCCTGTAAAGGAGTATATAATTGCCAGGTTAATATGTGCATTCAAATTAATGAAAATTTCCCAAATAAATAATAGATATCCTCTTAGGTATTGGTCTAACAATAAGTGACCTAAGCCAGGAAATGCAATAGACCACCCAGCAATCACGAAGGGGTTTCTTAAATGAAGTTGGGTTGTACCCAATATGCCAACATATGCTAGGTAACGTCGTACAGGTGAACTTGATTCGGGACGATCCACTTCATACCCCCCTTGTGAATTATTTATCTATAATTTTGTCTATTTATAGTATACATACCTATAATTACCATAAATAGGCGGGATTAGACACTTACCCCTAAATAGGCGGGATCACCTTTCCAAAACGTTCAAACCCAATAGCACCAGCGTCCATTTTGGATTTGCTGGTGCTATTGGTGCCCATTTGAGCCCATCCTGCCAAAACTTATGGGCGGTTTTAACTCGATGGTCAAGATTCTAAATAGAGGAGGTATCGAATAGCGAGGAACCGTTTTATTAAAAATTTCTTTGCTTTGCCCAAGTCATTTTCTCCAAAGTGGAAATGGAGAGTGTGTAGCTTTTCTACTCCTTAATATTCATGTTCAATGTTCCCTATAACAAAAAAGAGTATGACAGTAGCACAGAATTCATAATATTAGAAGTGGAAGCTCTGAGGGTTACCTCGGAGCTTCCACTTCTAATTCGTAACTTTTAATAAACTTGACAGTCAAAAGTTCTACGATAAAAATCGCCCATAAAAATCCACACTATATCGGTAAACACAGTTAAACAGTCTTGAAAGAATCCCGTAATTTTTAAAAGAGTACAAGGGAACCGAGAACTC
>Ga0209386_1000050_pt1 | contig 64072 bp, 66 predicted proteins | sample NGEPertwo_FD_184510 | JGI IMG/M metagenome (GOLD analysis project Ga0209386, IMG submission 184510) | Arctic peat soil microbial communities from the Barrow Environmental Observatory site, Barrow, Alaska, USA - NGEE Permafrost154B-two... | ecosystem: Environmental > Terrestrial > Soil > Wetlands...
CCTTCGATGTCTCCGTGCTCGAAGGCGACCTCACAGGCGCCTCGGGCGCCGCGGCGCTCTTCATCGACCGCTTCGCCGCCCACGTGGCCGGTCCCCGTGGCGGCCATGTGAATGTGGTCGGCGGCAGGCCCGCCTGGCACGGCGCTTGGTATGCCCGTCCGGGCGTGGCCTTCGGCGCCGGCGTCGCCGTCGGTGCGGCGGCCGCAGCGGCGCCCTATTCCGGCCCGCAATGCGGCTATTACCCCTATCCGCCCTGCTACCCCTACTAGGGCGCGCCTGACCAGCGGCAAGCCGTCCCATGCGGGAGGGCTTGCTCTGGCCCAAATGTGGTTGTGAACTCATGCGATAGAGTGATCGGGCTCGGGGGCGCCCCGGGCCCGACCTTGCGGAGCAGCATGACGGGAGCACCACCACAGACCCCGGTACGCCAGCCGCTGGTCGCGTTGACCGGCGCGACGGGCTTCATCGGCCAGTATCTGCTGAAAGAGCTGTCCCGCCGCGGCTACCGCCTGCGCGTACTCCTGCGCCGCCCCACCATGCTGCCCGAAGGCTGCGCCAGCGTACTCATCGGCGACCTCTCCCGGCCGTACAACATGTCGGAGGCGCTGGCCGACGTCGACGCGGTCATCCACACCGCCGGCATCGCCAGCACCATGTCGGGCCTGCCCGAAGACGACTATCGCCTGTTCAACACCGAGGCCACGGTCGGCTTTGCCCGGGCCGCCGAGCGGGCGCGGGTGAAGCGCTTCGTCTTTCTATCGTCGATCCGGGCGCAAGCCGGGTCGACCGCCGAGGGCGTGCTCACCGAGGAGCGCGAGCCGCGCCCTACGGACGCCTATGGACGGTCGAAGCTCGAAGCCGAGAAGGGTCTCGCCGAAACCGGGCTCGACTGGGCCGCTCTGCGGCTGGCGCTGGTCTATGGGCCCGGCGCCCAAGGCAATGTCGCGCGGCTCCTCAAGCTCGCCCGCTCGCCCTATCCCCTGCCGCTCGCCGGCCTCAAGGCACGGCACTCGCTTCTCGCGCTCGACAATCTCGCCGAGGCGGTCGATCGAATTCTCACCACACCCGCCCCGTTGCGGCGCCCGTTCATCGTCGCCGACCCCGAACCGCTCACCATCGGCGAGATCGTTGCTGCACTGCGGCAAGGACTGGGACGCCGGGCCGGGCTGTTTTACGTCCCGTGGCCAATGCTGAAAGCAGCTCTACGCGCGGGCGGACATGGCGGAAACTTAGAGCCTTTATTCGGTTCACTCGTCGCCGATGCGTCGGCGCTGTCGCGTCTCGACTGGGCGCCGCCTGTTGCAACGCAGCAGGGACTCGCATCCCTCGCGCAACAATCCACGCGCTGATGGTGCACCGCGCAACACCTAGATTTTTATAGGCTTTCGATCGACTGGTCTTACGATCGTCAAATTCAACCGCTATAAATCTGCGTATGGCTGACGTGGGGGTAGCCGAGTTGAGGACGGTCACGACGAGAGCGAGACTCTGACGCCGGAACGATCAGAGCGGATTTCTCGGGTGACGCATAATGGAGGCGGTTATGGCACTCCCCAAGATTGTCCTGCGCGGCAGGAAGGTCATCCTTCTGAGCGGCTTCAAGGACGAGGACAGGAGCACGGGCGTCACGCGCCAGGGCGTCATCGTCGACGCCAAGGACAAGCTCCTACTTGCTGCCCAGCGGAACCCGGATGCGGTTGCCTTCGGGTACGTGGCCGGTGTGTGGGTCGCGTCTGCCTGAAGGCTCAGTCTCTAGGAATGCTTTTGGCTGACCGAGCCTGTTTGCGCCCCAAACCCTGCTCTCAGTGAGCGCTGCTCTCAGTTCTTCGAAATCGTCACGCCCCAGGGCGCGTTTCCCGTCGCAATCGACTTGATCACTTTGAGGCTGGGGACGTCGATCACCGAGACGTCGTTGCTGTTGCCATTGGTCGCGAACAACAGCTTCTGGTCGGGCGTGAACGCAAGCTGCCACACCCGTTTTCCCACCAAGAGATAATCTTCCACCTCGAACGTCTTTGCGTTGATGACGGCCACGCGATTGGCGGGGCCCAAGGCCACGAACGCCCGCGTCCCGTCCTTGGTGATGCGCACGCCCACGGGCTGAATATACTCAGGCTGCACGCCCGGCACCGCAAACTCGATGACCTTCACGATCTTGCGCGTCTTGGCATCGATCACCGTCGCGGTCCCAGCCACCTCCGACGTCACCCACACCTGCGAGCCGTCGGCGGTGAAATCGGCAAATCTCGGCCGCTGACCCACCAGCACATTGTCGGTGATCTCATTGGTCTCGGTGTCGATGAAATGCGCCATGTTGGTCGTCTCCGATGTCACCACCACGACCTTGCCGTCGGGGCTCATGCCGACGCCTTCCGGTTCGACCCCGACCGGCACCTCCGCCAGCACCTCCTGGGTATCGAGATCGATCACCGTGAGCAGACTATCGTCCTCATTGGCGACGTAGACCGGGCTGCCCGAGGGATGGATGTTGAGCAATTCGGGGTCGGGCCCCGACGGGAGATCGGCGACGATCTTGCGCGAGGCGACGTCGAGCACTTGGACGGTGTCGGAGTCGCTGGCACAGATGAGGACATGCTTATCGTCCTTGGTCAGCATGATGCCGCGCGGCCGCTGACCCACGGGAATGGTCGTCTGCACCTCCAGCGTCTCGCTGTCGATGACGGTGAGCGAGTTGCCTTTCTCGTTGGAGATATAGACGGTGTATGCCTGCGCCACGCCGGTCGCGCCCCAGCCGATCGCAACCGCCGCGACGATACCGGCAAGCCTCGATGCACTCATGTCTTCCTCCCCACTCTTATTTGTTTAGCGACTTTGTTTAGCGGCGCCGCGGATGCGCCTCTGCTCTTCCCTAGAATTTGCACTTGCTCTCCGGTTCATCGATGCCGAGCGTGTCGACCTCGGCGTGCTCGTGCAGGAACCCCACTTGCGGCGACGTCGAGACGGGCAGCTCCGCGCCTGCGATAATGATCGGCTGGCGGAGTTGGCCGTCCCACTTACGGAACGTGACTTTCTGTCCTTTGAACGCCGCGAGATCGAACTTATCGCCGCGAAGATAGACGTTGATGGGCGCGAAATCGCCGGACCCGGTGCGCGATGCCGCCTCGCCGATGGCGCGCACCGCGACCCACGCCTGGAAGTCCAGCGGCCACATGAAGCGCTTGGCAAAGCGCTGGAACCTGTTCTGCATCTGCGTCGCCCCCCACTGCTCGTGCGCGGGGTGCCAACTCATGGCCTTGAGACCGGCCGTGCCGGCCACCGGACGCGGGTCCCAAGTGCGATAGGGAAGATACGGACCGAAGATCTCTTTGCGGTCGGCCACCACCAACACGTCATAGGCGGGCGCGCCTTGGGTGAAGACCGGCATCTGCAGCTGAATCAACTCCTGGCCTGAATCCGAGCGGCGTGCTTCCGGCGCCTCTTTATATTCGCGCTCCTCCACGATGGTGGCGCCGAAGCGTTTCGCCGACCGGCGCAGCGCATCGCGATACTCACGGTCCTCGGGAAACGCGCCCGTCACGACAAACCAGCGCTGCCATCGCTTCCACACGAGATATTGCGCCAACGCGTCGGCCAGCATGGCCAGGTCGGGCGCCGTGTGCAGCACGTTGGCGCGGCAATCCTCTTGACGCAGGCTCACCTCAGGCGCACGCACGTTGAACAGAAGCACGTCCTCGCCTTTGACGGAGTCCGCAAGCCGCAACAGCGTCTCGGCCGGCGCGTCCACCAGCACGAATTGGTGCCCACTCTCGACGAGCTTGCGCAACGCAGGGACCGCATCCCCGTCGATCGGCACATCCTCGACGTCGAGCGTGAAACTCTGCTTGGTGAACTTTCCCGTGGTGTTGTTGTCCTTGAGCGCGATCTCGGCGCCGGCGATCCCCAAATCCTCCGGCTCGACATTGAGGCGCGACAGCGGGATGAGCTGCTTCACCTCCTGTTTGAGATAGCCGATCGGAACCTTGGTGAGCGCGTCTGCGGCGGCCGTCCTCGATGAGACGTCGCTTTCGGCGATAGCTGGAAGAGCCCAGAACGGGCCAAACAAGCACCCGACCACAACAAGGGCCCAAAGTGGCCCTCTGGCCCAAGCATATCCGGTGTGATTTTCCATTTACACCAATGTACTCGCTTACCCGCGTGTGAAGTAGCACGGCATACGGGAGTAGTTGGTAGACTTGATTGCATACCGGCATCGCGGACACCCAATACAATCATTTGGTTTTATTGACAAATGGCAAAGCGGCGCGCAGTCTCGCTGCTGCGAACCCGTCTGGAGCGACCGGTGAAAACCGGCCGAAATCGGGAACACGCCCAATGGAGGAAAACATGGGGAGCTGTAAAACAGCCGCCACAATTGCTGGCGCGCTAATAGTGAGCCTTGCCGGAGCCAATCTGGCTTGGGCTGGCGCCGAAACGGAAACCGCCGCCACCAGCAAAGCCAAGGACGCGCCGGTTCCGTCTGTGTCGCAGGAGCAGCTCAGCGCTGCCGCAAGTGACGAGAACAACTTTCTTCATACCAACGGCAATTACGATCAAACCCGCTTCTACCCGGGCAAGCAGATCGACAAATCCAATGTCGGCAATCTTCGTCCTGCCTGGATTTTCCAGACCGAGGTGAAGGAGTCGTTGGAGACGACACCGATCGTCGTCGATGGCGTCATGTACGTCACCACGTCGTTCAATCACGTCTATGCCATCGACGCCAAAACCGGCGAAGAGTTCTGGCACTACAAGCACAAGATGGGACCGGTCACGACGTATTGCTGCGGTCCCAACAATCGCGGCGTCGCCATCTATAAAGACAAGGTCTATATGGGCACGCTGGATTCCAAGCTCGTGGCTCTCGACGCCAAGACCGGCAGCCTCATTTGGCAGACGGACATCGCCGAGCCGGAGAAGGGCTATAGTGAAACCATGGCGCCCACTGCGGTGGACGGCAAGATCCTGATCGGCACCAACGGTGGCGAGTACGGTATCCGCGGTTTCATGCGCGCCTATGATGCCGATACGGGCAAGCTCGTGTGGAACTTCGACACGACGCCTGAGGATTCGGCCGGCGTATGGGCAACCCACGATGCCACCGGCAAGGACATGCACCGCGACATCGCGGCCGAGAAAGCGGCGCTCAAGAAAATGGGCGACCCCTACAAGACCCTCGGCGGCGGCGTGTGGCAGAATCCGGCTGTCGACCTCAAGACGAAGCGCATCTACTTCGTCGTCGGCAACCCCTCACCCGACCTCGACGGCTCGATCCGCCCGGGTGACAACCTCTACACGGACTCGCTCGTGTCGCTCGATCTCGAGACGGGCAAATATGTCTGCCACTTCCAGTACATCGCCCATGACGTCTGGGATCTGGACTCGGTCAGCCCGCCGATCCTGGTCGATGTGAACGATAAGGACGGCAACAGCATTCCCGGTGTGATCCACGCCGGAAAGACCGGCAACGTGTATGTCCACAATCGCGACGACTGCAGCCTCATCCGGTTCTCGGATGCGATGGTCGATCAAACCGGGATGTGGACTCTGCCGACGGCCGAGGGGGCACCGATGCTCCCGGGCGCCAACGGTGGCGTTGAATGGTCGGTCATGGCCGTCAATCCGGATCTGAACCTGACCTATGCGGTCAACCTGCATCAGCCGATGACGTATCATGTCGAAAACTCGCCCTATCCGGGCGGCAAGCTCTGGCTCGGTGGTGCCTTCAAGATCATCCCCGGCTCCGAGCAATTCGGCAATGTCAGCGCCGTCGACTACAACACCGGCAAGATCAAGTGGCAGAAGAAGACGCCGCTGCCGATGATGGGCGGCGCGTTGGCCACGGCCGGTGGGCTCGTGTTCACGGGTGAAGGCGACGGCTGGTTCAGGGCCTATGATGCCGAGAACGGCGACGTGCTGTGGTCGTTCTTTGCGGGTGCAGGCGTCAATGCGCCACCCGCCTCCTACTCGGTGGACGGCAAGCAGTACATCGTGGTCGGCGCGGGCGGTAACACCCAGATCGACTTCAAGCGTGGCAACAACATCATCGCCTTTACGGCCGATTGATCGCGTTTTCCGCTTAGCTAGACCAGGAGGACGGGGCATGATGTGCCCCGTCCTTTTTCATGTCCCCATGCCGGAGTAATAAGAATGTCTCGGGTTTCACACTGGGCTCTGCGCGTTGCGCTGCTCGTCGCAGCCCTTCTCGTGGGCGGCAGCGCCTTTGCCGCCGACGCCATCGAGCAGAAGGCGCAAATCTGCGCCGCCTGTCACGGCGCGGACGGCGTGCCGATCAACAACACCACGCCGGTGATCTGGGGCCAGGACGAGGGCTATATCTATTTGCAATTGCGCGACTTCAAGAGCGGCATGCGCAAGAACCCCCTGATGGAGCCCATCGCCTCCCAGCTTGAGAAGGCGGACATGTTTGCGCTCGCGGCCTATTTCAAGAAAAAGACCTGGCCGAACCTGGTCCAACCGTCGGCGCCGGACGACGTGGCCGCCAAGGCCGAGTCCGCTGCTAAGTCCATCGGCTGCCGCGGTTGCCACCTGGATCATTTCCAGGGCGATGGCTCAACCGCGCGCCTTGCGGGCCAATGGCAGCCATATCTCCTCAATACGATGATGGCCTTCCGCGACGGCTCGCGCGGCAACAATCCGGGCATGTCGGATCTGATGAAGGCCACCCCGGCCGACGATCTCGAAGCGCTGTCAAAATATCTCTCCGGCCTGCAGATCGACGCCTATCTCGGCCACGGCCGCTAACGCCGAGCCAGTAGCGTCTCGCCGCGCGCTTAGTGCGTGGCCGCAAGCTTTTCGCGCAGCGCCGTCAGCGAGGTCAGGTCTGAAGCCTTCTTGCCTTGCTTGTCGCGGAGGCTTCGATCGGCGCCGCGGGCGAGCAGAAGATCGACCATCGCCTCGTGGTCCTGCTCGGCGGCGGTCATGAGGGCGGTGCGGCCGCGATTATCCCGATCGTCGATACGCGCTCCCCGATCGAGCAGCAGGTTTACGACCTGAATGGCATCGTTCACGCCGGCTTCGCTGGAATAGCCCGCGGCCCACATCAGCACCGTGAGATCGTTTCCATACCGCGCATTGACGTCGACGCCCTTGTCCAGAAGCAGGCGGGTCACGGGGAGAAACCCGCGCCCGGCGGCATACACAATCGGCGCCTTCTGCGTCTTGTCGATCGCATTCAAGTCGCCGCCATGATCGATGAGAAACGCCACGATGGGCTCGCTCCCCATATAGGCCGCCGCCGCAAGCGGGGTGATATCGCTGCGGCCGGGCAGGTTGACGTCTGCGCCGCGCTCGACCAGCAGCGCCACGATCTTCGGCCTTCCCCCCTCCGCCGCCTTATAGAGGGCGGAGGAGCCGTCGATGTTGCGAGCGTCGATCGCAGCACCGCGATCCAGAAACAGGGTGACCAAGTCCGCATGTCCGGCGGCGGCGGCGTGCGACAGCGGATTGGCCCCGAACCGGTCGCGCGCTTCGAGCGAGGCGCCGTTGTCGAGGACGAGGACCGCCAGGGCCTGGCAGCCCTTGTCGGCCGCCGAAAAGAGCAGGTTGTTGATCTCGATCGGACTGGCGCCGCGCGCGATCTGCGCATAGCGCTGTTCCAGCCCCTGACAGGCCTTGAGATCGAACAGCGCTTTCGCGGTAGGAATCGGCAGAAACATGAGCGCCGCAGCCGCGACCGAGGCCGACCGGATTGAATATGCGAGGAGGGTTGGCTTCATTGTGACTTTCTCTTTACATCGAACGGGTACATCGGGCCTGCCAGGCTCAAAGCATGGGGCAACCCCCTATATCCTCAAGGATATCATGACTGTTTCCCTGACCGAACAGACGATCGCCGTGCCGCCAGAATGGGCGCCGCAAAAGGCGATCTGGACCGCCTGGCCGGCCGACCCTGCCGAGTGGAACGATGACCTCGCCGCGCCTCGCCGCGACGTGGCGGCGATGGTACGTGCGCTCAGCCCAACCAACACGGTGCGGTTGCTGGTCGACGGCGCGGAGGCCGAGGCGTCCGCCCGCGCCGCACTCGAGGACACCGCAGACATCGTCCCCGCCAAATACGGTGACATCTGGCTGCGCGACACGGGCTCTATCTTCGCGCGTGGTCCCCGAGGCCATGTCGCGCTCCGCTTCAGGACCAATGGCTGGGGCGGCAAGTTTGACCTCGCCGGCGACGACACCGTGGGTGACGACATCGCGCGCCTTGCCGGCACGCCCACCGTGAACTTCGACTTCGTGCTCGAAGGCGGCGCCATCGAACAGGACGGCGACGGCACCATCCTCACCACGCGCCAGACCCTGCTCAACGAGAACCGTAACGGCTGGACCAAGGCGGAAGCCGAAGCGGCGCTGCGGACGGCGTTTGATGCGAGGAAGATCATCTGGATCGACGAGGGTCTGGCGGGCGACCACACCGATGGACATGTCGACAACATCGCCCGCTTCGTTGCCCCGGCACGAATCGTCTGCCAAGCACCCGCCGGCGCCGACGACCCGAATGCAGGCGTGCTCGACGCCATCGCCACGCGCCTCGAAGCCGCAACCGACGCGAAAGGCCGGAACATCGAGGTCGTCCGCATCCCAAGCCCGGGTCGTGTTCTGAACGCCCATGGCGAGGTCGCGCCCGCGTCGCATCTGAATTTCGTCATCGCCAACGGCGTCGTGGTCGTGCCGGTCTATGGCACGGCGACGGAGACGGCCGCGCTCGACGCCTTGCGCGGCGTCTTCCCGGACCGCACGGTGATCGGCCTCCCCGCCCACGGCCTGCTCGGCGCCGGCATTGCCGGCGGCGGCGCGTTCCACTGCATCACCCGCGAGGAGCCCGCTCGATGACGACGCGCAGCATCGCCGTGACCGCGATCCAGGCGGCCTTCGGTCCCGACATGAAGGCCAATCTCGATCATGTCGAAGCGCTCATCTGCGACGCGGCGAAACAGAACGCGCAAGTGATCCTGCCGCCCGAGCTGTTCCAAGGCATATACTTCCCCACCAAGCAGGACCCGAAATGGTTCGAGACCGCCTACGGCGTGGGCGAGCACCCTTGCGTGCGGGCGCTGCAGAAGATCGCCAAGACGCTTCGGGTGGTCATCCCCATCTCGTTCTTCGAGAAGGACGGGCCGCGCTATTACAACAGCGTGGCCGTCGCCGACGCCGACGGCGAGATCCTCGGGGTCTATCGCAAGAGCCATATTCCCGACGGCCCCGGCTATCAGGAGAAATACTATTTCCGCCCCGGCGACACCGGCTTCAAGGCGTGGAAGACCAGACACGGCGTCATCGGCGTCGGCATTTGCTGGGACCAATGGTACCCGGAAGCCGCCCGCGCCATGGTGCTCGAAGGCGCCGAGCTGCTATTCTACCCCACGGCCATCGGCTCGGAGCCTTACGACGCAGGCCTCGACACCCATGACCGTTGGCAGCGCGCCATGCAGGGCCATGCCGTGGCCAACGCCGTGCCCATCGTCGCCGCCAACCGCATCGGCCTCGAGGACAATGACGGCGTGAGCCAAAACTATTATGGCCACTCCTTCATCGCCGACCACACCGGCGCGCTGGTCGCGCAGTTGGGCGCGACGGACGAAGGCGTGATCGTGGCGCGCTTCGATCTCGACGAGATCGCCCGCTACCGCGCCGATTGGGGCTTCTTCCGCGACCGCCGCACCGACCTCTATGCCAAGAGCATCCTATGAGCGGCGTGGCCAATGATCTCGACGATCCCACGGCGACGGCGCTTGCCGCCGGCGATATGGAGGCCATTTTCCTGCCCGGTCACGGCATGCTGGGCATCTCGCTGCGTCACCGGGGCGTGGAATTCCTGCGGCGCATCGACGACCTCAAGACCTACGCCGCCGGCAACAAGACCGCCGGCATTCCCTTCCTGTTTCCCTGGGCCAACCGGCTCTCCGGATTCCAATACGAGGTTGCCGGACGCGGGGTCACGCTGAGCGCGCACTCGCCCCTGCTGCGCTATGACGACAACGGCCTGCCCATGCACGGCATGATGTGGCCGCATCTGGCGTGGAGCATCGTGGACAAGGGCCCGGCCCACATGACCGCCGGCTTCGACTGGGCGAGCCCGCAATGTCTAGGCGTCTTCCCCTACCCTTGCCGGCTCACCATGAGCGCAAGCCTCGACGCTGGCAGCCTCACCATCGAGACAACGTTGTCCCCCACGAGCGATACACCCGTGCCGGTGAGCTTCGGCTTCCATCCTTATCTCGGGCTGCCGGACACACCGCGCCAGGACTGGCGCGTGAGCCTGCCGGCCATGCGCCATCTCGTGCTCGACCCCAAGAATATCCCGACCGGCGCGTCGGGCCCCTTCGCCGGCATGGATGACATGCTGGGCACACGCGATTTCGATGACGGCTTTGCCCTGCTTGGCGACCAGGCGACCTTGTCCGTCGCCGGCGGCGGGCGCCGCATCTCCGTGGATCTGTTGGAGGGCTATCCCTACACGCAGGTCTTCGCGCCGCGCGCCAAAGAGTTTCTTGCCTTCGAGCCGATGACCGCGCCCGCCAACGCGCTCGTGAGCGGCAAAGGCTTGCGTCTGGTCGAGCCCGGCGGCACGTTTCGCGCCGTCTTCCGGATCCGCATAGACACCGATGCTTGATTGGACGCCCCGCAAATGCCGTGACAAACCGGCGCGGCGCAAAATCCTGGCATAAGCCGGCACAATCGGCCTAATTCACGAAACGACGCAAGACCTTGGGGTTAGGGGACATATATGACGTGGAGCGTTGCATGAGCCGGCAGAAGCCCCTGATCTTTATCGTCTCGGGCGAGGCCTCCGGCGACAACCTCGCCGGACGGCTGATGGCTGCGCTCAAGGCCAAGACCGAGGGCCGCGTCCGCTTTGCCGGCGTTGGTGGGCCCCAAAGCGAGGCGCATGGCCTCAAGAGCCTGTTTCCCATGCGCGAGCTGTCGTTGATGGGGCTTGCCGAGGTGCTGCCCCATCTGCCGCGCCTGATCAAGCGGCTCAACCAGACGGTTGCCGCCGCACGAGAGCTCAAGCCCGATGTCATTGTCACGGTGGACGCGCCGGGCTTCTGCCTGAGGCTCGCCCATCATTTGAAGGGCACCGGCATCCCCATCGTGCACTACGTCGCGCCCCAGCTCTGGGCCTGGCGCCCGGGCCGCGCGAAGAAGCTCGCCAAGCGTGTCGACCACCTCATGGCGCTGCTGCCGTTCGAGGTCCCCTTCTTCGCCAATTACGGCATCCCCTGCACCTATGTCGGGCATCCGGCCATTGAGTCCGGTGCCATGCGCGGTGACGGCCCCGCGTTCAGGAAGCGCCACGGCCTGCCTGCTGGCGTGCCGGTCCTTTGCGTCTTGCCTGGCAGTCGCAGCGGCGAGGTGCGTCGCATGCTCCCGGTGTTCGGCGAGGCGCTCCGCCGGCTGACGAAGACTTACCCCGATCTTCGGGTCGTCATTCCCGTGGCCGCGTCGGTCGCCGAGGAGGTCGATGCCCTGACCAAGGATTGGCCGTTGCCGGTGATCCGGGTCGTGGCGGAGGAGGAGCGCTTCGACGCCTTCGCCGCTTGCGATGCCGCCATGACCAAGTCCGGCACGGTAACGCTCGAGCTTGCGCTCGCCCAGGTCCCCATGGTGGTCGCTTATCGGGTGGCCCAAGCGACCGCCTTTCTCGTCCGCCGCATGGGCGTCAGCGTCGAGCACGCCTCGCTGGTGAACCTGCTCGCTGGCCGCACGGTAGTGCCTGAGCTAATTCAAGAGGAATGCACCGCCGACCGGCTGGTCGCCGAAAGTGATGCGTTGTTTCGCTCGGATGAGGCGCGCGCGGCCCAACGCGAAGGATTCCGCGAAATCATCAAGATTATGGGGGAGGCCACGCCCCCGCCGAGCGAGCGCGCCGCCAAGGTTGTGCTCGACGCCGTTCGTGCGCGCGCCGCCATGCTAACGCCGCAGAAAACGGGCGCTAGCTAGCCGCCCCGGCGTCCGCACCAAGACGCGTTTTCACTTTCCTGAGCTGATCCTCGATGCTCTCGTTGATCATGCTCGCTACGCGCAACGCCTCGCAGCCGGCGCGGCCGTCCACCATCGGCTTCTTTCCGTTGATGATGCAGTCGAGAAATGCATCGATCTCGTTGCCGAGGCTGTCCTCTTGCGGAATCTCATGGGTCTCGGTCGCGATGGCCTTCAGCCCCTCGGTCATCGGATCGCCGCGCAGGCGGTAGCCGAAGATCTTGCGCTCACCGAGATCGCAATTCAGGTAGTGGTTGTGGGCAAACACCCTCAGGCGCCGCTCCGTCTTGTAGCTCACCCGGCTCGCCGTGACGTTAGCGACGCAGCCCGACTCGAAGTTGATCCTGGCATTGGCAATGTCGATCTTCTTACCAAGCACCGGCGTGCCCACGGCGTCGACCCTACTCACGGGCGATCCGACCAGTCCGATGATCATGTCGATGTCATGGATCATCAGGTCGAGGATTACATCCACCTCGATGCCGCGGCTCTTCCACGGCGCGATGCGATAGCTTTCGAAATAGAGCGGATCGGTGATCATCTCAGAAAGCACGCGATAGGCGCTGGAGTAACGCTCGATGTGGCCCACCTGGAGGATCGTGCCGCGCTCCGCGGCGAGCGCCGTGATGGCGTTCGCGCTGTCGAGGCTGTCGGTGATCGGCTTCTCGATCAACACGTGGAGCCCCGCCTCGATGAGATCCCGCGCCGCCGAGAAATGCGCGGGCGTTGGCACTGCGATGCTCACCGCATCGACGCGATCGAAAATGGTGCGATAGTCGGTGACGGGCTCCGCGCCAAACTCCTCGGCGACCGCCCGCGCCCGCGCCTCGTCCGCATCAACGACAGCGACAAGCTTGGCGCGCGGATTGCGCGCGTAGTGGTTGGCGTGGAACCGCCCGAAATACCCAGCGCCCACAACGGCCGTGCGAATCTGCTCTGACATAATCCTCTACCTGCCTTGAAATCCTTCGCCGGGGTTTTGTCTCATCTTCCGGCGTTCTGCCAGTCCCAGGCTGCGAATACCAGCCCGGGAGGCACACCAAGCGGCGGGCCCGCTATTCCGCGGCGACGCTCCCTGCGCCTGAGCCCAGCGCGCCAAGCACCGTATCGATCACGAAATCCTGGGCGTCCTCGGCGAGATAGCCGTGCATCGGCAGGCTGATCACGCGCTCGGCGAGCCATTCGGCTTGGTGCAGCCCCCCCGGCGCGGTGGGACAATCGCGATAGGGCGCGAGCCGATGCAAGGCGCTCGTATAGTGAATCGCCGTGGGCACGCCCGCCTCGCGGCACGCTTTGGCAAGCTCGTCGCGGCGATCGGTGAGGATCGTGTACTGCGCCCAGACGGAGGTGGCGCCGGGCTTCAGCACCGGGACCTGCACGACGCCGCCAAGCGCCGCGTTGTAACGGTCGGCCGCGGCCTGGCGCGCCACGATCTCCGCCGGGAACAGGTCGAGCTTCTCCAGCAGGATCGCCGCCTGGAATGAGTCGAGCCGGCTGTTGAGACCGATCTCCTCGGTTTCTTTCTGTTTCGGGCCCTTGCCGTGATTGCGTAACGACATTAGCAACTCGGCCTTGGCGTCGTCGTCGGTGAACACCGCGCCGCCGTCGCCATAGGCGCCAAGCGGCTTGGCCGGGTAGAAGCTCGTCGACGTGTAGGCGGCAAGCGTGCCGACCGTCTTGCCGTCGAGAGTCGCGCCGAAGCTCTGCGCCGCATCGTCCACGACGAGGAGATTGTGAGCGCTCGCGATCTCGTGGAGGCGCGCATAGTCTGCCGGCTGACCGAACAGATCGACGGCGATGATGGCCCGGGGCTTCAAGCCCCGCGTCTTGGCCTCGCCGATGGCCGCCTCGAGGCTCTCCATATCCATGTTGAAGGTGTCGCGCCGCACGTCGACAAACACCGGCGTCGCGCCCTTGAGCACCGCAACCTCCGCCGTGGCGACGAAGGTGAAGGCGGGCACGAACACCGCGTCGCCAGGACCGACCTTCTCCGCCATGAGCGCCAGCAGCAGCGCATCGGTCCCATTGGCGCAAGAGATGCAATGCTTGGCACCGCTGAATGCGGCGAGCCGGCGTTCGAGCTCTGCGACTTGCGGCCCGAGAATGAACTGTCCGCTCTCCAGCACGGCGGAAATCGCCCGCTCGATGCGATCGCCCATCTGCCGCCGCTGCGCAACCAAATCGATAAACGCCGGAATGGACCGTGTACTGTCTTTGCTCATGCGATCTCCATCAGACGCCCAACAGGCAACCGCGCCCGAGGCGAAACGTCAATGGACTTCAGAGGCCTTATCGGCCTCCCGGTCCAACACCGAGATTTTTGGGGAATGCCCTTAGGCTTCCTGTCAGCCCCGTCGCCCACTACCATAACAGAAAATTGGCACGTGAAACCCGGTGCAATACCGGCTAAGCCCTTGCTATTCAAGGCCAAGGGGAGGGACCTAATGCCGCAATTGCCGTTGGTTGAGGAGTCTTTCCGCCTCTCCCGCCACTTGGCCCGGTGACGCCATGCTGCTCGGTTCCGAACGGCTGATCGCGTCCTCGCGGCTCAACGGGCTCCGCGTCGGCATCCTCGCCAACCCGGCCTCCGTCGACCACAGGTTCCACCATATCGTCGATCAGCTCGGCGCTGCGCCCGACTTCAAGCTTGCCGCGATCTTCGGCCCGCAGCACGGCTTCCGGTCCGACCTCCAGGACAACATGATCGAGACGCCGCACGCGACCGACCCGCGCCTGGGCGTGCCGGTCTTCTCGCTCTACAGCGAGACCCGCGAGCCGACGCCAGAGATGCTCGACCTCATCGACGTGCTCGTCATCGATCTCCAGGACGTCGGCGCCCGCATCTACACCTTCATCTACACCATGGCCAATTGCCTGCGCGCCGCGGCGAAGGCGGGCATCCCCGTCATCGTCTGCGATCGCCCCAACCCCATCGGCGGTATTCAGGTCGAAGGGCCGATGCTTGAGCCGGGCTACGAATCGTTCGTCGGCCTATATGCCATCCCCATGCGCCACGGCATGACGGTGGCCGAGCTGGCGCGCCTGTTCAACGAGCAATACGGTATCGGCGCCGCGCTCGAGATCGTGCCCATGGAAGGCTGGTCGCGCGAGATGTATTTCGATGACACCGAGATTCCCTGGATCATGCCCTCCCCCAACATGCCGACGCTCGACACGGCGATCGTCTATCCCGGCACGGTCCTGTTCGAAGGCACCATGGTGTCGGAGGGCCGCGGCACCACGCGCCCCTTCGAGCTGATCGGCGCGCCATGGCTCGACGGCGCAGCTCTCGCCGCCAGCCTGAACCAAACGGGGCTCGCCGGCGTTCACTTCCGCGAGGTGGTGTTTGAGCCCACCTTCCAGAAGCACGTGAAACTGCCGTGCGGCGGCTGCCAAATTCACGTGACGTCGCGCTGGGACTTTGAGCCGGTCAAGGCCGCGGTGGCGGTGATGCGCGAATGCGTCCGTCTGGGCTCCGGCCAATTCAAATGGCGCGACCCGCCTTACGAATATGAGCACGACAAAATGCCCATCGACATTCTCGCAGGCTCGCCCGCGCTCAGGGAACAAATTGAGCAGCAACTGCCGATCGAGGAGATCGCCACGAGCTGGCGCGAAGGCGTGAAGGACTTCGAGGAGTCGCGGAAGCAATATTTGCTCTATTGAGTTCGAGGGATCCGGCTTACCGGAGCGCGCATGTTTCCCATCTCAGACGACAACCCACGCATCAATACGCCCTATGTCACCTGGTCGATCATTGGCGTGTGCGTGCTGGTGTTTTTCTGGCAACTGTCCCTCGGCGCCAATGGCGGGGAGCTCGCCGTCTATCAGTTCGGCATGATCCCGGCGCGCCTGTTCGGCACCGCCCAGCTCGACCCCGAACTTGCCGCCGTGCCGGCATGGTCGACCGTGTTCACCTCGATGTTCATGCATGGCGGCTGGATGCATCTCGGCTTCAACATGCTGTTCCTGTGGATCTTCGGCGACAATGTCGAGGATTCCATGGGGCATGTCCGCTATCTGGTCTTCTACCTGACTTGCGGCGTGGCTGCGGCGCTGGCGCAAGGCCTCGTCAATCCGGACTCGACCATTCCCATGGTCGGCGCCAGCGGCGCCATCTCCGGCGTGCTCGGCGCCTATCTCCTGCTGCACCCGCGCGCCACCGTGCGCACGGTGATCTTTCTCGGCGTGTTCGTCACCATGATGCATCTTCCGGCGCTGATCGTGCTGGGGCTGTGGTTTCTGATGCAGCTCGCGAGCGCCGCCTTTTCAAATTCGGGCGAGGCCGGCGTGGCCTTCTGGGCTCATGTCGGCGGCTTCGTGGCCGGCATGGCGCTGGTGCCGTTGTTCAAGAAGGCGAGCGTGCCCCTGCTGCAAGCGGCGCACTACCGGCCGTTCCAAATCGAACGCCGGCGCGGGCCTTGAGGCTAGGGAATTGGGGCTAGTTCTTGAAAAAGGCGCCCGGCTGCGGCAGCTGCGACATCATCGGGCAGCCCAGCGTTTTCTCGAAGGCTTCGACCAGTTCCTCCTGGTTCTCCGCGGTGATGTATAGGCCGCCAGTCTGCTCGGCGAGGCATTTGACGTCGAGCGCGCTTTGCGCACCGGTCCAGAAGGACGTCATGCGAAAACCGATGACGTGAACGGTCAGCTGCACGCCCTCCGCGGCGAGCCTCTTGCCGAGATCGCATGGCGCACCGTCGCAGGTCTCCTCGCCGTCGGTCAGCAGGACGACGACGCCGGGCTTGGACCTGTAATCGAGGACCTCCGCCGCTTGTTCCACGCCCGCCGTCAACGGCGTCTTGCCCGACGGGTTCAGCTCGTTGACTTTGTCCATGATCGGCTGTGCCGCGTTGGGAATCGGCCGCAGATCGAGCTCGACATTGCACTGCCGATAAGAGCCAGGCCCATAGGTGATGAGTCCGATACGGCGGAAATGCATGACGTGCGGCAAAGCCCGAGCAAGGGCTTTCCTCACTTCGTCGATGCGCCGGATTTTGGCGCCAATACCTTCGGCCAGGCTTCCGGCCATGGAGCCGGATGCATCGAAGACGATCATGGCGTCCTCGGTGCATGGCCTTGGGTCGTCCGCCGCGACCGCGGCCGCCGGCCCGGCGAGAAGCGCTAGCAGCGCGATCGCGCCAAGCCGCGCGTGGTGGGTGAGCCCGTCCATGGCGCGACCCTAGCCCAAAACACCGAGCCTCATACAGATTTTATAGCTCTGGTGTGGAGGGCCCCCATCGGCGAAGCTCCAAGCCGCCCGTCGAGTCACGACCTCCGAATCGAGCCCGTCCGCCGATGACACGCAAGCGTCCGGAGAAGAAAGCGAGCGCCGCGCCGATCCTCGATCCGCGCCAAGGCGACATCGAGGACGACGCCTCCAGCACCAAACGCCGCTCGATGCTGTCGCTCGCCGGCAGCCTCCTCGTCGAGATCAGCCTGCCGAAGCTGATCCTGGCCTGGGTTGTTCTCTTGGTGGTCCCCGGCCTGCTGCTTGGGCTGGCGCCGCTCGTGATCTCGTCGTGGCTCGGCATCGTCGCCAACAAGATCACCACGGCCTTTATCGGCATCTGGTCGGCGCTGCTATTCATCGGCGTCATTGCGCTCGGCTGGTTCGGCTGGCGCGCGCTGTTCCGCATGGTGGAGAAGAATTTCTGGGCGCTGAATTCCATCGTCGTCGAGCCCGCCTACGCCGCCGCGCGGGAAATCTTGCGCCATTTCGCCGAACGGCTGTTTGCCAAGCATGCTGGCGAGGCGGCGCGCGCAAAGTTACGCGCGGCGTCGGCCGCCGTGGCCGGACTCATCGTCTCCGGGCTCGCCGTCCTGGTGCTGTGGTGGGTGTGGCCGAGCGCTCATCTGTTTGGCCAGGCCTCTGAGGTGACCACCTGGCGCGACCTGGTGCCGGTCGCGCTCGCCAACAGTATCGCGCTCGTCGCCGGCTATTTCGCGGTGGCCGCGCTTGTCTGGGGCATCGCCGACGCCACCATGGCGGAGCCGCGAAGCCTCAAGACCTTCCACACGGGCAAGACTAAAGGGCGCCGATGGCGCATCGTCCATCTGTCGGACATACACCTCGTGGCGGAGCGTTACGGCTTCCGCGTCGAGAGCGGCCGGTCAGGCGCGCGCGGCAATGAGCGGGTGCGGCGGCTCTTTGATCAGCTTGAGGCGATCGACGCCAAGGCGCCCCTCGACACCATCCTGATCACCGGCGACATGACCGACGCCGGCATCTCGACCGAGTGGGTCGAGTTCTTCGACATCCTCGATCGCCATCCGCGTCTGGCCGCGCGCGTTCTGATCATCCCCGGCAACCATGACCTCAACATCATCGACCGCGCCAATCCCGCGCGCATGGATTTGCCGACAAGCCCCGACCGGCGCTTGCGCCAGATCCGCGCCCTGTCCGCCATGAACACCGTGCAAGGCCCGCGCGTTCAGGTAACAGACCTCGATGGCGGCTGTTTGGGCGGGACTCTGGAACAGTCGCTGAAGCCGCATGTTGACGAAATCAAGCGCTTCGCCGATGTCGCGCGGCCATGGTTCTCCACCGCGCTACAAGACTTATGGGCCAAGTCTTTCCCCATGGTGGTGCCGCCGGACCGCGAGGACGGCCTTGGCATCATCCTCTTGAACTCCAACGCCGATACGCATTTCTCCTTCACCAACGCGCTCGGCATGGTCTCCGCCGCCCAGGTGCGCGGCATCGAGATCGCGCAAGCGACCTATCCCAAGGCCTGCTGGATCATCGCGCTCCATCATCACGTGATCGAGTATCCGTGGGCGGCCAAGAAGTTGTCGGAGCGCATCGGCACCGCGCTCATCAACGGCAATTGGTTTATCCGCAGCCTGAAGTCGCTCGTCGGCCGCATCGTCCTGATGCACGGTCACCGGCACATCGACTGGATCGGCGAATGCGCAGGTCTGCCGATTATCTCGGCGCCCTCGCCCGTGATGGAAGCGACCAACGACATGCCGACCGCCTTCTACATCCACACCCTGGCGATCGGCGCCGGGGGACAGCTTGAGCTGCTGCCCCCCGAGCGCATTGTCGTCGACGGCGAACCCGCGACAGACGTCTAGGCTCGCGTCGTCGGTGTCGCGTCTCAGCCCTTGACGCGGAAAGCCCAGATGATGAGGACCACGCCTTGGATGAGGAGCAGGATTCCGAAGACCAAGGGAACGGCCAGCGCCGCCGCCATCGGCGAACCGAGCAGGATGAGGCCGATCACCAAGTTGATGACACCGAAGACGAACGAGCCGACGCCGCCGCCGGTTAAGCCGCCGATGATCGCGAACACGCCGATGACGAGACCGAGAACGCCGAGCCAGACAACAATAGCCGTCGGCAAGACGATTGCCGCGAAGATCGGATGGTTCAGCACGATGATGCCGGCGACGATGCCCAACACACCAATGAGCAGCGACCAGTACCACGGCACGGACTTGTCGACGAAGACGCGCACCAACTCCAGAACACCGACGAAGAGCCAGTAGAAGCCGAGGAAGATGACGAGCGCGACCAAGGTCGCCGCGGGCGACGTCAGAAGCAGGCCGCCGAAAATAAGCGATGCGATCCCTTCGAGCAGGAATACCCACCAGACGCTAGATTGGTCTTTGTGTGCGATGGCTGTTGCCATGATAATGACCTCCCATTGCCGCCGTTATTGAAGAGCCGGCGTGTGGACGGCCACGTCGCCTGGCGACTCGCTTTTACGGTAGGACCTGGACGTATACCCTTCTTGACGCCGCGATGCCGCCCGACCTTCCTCGGCCCTTGATCTGGGCCGATTCCGGGGAAGGAAATGCAGGTGGCAGAGACCGGGCGATTGACCTATTTATGGGTGATTCTCGGTCCCTGGCCTATAGCCGCGCTGAGGCGGAGCAAGCCCAATGCCGCGACCCGTCATTCGTGTTCCCTGTTCCATCTGGCGCGCCACTGGCACGGTCGAAGGCGAACGCGCGATTCCCGAAGAGACGGCGGTCGCCTTCACCTTCAACACGGCGTCTTACGCAGTAATGATGGCGACGCCGCAGGACCTCGAGGACTTCGCCATAGGCTTCGCCCTGACCGAAGGCGTCGTCCCATCGCTCGACGCCATCGACACCATCGAGGTGGTCGAGGAGGAGGTCGGCATCGAGCTTCGCGTCTGGTTGAAAGCGAAAGACGCCGCCGAGTTTCTGGGACGAAGGCGCAAGATGGCCGGCCCAACGGGTTGCGGCTTGTGTGGCATAGAGAGCCTCATCGAGGCCATGCGCCCGCCGCCGAAAGTGGGCGAAGGCCCGCTGCTGACCCCGAACCAGATCATGACAGCGGTCGAGTCCCTGTCGCCCCGGCAGGAGCTCAACCGCGAGACGCGCGCCGTGCACGCCGCCGGCTTCTGGGAGCCCGAACGCGGCCTCGTGGCGGTGCGCGAGGATGTCGGCCGCCACAATGCGCTCGACAAGCTCGCCGGCGCACTCGCGCGCGACGGCGCCACCGCCGAGCAAGGCGTCGTGGTGCTGACGAGCCGCGTCTCCATCGAGATGGTGCAGAAGTCCGCCGCCATCGGCGCAGCAATCATCGCCGCGGTATCGGCCCCGACGGCGCTCGCGGTGCGCATGGCCGATGCATGCGGCATGACCCTTGTCGCCATCGCCCGGAAAGACGGGTTCGAGGTCTTCACCCATCCCCACCGCGTCAAGGGCAAGCTCGAAAGCCACGTGGCTTAAGTCTGCGCGGCTCAGGACGGTTCGGACCGCGCACGCGCCAGCAGAGCTTCCGCCGCGGCGAGATCCTCCGGGTGATTGATGTTGAAGAACGGGTCGACCTGCCCCCCATCCATCTCGACTGGCGCAAAGAACGCTTCCGCCGCGCCTTGCATTTCAGCCCAGCGGCTCACTTTGCGGAAGCCGCCTGCGAGCGCAACTTTGAGATCGCCCGCCATCCCGACAGGCCATAACCCGGCCACCGGATGCACGCCTTCGTCCGAGCGCGCCACCACCATGGTGGCGCCCGCCGCGGCGTCAGCGAGGCGGCTCACGAGGTCGCCAGGAATGAACGGCGTGTCGCCGGGGACGGTGACGGCCCAAGCCACGTCCGGACGGTTCGCGGCGGCCCACGCCAGCCCCGCCTCGATCCCCGCCAGAGGTCCCGGGAACTCGGGCAAACTGTCGGCGACGACGGCCGCGCCAAACGCGGCAAAGCGCGAGAGGTCGCCGTTGGCGCTGATGACGATGTCGGAGACTTGCGGTTTCAGCCGGGCGATGACATGGGCCAACATTGGCTTGCCGCCGAGGGCCCGCAAGCACTTGTCGCCGCCGCCCATGCGGCTCGACCGGCCGCCGGCCAGCACGATACCGATCACATTTTCACGCGGCTCCATGGGCGAACTGTAAGGCTAGGAGGGCGCGGCCGTCACGGCCCGACTGCTAGAAGATCGCCGTTAGCGAGCCGACGACCCGCTCGTCGCACTGGAACAGCGTCGCCTGTGCGCAGCCGGCGATATTCGTATCCCAATAGCGGACGTCGAGCGAGAAGGCGGGCGCCTCGTTGAACTCAAGCGTCAGCCCCGCATTCCAATAGGTGTAGTCGTAACCGCCTTCGCTCTTCTCGCCCCACTGACGGCCGACCAGAGCGCTGACGCTGGGGGTGAAGACCCACACCTTATCGAAGGCATAGGAAGCCGATCCCTCGACCACGTCGTTGTAACCGATATTCCCTGAGTTCTCGGGCGTCCACCAATTGGTGAGGCTGAGGGTGAGCTGCTCGAAGACGGTGTAGGAGGCCGCCGTCCCGATCTCCACATAGTCGAGGTGCCACGTCTGAAGCGCACCCGGGAAGGTGTAATAGAAGATGCCGAGATCGAAGCTGATGCCCTTCCATTCGGGGCGCACGCCGCCATACCAATCGATCTCGAGGTTGGCGACGCTCTGCACATTGCCCGCCCGGTTCACGTCCGAGCCGAAATCCACGTTCGACCCCCAGACGCCGAGATAGAGAATGTCGTATTCGGCTTCGAAGCCGCCTTGCACGGCGGGGTTTTCGTCGGTTTGCGAGATGCCGCGAAAGATATAGTCGGTGGTGAAGGTCGTATTCGCCGACAACGTGAGCTTGCTGGCGGGGGCCATGGGCTCGGCAAAGGTTTCAGTAGGGTCTTGGGCGAACGCCGTCCCCGCCAACCCAATCAGAACGGCCAAGCACGGAAGCAGGCTTCCAAGCCGCCGCGCCCAGTACCGGCCCCGCATCGGTCCGTTCCCCCCAGCGCCAATAGTTCGACCACGGACGATTGTTTTGAGGATAGGCGCATGGCCCCGCGGCGCAACGCGAAATACCGGATTTTCCAAGGGTTTCTCGTCTATCAGGCCCGGCGGCGCGAATCAGGAATAAGCGATCCACACATTGGGCTCTTCGTAGGTGCCGGTTTGCCGGTCCACATCGATCTTTACGGGCGTGATGCCACCTTGCAGCGCGTATTGGCCTGTTTCCTCGAAGCGCTGCTTGGACCAGTTCTCCCAGAAGCCGAGGGGCTCATGCACGGTCATCGACCGCTCGCACGGGCCCACCAGCTTGCCGCCCGACGACAAATGGCTTCTGACCCAGGGATCGTAGACGCGCCCCTTGGGGTCGGTCCAGGAGAGGTACTCGGCGATGGGGATCCAGGGATGGCGCACCTTGGCGGACGGTCGCACCGGGGCCACCAGACCGCGCAGGCCCTTGGTCTCGGCCAAGTCGATCAGGGCTCGGATCATGAGCCGGGCGTAGCCCTTGGACCGGTGCACGGCCGGCACCGAGATGGCCAGCGCCCCCAGCATGTTGAGCCGCGCGCCCTTGGACCTGGCGGCGGTCTCGACCACCCAATCCCACCCTTCCGGCGGCAAATCGTCTGGGCCTGAGCACCCAAACGGAACGCAATTGGCCACGGCCACCGGATAGCCGGATTCCTCATCGACCAGGCACAACTGGTAGTCGGGATACGCGTCTAGGAGATCTTGGTAATGCTCATAATGAGCTCTAGTGTAATTGAGATAGCCGAACTCGTTCCAGGCGGCCTGCTCGATCGAGCTTGCGGCCTTTTTCAATTCTGGGCTTTCCGCCCGGGAACGTATGGCGAGGTTTTCCGCCATTTTTAGCTCGAAAATCCTGACAAATATCGAGTCGACCGCACCCCTCCCAAAGCGGTGCGGCGGCCCCTAGGGTCCGCCCTGGGGTCAGTAGTTAATAAACGGTAAACGGGCGCGCGGCAATTCGTTAATCAGTCTACGGTATGAACTGTTCCGTAGCCTGACGATCGCCGAATCGGCTTCGCGGTCTGCGCTGAAGCGCCGAAACAAGAAGGGGACGCAAGACCTTCGCGGGGAGCTGCAACGAGGACTTAACGCCTGGCAGCTAGAAGAAAAAGTGAGTTCCAAGCCCACGTGTTGTTTGCGAAAATCTGGTGCCCCAAACTGAACGAGAACATCCCTTTCGCGGGGACCTTCGTCGCCTCACCACCCTGATTGGGGTGGCGATCGCCTTTTTTGGGCTCGTCCTCCTTGCCATCATTGCTTATGCGGGCTGGTCGGCGAACCAGACCGCGGTCGAGAGGGAGCGCACGCTCCTCGACAACGCCCTCAATCAAAGCATCGCCCGCGTGCTCAACGAGCAGAAGAGCGTGGCTTGGTGGGACGATTCGGTCCTCAACATCACCGACGACGCCATCGACCTCGATTTCGTCGACGCCAATTTTGGCATCTTCCTCACCGAGACATACGCGCAGGACGAGGTCTATATCCTCAACGCCGAGGATAAGCCGCTTTACGCCTGGTCCGACGCGGCCCGCGCAGATCCATCGGCCTTCGAGCGCCGACGCGCGGCCATCGATGCCGTGGTCAACGAGGCCCGGGAAGGGAAGCATAACCCTCACTTGAAGACCCGGCCCGACCAGTTCAGCGCGTCGCAGAGCAGCTACCGGCTGCTTGCAGGCGTTCTCGGCGTGGCCCGCTGGGCGGGGCACATCATGTCCGTAGACGGCCGCCCCGCCGTGGTCGCCGCATTGACCATCGTACCCAATGTCGAGATGGACTTGCTCAAGGGAACCCCGAATCTCCTGGTCAGCATCCGCTATGTCGACGAGGAGTTCATCTCCGAGATTGGCCGTTCGCTGCTCCTTCCCGACCTGGCGCTGCAGCCACAACCGGCAGCGGACGCGGCCGTGGTGTCCGAACCCTTCATCAGCGATGACGGGGTGGCGGCCGGTTTCTTGAGCTGGACGACGCGCCAGCCGGGCCGTGTGCTGCTGACGATCATCTTACCGCTGGTGGCATTCGGCGTGCTCGCCACGGGCCTCCTGTCCAGCGTCATGTTCGGCCGCCTCAAGCGGACCTCGGCGGCGCTCGCCACGCGCGAAGCCGAGGCACGCCATGAATCCAAGCACGATGCGCTGTCGGGCCTGCCAAACCGCGTCCACATGGTCGAGAAGATCGAGAAATTCCTGAATAGCTATATCGCCCGGCGCAATGGCCAGCGCGCCGTCGCCGCCTATATCGACATCGACCACTTCAAGGACATCAACGACACGCTGGGCCACGAGGCAGGTGACCTGTTGATCAAGGCCGTCGCCGAGCGTTTCAGCGCGCGGCTCAGGCCGCATGACTTTCTCGCTCGCTTCGGCGGCGACGAGTTCGTCATCCTCTGTGCACCCGCAGGCGCCGACGCCGGTCAAATTCTCGCCGAGCGAATCGCGGAGGCCTTCGCCTCGCCCTTCGCCATCAGGGGTCAGTCCATTCGGGTGACCGCCTCCGCCGGCCTCGCCATCGCCCCGGATAACGGCGCCACGGCCGACAAATTGATGCGTCACGCCGACATCGCCCTTTACGAGGCCAAGAGCCAGGGCCGTGACCGTGCGGTGATATTCTCCAATGAAATGGCCGAGCAGGTCGAGCATCGCCGGTCGATCGAACTGGATCTGCGCGCCGCCATGGATAACGAGGAGTTGGATCTGCACTACCAGCCCATCATCTCGTGCAGCACCGGCGCCGTCATGGGCGTCGAAGCCCTCCTGCGCTGGCATCACCCACTCTACGGCAATATGCCACCGGCCGAGTTCATCCCCATCGCGGAGAACGCGGGCCTCCTGCCCGAGATGGGCGAATGGGTCCTGGGCCGGGCCATGACGGACTCGAAGCACTGGCCAGACCTGCAAGTGGCCGTGAACCTCTCCCCGGTGCAGTTCCGCCATGTCGACCTCGAGGCGATGCTCCGCCAGCTCGTCGTCGAGCACGCCGTCGATCCGAGCCACTTCGTGCTGGAAATTACCGAGGGCGTGCTGTTGGAATCGACCGACCGCGTCAGCAAAGTGCTCGCCGCCATTCGCGACATGGGCTTCAAGACCGCGCTCGACGACTTCGGCACCGGCTATTCGAGCCTGTCTTATCTCTGCAATTTTCAGTTCGACACGATCAAGATCGACCGCTCGTTCATCAGCAACATGTCGAAGGTCGATAGCTCGAAGACCATCGTCAAGTCGGTTGTGGCGCTAGGGCGCGGCCTCGGCATGAACATCGTCGCCGAGGGCATCGAGACCGAGTTTGAGGCCCTCATGATGACCCGTTTCGGCTGCACCGAGATGCAAGGGTTCTACTTCTCAAGGCCGCTCCCCGTGGCCCAGCTGGTCGAGTTCCTCGAAACCTACGAGCCGAGGGCCCTCGAACAGGAGCCCGAGCCCATGCGCGCCGGCGGCGGCCTAGCGGGCTGAACCGGACACCACTGCGATCGAGACTTGCCTTCGCCGGCCGCCTCCGCGAAACCTACGGCCACGACCTCTCTAAAGGTGGCGTCCGTGCCTCGAGACAACACACCAAACCCTACGCCCGCCGGCCCGCCTGCCGGCAACGCCGACTATCCGTGGGGCAGTTTCGATTCCGAAGCCTACTTCCAGCACTATTACGGGGAGCCGCACCCTGACGACGACAACGTCATCCGCTGCGCGGTGGAGGCCATCAAGCGTGCGCCGCCGCTCGGCGGCGCGCTCGACATCGTCGATGTGGGCACCGGCCCCAATCTCATTCCCTTCTTCTGTGCCCTGCCCCGCGCCGCGCGGCTGACGGCGTGGGAGTACGCGAAGAGCAATGTCGACTGGCTCGAAGCGGAGCTTGGGCGCGACGAGATGCGCCCGCAATGGCGGCACTTCTGGGCGACGACGCGCGAGGCCTATGGGCCCGGTCTTGATCTGCCCGCAGATCCGATTCCTCTGCTGCGGGCCAAGGCCTCGATCGAGCAGGGCTCGATCTTCGATCTCCCCGAGCGCCGCTGGGACGCGGCCACTATGTTCTTCTGCGCGGAGTCGATCACCGAGCGCCAGGATGAGTTCGAGGCGGCCTGCGCCGCGTTCGCCCGCTGCGTAAAGCCCGGCGGCGCCCTGATCGCCGCCTTTCTTGTGCGCTCGGCCGGCTACGTGGTGGCGGAGCGCCCCTTCCCGGTCCTCAGCCTATTGCCGGAGTCGATCGAGACCGTGTTCGCCAAACATGCCGGCGCGGTCGCGGCCGAAAGGATCGGCATCGTCGAGCGCGAGATCCGCAGCGGATATTCCGGCTTCACCTTCCTGACCGGCATCGCCCGCTGATCGTTGCCTAACGGGCGGCCCGCCTCTGCCACAATGCCCCTCTAAGGTGAGTCGTCGGGAGGACACGAGCGCCATGAAAACCCTGCTCTCAGCCTTATTCTTCATAGCCGTTGCCGCGGGCACGATCGCCGCCGCGCCGCCGGCGAGCAACGCCGCGTCGGGCTCCGAGCTCGATACCGATGCCAACGAAACGCTTCACAGCTTTGTCCGCCAAATCGGTGGCGCCCAAGAGCTCGCCAACAAAGCGGCTGGAATCTTGGTGTTCCCCTCGGTGGTAAAGGCCGGAATCGGGTTTGGCGGCGAGTATGGCGAGGGCCTGCTGATCGTCGATAAACGTTCCGCCGGCTATTATAATCTGATTTCGGCCTCGTTCGGCTTCCAGCTCGGAGTGCAGGAGCGCTCCGTCATCATCATGTTCATGACCCAGAGCGCCCTCGACAGCTTCCATCGCCGGGCCGGCTGGAAGATCGGTGTGGACGGCTCGGTGGCCATCATCACCGTCGGCATCGGCGGCTCCATCGACACCGACAAGGTGACGGAGCCGGTCATCGGCTTCATCATCGACCAAAGGGGCCTGATGTACAATCTGACCCTCGAGGGATCGAAGATCAGCCGCATCGAGCGCTAAGCGCCAAAACAAGCAGCGTTGGCTGCTTAGAACTTCCAATCAGAAAAGCCAGATAGCGGCACGGCAGGTCGGCGAGCTCCTTCAGGCGTGCGCCTCGGCCACCAGGCGCCGGGTCCGCCCTTGCCGGTGCGGCAGCTTCGAAACTCGGCTAAGGTCGGGCCGGTTTTTCCCTGAAGTCGAGAGATTGGGCCGAGCATTGCGTGAAAGCCAGACATCGGCGAGCCCTGACGCGGCGAGCGAAAAGCGCTTTTCAGGCGCGCTCAGCGACGACTATCCCTTATGGCGCCTCGCCCGGCCGTTCCTGAACGAGGTGCACGGCGCCGTGACGGAAGTGGTGACGAAATTCACCGCGGACCGCCCTGCCCCGGTGCGCGGGCTCGATATCGGCATGGGCGACGGCGCCATCACCAAGCTTCTCCTGGTGAACCCCAAGCTCGAAATGGTGGGCGTCGACAACGAGCCGAAAATGATCGCCCAGGCGCGAGAGGTGCTGCAGAGCGCGGTCGAGGGGGGCCGGCTCAAGATCATGCTCGACGATGCCCTCGGCTTCCTGGCCGGTGTCCCGGCGGGGTCAATCGACATCGCCGCCTCGGGCTATGTCCTGCACAACCTGCCTGAGGACTATCGCGACCGCGTCACTGGCGAGATCTTCCGCGTGCTGGCGCCGGGCGGGCTCTTCGTCAATGCCGACAAATATGCCCAAAGCGGGCAGGCCCATCGCGAAGCGCTGCGCTGGCAACTCGGCCTGTTCTTCGATGTCCTGGTGCCCCGCCAGCAATACGACCTGCTGCGCGACTGGGTGCTCCACTATGTGGAGGACGAGGCCCCCGGCCGAATCATGCAAGAGGCCGACGCCATGGCGCGGCTCAAAGGCCTGGGCTTCACGGACGCGGAGATCGTCTACCGCAAGCACATGGACGCGGTGCTCGTCGCGCGCAAGCCTGGCGACGCAAGCTGACAGGTCCGGACGGGCTAGTCCGGGCCGCGCTTCAAATCCTAGCGCCGCTGGGCGGGTGCGTCAGTCTTGTTGGCGCTCTTGCCGTCCTTGCCGGCGGCGTCCGGCGGCGCCAGGCGGAACCCGCCAAGGGCCGAGCCCGGCAGCTCGACGGCACAGCCGGCGGCGGACAGGGCCAGGAGACAGATCAAGGCGGTCGAAACGGTGATTCGAATCATGCTGTGACTGGCTTCCTTGTTTGTGACAATGTCGCACACAAACCTGGCTAAAGTTTGAAGAGCCCTCAAACGGCCTGCGGCGCTGAGGATCAGATCGCTGTCAGGAACTGGTAGCGGAGGAGGGACTCGAACCCCCGACACGCGGATTATGATTCCGCTGCTCTAACCGGCTGAGCTACTCCGCCCCAAGCCTTGCGGCCCTGCCCATATATATGGGTGCGGGCCTGATTGGCGGGCTATTCCGCCAACTGGCTCTGAAGTCGGCGATATAGGGACCGCCAGTAATTAGTGTCAAGCAAACGGCGGGCATGGACCAGGCCGCGCCCCACCGACCACTTGATGCGCACCCGTATCGGCTCCGCCCGGCGCGCTCCGGCAGCCGCCCTGCCTGTGGCGCCCGACAACATCTCGCGCGCCGCTTGCGGCGCCATCCCGAAACCCGGCTCCTTGACGAAGCGGAGCATGGTGAAAAGACCCAGCGGCCAGAGCGCCCGGCGTTCGGCGAGCCGCAGATCCTCGCAGATCAGCACCCGGTCGATCTCAAACACCGCATGCCAGCCGATGAGGTCGGCGAACGGCGCGAGCTTCCGCTCGACAAAGCCGCGCACCCCCTCTTCCTGACTGAAATGATTGACCAGAATGACTTCGCCGCCCGGCGCACAGACCCGCTCCAGCTCCCGCATCACCTTGTCCGGGTCCGGCACCACGGTCATCACATACATGGCGACCACCGTGTCGAAGCTCTCGTCCGGAAAGGCGAGCGCGCTCGCATCCATCTCGTGCAAGCCGTCCACATGGGCGAGCTTCTTGCGCGTGACCTTGTCTTGCGCCTTCTCCAGCATCTCCGGCGAAAGATCGATGCCCGTGACGGTGAGATGGCTGCCATAGCTCGGAAGCGACAGACCGGTGCCGACGCCGACCTCGAGCACGCGGCCTTTGCGCGTGTTGATGATCTTGACGGCGTGCTTGCGGCCGGCCTCGGCCACCTTGCCGAACGTGTAATCGTAGACCGGCGCCCAGCGGCGATACGCATGGCGCACGGAGTCCGTGTCCACCTCAGGTGCTTTAGAAGCCAACGCTACCTCCCCGACTTTCAAGCCGCTTGTCCGCGCGACCCTAACGCGACCCAGCCGCGAACGCTTCCGTGGACCCGCGTGAGGCAGGCGCCGCAAAACCGTTCTTGGCCAACCAGGCTCCTCCTTCGGCGGACTTGATCCATCCACCGCCGAGAAGCCGCTCCCCGCCGCCTGTCGCGGCATAAAACACACAAGCCTGTCCGGGCGAAACGCCCTCCTCGCCATGGGCAAGATCCACGATCACCTCATCCTGGTCGAGGCTGACCGTCGCCGGCTGCAAGGGGCCGGTGGACCGGATCCGCGCCAGCACCTCGACACCGGCTCGCGCCACCGCCTCGAAGGGCGCATCGCCAAGCCAGTTCACGTCCCGCAGCTTAAGCGTATGGGCACGCAAGGCCTCCCGCGGACCGACCACGACCTCGCGCCGCGCCGCATCGAGCTTGACCACGTAGAGCGGCTCAGGCGCCGCCACGCCAATGCCCTTCCGCTGACCGATCGTGTAATTGATGATGCCGCCGTGGCGGCCCAGCACGCGGCCGTCCACATGAACGATGTGGCCGGGCTCCGCCGCCCCTGGGCGCAGGCGCTCGATCACTTGGGTGTAGCGCCCCGTGGGCACGAAGCAGATGTCCTGGCTGTCCGACTTCTCGGCCACGGCGAGACCGAACTCGCGGGCGATCGTCCGCGTCTCTTCCTTGGGGCGATCGCCGAGCGGGAAGCGCAAGAACGCGAGCTGCTTCCGCGTGGTGGCGAACAGAAAATAGCTCTGGTCGCGCTCTTTGTCCTGCGCGCGGTACAGATCCCAACCGGTCTCGCCCGGCTTACTCTTCACATAGTGTCCGGTCGCGAGCGCCGCCGCGCCCAGTCCTTCGGCCGTCTCCAACAGATCGTGAAACTTGATCTTCTGGTTGCAGGCGACGCACGGCACCGGCGTCTCGCCGTTGAGATAGCTGTCGGCGAACTCGCCCATGACCGCCTTGGCGAAGCGCGCCTCGTAGTCGAGCACGTAATGGGGGATATCAAGCGCCGCCGCCACGCGGCGCGCGTCCTGAATATCTTGTCCGGCGCAGCACGCGCCCTTCCGCCCCACGGCCTGGCCGTGGTCGTAGAGCTGCAGCGTGATGCCGACCACGTCAAAGCCCTCCGCCTTCAGGAGCGCTGCGACGACGGAGGAATCGACCCCGCCAGACATGGCCACGACCACCCTGGTGTCGGCAGGGCGGCCGGGAAGGTGAAGACTGTTAAGCATTCTCGGCTTCAATGATGCGACGAAAGTCGGTTGCGCGAATTTCTTGAAAGGGCGTGACGGCAACGATCTTGGGCGCCGCAGTATAGAAGATCCCAAACCGGGCCGCGCCAGTTTCTTAGGCACTGGCTGGCTGAACATAGGCACCAGGTCCTTTGGAAGCAAGGCGCAGCGCGCCCGGCGAGACCAGAAGAAGTGCTGTTAGGACTGAGGATAGTCCAGTGAATTCAGCAAGTTTTGGCTATTTCCTTGCGGGTTCTTTTACCCCGCCGCTTAGGCAAATCTTAAATGGGACTTGGTAGCGTCCAACTTGAAATTGGCTCTTCGAGCCAAGAAGTTGGATCATCGAGTAGGTGTGGTGTTGAGTACGATGACCGAGCATTACAGGCCGCGCGTTAGATATGTGATCGGCCCCGACGGCAGTCCGCTGACCGTTGCCGATCTCCCGCCTAAGGACACCAAGCGTTGGGTGATCCGCCGCAAGGCCGAGGTCGTGGCTGCCGTGCGTGGCGGCCTCATCAGCCTCGAGGAGGCGTGCGAGCGCTACACCTTGACCGTGGATGAGTTCCTGAGCTGGCAGCGCTCGATCGACAAGCACGGCTTGCCCGGCTTGCGCGCCACCCGCGTTCAAGATTATCGCGGCGGCTAATCGCTTCTGTCAGGTGAGATTTTGGTCATGGCCGGGCTCGTCCCGGCCATCGGCATTTATGGCCACGCGTTTGGCGCGCAAGGCCTGAGGCCCCGGACCGCCGGCTATTGCGCCGCGGGCTGGGCCACGACCTTCGGCATTTCCTTGCTGCAATTCGTCTCGCCGCGCTTCCAGCGGTCGATGTCGAACTGCATCTTGGCGGCCTGCTCCGGCGTCATTGTCCGGTTCGCGGTGGTGACGATCGTGGAGGTGCCCTGCTGCGCAAAATCGATGGCGTAGGCGGACTTGCCCGCGCGGCCGAGATTGCGCTTCTCGTGAATGGTGATTTTCACCTTGCCGCCGTCGGGGGCCACATCAGCCCGGTAGACGTGCTCAGGGAACAACGGCTCGTTCGGATTGAACCAACAGGTCTTGATCCTGCCGCCGAGCAGCACATAGGCATCGACGGGTTTCGCCGCCGCAATCGACATGCGGCTCGTGTTGTAGGCCGGCACCGCGCCGACGCTCTCGTCCGCGGCCACGCTGGCACTTGTGCCCGACCGGCCGCCGCAGCCGGCAAGCGACAAGACCGCCGCCGCCATCCCGATCGAAAATCCGAGTGACTTGAGCACGACACGTCCCTGCAAAAGCATCTCCGCGTTCACTCGCGAAAGTTCACATATTGCAGCGGCTGCTCGATCGACAGCTCCTTGATGTGCTGGATCACCGTCTGCAGGTCGTCGCGCTTCTTGCCGGTGACCCTGAGCTCGTCGCCCTGGATAGCGACCTGGACTTTGAACTTCCCGTCTTTGATTTCTTTGACCAGCCGCTTGGCCACGTCCTTTTCGATACCCTGGCGGACCACCGCCTTCTGCCGCACCGACTGTCCGGCGGCCTTCTCCACAGTCTTATAGTCGATGGCCCCTGCGTCGATCTTGCGGCGCGCCAGATGGCCCTGCAAAAGCTCGTGCATCTGCTTGAGCTTCAGGTCGTCGTCCGCATGGATGGTGATCTCCGCCTCCTTGCGCTCGATCTTGGCCTGCGAGTTCTTGAAGTCGTACCGCTGGCTCATCTCGCGCGTCATGTTGGCGAGTGCATTGTCGACCTCGTCGAGGTCGGTCTTGGAGACGATATCGAAAGACGGCATGGCCCCGTTCCCGCGTGCTTTGGCAGTTGTTGGGATACTAGCACCGGGTCCGGGCACGGTCTCGCCCGGCCCAGCCCTAGTTCGGCCGGCCGGCCGAAGCCGTCCGCCGGACCCAGACGCTTCTACCGGTCAGCTGGCTGCGCGATGCGCCCCGATGGCGACAAGATCGGGCGCGGCAGGAGCCTCCACCCGCAGCCGCTCCGCATCGCGCTCTTGCAGGAGCTCGATCTTCTTCAGATCCTCGCCCGCCTCGTCCAGCTCTCCACGGGCGGCGGCCAACTTGGCCTCCAGCCCGGCGACCGACATCGCCAGGTTGTCCCGTCTTTGGATCGCCGCCTTGGCGAAGGTCGGATAGGCATAATGGTTGACGTCTGAGACGCCGGCACGTTCCTGCTCGATGGCGATCTGCCGGTCGAGGTCGGAGACCATATGATTGAACTCGCCGATCATGGCTTCAATCTCGGCAACCTTGCGGCGCTTCTCGTCGACTTCGAAGCGCTTCAAGCGGATGACTGCGTCGCGTGACTTCATGACTAGATACCCTCAAGCCTACTCGGACCCCGGTATGGAGAATTCAACAACCATGCCAGCGGTGTGCTCCGGCCCGGCCATTTGCCGGAAATAGGCAATACGGCCCAAAGCAAACCAAGGCCTTGTTCTCAGGACCGGACCCCCCTGTCCCTCGGACCGATCATGGGCAACAGGGCTTAAGGCCCGGTAAACCATATGGGTTGCATTTAAAGGATGCTCGGACCCCATTGGTGTAGGGATGGTTAGCGAGCGTGGTTAGCGCTCGCCAGAAGCTTAGCTTTTGTTAACTATTGGCCACTAATTTGTTGATTCGAATTAACCAATCTGCGTCCGACGTAATGGGTCAGGGGATAACCAGGACTATTAGGAATACGGGGGATTTAAAATGCGGGTTCTTCTGATCGAGGACGATAGCGCAACCGCTCAGAGCATTGAGCTGATGCTGCAGTCGGAAGGCTTTAACGTCTACAAGACCGATTTGGGTGAAGAAGGTGTCGATCTCGGCAAGATCTACGACTACGACATCATTCTCCTCGACCTAAACCTACCAGATATGAGCGGTTACGAGGTCCTGAAGACGTTGCGCGTAAGCAAGGTCCAGACCCCGATCCTAATCCTCTCCGGCCTTGCTGGCATCGAGGATAAGGTCCGGGGCCTCGGTTTCGGCGCCGACGACTACATGACCAAGCCGTTCCACAAGGACGAGCTCGTCGCCCGCATCCACGCGATCGTGCGCCGCTCGAAGGGCCATGCCCAGTCCGTCATCCAGACCGGCGGCCTCAAGGTCAATCTCGACACCAAGACGGTGGATGTTAACGGACAGCGGGTGCATCTGACCGGCAAGGAATATCAGATGCTTGAGCTGCTTTCCTTGCGCAAGGGCACGACGCTCACCAAGGAGATGTTCCTGAACCACCTCTATGGCGGCATGGACGAGCCGGAACTCAAGATCATCGACGTCTTCATCTGCAAGCTGCGCAAGAAGCTCGCGGCGGCGACCGGCGGGAAGCACTATATCGAGACCGTCTGGGGCCGCGGCTACGTGCTGCGCAACCCCGAGGAGGAAGAGACCTCCGACGAAGCCGCCGCCTGACGGATCCAACAAATCATGAGACGCTTTGTGGCCGGGCTTGTCCCGGCCACTTTCATTTTGGGACGCCCTAAGCCTCGGGCGGCTAGCTAGCCCGCCGCCTTGAGCTTTAGGGCCTGGAAGTCCTCGGGGCCGGTGTCGCCGGACAGGGCAAACTCGGCCAACAGCTTCGCGATGCTCAAACCCCGCGTTTTGGCGCGTGCCTCCAGCAGCTCGGCGGTCCTCCTATCGAGCTCGATTGTCCGGACCTTCGCCTCTCCGGCCTGAGCGGCACCCGGCCCGCGGCCATCGCCATGATTTGGACCCGTGCCTGAAAGACGCCCCTCACCGTCACCGCCGGACGGAGGCCGATCCCCCGCCTTAGGCGCGCGGCGAAGTCCGGCGATCCTCTCCGCCTGTCGAGCGGCTGCCGATGGCGTTAAACAGAAGATGCCATGGCTGCACTCCGGCACTTGCGTGAAGTCGGGCGACAGCCCGGTCGTGGTCTCTGCGGCGCCGAGAACGAGATACCCGTCGCTGGCGAGCTGTCCGGCAATGCGCCCGAGCACGGCACATTTGAGGTGCTCGTCGAAATAGATCATTACGTTCCGGCAAAATACGATGTCGAACGTGCCGAGCTCCTGGCAATCGTCGAGGAGGTTAAATTCGCGGAAGTCGACCTTGGCGCGGATCTCCGGCTTGATCTGCCAGCCATTGCCCGCCTTCTGAAAATATTTGACGAGCTTCGACACGGGCAGGCCGCGCTGCACTTCGAACTGGCTGTAAGAGCCCTTTTCTGCCCGGCGCAACGCATCGTCGGCGAAGTCCGTGGCCACGATCTCGACCTTCCAGCCGTCAAGCAGTTGGCCAGCCTCGGCAACGAGCATCGCCAGCGAATAGGGTTCCTGGCCGGTCGCTGCGGCGGCGCACCAGATCCTAATGCGGCGCGAGGCCCGTCGCCGCTCCATGAGCCGCGGCAGCATGACATCGGCGAAATAGCTGAACGGCGTCTTGTCGCGAAAGAAATAGGACTCCAGCACCGCGATGGCCTGAGCCACGCGCGACTGCAGATGATCGGCATTGGGCTTCGTCAGCGCGAGCGTGAGATGCGAGAATGACGGAAACTCGAACTCTCTCAGCACCGGCCTCAGCTTCGCCTCGACGAGGTCCATCTTGTCCTCGCTGAGATCGATGCCAGTGCGCTCCTTCAAGACGCGGCGCAGCAGCTTGAACTCATGCTCCATCATGGCCGCTCTCCGACCATGAGCCTCGACGCGACGTTCGCGATCTCGAACGGCGGCAACAGCGCGGCGCACGCGCCGGTGGCGACGGCGGCGCCCGGCATGCCCCACACCACGCTCGATGCCTCGTCCTGGGCGATCACGCTGCCCCCAGCATCGGCGATAGCCCGCGCACCGGCTGCCCCATCCTGCCCCATGCCGGTCAGCACGATCCCGAGCGCCGCCGGGCCGTAAGTCGCGGCAATACTTGTGAACAAGGGGTCGACGGCGGGCCGGCAGAAATTCACCGGCGGCCCGTCGGTAATGCTCAACTGGGCCGCACCCGGACGAAGCACCGTCATTTGATGGTTCCCCGGCGCCACATAGATCGTGCCCGGCCGAAGTGGCTCGCCGTCCACGCCCTCCCTGACCTCCCGCCCGGTGGCTCGCGCCAGGCGTTCGGCAAGGATCGTGGTGAACATCGGCGGCATGTGTTGAGCGATCACCACGGGGCAACGGTCGAGCGCGGGCGAAAGAACCTCGAAGAGGCTGGCCAACGCCTGAGGGCCGCCGGTGGAACTGCCGACAGCAATCACGCGCGGCGGCACCAGCGAAAATGCCCGCTGTTTGAACGGAACCAGCCCGCTCGCGGCGTCGCCCCGTGGTCCGCCGCGCAGCCGCGCGCCCGCCAGAGCTCTGACCTTGCGGATCATCTCGTCGCGGAAATCCGGCAGCGTGGTAATCTCGCGATTGGTCTCAGGCTTCGGCACATAATCCAGCGCGCCAAGCGCCAAGGCCTTAAAGCTGATCTCCGCATTGCGCTTGGTGAGCGTGGAGACCATCAGCACCCGGACATCGGGCCGCGCGCGCAGCAGCAGCGGCAGCGCCTCGAGCCCGTCCATCACCGGCATCTCGATATCCAGCAGAATCACGTCGGGCGCGCTCCGCGCCACGTCTGCAACGGCCAGCTTGCCGTCGGCATGGCGCGCCACCACCTCGAACCCCGGCTCTTCCTGGAGCCAACGCGTGACCAGCCCGCGTACCACCGCCGAATCGTCGACCACCATCACTCTGACCGGCTTGTGGTCAGGCGACTGCTCCGCCGAAGCGGCGTCTGAGGCTTGAACGGTCGCGCCCTGGCCGTAGCTGGTCATTCTTGTGGGCCTAGATCAGCCCGACTTCGTGGAACTTGGCCTCGATGATGTCGCGGTCGAAGGGCTTCATGATGTACTCGTTGGCGCCGGCCGTGATGGCGCGCGTGATGTGCTCGACGTCATTCTCCGTCGTGCAGAAGATCACCTTGGGCTCTTGGCCGCCGAGTTCCTTGCGGAGCGCGACGAGAAAGGCGATGCCGTCCATCACCGGCATGTTCCAGTCGAGCAGAACCGCATCGGGCATCGCCATGCGGCATTGATCGAGCGCATCGCGCCCGTTCTCGGCTTCCGATGACGAGAAGCTGAGATCTTCGAGGATGCGCCTCGCCACTTTGCGAATAACGGCGCTGTCGTCGACCACCAAACAATGTTTCATACGTCCTCCTCCTCGCGGCTGCCCCTAGGCAGCGGCGCCGAACTGACTGAAGTCGAGCACCTTGTCGACATCGAGCACCACCATGAGAGCGCCGTCGAGCCGATACACGCCGGAGCAGACCTGGCCCCAACGGAGATCGAGATTGGACGGATTGGCTTCGTAGCTCGATGGCTTGAGCCACAAGACGTCCCCGACCCGATCGGCAATCAGGCCGTAAAGCTCGCCACGCTCCTCGATGCCGACCGCGACCGTGGGCTCCCCCTTGCCGCGCGGCGGCAACCCCAGACGCCGGCGGAGATCCAGCGCCGTGACGATACGGCCGCGCAGGTTAAGAAGCCCCGCCACCTCCGGCGGGGCCAACGGCACAGACGAGAGCCCCTGCGGCACGAACACGTCGCGCACCCGATCGAGCTTCAGCCCGAACAACTGGCCGGCGGTCCACACCGTGACGAATCCCTCGGTCGCCGCCTCTTGGTTTCCGTCGCCATTCATGCCGCCGCTCCCCATCCCTTGAAGCAGCCCTGAAGCGCATGCATCAGGCTCTGCCGGTCGAACTTGCCGACATAGCTCTCAAAGCCCGCCGCGCGGCTCTTCTCGATAAGCCGCGGATTCGCATAGGAAGACAGCGCGATCATCGGCACCGCGCTCCAATTGGGGTCGGCCTTGATGCGTTCGGCCATGGCAATTCCGTCCATGCCCGGCATATCGATGTCGCTGACGATGAGATCGAAGCGCTCGCCCCTGTCCTTGAGCGCCAGCGCCTCCGCGGCGGAAGCGGCCAGCGTGACCGCATAGCCGCTCGCGGTCAAAAGCGGCGCCAGCATGTTGCGGAAGAACTGGCTGTCGTCGACAAGCAGCAGCCTGAGCGGGTGCGCGCGCTCCTCCGGCGCCCCCATCCGATGCTGGTCGAACAGCGCGCCCAGATAATACGACACATCGACGATCTCGACTGCCTTGTCCCGAATGATGGCAGCGCCGATCACTCCCGGCGTATCCGTCTGAAGGTCGATGGTCAGAGGCTCCTCGACGATGTCGACGATCTCATCGATGCCGAGCCCCGCGGGGCGGCGGGCCTCGGTAAAGACCAAGACCGGCTGCATGCCGTCCGCGCGCCGCAGCGGCTCGGTCTGCATGTAGACAAGCGGCATCAGCGCGCCCCGGTACTGCACCACGTCCCGGCCATTGCAGCGCTCGATGGCGTCGACCGGGACTTCCTCGAGCCGTGTGATCAGGGACAGCGGTACGGCCTTCAAGGTCTGGGAACCGGCGCGGAATAGAAGCAGCGCGGTCCTGCCCTCATCGACGACTGCCGTCTCGATGGACGCCGCATGCGCGAGCTCGGCTTGCGCATCGACCGAGCCGATCACCGAACTCAACGCATTGGGGTCGATGATCATGATGACGCTGCCATCGCCGAGTATCGTGTTGCCCGAGAACATCCTGACATTGCGCAGCACTCTCGACATCGGCTTGACGACGATCTCCTCGGTGCGGAACACCTTGTCGACCAGCACCCCGAACACGCTGGCGCCGACCTGGACCACCACGGCGGTGAGGCCCATGTCCCGCACGCGCCTCGGGCTCGCCTCGTCATTCTTGAGACCGAGCAATTGCGCAAAGTCGATCAGCGGCAATAGCTTGTCGCGCAGGCGGAGCACGGCGGTGTCGTTGATCATCTCCACGGGATGGCCCGCGGCTTCCCCGGTCCGGACCAGTTCGACAACGCTGAACTGCGGGACGGCGAAACGCTCGCCGGCGACCTCGACAATGAGCGCCGCCATGATCGCCAGCGTCAGCGGGATCTTGATCAGGAAGGTGGTACCGGCGGCCGACGTCGAATCCAGATCGACGGTGCCGCCGATCAGCACGATATTGTTGCGGACCACGTCCATGCCGACGCCGCGGCCCGAGACCTCGCTGACCACGCCGGCGGTCGAGAAGCCCGGTTTGAAGATGAACTTGTAAATCTCGTGATCGCTCATGCGATCGAGCTCGGCCAATGTGGTGAGCCCCTTCTCGAGCGCCTCGGTGCGGATCTTCTGCACATCGAGGCCACGCCCGTCGTCCGCCACCTCGATGACGATATAGCCGCCTTGCTGGTAGGCGCGGAGCTTGATCCGCCCGGCTTCAGGTTTGCCAGCCCGCGTGCGCGCGTCCGGACTCTCCAGCCCGTGATCGGCCGAGTTGCGGATCATATGGGTGAGCGGGTCCTTGATCATCTCAAGGACTTGGCGATCGAGCTCGGTCTCGCCGCCGGCCATGTCGAGCTCGATCTTCTTACCGAGTTCGAGCGACAGCTCCCGCACCAGCCGCGGCAATTTCTGCCAGGCGTTGGCGATGGGCTGCATGCGGGCCTTCATGATGCCCTCCTGCAGCTCCATCGTGACATTGGAGAGCCGCTGCAGGGGCGTCTTGAACTCGCTTTCGCCAGTGCGGCGCACGAGATCGAGCAGCTGATTGCGGGTGAGCACGAGCTCGCTCACCGTGGTCATCAAATGCTCGAGCGTATCGACGGAGACACGGACGGTTTGCGCGCGAGCGATCAGGCCTTTGCCGCCGGCCGCCGGCGCCGGCTCGTGAAGGCCTTCGGCGGCCGGGAGCGCCTTCGCCGGCTCAGGCACCGGGTCCGGCCCCGGCGCCTCGCGCCACGCGCGCTCCAACTCCTCAAGGGTGGCATGGCGGGAGGAAACGTTCTCCTCCGCAGGCCCGGCGGCGCCCGGACTGTGCCATCCAGTCTCGTCAGCCGTGCCGGGCTTGCCGTCGAGCTGTCCCAGTGCGCCCGCCTCGGCCAACGACTGAAGCGCCCCGATCAGGTCGGCATCCGAGCCTGGCGGCTCCGTGCCGGTGTGCTCGAGCCCGGCCAAGATCTCCTTGATCCGGTCGATGCTGGCCAGGATGACGCTGACGCCGTCCACCGTGACGGACGCGCCGTCCCGATACTGGCCCATGAGCGTCTCGGCGGCGTGGGCGACTTTGGCGAGCCGAGTCAGGCCGAGAAACCCGCAGGTCCCTTTGACCGTGTGAACCAGCCGGAAAATGGTGTTGAGCATGTCGGCGTCGTTGGGCTCCTGCTCGAATCGCACAAGCTCAACGTCGATTTGGTCGAGGCGCTCGCCCGTCTCGGTCAGGAATTCAGCTAATAACTCGTCCATCACCCACCTATGACGCGAATCGGTGCGATTCGCGCCTCACACGCCCCGTACAAGCTTGAGCGACGATTGTTGGCGAATTCTGGTTTACGTTCCGTTGACCAGCCCGAGAATTCCAGTTTGGAGCGGCCGATTTCTGGGAATCAGGAGGCCCTGAACACGACTTCTTCGTCTTGGGACTCGGTGGTCACGGTCATGCCGGCCGCCATCGCCACCCTTCTGGCATAATACGGCTGGATCGAGTGGGCATCGACCTCGGCCCCATTGGCCCCAGACAGCAGGCTCTCGACCTGCTCGTTGAGGCGCGCTTTGGTACCCTTGGCATGGACGGCGAAGCTGACCTCAGGAGGCTCCCCCGTGATTTCCACGCTCACCGTGCCCCCGCGCGGGAGCGCGACGACGCCGAGCGCCAAGAGGTTGAGCAGGAGCTTGACCTTGTTCTTGGGCAGCGTTGCGGCGGGGCCCTGCCACAAAACCTCGTGCTTGCCGGTGCCTTGCACATACTCGCGCGCCACCTTCTCGGCGTCGCGGAGATCGATCTCAGCGCCGGCTGACCCTGCCGCGCCAAAGGCAAGGCGGGCGAATTGCAGCTTGGCGGAGGCCTGGAAGGCACTCTTGCGGATGAGGTCCATGGCCGCATCGCGCATGTCGTCGTCCGGCTCCTCAGCCAACATTTCCAAGCCGTTGGAAATTGCCGATACCGGATTGATGACGTCGTGACAGATGCGGCTCGAAACCAGCGCCGCAAGTTCAAGATCGCCTAGCGCCGTCGGCTCGGTCATGGCCTGCTCCTTCGTTTCCGCCTCACCGTGCGGAGTTGACGTGGCCCGCGCACGAATTTCTGTTACAGGAGGGGCGCATCGTCACGACCGCACCGGACGTCGCAAAAGCGCGAAAACGAATCAACATCCCCTTTGGAGCATCTTGCCTTGTCAGCACCAAGACATACAACCACGCCGGTCATAGATATGCCGGCCGACTTCGACCTCGGCCACGCTGCCGCCGTGCTCACCGATGCCGCCGCCAAGGCCGGCGCTGCCATCATGGCGCACTATACCGGCCCGATCGAGGTTGAGCGAAAAGACGACGATTCTCCCGTCACCAAAGCGGATCGCGACGCCGAAACCGTCATTCTCGAGGCTTTGAAAACACTGGCGCCCAACATTCCAATCGTCTCCGAGGAAACCGCGGGCGACCGGACGGCGGCTCTGGGACCGCGCTTCTTCTTGGTCGATCCGCTCGACGGCACCAAGGAGTTCATCAAGAAGCGTACCGACTTCACCGTGAACGTCGCTCTGATCGAGGAGGGGCACCCGCGCTTCGGGCTCGTCTACGCACCGGCGCGATCGCTGCTTGCCGTGACCATTGCCGATGGCGTTGCGGTCGAGGCCGAGCTCCCGCCCGATGCGGCAGGCGCCGATCTCGCCGGCCTTCCACAGCGGCGGCTGCATGCGCGGAGCGGCGACGGGAACGGTCTGACGGCGCTCGTCAGCCTCTCTCACCTCGACCCCGAGACCGAGAAATTCCTGGAAGGCCTTACCATCGCGCAGCGGTCCGGCGCCGGCTCGTCGGTCAAGTTCCTCGAGATCGCCCGGGGGAACGCGGACGTCTATCCCCGCTTCGGGCCGACCATGGAGTGGGACACAGCGGCGGGCCAAGCCGTGCTCGAGGCCGCAGGCGGCCACGTGGTCGACGCCAATGGCGCACGGTTCCGCTATGGCAAGACCGACAAGGGTTTGCGCAATCCGAGCTTCATCGCCTGGGGCCGTCAGATCGGCGGATGACTGTCGAAGGCGCGGCCAGCCAAGCCTCTTGCGTGGTCGCGCACGTCAGCCGGCCAAGCCTCGGTCTCACGGTCGAAGCGGTCTTTGTCGCCCGCGAACAGCGCCCGCGCCGCCTCCTCGAATCCGGCCTCGTTGCCGGCCATGGCCGCCATGAAACGATAGGCCGCCTCCTGTGACTGACGAATGCTATCGCCATTGCCGCGCTTGGCCGCCTCGACCAGCTTGCGCAAAGCGACGGAAGCGCCCCCCGGCTGCGTTTTGAGCCAGTCCCAATGCCGCGGCAGCAACGTCACCTCGCGCGCGACGACGCCGAGCTTCGGGCGCCCAGGACCGCGCCGACCCTTGGCGAGAGCCGATTCGGCAACGGTGGGCGGGGTTGTCTCCAGCCGGCTCAGCATGTCGGCCGGGGTGCCACGAAAATCCACCTCGACCGGGTAGGACGTGGCGTTATCGAAGATCAGGATGGGTGCGGCCTCGTCGGCATCGAGGACCGCCTTCGCTCTCAGCGCCACGTCGCTCAAGGGCCCCGAGGCGATGCGTATTGAGCCCCGAAAGGCCGTGCAGGATCGTTGCTGGTGCATATCTTTAGGACCTCCCGTCCAATCGAGAGGTTTTACCCAGGTAAAATACGACAGTCAAATACCCGGGTAAAATAGTCGCCGGCTGGGTCATTGCTTGGGCCGCGGGCTTGGGCCCCGCGCGGTCTTAACGGGCCGGTAACCCAACCACAGTTTGGTAACCGTTTAGGTCAATCATAGCGGTCGTGGGACCGTGCACCCCTGTTTGGCCGGCGGGGCACGCCGGCCGCGAGCCCGAGGGCATTTGTCATGCGTTTGAGACACACCGCGATTGCGGTCGCTTCGGCGATCCTCGTTTCCTTCTTTTCCACGGCGTCGGCGCAGGAAACTCAGGTCGCCCAGGCCAACGGGCCGATGGTCATCACCCCGCAGCCCAGTGGCGACTACAGCCCTGGCCAAGGCAGTCCTAGTCAAGGCGCCCCCGCGGCGGAGCAAACCTATGAAGCGCAGGGCAATGCCTCCGAAAAGCTGCCGGATAGCGGCGACGGCACCTTCTCCATGGATGAGATCAAAGGCACGGGCCACCGCTTCTTCGGCAAGGTCTCCGTCGGCTTTGCCAAGGTCGTGGAACACGCCTTTTCCCGCTCCGGCAGGCCGAACGGCTACATTCTGGGCGAGGAGGCGGGCGGCGCCTTTATTGCTGGCCTGCGCTACGGCGAAGGCGTGCTCTACACCAAGGACGCGGGCGAGCATCGCGTCTTCTGGCAGGGCCCGTCCATCGGCTATGACTTTGGCGCCGAGGGCTCCAAGACCATGGTGCTGGTCTATGACCTCCGCAGCCCCGCACAGATCTTCAGCACCTTTGGCGGGGTCGACGGGTCTGCCTATTTCATCGGCGGCGTGGGCATTACCTATCTGGCCCGCGGCGACGTCGTTTTGGCCCCGATCCGCTCCGGCGTCGGCCTTAGGCTTGGCGCAAATGTTGGCTACTTGAAATATACCCGCCAGCCCACCTGGAATCCGTTCTAGATTGGGGCTAAGGAAGCTCAGGCTGAACGGCCTGGCGGGTGCGCTGAAATGGCGCCCAGTTCGCTTAAGGCTTGCCCGAGAAGCGTCGGATAGAGTGACGCGTGGGCGCTAATTTCGGGAAACACTGGCCTTGATGATCGAATGGTTCATGTTCGGGGCGTTGGGCTTCTTTCTCGGATGCCTGCTCGCCCTCATGCTCGCCCCGCCTCTGTGGAACCGCGCCGTCAAGCTCACCACGCGCAAGCTTGAGGCGACGATGCCTATGTCGCTCACCGATATTCAGGCTGACAAGGATCAGCTGCGCGCCGAGTTCGCCATCGAGCTGCGCAAGGTCGAGGTCGCGCTCTACAAATCCAAGGAGAAGGCCGCCCGCGAACTGATCGAGGCCAATAAGCGCCGCGTCGAGATTCAAGTGTTGAACACCGACCTTGGCGGCGTCAAAGGGCAGCTCCAGGAAAGCCAGAACGCAAACCGCGTCCTTCAACAGACCATCAAGCGGCGCCTGCCGGATCTCGACGCCAGGTTAAAGGCGGCCAAGAAGGCGCTGGCCGAGCTCGAGACCGTCAATGCCGAGCTGCGCAACACGGTGGCCTCGCAGTCCGAGGCGCTCAAGATTGCCCGCGGCACCGTCCACAACCAGCGCGCCGATATCGACCGCTTGCGCATGGCGCTCGAAAGCGGCACCGCCGCATCCGGGCGCGGTTCGGCGAAGTCCGATGGCCGGGCGGCCGTGGAAAGCCAGCGGCTCAGCGCCGAGCTGTCGCGCGTGCACGAGGAACTCGACCGCGCCAAGACCAGCGCCCAAGAGAACGCATTCTTGCGCCGTGAGCTGACCCGCCTCGCCTCGCAGATCCTTACCGCAACGCGGACCCAGGCGATGCCGCCGCAGCCGATGACAATGGGGATGGAACAGGCCCCCGTCGACTATGCCGAGGTCGCGGTGGACGAGGAGACCGGGGAGCCGGAGGCCGATTGGCGCGATGCCCATAGGGGAAACGGCGCCGCGCCTGAGCCCGAAACGGACGAGGCGTCCATGGAGATGGAGGCGGTCGCGGCGGAGCCGGTCGAGATGGAATACGCCGAGGCCGAGGAGCCGGGCGCCGCTCACGAAGACGAGTACCAAGAGGACGAATACGTCGAGCACGAGCAAGACTATGCCGAAGAGGCAGCCGAACCGGCCGAGGAGCCGGAGCCAAAGGGCGGCCTGGCCAGCCGGTTCGCCGCCCGCCGGGCGAAGCGCGAGGCGGACAAAGCGGGCGGCCAAAGCCTGTCCAGCCGGCTGCGCGGGCTCGTGGGCGAATCGTCCGAAACGCGGACCTGAGCTCAGGTCTGCAGAAAACCCTGTTCCCCATTCTGGAGCCGTAGCGCCGTCAGCCGGCCACTGAACACCGCACCGGTATCGATGCCGATCCGGTTCGGCCGCACCGCGGGCTCCCGTGCCGGCGTGTGCCCGTGGACCACCACTTTACCGAACGGCTCGGTATGTTCGAGGAACTCCCCCCTGATCCACATGAGGTCGGATTCGCTTTGGGCGTCGAGCGGCACGCCAGGCCGGACCCCGGCATGGACGAACAGATAATCGCCCACGGCAACCTGCAGCGTCAGGCGCTCGAAGAAGCGGAGATGGTCATCCGGCAAGAGGGCCGCGAAGGCGTCGCGCCAGGCCTCTGGCGCCGCCGCCCTGCTTTCGAGTTGACCGATATCGACCCCGTAGGACGTCATGGTGGCGTCGCCGCCATTCATCAGCCAATGGTCGAGCCGCCGCGGGTCGGCCAGGAAGTCGAGCAGCAGCGCCTCGTGATTGCCTTTGAGGAAATGGGCATGGAAACCCTCCGGCAAGCCGGTGAGCAGGATCTCGACCACGCCGCGGCTGTCCGGCCCGCGGTCCACATAGTCGCCGACAAAGACGAGCGTCTTTTGCGCCGCGGCGCGGCCCGCGGCATCGTCTTCGATCTGGCGGAGAAGATCGGCCAGCAGGTCGGCCCTGCCGTGGATGTCGCCCACGGCATAAAGCAACTCGCCTGCTGGCAGGTTCGGGATCACCTAAATCTCATTCGCTGATGCCGTCTCCCCGATGGCATGAGCGACGGGCCGGACGTTGCAAGGCGCCCCGTCTCAGCCTCCCTTAGGCGGCCCCCGGCGAGGCGGTGAACTCACGATAGACCCGCGTCGGGAAACTGAACACGGTGCTCACGCAGTTCGACTTGAGACCGATGAACAGCACCGTCTTGCCGTCGCGGAGCTGATCGTCCTCGGTAATCACATAAAGCGTGTCGACGCGAAGCGGGGGCAAGCCTTTCAGCATGGCCGCCCGCTGTTCGAACGCCTCAAGACGCGTGCCTTGCAGACGATCGTATTTGGCGTGAACGCGGCTGGCGGCTGCGAGGATCTCGCTCTCGGACTTGCACGGGACCGGCACGGAAGGCGGACCGTCGCCGTTGTAATAGGTGGTGCCGTGCGCTTGGATGAGCGGGCCGAGCTTCTCGGAATAGGCCTGGAAGCCCACGAACCCGAGCAACGTCACCGCAAGGGCAAGCCCCGCCGCAATCCGCGACCAGACTGGCATGGCCATGGCCAAATCCTCCAGTGACCTCCTGAGACCGGAGGAGGACGCTAGGGCGTTCCCGCCCTAGATCTCCGCATCGACCTCACAGCGCACTATATCACGGTGCCCGCACTCGGGCATCTTCCAAGCGATAATGTCCCCTGTCCGCGTATCGACAATTGGAACAGGGCACGCCACGCGCCAGAACCGGTAGGACGATCCCCGGTGACCGGCATCCCACTGGGTGCCGATCATGATCCCGGACCGCTGGCACCGTTGCAGAGTGAACGGCTGTGCGACCGCGGGCATTGCAGGCGTGGCTTGCACAAGAGCGCTGTCTTCCAGCTGGACCTCCTGCCGGCGGCACACCATCATGGAGTGCTCCGTGGCCCATTCCCGGTTCTCGTAGCCGGTATAGGCGGCGTTTTGGTCTTCCGGTCCGGCGATGAAGGTCTTGCAGACGATCAGGACGACCGCGGCTGGCATGGGGACTGGCATGGCTATGCCCTCCCGTCTAGCGCGGCGCCGTGGAACGGGCGGGCCCGATCCGAGGTCCGGAATCGATTGTCGGCGTAAGATGGCGCTTTTCGTGTCTGCTTCACAGCGTGCACAGGGAGGAGCAGTCTAGCCATCGCGGCTAGGGTAAGAGTTGTCGGCATGGTCGTGCCCCCTCTTAAAAAAGTTGCTCGGTCAGCACCCCTTGGAGTCCTCGAAAGGACCAACTACCTCCACTATTTCCCTAGACCGTTTGGAACTTTGTCTTGCAGGCCGGTCTATGTTGCAATGCAACACCGGCCCGAGCGGTTCCATAACTCAAGTATGGCACCTGCAACTTTCATGCAAGGTTAACGCCCTGCGGCAGAATGCCCCTAAGTCCGTGCTTTTGCGCCTCATTTCGAGGTTCCATTCTTCGTTTCGCAGGCCTGGACTTCGGCGCAAACGCCTTGTCCGGCCTTCGTAAGGAGAATGGTGCGCTGCAAAAAACTGATTCGCAAGACTGACATGAGCCTACGCCGAACGATGGACTGCCGATAGAGCGCGGTGGCAACAGTCTCAGGACTTTTGGCAGGCACTTTGGCAAATGCCCAAATGAGAAGCATTTTTTGTCCTGCCTGAAACCGCCGCCGCGACCGCCAGGGACGCGCTGGGGGATGAATAGACGCCGCGACGCCTTAGACTGGAATGGGGTCAGAGCGATTCGGCTCACCTGGACGGATTTCCGCGGGGTTGGGACAGGTAAGGGCATGCTCATCGATGGCGTGATGCTGCTGTGGTTCGCGCTGACGGCGCTGTCGGTGGCGTTTGTCGCCCTCGACATCCGCTCGACCCCCGAGCACCCGGTGATAAAATGGGCCTTCGTCCTGTTCACCGCCTATTCGGGACCGTTCGGCGCGTTCCTCTACGTGCTCGGCTGCCGCGAGCCCCTGCCCGGCCTGCATGAGCAATATGCCGCCGCGCGCTGGCGCCAGGCGCTGGGCTCGACCATGCATTGCGTCGCCGGCGACGGCATCGGCATCCTGGTGGGCGCGGTCTTCGGCGCTCTGATCGCGCTGCCCATGGCCGCGGATCTCGCACTCGAATATGTGCTCGGCTTCGCCTTCGGCTGGACCATCTTCCAGGCCCTGTTCATGGGCGAGATGTTCGGCTCCTACGCCCGCTCGCTCAAGGGCACCTTCACCTCAGAGCTGCTGTCCATGAACTGCCTCATGGGCGGCATGATGCCGGTGTCGGCCTTGGCTTTCGCCGGCAATGCCGCCGCCCACGACCCGAGCGAACCCCTGTTCTGGTTCCGCATGTCGTGTGCGCTCATGGTCGGCGCCGCCCTCGCCCACCCGATGAATTGGTGGCTGGTCGCCCACCACTTGAAGCACGGCATGCTGACGGTCCGGCCGAAGGGCGAAGCCTCGGCCATGCCGGGCATGGATATGCCGGGGAAGAAAGAGAAGATGGATATGGCGGCCTCGAGCGGCTCGGCGATCCATGCGCCCTCCCCACCGGTCTGGGTCATGGGCGCGGTGTCCTTCGCCGTGCTCGCCATCGGCGCCACCATCGCGCTCACCTTCGGCGGCGGGGGCCATTAGGGCCCACGGTTCCAAGCCTGACAAACCCTCAAACTCGTCCGATTCCATAAACACAACTTCAAACCTTAGGCATTACAACCCCTTAAGGTTGTAGGCCTCGCCTCGTTCAAGGGATTCTTGTCATGCGTACCGCCCTCGTTGATCCTCTCCAAGGCGATCAACTCTCAGGACTCATGAGCCGCGCAGCGTTCTTCACCGAAGCGACTGCCGCATGCCGGCAAGCGGGCGCCGACAGCCCACTGGCGCTCATCATGATTGACATCGACAGCTTCAAAGCCATCAACGAGCACTATGGTCACTTGGTCGGCGACCGGGCGATCGAGGCCGTGGCCGATGTGGTGAGCGGCTACGAAGCCCCCGTGGGCCGGCTTGGAAGCGACGAATTCGGCATTCTGCTTAAAGGTCAGACTCTCGCGGGAGGCCTCGAGGTCGCCAATGACCTCCACGCCGCTCTCAGCGAACTGAAGCTCGAAACGGCTGAATGGACCGTTCATGTGACCTGCAGCCTTGGCGTGGGCGAATTCCACACCGGCGACGCTGTCGACGATTTGTTAAAGCGCGCTGATCTCGCGCTCTATCACGCGAAACGTGAGGGACGCGACCGGGTGGCGACCACACCCCCCGACTCTTGGATGAGCCAGCGCCCGCGTCTTGGCGTCAGTCTCGCCCGCTGGCTGAGCGAGCCCTCTCCGCACATGAGGGACCGTCGGAAAGGCGCCCCCCCCGGGGGACGCGCTCTACGCGCGCGTCTTCGCAATTATCGACCTGTTGATCTCGGCGGGCCTCAGCGATGAAGTGGCCGCTCAGGTCATGGCGCAGAGGCTGACCACGGCCGGCGTTCCGGCGCCGAAGGAGAGCGAGGAAACAGATTGGTGGAGGTCCATCCTGGATCGCAGAGCGGCGTTCCGGGCAGGCGACGCCACAGACGACATCTTGAAGGAGTATCACAACGTCGTCGCTGCAATCGAGTCCATTGCCCCGCATGAGCGGGTTGAATGTGCGCTCGCCAACGATATCTGGGATCGCCGCCGGATGGTTGCCAGTCGGCGCAGCCCGGCTAACCGTCTCGTCATCTCCTGAGCCTGCTTTAGGCCCATAAAAGCCCATGGGGGCTCGCGCCTTTTCCCGGCGATCATCGACTATTTGATGCACATCCGCGGCGCGGAATAGACGCCCTTCGGATCAGACCTCGGCGGCTTTTACGCCTGGCTCGTAGGCCTCGTAGACAATCACGGGAATTTCCAGATCGCCGAGATGGGTCTCAATGAGCGGTTCGACCTCGCTCCATTCGAGACCTCCAACCCCTGTTGCCAGTCTGGGCAAGGCAACGGAGGAAATACCCTGCTCTTCGAGGATGCGGCGCAGCTCCTTAAGGGCATGAATGATATTATGCGTGGTCGCCTTTCCGGGGTGGGCATGGTTGTCGGGCGCCGGGTCTTGCGTCATCAGATTAATGATCACCCGCTCTGGCCCCGCCCACAACCAGGCATGCCCGGCCTTCGGATTTTCTTGATGGCAGTAATGGCGGAAATCCTTCGCCATCGCCGGGTGACGTTCCCGCAACGCAAGAGCGAGCCCTTGGTTGAAGTGGTCATGCGGGGCAACGCCGTGGGCAATTGCCTGTGCGTCACTCAAGAGAATATCACCGCGAACTTTCGTAATCACCAGGCCACCTCATAATTTTGGGGAATTGCAACGCGCTCAACCTATGGCTGATCGACCATAGTCACTTTGATCTATGGCAAGACCATCTCGCTGAGCTGATCGCGAGAAGATGCTAGAAATCCGGAGCCGGAGAAGCTCCCTTGCGCGTCGGCGAAAATGGCGCCCCGTAGGGGTTTCGAACCCCTGTTTCCGGCGTGAGAGGCCAGCGTCCTAGGCCACTAGACGAACGGGGCGTTTGGGCCAGACAGGACCAAAGCTATTACTTGGGCCTGAGAACCGGATCAAGGGTTATTGAGCTTTGAGCCTGATACGGGAAATCACCTTGCCGGTGGTGATGTCGATGACCGCGATCTCGGGTCCGGCGCTCGAATTGAGATGGAGCGCCAGCCGGTCGCCATCAAGGGCCAGCGAGGTGACGGTGGCGTCCGGCGGGATCGCCAGCGTCGTCTCGACTCCGGAAACAGCCGGTGCGGCGGGCGGCGCGGCCTTCCCGGCCTTCCCCTGCCCCAAATGTGAGGCTTGATAGACGATGGCCGCCATCACGAAGGCGAAGCCGCCGACCAGCAAGATCCCCATGGCGATCACGGCGATCTTGAGCACCCGCACCTGACGCGGGCTGAACACCGACCCCGGTAAAGGCGTATTGTCTGGCTCGTTCACCGCCATCGTCTAAAAGACCTCAATGCCAAGATCAAACCAGCCACCTGCCGAACACCTCACCGCCGAAGTGGACGAGAGCCACGCAGGCCAGAGGCTCGACATCTTCTTGAGCGGCGCCCTGCCGCAGATGAGCCGCACCCGTTTGCAGGCCCTGATCCGCGAGGGCCAAGTGGCGTCAAGCGGCGCGACCATAGAGGACGTCAAATATAGGGTCAAACCGGGCGACAGCTTCGAGCTTGCCATCCCGCCTGTCGCCGAAACCGAGCTGCGCGGCGAAGCCATTCCCCTCGACGTGGTCTACGAGGACGACGCACTGATCGTCATCGACAAGCCGGCCGGGCTTGTGGTGCATCCGGGGGCCGGCCAGCCCGACGGCACCCTCGTCAACGCGCTCATCGCCCATTGCGGCAAGTCCCTGTCCGGCATCGGTGGCGTGGCGCGGCCCGGCATCGTCCACCGCCTCGATCAGAACACGAGCGGCCTCATGGTCGTGGCCAAGACCGACCAGGCGCACCGGGCGCTGGCCGACCAATTCGCCGATCACGGGCGCACCGGCGAACTGGCGCGCGGCTATCTCGCGCTCGTCTGGGGGGCGCCGCAGCGTACCCACGGCCGCATCGATGCGCCCATCGGGCGTCACCCGACGAGCCGCACCAAGATGGCGGTGCTGAAGCCTGACAAAGGACGCCACGCGGTCACCCATTGGCGCCTGGTGGAGACCTACGGGCACGACAAGGATGGCCCGATCGCCTCTCTGCTCGCCTGCACGCTCGAGACCGGGCGCACCCATCAGGTGCGCGTGCACCTGGCCCACTTTGGACACCCGCTGATCGGCGATCCGCTCTATGCCCTTGGATTTAAGTCAAAGCTGAAGAAGCTTCCTGAAGCCGCGCAAGCCAAGCTTGCCGCGCTCGACCGCCAAGCCCTTCATGCCGAACGACTTGCATTCGTGCACCCGGTGACCGGCACCTTACTAGAATTTAATAGTCCACTACCTGCCGATCTCGCCGAGATTGCGGATACACTCAAGGAACTGTGATGACCTCTGAGTCTTTTATGCATGTAGCAAAAGCTTTATAGAGGAAGTCGCCGGGGGGCGGTTGAACGGGAAGAGCGCGGCCGCTTGAGGTCGCTGGAGACGGGTGCCATGGCCGCCAAAAGTTTGCCGAGTGTGAGCGCGCATGGCGGACTCACACGCTATCTCGAAGAAATCAGACAGTTCCCGATGCTGGAGCCGCAGGAGGAGTACATGCTCGCCAAGAGTTGGCGCGAGCATGGCGACCGCGACGCCGCGCACCAGCTCGTCACCTCGCATCTCCGCCTCGTGGCGCGCATCGCCATGGGCTATCGTGGCTATGGCTTGCCCGTGGGTGAGGTCATCTCCGAAGGCAATGTCGGCTTGATGCAAGCGGTCAAGCGCTTCGATCCCGATAAAGGCTTCCGCCTCGCCACCTACGCCATGTGGTGGATCCGCGCCGCCATCCAAGAATACATCCTGCGCTCGTGGAGCCTGGTGAAGATGGGCACCACCGCGTCGCAGAAGAAGCTGTTCTTCAACCTGCGCAAGATCAAGGGCCAGCTCAAAGCCCTTGAGGAAGGCGACCTGCACCCCGACAACGTGAAGAAGATCGCCACGAGGCTCGGCGTGCCGGAGGACGACGTCGTCTCCATGAACCGGCGGCTCGCCGGCGATAGTTCGCTCAACGCACCCGTGCGCAACGACGCCGAGAGCGGCGAGTGGATGGATTGGCTGGTCGATGACAGCATCGACCAAGAGACGGCGCTCGCCGATTCCGAGGAGAAAGAGCAGCGCCACGACATGCTGCAGGATGCGCTGGAGGGCCTGAACGAGCGTGAGCGTCGCGTGTTCGAGGCGCGCCGCCTCGCCGAGGACCCGCTCACCCTGGAGCAGCTCTCCACCGAGTTCGGTGTGTCCCGCGAGCGCATCCGCCAGATCGAGGTTCGCGCCTTCGAGAAGGTGCAGAAGGCGGTGCAGAAGGCCGCCAAGGCGGCCGAACCCGAGCCGGCCGACGCCGAGCTCTGAAGTCCCCGAGAACGCGGAGCCGGCCCGCCGTCAAGGCGGGTGGGAGAGCGCCCGCCAAGCAGTTAAGGTGGCCGCCGCCATCTGAGCATGCGCGGGGGGCCAGAGCCGGTGAAACATCTGAAAGTCAGCGGCATCGAGGTCGCCTATCTCGATGAGGGCAGCGGCCCTTGCGCCATGCTCGCCCATTGCTCCAGCGCCTCCCATAAAGAATGGCTGCCGCTGATCGAGACGCTGAAGGAGGACTGGCGCGTGCTCGCGCCCGACTTCATCGGCTACGGCCAGTCCGACCCCTGGCCCATCGACAAGCCGTTCAGCATCGAGGCCGATGTGAAGGTCCTCTTGAGCCTCGCCAAGAAGACCAAGAGCCCGCTCCACCTTGTCGGTCATTCCTACGGCGCGGCGCTGGCGCTTGAGGCCGCGCGCAAGCTGGGGAACCGGGTCAAGAGCCTCACTCTGGTCGAGCCCGTGTCCTTCCATCTCTTACGCCTCGAGAACCGGCCCGAGTGGAAGGATGTCGAGAAGCTGGGCATCTCCGTGCTCGATCCCGTGGCCAAGGGCGACGACCGCAAGGCCGCCGGTGCGTTCATGAGCTATTGGCTCGGCCGCTGGCGCTGGTGGCTGTCGCCCGAGCGCTTCAAGAACGCCATCGCCACCACCATCCCGAAAGTCGCGCTCGAATTCTCCATCGCCATCGACGCCCGGACGACGCTTGCCGACTACGCCGAAATTACCGCGCCGACGCTGCTGATCGTCGGCGGCAAGACGCGACCGCCGACCCGAGCCGTCGTCGAGCTGCTCGGCGGCGCGCTGCCGAACGCGCGCGTCGAAGTCTTGAAAGGCGCAGGCCATATGAGCCCCTTCACCCATCCCGCCGAGCTCAATCGGATGATCCTCGACCATCTTGCCGCTCACCGGTAGCCGCGAGCGTCTCCTCAGGCGAGAGCTCTTCGGCGTCCTTGGCGAATAGCTCCTCGAGCTCGACTGCGGCGGTCAGCGCGTTGGCCCGCATCTTCTCGCTGTCCGTGTAATATTTATAGGCGTCGTAAAGCCGCTTCTCGTCGTGGCGCTTGAATGTTTCGGTGAGCCGCTTCGCCTCGTCCGGTTTCAGCCCCAGCCCGCGCAGCAACTGGGTGGTCAGCTCGAGCGCCGCGAGAAACGTCTCGCGCTCGATGATGGTGACACCGAGATCCATGAGCCTATGCACATGGATACGGTCGCGCGCCCGCGCGTAGATCGGCAGATCGGGAAAGTGCTTGCGCACGACCTCGGCGACCCTCAAGGAGGCCTCCACGTTGTCGATGGCGAGCACGAAGGCTTGCGCTTTGTGGGTTCCCGCCGCACGCAGGATATCGAGCCGGCCGGCGTCGCCGTAATAGATCTTGGCGCCGAACCGTTTGACGAAGTCGACTTGGTCGATACTGCTGTCGAGCGCGGTGAACGGAAGGTGGCGCGCGCGCAAGACGCGGGCGACGATCTGGCCGAAGCGTCCGAAGCCCGCAATGATCACATGCCGGTCGCCTTCGGGCGGCATCTCGTAGGGCGGCGCCTCGGGCTTGAGCGCGCGCACCACCCGATCGTCGATGAGGAGCAGCAGCGGCGTCGCCGCCATCGACATGGTTACCGCCAGGGTGAGCAGGCTCGCCGTGTCGCGGCCGATCACCCCTTCGAACACCCCCACCGAGAACAGCACAAAGGCGAACTCGCCGCCCTGGCTGAGCACGATGCCCAGGCGCCGCGAGGGGGCGTCGCCGATCCCCCACCAGCGCCCGAGACCATACAGAATTGCCGCCTTGATGGTCACAAGCCCGGCGACGATCGCCGCCAGCGCCATCGGCTTTGCGACAAGCACGCCAAGATCGATGGACATGCCGATGGCGATGAAGAACACCGCCAGCAGAAGACCCTCAAACGGGGCGATATCCGCCTCGATCTGGTGGCGATATTCGGAATCGGCGAGCAGCGCGCCGGCGATGAACGAGCCGAGCGCCGCCGACAGCCCCACCTCCTGCATGATCACCGCCACGCCCACCACCGTGAGTAGCGCGGTCGCCGTCATCGCCTCGCGCACGCCGGTGGCCGCGACAATCCGGTAGAGCCGGCTCAGCAGGAAGCGCCCGGCCACGATCACGCCAAGGATGGTAAGGATCGCGATTCCCGCGCTGCCGAGATCCATGCTCGGCTCGTCGCCGCCGAGCGCGAACAGCGGCACCAGCGCGATCAAGGGAATCGCGGCGAGGTCCTGGAACAACAGCACGGAGAAGGCGAGCCGCCCGTGGCGCGTGGTGAGCTCGCCCTTCTCCTCCAGCACCTGCAAAGCAAAGGCCGTGGACGACAGGGATAGCGCCAACCCGATGAACAGCGCCTCGTTCAAGGCCAGCCCAAGGGCCGCTCCGATCGCCGCGAGGACAAAGGACGTGGCCACCAGTTGCGCCGTGCCAAGACCGAAAATGGCCGAGCGCATGGACCACAACCGGATCGGGCGCAGCTCGAGGCCGATTACGAATAGAAGCAGCACCACGCCGAACTCGGCGAAATGCAAAACCTTGTCCACATTGTCGAGGGCATAAAGGGGGCCGAGGACATACGGTCCGATGACCACGCCGGCGGCAAGGTAGCCGAGGACCGAGCCGATACGGGCCAAGCGACCGAATGGAGCAGCAATGGCGGCAGCGGCGAGAAACACCGCTACTTGGATCAACTGCGCCGTTGTCATGGTCGCCTCGTACCCTCCTGCTCTTTCGGTACCACGCGATTCGCCGGGCAGCTAGCAGCGGCATCGGCGGCAACATCAATTGCCGGTCACGGGCCGAGGCTCTAGGACTTGACCACCATGGATTCAATCCACGACCGGCCCGAGCCGACCCTCCGCGAGGCGCTTCCCGTCTGGGCCAAGATCGGTGTCACCTCGTTCGGCGGACCGGCCGGACAGATCGCCCTCATGCACCGCGTGCTTGTCGAGGAACTCGGCTGGATCAGGCCGGAGCGCTTTCTGCACGCGCTCAATTTCTGCATGCTGCTGCCTGGACCCGAGGCCATGCAGCTCGCCACCTATGTCGGCTGGCGGCTGCACGGCACACTTGGCGGGCTGGCCGCCGGTCTCTTGTTCGTGCTACCGGGCGCGTTCGTGGTGCTTGCCCTTAGCATCGCCTATGCCCTGTTCGGTCAGGTGCCACTGGTCGAGGCCGCTTTTGTCGGCATCAAGGCCGCGGTGCTCGTCATTGTCATCGAGGCGTTGATCAAGGTCGCGCGGCGCGCGCTGCATCGCCCGCACGATTGGGCCATCGCCGCGGCCGCCTTCGTCGCCATCTTCTTTGTCGCCGCACCCTTCCCGCTGATTATCGCCGCGGCAGCACTCATCGGCTTCCTGCTTGCGCTGGTGTTCCCCGTCCCCGTCCCGCCGCCGCTCGTGACGCCGCCTGTCCCCTTGGGACGTACGTTTCGCACCGCTGCGCTGTGGCTCGCCATCTGGATCGCACCGCTCCTCGCCGTGGCTGCCCTGTTCGGCCGCGACGACGTCACCGCCGACATCGCGCTCTTTTTCTCCAAGCTCGCGGTGGTCACGTTCGGCGGCGCCTATTCGGTGCTGGCCTATATGGCGCAGCAAGCGGTCGAGACCTATGGCTGGCTGAGCGCCGGCGAGATGCTCGATGGGCTCGGCCTCGCCGAGACGACGCCCGGCCCCTTGATCCTCGTCACCGAGTTTGTCGGCTTTCTCGCTGCCTACCGCTCCGGGGAACTGCGGCTCGCCTATGGCCTGTTGGGCGCGGCCGTGACGCTATGGGCCACATTCGCCCCCTGCTTCCTGTGGATCTTTGTCGGCGCGCCCTACATCGAGCGCTTAGGCTCGAACGCAAGGCTCGCCGGCGCACTGCGCGGCGTCACCGCGGCAGTCGTCGGCGTGATCTTGAACTTGAGCGTGTGGTTCGCGTTGCACGTGATCTTCGGCCGCGTGGCGGCTGAATGGCACGGACCATTTCGCCTATGGGTGCCGGACCCCGCCAGCTTCCACTTGGATGCAGCCCTGCTGGCAGGCCTCGCCGCGATCCTTCTGCTTGCGTTTCGCCTCGGCATTGTCACCACGCTGGCGATCACCGCCGGCGCCGCCCTCGCCTACTCGCATTTCTCGCATGCAGCCTAAACGCAAAGCGCGGGCTAAAGGCCCGCGCTTCGTCACAACAGTAGTGGTTCTCGCGGAAACTAGTCGCGGGGCACGTACAGGTTCACGAACGGCGCCCGGATCCAAGTGCCGCGCGGGCCCTTGCGCACCGAGGTCAACGGCGCTTCGACGTCCATATAGGCATCATTCGTCCGCACCGAGGTGGTCGGCGCTTCGACGTCCGTATCGTAGCCGTTGCTGCGCCACCAGCGGCCGCGCCGCCAGCCGGCCTCTTGGACCAGCGCAGTCTCCGCCGCAGGTTTGGCGAGGCCTGCCGGACCGGCCGATGCCGGCGCGGGCAGGAACATGGCCGCTGCGAAAAACGCCGCAACGAAACCGGAAATGATCAGTCGGGTCATCCGTCCTCCTTATCGAGGGTTGGGGGTTTGGCTGTGATCCGCTGTTGGAAGCCGTATCCTGCCAATGTGGCGACACGTGGGGCGCCATGCAACCCCCAAACTAGAGCCAACCTTTGTGTTTGAAATAAATGTACGGCAACACGGCAAAGAGCACCATGAGCCCCAGCGCGAACGGATAGCCGAACAGCCAATCGAGCTCCGGCATCGCGTGGAAATTCATGCCGTAAATTGAGGCAATCAATGTCGGCGGCAGGAACACCACCGCCGCCACCGAGAAGATCTTGATGATGTCATTCTGTTGAATGTTGATCATGCCGAGCGTCGCATCGAGCAGGAAGATGATCTTGCCCGACAGGAACGTGGCGTGGTCGGTGAGCGAACTCACATCCCGGGCCGCCGTACGCACGCGCGACTGCAACGGCTTGCCGTCTTTGCGCTCATTGACGGCGTAGGAGAGAAAGGTGAGCAAGCGACCCAGTGAGTGCCCGCTCTCCCGCGCTTTCGAGGTGACCTCGCCCTCGCTTCCGATCGACCGCAGCAACACGTCGAAGCGTCGCTTGCGCGATGCCGCGGCCCCATGATTCTCGAACACCGAATGCGACAGCAGCTCCACCTCGGCCTGGATACGCTCGATGAAGTCGGCCAGCCGGTCGACAATCGTGTCGATCAGCCCCACGAGGACCGCCGGGCCGGTCGACAGGTCGGTCTCTGACCGGTTGCACCGCGTGAGGTAAATCTCGAAGGCGCGCGGTTCGGCGTAGCGCACCGTGATCAGCCTTGTGCCGGCGAGGATGAAGCTGACCGGCGTCGTCTTGGCCACCAGGTCCGCACCTTGGTACAACAGGGTCGCCGTCATGAAGTGCGCGCCGTCCTCGTGATAGAGGCGGTCGGAGACCTCGATCTCCTTCTGCTCTTCATGGGTGGGCACGTCGATTTTGATCGACTTTTCGACCTGTGACTCCTCCGCCGGCGTTGGGTTGAGAAGGTCGATCCACACCGCCTCTTGGGTGATCCTCGGCTTGCCGGTCTGGACTTTGAGCTCGCCAGCAAGAAATTCGTAGATCGTCAGCATGGGCCCCGATCCCCCGTCCCTTAAGTCGGCTATCCCGAAAAACCCTTATATACCAAGGCCCATATGTCCAGGGTGAGACATTGTAGACCAATCTGAGCTTTGACAGGGCGCGGCGGGAGGACTACCCAAGTCAATTATGGGTTGGCTGCGCAAAGAACGAGACCTGATTGGCCTGGTCGTCGTCTGGACGTTACTGCTCCAGTCGATTGTGCTGCCGTTCACCTCCGGGCTCCATGCTGCGATGCTGGTCTCGGGGTCGGAGAGCAGCATCCTCTGCACCTCCAGGGGGACTGTCGTCACCCCGGAAAAGCCTGGGCAGGACCGCCAAAAGCCCGACTGCCAGTGCTGCCACATGTCCTGCCGCCAAGGGTGCGGTGGCGGCAGTGGCATCCTGCCCGACTTGGCCCGGGTGCCCTTGCCGTCCTCGACGGTCATCGCCGTCACCGGGCCGCGCCTCGATGCGCCCGCGCCGCAACCGGCCAAGCACCATTCCGCACAGCCTCGCGCCCCTCCCATCGCTTAGCTCTTAAGCGCAAGCCGATCGTCTTTGCTGACGGCCGTCTTCGGATTCGAAGACCGCTCCGGCTCGCGCGACATAATCCAAGTCAAAAATTCAACTAGACGGGCGCTCCCGGCAAACCCATGCCGGCGCCCATCGGGGGGCTACCACAATGCGTATTTCACATCTTCGCGTCGGCGTATCGGCGCTCACCCTCTGCCTCGGCACGGCCCTTGCGGCCGTCCCGGGCACTTCACACGCCGACTCGGATCATGGCTCCGGTCCGCTCGCCGACACCCACGCGCCGGCCGGCGTCATGTTCGACCACATGCACAAGGCCGGCGGCTTCATGGTCGGCTTCCGCTACGCCTATACGGGCGCCGGCGGCGACATGCTGCACGGCACCGGCAAGGCAAGCGATCAGGAGATCATCGACAACGGCTGCGAGCCGCACAGCTGCTCCATGACCGCGAGCGATATGGCCATGAAGATGTACATGCTCGACATCATGTACGCGCCGACCGATTGGATGACCCTGATGGTCATGCCCATGTATATGAGCCACGACATGACCATGCGGCCGCTCACTACTTCCATGAGCAGCATGGACCACATGGACATGCCGATGGACGAACACAGCGCGCATATGCATAGCGGCAGCCACTCCCACGGCACCGAGGGCTGGGGCGATACGATCTTCGGCCCCGAACTCAAGATCGCCGACGGCCCTGGCTATCATCTGCAGTTCGCACCGATGATCAGCGCGCCCACCGGCGACGTGGACAAGAAGACCAACGGCACGTTCACCCACTACATGATGCAGCCCGGCTCGGGCACTTGGGACTTCGTGCCGAGCATCACCTATACGGGCCGCGCGGATCGGTTCGCCTGGGGCGCGCAGGTGCTCGGCGTGGTGCGCATGGAGGAGGAGAACGACAGCGGCTACCGCCTCGGCGACGTGCTCCAGGCGACAGGCTGGGGCAGCTATCGCTTCGCCAACTGGATCTCCGCCTCGATCCGCGGTCTCTACACCGAGCAGGGCGAGATCGAGGGCCACTATAACGGGCCGCACAACCATTCGAGCCCGCCCGACCTCCAGGCCAACTATGGCGGCCGGTTCTGGGACATCGGCTTCGGCATCAACACCGTGGTGCCGAACGGCGCGCTCAAGGGCTTGCGGCTCAGCGCCGAATGGCTTCAGCCCGTCGGCGAGGACGTCAACGGCTATCAGCTCGAGCGTGACGGCACGCTCTGGGCCAACGCCAGCATGGCGTTCTAGACCGGACTGCGGCCGCCTCTCGTGGAGGGGCGGCCGCTAATTCTTCTGCACGATGCAGGCCCCGCCGGCGGACCTCAGCTTCGCGCAGATTTTTCCCGCGTCTTCGCGGCTGTCGGCGCCGATCTGCACTTGATAGAGCGCACGGCGGCCACGGCTGAGATTGCGCGCGGGCGTCACGAAGGGTTCCCGGTCGCCCAACACGGACACATGCTGCCGCCTCAGCCTGGCGAACATGGCAAGCGCCTTGGCCTTGGAGAAGGCGCTCGACACATGCGCGCCCCACGGACGCCACGCCCCGCTCGCGGTGAGCGGCTCGGTCTCGTACACCGCCCGCACCACGAGCGGCGCGAGCTGCTTACAAGATTCCTGCACGGTGTAGCCTTCTGTCTTGAGCGAGTCCGGCAACTCGGTCTCAGCCAGCTTCCATTCCTCGGCGGCGCGCCCGGTGACGAAGATCACATAGGCCCGCGTCTCACCCGGCAGGGTTCGATCGCCGGCAAGCCAGCCCCGGACCCGCTCCTCGCCGGCGTTATAGGCGGCCGCCGCCAGCCCGAAATTGCCGAACTCTTTGTAGAGGTCGGCCAACAGGCTCGCCGAATGAACGATCGCCGATTTCGGCTCGAACGGATCGGCAAGACCGCGGTCGTCCGCCGTGCCGGGCATGAATTGGGCGATGCCTTGAGCGCCTTTAGGGCTGACGGCGTTCGGGTTGAAGCGGCTCTCCCGCCAGATCAGCCGCACGAACGGCATCGGCGGCAGCCCGCGCGCCTCGGCCTGCTGCTGCATCAGCGGGCAGACCGTATCCACGAACGGCTTCGGCCCGGCGGCGGCAACGCCGGCGGCCTTGATGCCGGCGGCGACCCCGGTGATCTCGAAAGCGTTCGCGGCCTGCGCAGCGCTCCCACCGAACACAAGCAACGCAAAGAGAAGCAGAGCCTGCAAGGCGCCCATCATGCGGCCACTCTGGGCCATGGGCGCGGGCGGGTCCATCGGGGGCTTTCGCAGAAAGTCGCTTAGTTCTTCACGACGATGCAGGCGCCACCCGCCGCCTGAAGCTTGGCGCAGAGCTTATCGGCGGCATCGCGGTCATCCAGGTCGATCCGGGCCGAATAGCGCAAATCGGTGCCCATGCTCAGGTCGCACACCTCGACGATGGTGGGGCTGTAGCTGCCGAGAATGCCGTCGTGACTCTTCTTAGCTTGGTTGAAGTCGTCGAGCGTCTCTTGCTTGTCGAAGGACGCGGCGATCTCCACGCCCCATTGCGGGCCGGATTGGCCGGCTGGGGCGGCTTCAGCCTTTGAGCCGTCGCCTTGGGAGCCATTGCCTTGGGAGCTGGCGGTGCAAGGCGCGAGCGGCTCCCCTGCCTCCACAGGAGGCTCGGCCAGCGCCGGCACCGCAGCAAGCATCAGTCCCAAAGCCGCAATCGGGAACATCTTCATGGGGAAAATCATGCCGCGATTCTGGGGTTCAAGCCAGACCGGCCTCGCTATACGGCAAACCGCGCGTGAACGGCCTAATCCGGCCAAGCGGCCATCGCCATCTCGGCGATACGCTCAAGCTCCTTACGGCTCGCGCCGCTGGCCGCCTGGATCGCCATGCCTTGGATAACCGTGGAGAAATACCGCGCCAGCGCGGCGGGGTCGGCGTCCGCCGCAAGCTCGCCTTCGGCTTGCGCCCGCTTCAGGCGTTCCCGGATCGCTTTCTGCGAGGCCGCGCGCCGGGCGGTTAGCTCGTCCCGGATGCATTGAGCATGGTCGCCGGACCCGGCGATCCCTTGAACCAGGAGGCAACCGGCGGGACTGGACTTATCCGCAAGCGACCGGGCCGTGCCCCGCAGAAGCGCGGCGATGCCGTCGCGGGCGTTCAGGACGGCGAGCGCCTCCCGGACGAAGCCGGCCCGGGTCTCCGCGTAACGATCCAGCGCCTGGCGGAACAGGGCTTCCTTATTGCCGAAGGCGGCATAAAGGCTCGGCGGGTTGATGCCCATGGCGGCGGTGAGGTCGCAAATGCTCGCGCCCTCGTAGCCCTTGCGCCAGAACACCTCCAGCGCCTGATCGAGAGCCTCGTCCTTATTGAAGGTCCGGGGGCGGCCAATCGCCACGGCGTCGTCTCCTGCCATTTTTCCGATCCCTATCACCTCCCATCTTTGTAGTGGTCGTTATATAATGCTCTTGACAGCAATGGTCCAGCCTCACATATGTAGCGCTCACTACGTAATTCATGAACGGGAGTACGGCCCATGTCTAAGAAACTCACTGGAAAAGTTGCCCTGGTCACCGGTGGCTCGCGCGGCATCGGCGCGGCCATCGCCCGCGCTCTGGCCGAGGATGGCGCCGACGTCGCCATCAGCTATTCGGCCTCGGAGGACAAGGCCAAGGCCGTGGTCGCCGATTTATTGACGAAGGGCGTCCGCGCCCATGCCTTCCGGGCCGACCAAGGCAACCCCGCCGAAGTCGCGGCCTTGGTCGATGGCGTCATCGAGCGCTTCGGGCGTCTCGATATCCTCGTCAACAACGCCGGCGTTAGCGGCCGGACCAATGGCACCGGACGTAACGCATCGGACATCGAGCGACTGTTCGATGTCAACGTGGCCGGCGTCGCCGCGGCAGTACACGCCGCCGAGCACTATCTTGGTGACGGCGGCCGCATCATCAATGTCGGCTCGATTCTTGGCGAGCGCAGCCTGTTCCCTGGCGTCGCCGACTACGCCGCCACCAAGGGCGCGGTGGCCGCCTATACCAAAGCTTGGGCGCGCGATTTCGGCGCACGCGGCATCACCGTCAACAACATCCAGCCGGGACCGATCAACACGGACATGAACCCGGAGGACGGCGAGATGGCCGATGCCTTGAGGCCACTAACGGCACTTGGCCGGTATGGTCAGCCGGAGGAGGTCGCCGCCGCGGTCGCGTTCCTGGCGAGCCCCGCGGCCAGCTACATCACCGGCGCCGACTTGACCGTCGACGGCGGAAGCATCGCTTAGACACCATTTCACGATAGGAGGTTCCGATGATTGAGCTCAGACCCTTCGACACGCTTGGCGGCGCCAACCATGGCTGGCTCAACGCCAAGCATCACTTCTCCTTCGCCCGCTACCATGACCCGAAGCGCATGGGTCACGGCAGTTTGCGGGTCTGGAACGACGACGAGATCGCCCCCAACACGGGCTTCCCGCCGCATCCCCACGCGGAGATGGAGATCATCACGTATGTGCGGCAGGGCGCGATCACCCATGAGGACAATCTGGGCAACCAGGGCCGCACCGAGGCCGGCGACGTTCAGGTGATGAGCGCCGGCTCCGGCGTCCGTCATGCCGAGTATAATCGCGAGCCGGTGCCCACCACGCTGTTCCAGATCTGGATCGAGCCCGGGGTGCAAGGCGGCGAACCGTCCTGGGGCGCCAAGCCCTTCCCCAAGGCGGGGCGCTCAGGCCAATTCGTCCCACTCGCCAGCGGCTTCGAGGGCGACACCGACGCGCTACCGATCCGCGCCGAGGCCCGCGTGCTCGGCGCCACCTTGAAGGCGGGCGACACGGCGGAGTATCGGCTTGGCACCGCGCGACACGCTTACCTGGTCTCCGCGGCCGGCAGCGTCGAGGTCAACGGCCTGCATGTGAATGCACGCGACGGCGTGGCCATCGAGAACGAGACCGTGCTGACCGTCAAAGCGCTGGAGGATGCCGAGATCGTGCTGGTCGACGCGCCCTAGCGGCAAAATGGGGCGGCGCCTGAACGGGCGCCGCTCCTCTCCATCCTCAGATCGAGATGAGGACCACGCCCACGACGGCGGCGATCAATCCAATGACCCGATGCCAGGGCATCGCCTCGCCCAGCACGAATACGCCAAGCATGGCCCCGCCGACGATGAACATACCGTAGACGGGAACGACGATGTTTGCCGGCCCAAGCGACAGCGCGTGGAACAGGGCGGTGACGGCGACGGTGAGCGCGATACCGCCGGCGATGGCCCACAGCAGCGGCGGCGTCTCCAGTTCGAAAATCAGGGCCTTCAGCTCGCCGCGCCAGGCGACGACGGCGATGGCAAAGATCGCGACGATGGTCGTCGACACGGCAAGGACTTGGTAAGTGGTGACGTTGCCGCTGCGCTCGGCGAGCTTCACGAACAGCGTCATGAGCGAATAGCCGGCCATGCCGAGCAACGCCCAGAGAATATAGGATGGTATCATTGTCCCCCCGATCTCTGCCCTCTTGAACCAAAGAGCCAAAGACCGCGATCGCGGAAATGTGTCAACCGCGCGGGACGTGACGAATGGATACGCTAGGTGTCGTCCTCGACTGAGGTCTCGGGCCGGTCTGATCCGGGATCGAGCTCCTCATGCCACTTGCCGTCCGCCGTCTCATATTGGATGCCGACGGTCTCCCCCGGCACTTTTTGCTCGCCGGCGGCGCGC